>WNFR01009213.1_pt1 | contig 25154 bp, 17 predicted proteins | sample 5400221 | NCBI WGS metagenome assembly WNFR01 (sample SAMN13153357, study PRJNA577476) | soil metagenome | isolation source: 40 cm soil under Madrone tree | place: USA:California | collected 2016-06-14 | reverse complement strand
CGTACCAAGCCATGATCGGCGCGGGGATGCGCCCGTTCCTGCTGGTTCTGCTGGGCGCGATCGGCTTTGTACTGTTGATTGCTTGCGCCAACGTGGCCAATTTGTTTCTCGCGCGCGGCAGCTCACGGGGACGAGAAATTGCGGTGCGCGTGGCGATGGGAGCTTCGAGGGTTCGCCTCATCCGCCAGTTGCTTACGGAAAGCATGGTCATTGCTTTGGCGGGGGGAGCGCTCGGCTTGGCTGTGGCCGGATCGGGATTGGGTTCACTCCTGGCGATGGCACCCAGCAGCTTGCCCCGCTTGAGCGATATCCGACTCGATGGGTGGATATTCGCGTTCACATTTCTAATCTCCATTCTTACCGGCGCGGTGTTTGGAATTGCACCCGCGCTCTATGCAACCAAGACCAATCTCAGCGAAACGCTTAAGGAAGGCGAGGGAAGAGCCAGTGCCGGAGCCAGTCGCGCGAGGCTGCGGCAAGGATTGGTGATCGGGGAATTAGCTCTATCGCTGGTGCTGCTGGCCGGAGCGGGGCTGATGATCGCCAGCTTCGCGAAATTGATGAATACAGACCCCGGTTTTGATTCCCACCACGTTCTTACCATGCAATTCTGGATGACCGGATCGAAATACAACTCTACTCCGGAAATTACGCGGTTCTACCAAGCCATCGACCAGCGCATTGAAGCTTTGCCGGGCGTGACCGCCGCGGGTGTTGTTGCAGCGGGATTGCCCCTCGAACGCGGTGGGAATAATGGGGTGAGGATTGCCGGGCCGAAGCAATCCGAGTGGCAGAACGCCGACTACCGTGAAATTACGCCGGGCTATTTTGATGCCCTGGGAATTTCACTGAAGCAAGGCCGGCTCTTCACCGATGCCGACTCGGACGGCTCCAGCCGCGTCGTCATCATCAACGAAGCATTTGCGCGACGCTTTTTGCAGAGTGTGGGTTCGCTCGGACAGCACCTTTACGTCAGCGGTGAATTGTGCAAGGTAGTCGGCGTGGTGGGCGACGTGAAGAGTTACGTCGATCAACCTGCCGAACCGACGACGTTTATTCCTGCGGCGCAAGCGAAATTGGGAACATCCAGCCTCTTCGAGGGCTGGTTTCCGCGAAGCATCGTGGTGCGGACGACGGGAAACCCTCTCATCCTTAGCCAAGCTCTGCGGGAAGCGCTGGCGGCAGCAGATCCGCTGGTGCCAACTGGCGCGGTTCGGTCCATGAACCAGGTACTCGCGCATTCGCTGGCGCTGCGGAGCTTCATGATGCTGTTGTTGAGCATTTTCGGTGGCCTAGCGCTGGTGCTTGCGACGGTGGGCATTTACGGAGTCATCTCCTACGCGGTATCGCAGCGAAGGCGTGAAATCGGCGTACGCATGGCCCTAGGGGCGCGGCCCGCGGACGTGCTGCGGATGATTCTCGCGGAAGGGTTGAAGCTTGTCGCCGTAGGAGTAGTGATCGGCATCGCAGCGGCGCTGATGCTGACGAGATTGCTCGAAGGCATGGTGTACGGAGTCAGCATGAGGGACCCGCTCATCTTTGTACTAGTGAATTTGCTCCTGGTGACGGTCTCGCTGGCGGCATGCTACGTCCCGGCGCGGCGCGCAATGCGCGTGGATCCGCTGGTGGCGTTGCGGTACGAATAGGAGATTTTATGCACACGCTTTGGCAAGACCTTCGATTCGGCATGCGAATGTTGCTCAAGCACCGGATCGCGACGATCGTCTGCGTGCTGGCACTGGCTCTTGGGATCGGTGCAAACGCAGCGATTTTCAGCTTGGCAGAGGCATTTCTGCTCCATCCGGTGCCGTTCGAAAATTCCGAGCGGATCGTCGCGCTAGTGGACGCGCGCAGGGCCAGTGATGGCGGCGCAGGCTTCGGTCCCCAAGACCTTACCCCGGTTGCGCCCGCGACGTATCTCGATTGGAAAAAGGAAGTGCATTCGTTCGATGACCTAGCCGCGTACGGATGGGATGAACTAAACCTGACCGGCGACGGCCCAGCTCAAAAAGTCCAGGACTTCAAGGTTACCGCTAATTTTTTCCCGATGATTGGCGTGCAGCCACTCCTAGGCCGGACATTTCTTCCGGAAGAGGAAGAGCCGGGCCGTGATCAGGAAATCATCTTGAGCTACGGGCTGTGGGAACAGCGCTATGCTTCCGATCCAAACATCCTGAAGCGCCTCATAAAAGTGAACGGAAGAAGTTTTAACGTTGTCGGCGTTATGAACAAGGGCTTCGACTTTCCGATGCCCGGGGAGGCCTGGATACCGCTGACTCTGAGCACGAAAGAACGGCTCCGGCGCGACAATCGGTGGCTCTGGGTACTGGGACGGCTCAAGCAGGGCGTTTCATTTTCCGCAAGCGCCGCGGAGATGCGTTCTATCTCGGAGCGAGAAGCGCAAGCCTATCCCGACACCAATAAAGCCTGGCGGCTGCATCCACAACCGTTGCGGGAATTCATCACCGGGACGCTGACGCGGCAATACATGGTGCTGCTCATGGTGGCGGTCGGGTTCGTCCTGCTCATCGCTTGCGCGGACGTGGCGAACGTGCAGTTCGCACGCATTACCGGGCGAACGAATGAGCTGGCGGTGCGCACGGCGCTGGGCGGCAGCCGCTGGAGGCTCGTTCGCCAATTGCTGATCGAGAGCATTATGTTGTCGCTGGCAGGCGCGGCCGTCGGCTTGTTTCTGGCCCAATGGGACATCCAGATGATTCTGGCGCACATGCCAGCGGACGTAGCCCGGTTCGTGGCTGGGTGGAAGACGATTCGTTTGGACACCAATGCGTTTCTGTTCGCGCTGGCTATCGCGGTGGTGAGCGGGGTGATCTCGGGGATCGCGCCCGCACTGCTGGGTTCCCGAGCCAGCATTGCGGAAACGCTGAAAGAAGGCGGCCGCAGTTCTTCCGTGAGCCGCGCCCGGCACCGTCTGCGTGGAACGCTGGTGGTTGCGGAAGTGGCGCTCGCGCTAGTGCTGCTGATCGGCGCCGGGTTGATGGTTAAAGGCTTCCAGGAATTGCTGAGCGTGAATGAGAGCTACGCTCCGCAAACGCTGCTGACGCTTAACTTCTCGCTGCCGGAAGCGCAGTACGCACAGCCAGCCGCGCGACTGAATTTCAATGAACAAATCCTGCGGCGGCTTGGTTCGGTTTCCGGCGTGCAAGCGGCCTCGCAGGTGACGTACGTCCCCTATGCGGATGGAGGCGCCATCAACGAGAGAGAGTTTTCGATCGAAGGACGGCCGCTGACGCGGCCCGGGGAAGTGCGCAGCGCCATCGTGGAGACGGCCGCACCGAATTACTTTAATACGCTAAACATCGCGTTGCGCGACGGCCGATTGCTGAGCGATACGGACGGAGCGGAATCGCCACAGGTCGCGGTAATCAGCGAATGTCTGGCAAGGCGCTATTTTCCCGGCGAAAATCCGCTGGGCCACCATATCAAAGCCGGCAAAGCGGAAACCGAAGGTGAATGGATGACCGTGGTCGGCGTGGTAAACGATGCGCGCTACAGCTGGATCGTCAAGGAGGAGGTCCCCACGATTTACCGCTCGTTCCGGCAGGCGCCTCCGTATTATACGACTCTGGTGCTACGCACGGCAGGCGAACCGCTGAAGTTCGTGTCCGCGGCTCGCGCGGAAATTGCGGCGGTCGATGCAAATTTGCCGTTGTACAACATCAAGCCGATGGACAAAGTGATCACGGAATCGATTGTTGGCATCGCGTATGTAGCCACGATGATGGCGGCGCTGGGAGCCATCGCACTGGTACTGGCGTCGGTCGGCGTGTTCGGGGTGATGTCCTATTCGGTTAGCGAAAGGACCCACGAGATCGGAATCCGCATGTCGATGGGCGCGCAGACGAGCAACGTCCTCAGCATGGTGCTTCGAAGCGGGATGGGACTCACCGTGCTTGGGCTGGCCATTGGCTTGCCTGTGGCATTCCTGCTGGCGCGGACTCTTTCGTCGCTTCTTTTCGGAGTGCAGGCGGCCGACCCGGCGGCCTTCATCGGGCTGCCCTTGCTGCTGCTCGCCGTGGCCGGAATAGCGTGCTATCTTCCCGCGCGACGGGCAGCGCACCTCGATCCGCTCCGAGCTTTGCGGCAAGATTGAAGCCCAGCTCCGGGCCCATAGCCGAAGCTTGGAATGTACGGACCACTTGCGCTACAACTGAGACATGGGCAAGGACTTGGAGTGCTGCTGCGCAGATTCCGTGCAATGAGTTAAGGAGAAATTGTGGAACCATTGATTCAACTGCGAAACCTGGAAAAAGTTGTTGAGGCTGGTCCGAATAAGTTTTATCTGCTGCGCAGGATCAATTTAGATATTCAGCCGGGCGAATTTGTGACCATCATGGGTCCGTCTGGCGCGGGAAAATCCACGCTGCTGAGTATCATTGGAATGCTAGATGGCGCGTGGAACGGTGACTATTACTTTCTCAGCGAAGCCGTGCACAAACTCAATGTCAAGAAACGCAACGAGCTGCACAAAGCGAATATTGGCTTCGTATTTCAGAGCTATCACCTGATCGACAATTTGACGGTGTTCGAAAATCTGGAAGTGCCGCTCTCCTACAAGAATGTGCCGCACAAGGAACGCGTCAGCCTGGTTTGCGACGCCCTCGATCGCTTCCACATCGTTGGAAAGAAAGACCTGTTCCCGAGCCAGCTCTCGGGCGGCCAACAGCAACTTGTCGGCGTGGCTCGCGCGGTGATTCTCAGTCCAAAATTAATACTGGCGGATGAGCCAACCGGGAATCTGCACTCCGCGCAAGGTGAAGAGATCATGCAGCTTTTCAAGAGACTCAATGATGCAGGCACAACAATCATCCAGGTCACACACTCGGAAAGAAATGCCGCCTATGGGAGCCGCATTATCCAACTGAAAGACGGGTGGGTGGTGGGAGACAACGCCACAGCCAATGCGCAAGTGGGGGCAGTGCAACCCGCGTGAGCCGACGCTCGCTGGCAGGCGCGAGGCGTTGCGGCTGGTTCTACCTGTGCCTGAAAAACGGCAGTAGGGTAAACTTCGCAAACACATTCGAATGAAGACGACTAATCCGCACCCTTATCGAGTTCTTTTGGCAGACGACCAAGCGGACATCCGCGATGCTCTGCGCTTGCTGTTGAAGCGGGAGGGCTATGAAACACAAGGCGCGGCGTCCCCGGCAGAAGCTCTGAGCGCCATTGAATCACGGGAATTTGACGCCGCGCTGATGGACCTCAATTACACGCGGGATACGACTTCTGGGCAGGAGGGGCTCGACCTGCTCACGCGCATTCAAATGCTCGACAGCACGTTGCCGGTTATCGTGATGACCGCCTGGAGCAGCATCGAGGTTGCCGTCGAGGCGATGCGCCGCGGTGCGCGCGACTTTGTCCAAAAGCCGTGGGAAAACAATCGGCTGCTTGCCATTCTAAGAACGCAAATCGATTTGCGCCAGGCGCTGAGGCAGGCGTCAAGGCTCGAAGCCGAAAACCGCATCCTACGCGCCGAATCGCGTCCGACGTTCCTGGCGAAATCTCCAGCGATGGCTCCGGTGCTGGAGTTGATCGGTCAGATTGGACCGTCGGACGCGAACGTTTTGATTACCGGGGAGCATGGCACTGGAAAAGAAGTTGTCGCAAGAACCCTTCACGCGTTGTCCACACGCGCGACGAAGCCAATGGTGACTGTGAATGCGGGCGGGCTGTCCGAGGGCGTTTTCGAAAGCGAACTGTTCGGCCATGTCAGAGGGGCCTTCACCGATGCGCGCGCTGACCGCGTCGGGCGGTTCGAGCTCGCGGATGGCAGCACGCTGTTCCTCGACGAAATCGCCAATGTTCCTCTCAATCTACAGGCAAAACTCTTGCGGGTTCTGGAAACGGGGGATCTCGAGCGCGTTGGCTCGTCCACCACCCGGCGCGTCAATGTGCGAGTGCTCGCAGCTACGAATGCCGATGTGAATGCCGAGGCCGCCGCCGGGCGGTTCCGTCAAGACCTTCTATTCCGGCTAAATACCATCGAGATCCACATTCCGCCGCTGCGCGACCGCCGCGAAGACGTCGACCTTCTGGCGCACCATTTTCTCCACGGCTATTCGCAGCGCTACCGCAAAAGTATTTCCGGATTCGACACGGCCGCGATCAAGGCTCTTCATGAGCATGCCTGGCCGGGCAACGTCCGCGAATTGGACCACGCAGTGGAACGTGGCGTACTCCTTTCGCCCGGCCCATCCGTCCGCGCGGCAGACCTCGGCTTGCGTGCACAGGCTGCTGGTGGAAGCGCGGCAGACCTCGGCTTGCGTGCACAGGCTGCTGGTGGAACGGCCAAGCTGGAGGAGATGAGCCTCGACGAAGTGGAGCGCTACCTGATTCAGCGCACTCTCGCGCGCCACGAAGGAAACGTCAGCCAGGCAGCCAAAGCCCTGGGACTGAGCCGCAGCGCCATGTACCGCCGCCTGCAAAAACATGGATTGGAATGAGGCCACTTTCCTATGACCGCCGTATCCAGCTCCTCGCATTAGCCGCAGGGTTCCCAGGTTCATTCATCGCCATGATTCTATTGTGGCGCGGTAATTATTCTTCTGGCGCGGTGTGGACCCTGGCCTTTGTCATTTTTTCTCTCTGGTTCGGCTTTGCTTTCTCACTTCGTCATCGCATTGTTTTTTCTCTGCAGACACTTTCGAATCTCTTGGCGGCGTTGCGGGAGGAGGACTTTTCCCTGCGCGCTCGTGGGGCGCGAACCGACGACGCCATGGGTGAGGTGATAATTGAAGTCAATGCCCTCAGTGAAGTCCTTCGTCAACAACGTTTGGGCGCGCTGGAAGCCAATGCCCTCCTGCGGACCGTAATGGAGGAGATCGATCTCGCCGTCTTCACCTTCGACAACGACAATAAGCTGCGGCTGGTCAATCGCGCCGGAGAACGACTGTTGGGCCGTCCCGAAGGGCGCTTGCTGGGGTTCACCGCGCAGGAGCTGGGACTGGGAGCCTGTCTGGAAGGCGAAGCCGCGCACACCATGGAGCTGGCATTTCCGGGTGGCTCCGGACGCTGGGGGTTGCGTCGCGGGACGTTCCGCCAGGGCGGCTTGCCACATCATCTCGTGGTCCTGACCGATCTCAGCCGGACGCTCCGAGACGAAGAGCGCAAGGCATGGCAGCGGCTTATTCGCGTTCTTGGGCATGAGCTAAACAATTCGCTCGCGCCGATTCAGTCCGTCGCGCAAGGTCTGGAGAGCGGGCTTCTGAACGCCGCCAAGTCTTCCGAACTGCAGAGCGAGGCTTCCGCTTCTATTTTGGACGATCTGCGGCAGGGCCTGAGCATCATCCGCTCTCGCACGGAGGCGCTGGGGCGATTCATGGCCGCTTATGCGCAACTAGCACGGCTTCCGCAACCGAAGCTCTTGCCCATAAACGTTTCTGAATGGATCAGCCGGAGCATAAAACTCGAGACGCGCGTAAAAGTCAGCCTCTTGAAAGGTCCCGATGTGACCATTTCAGCAGACGCCGATCAACTGGAGCAGTTGCTGATCAATCTGGTTCGCAATGCCGCGGATGCCACGCTCGAAACCGGCGGCTGCGTTCAAGTGGGCTGGTCCCGGAAAGGTGCGCAACTCGATGTTTGGGTGCTCGACGAAGGACCTGGCCTCCCCAATACTACAAACCTATTCGTTCCCTTTTTTACGACCAAGCAAGGTGGTTCCGGTATTGGACTGGTCCTCAGCCGCCAGATCGCCGAAGCACACGGTGGTGAGTTAACGTTAAAGAATCGTTCCGATACGCGTGGGTGCAGAGCCTTGCTTCAGCTTCCCGTTTAGACAACACCGGCGATTCAATATCGGGCAGAAATCAAAGCAATAGCTCTGGATTACGGTGCCGCGGGATTTTGCAGACTGCCTTTCAATTCCAGCTCGATCTCTACCGTGTGGTTCACTTTGAGGAAAAAGTTGCTGGGATTCTTGAGACCCCAATCGATAAATGGCACGTTGAACTTCGCACTTCCAGTCCAGTGCTCTCCCGCAAATTCCGCTTGGACCGGCACGGTCAACTGGTGTTCGCTGCCGTGCAAAACAAGAATCCCATGCACTTGAACCGAAAAGCTTCCTTGAGGCGCAATTTTCCCTTCCACGCGGTCCGGCCGAAAAATGATATCGGGATATTTCCCGCTTTCGAGAACGTCTTTATGCATTTTCTTGTCGCGCCCATCGTTGCCGCTGTCTCCGCTTGTCGCGTATACGGCGATCTCACCATTGGCTTTGCCGGTCGCGGAGTCAACATGGAAGGTCCCATGCTTGAAAGCAAACGTTCCATGAACCGCATGCAGCGTTGTGCCAAGCTCCCAGTGCACTTTGCTTTGAGCGGGATCGATGCCGAGAACAATTTCAGATGAAGGAGGCTGCGGCGCGGCGTGCTGCGGCAAGGCGCTGAGCACAGCGAGCACCAGGGGAGCTGCCACCAGAAAGGAGAAGACCTTAGCCAGACGGGTTCGAGACCAATGCATTCTTTTTGCTCGCTCCATTTACGCCGTCAGAAATTGCCAGCCGAGGCGCATACTCGTGGCTGCCACAAAACTGGCAGAAGTTTCTCCCACATGAGCGGCCAACAGTCGAGCAAATAGTCCGGGATCATCGGCCAAAATCCTCACTGCGCGCTTTCTCAAGGCTGGATATTGATCCAGCATCAGCAAGAGCCGGCCCATTACGTGCGGACGTTGCGCGAGTTGGCGGTGCACTCGTTGGTAACTCAATAGCTTCCCTTTACTTAACGCGTCGGCAAGAGCCAGCGCATGGCGGAAGCTTAAGCAAAGGCCTTCCCCCGTGATGGCGTCAACACTTCCGGACGCGTCTCCAGTCAACGCAACATTTCCTCGATAGACATAGCGCAATTCGCGCGAAACCGTCACGGCGCCTCGTTCCGCACTGCTTGGCTCCGCATGACGCATGTAGCTGGCTAATTTGGGAAACTCCGGCCAGGCGTCAATAAGACGCATTCGGGGATCGCGAGATATTAGCGCGACGCATGTCTCGTCATTGCCGAGTGGCGTGACGTAGGCTTGCGCCCGATCGCTCCAGTGAACCTCCAGGCAATCCGTCCACGGCTTGACGCGGAAGTGTCTTCTCTGTGCGAATCTCTTTTCAAGACGCGCACTCGAATCCAAAGCGATCCAACGCCTTACGCGAGAGTGGATTCCATCGGCTCCGACAATCCACTTCGCTTTCATGATCTTTTCACCAAGGAAAGCGCCTTCACTGGACAAACCCGTGACGGGGGTATTCCAAAGCAGAGTAACTCCGCACTCTTCCGCTCGTTCCACCATCTTCTGGTGAAGCATGGTTCGACGCATGCCCAAACCGCTTGCTTCCAAAAAGTTTGCTTCCACTGAGTTCGCGGAGTCCACGAACCGGATACCGCGAAAAACCTGGCCATCACCTGGACGAATCGTCACCCCTAGCTCGCGCAGCGCCCGCAAGGTACCCGGCATGAGCCCTTCTCCACACGCTTTGTCGATCGCAGGCTTTGCGCCGTCCGCCACGGTAACGTCAAAACCCTTCATGCGCGCGGCGATTGCCGCAGCCAATCCTGCTGGTCCCCCACCTATGACCAGCACACCAGTACCTTCCCACATTCATTCCTCTTTGAGTCTTCTTCTTCTCTGGCGACCTGATTCGCAAGTAAGTTAGATGTTTAGCCGCCTGGGAAGATGTCCGCCAATTCCATTATTTCACCGGGCGTTCGTTCCAGAGCGGGAAACGAGTTCCGACAACGAAGTCCCTTGCATGCATAAGCCAGTTTTATTTGATTCAGCATAACTATTAATTTGACTCATTGACTTCTCCGCCCCATCCTGCTACTTTGATGGCCAACACTTATGTTTTGCGTAGCCATCACGGACAACGGGATTCTCGCGAAGCACAATACTGCCAGAATCGTATACCCGATCGTTGAGCGAATTATTCCCGTCCCCGTAGGGGGGACAACAGGCGGATGATGGTGGCCTAGGACAGCATTACCGGAAGCTTTCGGGGCCATCATCCGAACCAAGATGATGGCCCTCATTGTTTCGAGGTCAGCTATTTCAGGATGGCAGCTGTTTACAACCATCGAAGGGACTCTGCAGTGAGTGACAATTTGCTCAAACCACGCAGCGGGGCTCTAACCGAAGGTGCAAGCCGCGCCGGCGCACGCGCCATGCTTCGCGCTTGCGGCCTTCAAGATGATGACTTTAAGAAGCCGCTCATCGGCGTGGCGAATACGTGGATCGAGATCGGTCCGTGCAACTATCATCTCCGCGAACTCGCGCAGCATGTGAAGGAAGGAATTCGCGCCGCCGGTGGAACTCCGCTGGAGTTCAACACCGTCTCCATTTCCGATGGCATCACCATGGGCACGGAAGGCATGCGCGCTTCCCTGGTGAGCCGCGAGGTCATCACTGATTCGATCGAGCTGGTTACACGAGGGAATCTCTTCGATGCCCTGATTGTTCTCGTCGGCTGCGACAAGACCATTCCCGGCGGCATCATGGCCTTGGCGCGTCTGAATATTCCCGGGCTTGTTTTGTATGGCGGCTCGATTGCTCCCGGCCAGTTCGAGGGTCACTCCGTGACCATACAGGATGTCTACGAAGCAATTGGCAAGCACTCGCATGGCGGAATGACTGACGCTCAGCTTAAGTCGCTTGAAGTCGCAGCGTGTCCTGGAGCCGGTGCCTGCGGCGGACAATTCACTGCCAACACCATGGCATTGGTCTGCGAGTTCCTGGGGATCGCACCTATGGGACTTTCCAGCGTTCCGGCCACGAATGCCGCAAAAGCAAACGCCGGTAATCAGGCGGGTAAAATGGTCATGGATCTTCTTCGACGCGATGTGACGCCATCGAAAATTATCACCAAAGCCGCGATCGAGAATGCCATTGCAGGTGTAGCCGCAACTGGCGGCTCGACGAATTCAGTGCTGCACCTGCTGGCCATTGCCAACGAAGCGAAGCTCTCCCTTTCCATCGACGATTTCGATCGCATCAGTTCACGCGTTCCTATTCTCGCGGATCTCAAGCCGGGCGGACGCTTTGTCGCAACCGATCTCTACGCAGCAGGCGGCACTGCGCTGGTCGCAAAGCGCCTCCTTGAAGCCGGATTGCTTCGCGGGGACTGCTTCACCGTTACCGGACGCACTCTCGCTGAAGAAGCAGCCGCGGCCAAGGAGGCGCCGGCACAGCAAGTTGTGCGCAAGCTCGATGCGCCGCTCAAGCCGACCGGCGGACTCGTCATCCTCAAAGGAAATCTCGCTCCGGAAGGCTGCGTTATAAAAGTAGCCGGTCATAACCTGCAGAATTTTCGCGGCCCGGCGCGCGTGTTTGACGAGGAAGAAGCGGCTTTTGCAGCCATTGAAAAAAACGTCATCAAAGCGGGCGATGTAATCGTCATTCGTTATGAGGGGCCGAAAGGCGGGCCAGGCATGCGTGAAATGCTCGCTGTAACCGCCGCTCTGGTGGGCGCCGGTCTCGGCGATTCCGTCGCTCTGCTCACCGATGGCCGCTTTTCCGGTGCCACCCACGGATTCATGGCTGGACACGTCGCGCCCGAGGCCGCCAACGGTGGACCGATTGCCGCGGTCGCAGAGGGTGACATGATTGTATTCGACATTCCCAACAGGCAATTGAATGTCGAGCTCAGCGCAGCGGAGATTCAGAAGCGTCTCGCCGGCTGGACCCCTCGCGCCCCGCGCTTTTCGAGCGGCGTCATGGCCAAGTACGCCTTGCTGGTTTCCTCTTCTTCTCTCGGAGCGGTCACTTCCGTGCCTGCTTCTTTTTTGGGAAACGCTCAGCCTGTCTTAAATTCGAGGAGTCTATGAAGCTCACCGGTGCTGAAATTCTGTGCGAATCGCTCACGCGTCTCGGCGTGCGCGAAATCTTCGGCTATCCTGGCGGCGCGATTCTTCCAGTTTATGATGCGCTCGGCAAGTCAAACCTGCACCATGTTCTCGTGCGCCACGAACAGGGCGCCACGCACATGGCCGATGGCTACGCGCGCGCCAGCGGTGGAATCGGCGTGGCCATGGCCACGTCCGGTCCGGGCGCAACGAACATGGTCACCGGTATCGCCACGGCCATGATGGACTCTTCTCCGGTGGTCTGCATTACCGGCCAGGTGAGCAGCAAAGTCCTGGGCTCCGACGCGTTTCAGGAGATTGACATCACGGGCATCACCATGCCCATCACCAAGCACAACGTAGTGGTCACTAAAGCAGAGGACATTGCGCGCACCATTCGCGAGGCCTTCCTAATCGCCAATAGTGGGCGTCCTGGTCCCGTCCTCGTTGACATCACCAAGGACGCGCAGCAGGCTTCCGCTGAATTCAACTGGGAAGCTTCTGCGCCAAAGCTTCCGCCCAAGCGCGTGCGCAACAATCACGATCAAGCGGAATTCGACCGCGCCGTCGAGATGCTCAACACCGCCAAGCGCCCCATCATTCTCGCCGGCCATGGAATCATGGTTTCCGGCGCGATGCGGGCCTTTGAACGGTTCGTCCGGGCCGGCAATTATCCCGTCGCGATGACGCTCCTCGGTATCGGCTGCTTCCCTGCCAATGATCCCCTGAATCTCGGCATGATGGGCATGCACGGCGAAGCCTGGGTGAACAACGCCATTCAAGAAGCCGACCTCCTCATTGCCGTGGGCATGCGTTTTGATGACCGAGTCACTGGTGATCTGCGCACTTACGCCAAGGGCGCCCGCAAAATTCACATTGAAATAGACCGCGCCGAAATCAACAAGAACGTGAAGGTTGACGCCGCCCTAGTTGGTGACGCGCGCGAGGTGCTCGAGCGTCTCACGCCACACATCGAAACCCGCGACCACAGTGCCTGGATTCGGCACATCGCCGAACTGAAAGGCGATTCAGCCGTCCGCGACATTCAAAGCTTGCCCGATAGCGGACACCTCTACGCAGCCCATGTCATCAATGATCTCTGGAAAGAAACTCGCGGCGAAGCCATCATCGTCACCGACGTCGGCCAGCATCAGATGTGGGAAGCGCAGTATTACCACCACAATCAACCGCGCACGCTGATCACTTCCGGCGGACTCGGCACCATGGGTTTTGCGCTGCCCGCCGCCATCGGCGCGAAATTTGCGAAACCCGCCTTCGAAGTCTGGGTCGTCGTGGGCGATGGCGGATTCCAGATGACCATGAGCGAACTGGCGACGATCGTCCAGGAGAAGATCAACATCAAGATCGCCATCATCAACAACGGTTATCTCGGCATGGTTCGTCAGTGGCAGGAATTTTTCTACGACAAACGCTACGTGGCCACTCCGCTGGTCGCGCCCGATTTTGCAGCGCTCGCCAATGCCTTCGGGATCCGCGGCGAGCGCATCACCAAGCGCGCTGAAGTGCTGCCGACCATCCGCTCCGCGCGTGAATCGGCGGAAACCGTGCTGATCGACTTCCGCGTCGAGCAGGAAGATTCCGTCTACCCCATGGTTGCCGCGGGCGCTTCCTTGAGCGACATGATTCGCAGGCCGAACAATCCGCTCGTCGAAACGGCGACTGAGCCATAGGAGAAATAGAGAAAGAACATGCAAACACTTGTCGCCTATGTCGAGAACAAACCCGGCGTCCTCAACCGCGTCTCTTCTCTTGCGCGGCGCCTGGCCATCAATATTGATTCACTGACGGTCGGGCCAACGGAGAACGAAGAAGTCGCCCGCATGACCATCGTTGCGCACACCGACGAAAGAGGTGCGCATCGCCTGGAAGCCAGCCTCGAAAAGCTCGTTGATGTGCTCTTAGCGGAGAATATTTCCACTCGCGCGCTTCTCGAGCGCGACCTGGCCTTGATCAAAGTCTCTGCTGATCAGCAGAATCGTCCGCATCTCATGGAATTGATCAAGGTTTTTCGCGCGCGCGTCGTCGATGTAGCGCCGGAGTCGCTGATCATTGAAGTTTCCGGCGCCGTGGACAAGATCGATGGCCTGCTCGAGGTGCTTCGGCCTTTTGGCGTGCTTGAGATGGCCCGCACTGGCCGGATTTCCATGACCCGCGGCGGCGATTTGTTGCAGCCGCCAACAGTGCCGGCTGAATCGCCCGAAACAGTGGAAGCGAAGTCAAAGTAGGACAGACATTCTTGTCTGTCCGCTTGGAGGGCTGGTGCCAGCGACGGCGTCCAAGATATTTCCGAATCAATTAATCTTTCGACCACAAACCGGTCACGAGAGGAAGCAAATGGCAAATCTCTACTACGACAATTCCGCGGATATTTCCCTGATCCAGGCAAAGAAGGTCGCCATCATTGGCTACGGTTCACAGGGCCACGCGCACGCCCTCAATCTCCGCGATAGCGGCGTCTCCGTCCGCGTCGGCCTGCACGATGGCAGCGCCTCGCGCGCCAAAGCGGAGAAGGCAGGTTTGACGGTCAGGACGCCCGCGGAAGCTGCTGCCTGGGCCGACGTCATCATGATTCTCGTTCCAGATACCAAACAGCCCATGATGTTCGCGCACGGTTTCAACATCCGTTTCGGCACCATCAAGCCGCCTGCCGCCGTCGACGTCTCCATGATCGCTCCGAAAGCTCCCGGCCACCGCGTTCGCGAAGTTTTCACCGAAGGAGGCGGAACACCCGCGCTCTTGGCGGTCGAGCAGGATGCCAGCGGTACCGCGAAAGCGCTTGCTCTGGCCTACGCCAAAGGACTCGGTTGCACGCGCGCCGGTGTCCTGGAAACCACCTTTACCGAGGAAACGGAAACTGATCTCTTCGGCGAACAAGCCGTGCTCTGCGGCGGTGTGAGCGAGTTGATCAAGGCGGGATTCGAAACACTGACGGAAGCCGGATACCAACCAGAGGTCGCTTATTTCGAATGCCTCCACGAACTCAAGCTCATCGTTGATCTGATTTACCGCGGCGGCCTCAGCTATATGCGCTACTCCGTGAGCGACACCGCCGAGCAAGGCGATTATTCTGCTGGGCCGCGCATCATCACCAAGCAGACGCGGGAAGAAATGCGCAAGATCCTCGCGGAAATCCGCAACGGCAGTTTTGCAAAAGCCTGGGTCAAAGAAAATGAAAAGGGCTGCCCGAACTTTCTGGCCACGCGCCAGCGTGAACAGCAACACGCTATCGAACAACTCGGCCCCAAACTTCGCGCCATGATGCCATTCTTGCAGCCGGTGATCGCGCCTGGCCTCGAAAGCAAAGCTGCCGCTTCAAAGAAAGTACCAGCGCAGTTGACACGCGGCCGGAATTAGGCAATTCTCTCGCCTGATGAAACGCAAAGAGGCCCCCTCCCCGGCCAGCACCCCGCATCTCGCGGAGCGCGTCGAAAAACTCAGCATCAAACGCCAGGAAATTATTAGACCCATCCTGGAGCACCCCCGCGAGTATGTTCTCCTCAGCGTGCGCGCTATGGCGGCGCGCCTTCACACTGATCCCGCGACCATCGTGCGCATCGTCCGCGGACTCGGATTCGGGAGCTACCGCGAGTTTCAACGTCATTTGCACGAGCTTTCCCTTGCCTACGCCACATCCCTGGACACCATGCAGTCCCGCGGCAGTGAAGGGAACATGCCGTCGCATGTCCGTGACTCGCTTGAGCAGGATTTGAAAAACCTGCAGGGGCTAAAAAACAGTCTCGACGCCCAGCGTCTCGTCGCGCTCGCCAGGCGGTTTTATGAAGCTCGTCGCATCGTTTTGCTCGCCGGCGACCTGGCCGTTCAGCTCGCGCACTATCTCGAATATCAGATCAGTCTTCTGGGTCTCCCAATTTTTGCCGCGACCTCCGCGGGCAGGATCTTGCATCTTGTGCGCTCCGTGAATAAGCAGGACCTGGTAATTGCAATCAGCTTCCGCCGCGGGCTCCGGCAGACCGTCGAAGGTGCCCAGCAAGCACGCGCTCGCGGCGCTTACTGCGTCGCAATCTCGGACACCTATATTTCCCCCTTGGCCCGTGACTGTGACGAGCTTTTCCTCGCATCCATTGAATCAACTTCTTTCGGCGCCTCTTACGCCGCCCCCATCTCCCTGTTGAATGCCATCCTGGCGGCTGTCGGCCAGTATCGCCGTACGCAAACACTTGCCATGGTGAAGGAAATCGCCGAAGAACAGCGCAAAGGATCCCGCTGGCACGATATTTAGGTTCGCGCCTCCCCCCTTGAAACACCCCTTGAAACAAATGTTGCAGGCTCTTTCCTGGAAAACTCTATTCTAGAGTTATCTTGACAGATTGGTTGGCGCCCCTTACCTTTGGTTGGCATCCATTAGAAACATTTGTTGCTCCTCTCGACTTGAGGTTTACCGGCATCGCATGCGGATTGAATCCATTACTCTGCGCAAACTCAAGATGCGCCTAAAGTCCCCCTTTGAAACCAGCTTTGGCATCACTCACGAGCGCACCCTCGTTCTGGTTGAAATTCTCGCGGATGGCGTCACCGGATGGTCCGAAGTGAGCGCCATGGAAGGTCCTTGCTTCAATTCCGAAACCGTGGACACCGCTTGGCTGATTATTCGTGGATTTCTCGCTCCTCTTGTTCTGGGAAAGGAACTCCGTAGCGCCACCGACATTCCGCGCATTTTCGCCGGCATTCGCGGTCACGAAATGGCCCGCGCGGGAATTGAAAATGCTCTCTGGGACATCGAAGCCCAGCAGGAAAATCTTCCTCTCGCCGAATTGCTTGGCGGCACGCAATCGGAAATCAAGTGCGGTGTTTCCTTAGGGTTGCAAGCAACTCCCGAGGTGCTTCTCGAAAAAGTCGCCGTCGAACTACGCGCCGGCTATCAGCGGATCAAACTGAAAATCAAACCCGGCAGAGACCTGGATTTTGTACGCGCTGTCCGCTACGGCCACCCCAGTATTCTTCTGTCCGTTGATGCGAATTCAGCCTACACCCTGGCTGACTCGGAGCATCTCAAGCGCTTCGACGAATTTGGCCTGCTGATGATGGAGCAACCGCTGTGGTGGGACGACATTGCCAATCATGCAAAGCTCCAAAAGCAATTGCAGACTCCGATTTGTCTCGACGAATCGATTCACCACGTCCGCGACGCGGAAACCGCCATGGAACTCGATGCCGCACGCATCATCAACATAAAGCTGGGCCGTGTCGGCGGCCATACGAGCGCGAAAGAAATCCAGGCTCTGTGCCTCGCGCGCAACATACCAGCATGGTGCGGTGGCATGCTCGAGTGCGGCATCGGCCGGGCACACAACATCGCGGTCTCTTCCCTTCCCGGCTACACTCTCCCCGGCGATGTCTCCGCCAGCAAACGTTATTGGGAAGAAGACGTTATCGATCCGCCTGTCGAAGTCTCCGCCCGCGGCACGATTCAAATCCCTACGTCGCCCGGACTCGGCTATCATGTCCGCCGTGACCTCATCGAACGCTGGACCACGGAAAAGGAAACCTGGCGTGTCCGTTGATCTCCGATTGCCATTGAGAATCATCTCGTTCCCGGCCGGAGTAATCCTCTTCGTTCTCGGATGTGCTGCGTTTGCACAATCACCGAACGATCTACTCCCTGGTCCGAAACCTCCGGACGTTCCCGAGCAATGGAAGCCTTGGATCGGTGATTACGGGACCGCGAGCGTGAATTTCACCGTCGGCGAGTCGAAGGGACATCTCTTAATAATCGACAATCACGGCAAAAAATGGGATTTGCCCTCGCTACCAATCGAAGAATGTGCGACGGCCGAATCGACCAGTACAACACAGGTCATAGTTTGCTTCTTGCGCGATCCTTCGGGTACGCAGGAATTGCTTACGAATGATCTAGGCTGGTCGAAGAGAACGTACGGCGTGGACGAGCAGCATGTCGCGCGAATGAACCCTGTTCACGCCATCGATGAACTCCGCCCTGCTGCACTCGCCGCCAAACCTCCGGAGGAAGCTGGCTCGTTTCGAAAACCGGAACTGGTCGAATTGGCCCTTCGCAATCCTTCCATTCACCTGGATATTCGCTACGCCACCGCCAACGACTTTCTCGGCACTCCCGTCTATTCGCAGGCCCGCGCCTTTCTGCAGCGTCCCGCTGCCGATGCCCTCCTCCGCGTCCAACAGAAACTCAAGCCCCTCGGCTACGGCCTGCTGATCCACGACGCCTATCGCCCGTGGTACGTCACGAAAATTTTCTGGGACGCCACTCCGCCGGAAGGCAAAATCTTTGTTGCGGATCCCGCGCAAGGCTCGCGCCACAACCGCGGCTGCGCCGTCGATCTCACACTCTACGACCTGGCGACTGGCAAACCCATCGAAATGCCCGGAACCTACGACGAAATGTCTCCGCGTTCCTTCCCCAATTATCCCGGTGGCACTTCGCTCCAGCGTTGGCACCGCGAACTGCTTCGCCGCGCCATGGAGTCTGAAGGCTTTGCGGTATACGAGGCCGAGTGGTGGCATTTTGACTACCTGGACTGGCGGGAATATCCGATCTTGAATGTGCCCTTCGAAAAGCTTGATTCGGGCACCGGAGCAGCTTTAATTCACTGATGAAATGGTTTGCACATCTCTTGGAGGATTCTGTTTTGAAAAACAAATCGCGCGTCTGGCCATTGTTAAGTGTTCTGCTCCTCATGCTTATTCTCGCTTTCCAAGCCCCGTCTTCTCACGCACAGTCCGAGTCTTCTCTCTCTCAACGCATCCAGAAGGTAATCAGCCGGCCCGAATTTGCCCATGCGAATTTCGGCATTGAGTTCTATTCGCTCGATACCGGCAAAGTCGTCTACGCGCTCAATGCAGACAAGCTGTTCGTTCCGGCTTCGACCACGAAAATTCTTACCGAAGGCGCTCTTCTTGCGACGCTCGGCGCAGACTACCGCTTCCATACGCGCGTCTACCGCACTGGTCCAATCGACAAGCACGGCACGCTCAAGGGCGATCTAGTCCTCGTCGCCAACGGTGATCCCAATCTTTCCAATCGCATCCAGCCCGATGGAACTCTCGCCTTCGTCGATGAGGATCACTCTTACGCGGGCCCCGCTCTTCCCGGCGATCCTCTTCTGGTCATCAAGCAACTCGCCAAAGATGTCGCAGCGAAAGGCATTCACAAGATTGAAGGACGCGTGCTGATCGACACGACGCTTTTCCCTGACGGCCCTCGCGAAGGGGGCACAAACGTCGTCATGTCCTCCATTATGGTCAATGACAACGTCATCGATCTTATCGGCTCGCCAGGCGCCAAGGAGGGCGACCCCATCGCTCTCAAATCCTCTCCTCAGACTTCCTACATCAAATTCGTGAATCATGGGATCACCTCTCCCGCTGGCGCCAAACCGTCTTTCGAGCCTCCGGATTTCGCCACAAATCCGGATGGGTCTGCACTTGTCACGCTTTCCGGCAGCCTGCCACTCGGCATTGCTCCCCAAACTGCGACGGTAGCCGTGCCCTCGCCGACAAAGTTCGCTGAAACAACACTCCGCGAAGCCCTGTCTGCCTCGGGGATTCAAATCAAGAATAGTTCCGGGCCCAGTGTCGCTGATTTTTCGCCCTATGCGCGTTTCTATTCGGCGGAGAATCAAGTAGCCGAGCATGTCTCTCCTCCACTCTCGGAAGAAATCAAAGTCACGCTCAAGGTCAGCCAAAATCTTCACGCCGGCATGGGACCTTATCTCCTCGGCACCCTCGCGGGGAAAAACACAAAGAATCCTCTTGATGCTGGATTCAAGCTCGAACATGACTTTCTTCAAGCGGCGAAGCTCGATCTCTCCGGCGCCGCGCAAGGCGATGGCGCTGGCGGCGATTGGGCCGATCTCTTCAGCCCCGATTTCATGGTCCACTACCTCGCCTATTGGACCACCCGGCCTGACTACGGAGCCTTTTTCAAGGCGCTCCCCATTCTTGGAAAAGACGGCACGTTGGTAAAAATTCAAAAAGATTCTCAGGGCGCAGGCCACGTGTTCGCAAAAACTGGCACCTTTGGCTCCGATGACAAGCTGGGCGGCAAGATGATGTTGAACGGCAAAGGCCTTGCCGGCTATGTCATCACCAAAGATGGAAAGAGACTTGCTTTCGCCGCTTACGTCAATCACGTCTCACTCGCGCCGGATCCGGAAGCAGCGCAGCAAGTCGCTGGTCAAGCCCTCGGAGAAATTGCCGCGGCCGCTTATGACGCCAATCTGAACGCCTCGGCAAGTGCAGGCGACTACGATCTCATCATTCGAAACGGTCATGTCATCGACGGCACCGGCAATGGCTGGTATGCCGCTGACGTCGCCGTCAGCGGCGACCACATCGCTGCCATTGGCGATTTGCGCGAAGCCCATGCTAAACGCGAAATTGATGCCAAGGGCCGCATCGTTGCCCCAGGCTTCATTGACATGCTCGGCCAATCCGAAGTCTCCCTTCTCATGGACAATCGTTCGCTGAGCAAGCTCTCCCAGGGGATCACCACGGAAATTACCGGCGAGGGCGGCTCCATCGCCCCGCAAAATGAAAAGACCATCGCGCCTTTAAAACCGTTTCTCGACCAGTACAAACTAACAATCGATTGGACCACGCTCGATGGCTATTTTCGCCGTCTCGAAAAGCAAGGCACGCCGCTCAACATCGGCACTTATGTCGGCTCCGGGCAGGTTCGCGAAGCCGTGATTGGCGACGACGATCGCGCTCCGACGCCCGCAGAGCTCGATCAAATGAAGGCTCTGGTCGAACAAGCCATGAAGGACGGCGCTTTCGGCGTCTCCAGCGCCCTCATCTACCCGCCAAATATTTACGCAAAGACGGATGAGCTCATCGCTCTCGCGCAAGTCGCTTCAAAATACGGCGGCCTTTATGCTACGCACATGCGCAGCGAAGGCGCTTCGGAAATGTCCGCTCTTGCCGAAGCCATTCGCATCGGCCGGGAAGCCAATCTGCCGGTCGAAGTCTTTCACCTTAAGGTCAGTGGCAAGCCCCGCTGGGGCAGCATGAAAAACGTCGTCGCTGCCATCCAGCTCGCGCGCGACTCCGGCTTGGATATTGCCGCCGACATGTACCCATACCCTGCCGGCGCTACCGCGCTGGCCTCCGCGCTTCCGCCGTGGGTCGCTGATGGCGGTGTCCAGAAATTACTTGAGCGCCTGAAGGATCCCGCCATTCGCACGCGCATCAAAAAAGATCTCGCGGGAGATCACCCTGATTGGGAAAATCTCCTATTCGATTGTGGAGGAGCTGCGGGAGTGCTCATCGCCTCTGCCGAAAACCCGGAGTTAAAACAATTCGCTGGAAAAACTCTCGATGACGTTGCCAAGGCGTGGAAGAAATCTCCCGAAGACACGCTGATGGATTTTGTCCTGGCGGACAAAGCCCAAACCGGCGCGATCTATTTCATGGCCAGCGAAGAAGACGTCCACACCGGCCTGAGCCAGCCGTGGACCAGCATCGGCCTGGATGCCGGCGAAATGTCTCTCGACGGCCCAACTTATGAACCGCACGGTCATCCACGATCCATGGGCTCCATGCCGCGCTTTCTCGGCCATTACGTCCGCGACGAACATCTCTTGCCTCTCGAAGCCGCGATTCGCAAAATCACCTCGCTGCCCGCCCAGCGCGAGCACCTCGACAGCCGCGGCCTGCTAAGACCCGGCTACTTTGCCGACATCACCATCTTCGACGCCACCGCCATCATCGACCGCGCCACCTTCACGAAACCCGATGGGCTCTCCGAGGGCATCGACTTCACCATCGTGAACGGCCAGGTCGAATACGATCACGGAAAATTGACCGGCGCGACCGCCGGCCACGTGTTGCGCGGCCGAGGATGGCAACCAATCGCGAATTGAGTATAAATGAGTAGATTAACTAATTGTTACCTGAACTAGTCTAAATTAGACTAGGTTATTCAGGGGGAAAGCGCGAAGGAACCCTTACGACCTGCGCGTCTGGAAAGGGGGCGGTAGGATTCAGCTCAGCGACGTCTTGCCCATTTCCGCTACGCGGCGCTCGTAGGTCATTTCTACCAGACCGTGCTTCCCGTAGTAACGCAGCACAATTTTGTGGCCCGGCTCGATCTTCGCGCGTGTCTTGATCAGGGAATCCGAAAGCTCTACCCAGCCTCCGGTTACAAGATAGCTCCCTTCCCATCCGCGCAATTCGAAATGCCCATCATTTTTCAGAATCAGTGGCGCTGCCTTGCACGGAATCACTTTTCCCCGCACCTTCGCCTGGGCGCACTGGTAGCGTCCGGAAACATCCACGGTTTGCGCTTGGCTTTGCGGCAGTAGGAACAGAATGAGGGCAGCAGTAGCGAGGCACCGTGCCAGAGTCCAGCCCGTTCGGGCATACCCCATTGGGATCTCCACATCCAGGTCGCGTAGCTGCGGGCGGCGGTCCCTGTCCATTGGTACAGGTGCAATTCACCAACCAACGAGCATTGCAATAAGTCTTTTATCTACAAATACTTGCAAACTGGCCGTTCGGCCACAGACGCCCTGAAAGGTAGAATTCTTCCCCCTAAACACCCCAGAAGGAACTCTTTTGCACCGTCGAAACAGCGAGATTTGCTTCCGTTTCCGCCCCTAGAACCCTATTCAAACGGTAGTTCCGCCACCGCTTGACCGTCCTTTCGGGGATCTGAAGCTCCATAGTTCACACCCGCTGAAAAATCCCTCAGGACTGCCTGCCCTCCGCCCATGCCGCTGGAAAATGCCCCTTTCGCATCGATCTTGTGGCCTTTCCCCGCCAACTCGTTCCGCACATTTTGCGCAAGGCGATTCTCCATCATCACGTCGCATCCGCCGAAAGTGTGCTTGCTGAACCGGGGCGCCTCCAGCGCTGCTTGAATGTTCATTTTGAAATCGACCAGGTTCGCGACGAATTGCGCGTGCGCTTGCGACTGATTCCAGCCGCCCATGATCCCGAACGCCACCCGCACGTCTCCCTTTTCGGCAAATGCGGGAATGATCGTATGCAACGGCCTCTTTCGCCCCGCCAGCGCATTTGGTGAGCTTGGATCCATGTTGAAGAGTCCGCCGCGATCGTGCAACGCAAAGCCCGTGCCCGCGGCAACGATGCCTGAACCAAACGCTTCGTAGTTGCTTTGGATGAGCGACACCATGTTTCCCTCGCGATCGACGACACTCAGATACGTCGTGTCGTTTCCAACGGGGATTTCCCCTGCCGTCGCTTCACAGTTGGCCTTGTCCGCATCAATCAACTTGGCCCTTTGCGCAGCCCATTCTTTCGAAAGCAGCGTCGCAACGGGCAACTTTTGTTTCCTCGGGTCGCCGATGTATTTCGCAAGATCCGCATACGCCAGCTTTTTCGCCTCGATCATGGCGTGCAGCGCTTTCGTCGACCCAAAGCCCCAATCTTTCTGCCCCAGCGGGAATGTCTCCATGATGTTCAGCATTTCGAGGGCCGCAAGACCTTGCACGTTGGGCGGTAGCTCGTAAATTGTCCAACTGCGATAAGTAGTGGAAATCGGTTCGACAAATTCGCTGGAGTATTCGGCTAAATCCTGCGCCGCCATCGGTCCGTTGTGACGCTTCATGGACTCCAGAATTTTCGCGGCAATTTCTCCTTTATAGAAAGCCTCTCTGCCATGTTGCGCAATCTGCTCGAGCGACCATGCCAGATCGTGGTTGCGAAACACCTCGCCCACTTTCGGGGCGCGGTCATTGGGAAGATAGGTCTTGGCCGCCGTCTCATCGGTGCGCAGGTAATCCACTTCGCCCGCCCAATACGCCGCCGTCCATTCCGGAACCGGAAACCCGTCCTGGGCGGTTCGAATCGCTGCGGCCAAATCTTCCGCCAGTTTCTTCCTCCCAAACTTATCCGCCAGTTTCTGCCATCCGTCCACGGCTCCCGGCACGGTAATGGCATTCACTCCCTGCTGCGGCATGCTGCGGATTCCCTGTTTCTGCAAATACTCGATCGTCAATCCCTTTGGCGCCCATCCGCTGGCATTGATTCCATAGAGTTTGTTCGCTTTCGCGTCATACACAATCGCGAATAAATCCCCGCCGATGCCATTCATCATCGGCTCAACAACGCCCATCATCGCGTTCGTCGCAATCGCTGCGTCCACGGCGTTCCCGCCGCGCTCCAGTATCCGAGCCCCTGCTTGCGCCGCTAGCGGCGATTCCGCCGCCACAATCCCGTTCCGCGAAATCACCATCGAGCGCCCCTGCGATCGGTCTTGAGCGTCAGTGCTCTGCGTTGCTATGGTCATCGCGACGGCAAAGTACACCAAACTTCGCGCCTTGGAAAAGGTATTCATGGTTGTAATCGCACTTAGTGGATTTACTGCTGGTCGAGAATCTTATGCTCATTCGCCCCCAAAAGGCGAATTATGCGTTCCCGCCCCTTCACCGAAAGACTCTCATAGAGGGAAGCAATCTTCTGCATCGCTTCTTTCTCGGAGATGGGCGCAATTGAGGCTGCAGCTGTGGACGCACCTCTCTTGGCGTGCGCCAACCGCTTATGTGCTGCGAGATAGCTCTGACTGAATATCCCGTTGCAGACGTCGCATCTGACAGTCGCCATGCAAATGCCCCCCCCGCATCGTTAGCTGATAATAAATACCGCACCGCCGCCGCGAAGTGATTTCTTCTCCTGATAGACCTGAACTATTCTTCGCCATGGAGTTGGCATTTTTCCGCCACCGCCATAGAATTCAAAAGACGTGGGTCAGTTTTAGGGCTAAGCTCATTTGTCCGTCCCGCGCTCGCTACGTCTCGGAGACCATCAACTTGTCTGAGCATCGCCCATCCTTGCAGCGCCGGGCATCGATTGCCTCCCGCGATTCGCGCCTCGACGCGCAGATCGACGCCCTCCTTGCGGCTCGTCACTCCGACCCCTTTGCCCTGCTCGGCCCGCATCCCGTTGACGGCAACTGGACGGTGCGCTTTTTCCTGCCATGGGCCGCCGGTGCTTGTATTTCTTTGACGCCGCAAGCCATCGAAGGGGGTACGCTCGCCCCCGCGAAGGTTACCGACGCCGTGAAACTCCGCCCCGAAGGCTTCTTCGAGGCGACTTGGCCCTGCCAGCAATCCGCTGCGCCCGCCCCCGGCAGTTACAAGATTCGAGGGCGAACCCACTCCGGCGATCCCTTCGAAGTCTTCGACCCCTATGCCTTTCCCATCGTGCTCAGCGAGTTTGATTTGTATCTGATGGGCGAAGGCCGCCATTACGACACTTACGAAAAACTCGGCGCCCATGTGATCACCTTGGAAGGCGTCCAGGGGGTTCACTTCGCCGTGTGGGCACCCA
>WNFR01001405.1_pt1 | contig 25162 bp, 18 predicted proteins | sample 5400221 | NCBI WGS metagenome assembly WNFR01 (sample SAMN13153357, study PRJNA577476) | soil metagenome | isolation source: 40 cm soil under Madrone tree | place: USA:California | collected 2016-06-14 | reverse complement strand
ACTAGCTAATCGGACGCGGGCCGATCCCTCGGCGATAAATCTTTCTCCTTACGGACGTATCCGGTATTAGCCCAAGTTTCCCTGGGTTATTCCGAACCGAAGGGTACGTTCCCACGTGTTACTCTCCCGTCTGCCGCTCTCGTATTGCTACGAGCGCTCGACTTGCATGTGTTAAGCCTGCCGCCAGCGTTCGCTCTGAGCCAGGATCAAACTCTCAAGTTGGATGAGAATTTATTCCGGCTGATCACAACGTTTGACGAGGTCCCACCTAAACTTCCGCGCGCATGCACGCCCCGACGAGTTTGCATCGCCGCAGCGTTCACCGCCTTCGCGAAATTTTATGGTGTTGACCTGAAACGTGTACCGCCGAAGTCTCGTCCGGCCGCACGGCACCAAGGCTGCCATCTACTTACGTAGATGGAACCTCGCACGTGTGCGGCCCGCAAGGACTCCGCCGTCCACGTTTCTCTTTCTTCCTATTCACCTATCAAACAGCCCGGGGCTAGCCACCCCCTCCCTGGACGCGCCAGAGAGCTTGCGAAGCAGCTGCCACCGACCCAAGTCGGTGACAAATCACCGGAAAAGTGAGGAGCTTCGGAGGCGCGCCTTTCCGCCGAGCGGCGGCGCGCCGTGTGTCGGGTATATATGCAGCACAGCCGGATATTGTCAACCACGTATCTTAGAGTTTTTCATAAGATCGTCATCGACAACCGCAGGCGGGTTAGTTTGCTGCTCCCGGCACCGGCTTGCGGCTCGCCATCGCCGATCTTCAATCCCTGGTCTTCCAGTCCCTGGGTCTTCCAATCCCTGGTCTTGGCGAAGATCCGCACCGCCGCACTCTAGCCACAATAATGCGGCGTCCTGCCGCGTGGGGAATACCGGGCACGTCGTTCCGGCTTCGTTACACGATCGACGCAATATACGATCAACGCAATATACGATCGACGCAAAAGAAAATACCTCGGTGAAGTTGAGTCGGTGACTGTGCGTCCGGCGTGAGCCGGGAGTTTGAGTGCATCGGTTCCGCCGGATCGAGGTGGTCGGGGCGGCGGTTCGTGCGCGGACTGCACGAAGGCAGGGGACGGACGAATTGGACAACGGAAAGGCGCGCGACTCGCATAGGCCGAAGTCCGGCGCAATCGATCTCGGCAACGAGCCGCCGCTATCGGTGGACGGGGGCCTGAGCATTGATTTCGATCGCAGCCGGGTGTCCGTACGTTGGCTAAGTGGTACGATTTTGACCGGCTTATGTGGCGCGGCCCTCATGGGAGGGGCCGTTTTCGCCGCTCTTGACGGCGAAGCCCACTTTGCGGCCAGCCCGGAACGGGTCGAATCCACGTTCCGGGGCGGCATTGGCAACCGGGCGACCGCCCGCAAGAGCGACCGCCTGCCGCCGGTCACGGAAAGCAATGCGGCGCGCCAAGTCATTCGCATCACCGCAATGACGAAGGTTGGCGAGCGCGAAGTGCCCCGGGTCAAACCCTTCACTCGCATTTCGAGCAATCTCGCGCTTTCGACGTCCGAGCTTTCGGCCAATATTCCGCGGTTCAACCCGCAACGGGCCGTCGCCAACATGGACAACGATACTGTCCCCGCCGAGGAACGCCCGGATGTCGCACCTGATGCCGAGGTCTCCTTTGTCACGCGGGACCTTGGGAGCATCATGCCGCGCATGCGCGTCGCCGCGCAGGTCCCGTTAGAGGATGTTATCAGGCAGGTGCGGGAAGCCGCCAACTGGACCGACTCGACGCCGCCGAAGTTCATTCTGGCGAGCGCCGCGCCCGGCAACCTCGCGTATGCGACGCAGGAATTGCCGCCCGACCCTTATGCCCCCTTCGAAGCGCGCATCACCGCGGAAAACATCACGATGCTGCCCAAGACCGCCGCGCAGGCGACCGGCGGCAACCCTTGGGCCGAGCGCCTCATCCCCATCAAGAAGGGCGACACGTTGAGCGCGATCCTGCGCGATCTCGGGGCGACGCCGGAGGAGATCAAGGCGATCGCCGTCGTGTTCGGCGCACGCGCCCGCGACGGCAACCTCAAGGAGGGCCAAAAGCTGCGCGTGCTGCTGTCACCGGTCCGCGGCACCGAGCGTCTTCAACCGGTGCGGGTCATGCTGGTCGGCGACCAGAGCATCGAGGCCGTGGTAGCGTTGTCGGATATGGGCCGATATGTGAACGTCGATGTCCAGACCGCGGAGGCGCCGACGGCAGAAGCTGAGGATGACGAAGACGATGACGGGTCAGGCGTGCGGCTCTACCAGAGTATTTACGAGACCGCGCTACGCAATCGTGTTCCCCGTACCGTCGTCGACGAGTTGGTCAAGGTTTATTCTTACGACGTCGATTTTCAGCGCAAGGCGCGCCCCGGCGACTCTCTTGAGGTGCTTTACTCCGGTGACGAGGAAAACAGCGACGCCAAGCCTGACGTGCTGTTCGCATCGCTGACCGTCGGCGGCGAGTTGAAGAAATATTACCGCTACATTTCGCCAGATGACGGCGTTGTCGATTATTACGACGAGGAGGGAAAGAGCGCGAAGAAGTTCCTCATCCGCAAGCCCGTGAACGATGGCATCGTGCGTTCCGGCTTCGGGTCGCGCCGACATCCGATCTTCGGTTACACCAAAATGCATACCGGAGTGGATTGGGCAGCCCCAATGGGCGCGCCGATCTATGCCGCCGGTAATGGCGCGGTTGAGAAGGCGGGCTGGGAATCCGGCTACGGCAAGTACATCCGCCTCAAGCACAATTACGGCTACGAGACCGCCTATGGCCATATGACGGCCTTCGCGCGTGGCATCGAGCCGGGCGTAAAAGTCCGCCAGGGCCAATTGATCGGATATGTCGGATCGACCGGAAACTCGACCGGACCGCATGTGCACTACGAAATCCTCGTCAATAGCCGCTTCTTGGATCCGATGCGCATCAAGCTTCCGCGCGGGCGCGTCCTGGAGGGGGTGGTTTTGGCGTCATTCGAGCGCGAACGTGACAAGGTTGACAACATGATGAGCCAGCCAACCCGCGCCGCCCAGGCGGGCGCCACCGTACAACGCTGACGAGCCGAGCCGACACTGATGAGCGAGCCCGCAAGCCCAGCGCCGCGACAAAGCGCCAGCGCCGGCAGACCAATCCAAATCCAATCGAGCCGGTTGTGGGCGATGTTCAAGGGCCGGCTCACGGAGTTCATTTTCCCCAACCACCTGTCCGCCGACCAACTCGGTATCACCCTTGTGAAGGTCGAGTTTTGGCTGACGCCCTGGACCCGGCAGGATGAACATCTGCCGATGTCGCACCTCGCCGAGGTGGCTCATGAGCGCGGCCTCATATGGGACTCCATCTCCATCGAGAGCAGCGGCGGCCTCAATCCGCTCTCGGTCGGCGGCCTGCCGAAGAGCAGCGCCAAGCGATTTGTGGACCAGGTGCGCACCTGGATGAACGTGTAGCAGCCCTGGGGAGCGCGGGCGTCCCGCCCGCACGCGTGTAAGATGCGGGCGGGACGCCCGCGCTCGCAGGCTACGCCGCGGCCGCAACTTTGCCGTTGAAGGTCAGGCCAAACTTCGTTGCCGAGACAGCGACTTTATCGCCATCCTTGACGCGGCCCGAAAGGATCAACTCCGCGAGCGGATCCTGCAGATACTTCTGGATCACGCGCTTGAGCGGACGCGCCCCGTAGGCCGGGTCGTAGCCCCTGTTGGCAAGCCAATCGCGCCCCTTGGCATCGAGTTCAATCGCGATCTTGCGGTCTTCGAGGAGCTTTTCGATTCGCTTCATCTGGATGTCCACGATGCCTGCCATCTGGTCACGCTTGAGCCGGTGGAACAGGATGATGTCGTCGATCCGGTTGAGGAACTCGGGACGGAAGCGCGCGCGCACCGCAGCCATGACGTGGTCGCGAACAGCATCGGTCTCCTCGCCCTCCGGCTGGTTGACCAGATACTCAGACCCGAGATTTGAGGTCATGACAATGAGGGTGTTGCGAAAGTCGACGGTGTGCCCCTGTCCGTCGGTCAGCCGGCCGTCGTCGAGCACCTGCAGCAGGACGTTGAAGACATCCGGATGGGCCTTTTCGATCTCGTCGAACAGGATCACCTGATACGGCCGGCGCCGCACCGCCTCGGTCAGTGCGCCGCCCTCCTCATAGCCCACGTAGCCGGGAGGCGCGCCGATCAGGCGGGCGACCGAGTGCTTCTCCATGTATTCCGACATATCGAGACGGATCATCGCGGTTTCGTCGTCGAACAGGAATGCCGCCAGGGCTTTGGTCAGCTCGGTCTTGCCGACGCCCGTCGGCCCCAGGAAGATGAATGAGCCGATCGGCCGGTGCGGATCCTGCAGCCCGGCGCGGGCACGACGGACCGCAGTGGATACCGCCCGAACCGCCTCGTCCTGACCGATCACCCGCGCGGAGAGCTTCTCCTCCATATGGAGAAGCTTTTCCTTCTCGCCCTCGAGCATCCGGTCGACCGGAATTCCGGTCCATCGCGAGACCACCTGGGCGACATGGTCGGCGGTCACCGCCTCCTCGACCATGGCGGACTTGCCCTCGGTCGCCTCCAGCTCCTTGAGTTTCTTCTCAAGAGCTGGAATCCGTCCATAAGCAAGCTCGCCGGCGCGCTGGTACTCACCGCGACGCTGCGCATTGGCAAGCTCGACGCGAAGCCCATCAAGCTCGGTCTTGAATTTCTGCGCCTCGGAGAGCTTCGCCTTTTCGGACTTCCATCGGCTCGTGATATCCGCCGATTTTTTCTCGAGGTCCTTAAGCTCAGCTTCCAGCGCCTTCAGGCGGGCGCGCGAACCCGCGTCATTCTCTTTCTTGAGCGCCTCCTGCTCGATGCGCAGGCGCACGATCTCGCGGTCGATGGTATCGAGCTCTTCAGGCTTGGAATCGACCTGCATCTTGAGCCGGGCCGCAGCCTCGTCGACGAGATCGATCGCCTTGTCGGGAAGGAAGCGATCCGTGATGTAACGGTTCGAAAGCGTGGCGGCGGCGACGATCGCCGAGTCCGTAATCCTGACGCCGTGATGCTGCTCGTACTTCTCCTTGAGGCCGCGCAGGATCGATACCGTGTCCTCGACGGTGGGCTCGGAAACGTAGACCGGCTGGAATCGCCGCGCCAGGGCCGCATCTTTTTCGACATGCTTTTTGTATTCGTCGAGCGTGGTGGCGCCGATGCAATGCAGCTCGCCGCGGGCAAGGGCGGGCTTTAGGAGGTTCGAAGCGTCCATGGCGCCGTCGACCTTGCCGGCGCCGACGATGGTGTGCATCTCGTCGATGAACAGGATAATGCCGCCCTCGGATCCCGTCACATCCTGGAGCACGGCCTTGAGGCGCTCCTCGAATTCGCCGCGGTATTTGGCGCCGGCGATGAGCGCGCCCATGTCGAGGGCAAGCAGCTTCTTATCCTCAAGACTCTCCGGCACGTCGCCGTTGACGATGCGCAGCGCGAGGCCTTCTACGATCGCGGTTTTGCCGACGCCGGGTTCGCCGATCAGCACCGGGTTGTTCTTGGTGCGGCGGGACAACACCTGGACGGTGCGGCGGATTTCCTCGTCGCGGCCGATCACCGGGTCGAGCTTGCCGTCGCGCGCCGCCTGGGTCAGGTCACGGGTGTATTTCTTGAGGGCGTCGTAGGCATTTTCGGCCGAGGCTGAATCCGCGGTGCGGCCCTTGCGCAGCGCCTCAATGGCGGCGTTGAGGGTCTGCGGCGCGACGCCGGCGCGGCTCAGGATCTTTTCCGCCTCGCTGTCCCTCTCGATCGCCAGCGCGAGCAGCAGGCGCTCCACCGTCACGAAGGCATCGCGCGATTTTTCAGCGGCCTTCTCAGCCGTTTCGAAGACACGCGCAAGGGCCGGCTCAAGATAAATCTGGCCGGCGCCGCTGCCGTGGACCTTCGGGCGCTTGGCGAGCGCCGCTTCAACGGCGGCCAAGGCCTCGCGCGAACGGCCGCCCGCGCGGTCGATCAGGCCGGCCGCAAGGCCTTCCGGATCGTCCAGCAGGACCTTGAGCAGATGTTCGGGGGCGAATTGCTGATGGCCCTCTCGCAACGCCAGCGATTGGGCCGCCTGAATGAAACCACGGGCGCGATCGGTATATTTTTCAAAATTCATCCTCAACTCCCTCAGCCTGTTCCGGTCGCCCAACGGCGCGGCCGAAACATCGTCATAGGGCGTCTGGTTACGCCACCGGCGGCCCCGCGCGGGCACCGCCGCCAGAAATGTAGGCAGCGGTTGCGACTACCGGAAGGGGCCGGTGAGGAATTCTGGCGGCGAGAAGGACAAGACAACATTAGCCGCCGTCAAGGGCCGGCAGGCACAAGCCGAGTCCTCCAACATGACCCGCCGCAGGGGCGATAGCGCCTATGGGGACAAGCCCGGCCATTTCCAGTTGGCTTTGTCCAGGTCGACGGAGAACTTGGCGATGAACGTCGCACGACACCGCTCAGAGCGGCCCCCAGGATTCATGACCGTGCTGAGCACACTGCTTCGCGTTCGGGCGATGTCGCAGTCTTCCTTGTCGGAATCTGAGAAGCGCAGGTCGAGTTTGTACTGCTTCGAAGTGAAGGTAAGTCCGATATTCCCGTTTGTATAGCTTGGGTACGGTGTCCCTTCACGGAACCAATGAGCTATGTTGGTAGTCAGGAACCAGCCGAAGCTCCGGGAACCGATATGGATCGTCGGCAGAATGTACTTTGCCGTACCCAGCAAATAGGTCGCTTGGTCGCCCGAATTCAGAACCGAGGGCGACCAGAATACGCCACCGCCGAACGAGAACCGCTTGTCGACCGTGTAGGTCGGTTTGGCGAAGATTTCCCCGTAATCCAGGTTAGGCGGGACGAGGCAAAATCCGCTGTTCGCCTGAGCGCGGACGCATTCCTGGCCCGCGAACACGCGTTGCCACCACCCATAATCCACGGTCAGATTGCCCAAAGTAGGCCGGATGCCGGCGTACAAATTAATGCTGGCCTCAGCACGGTTGCCAAGCTCGATGCTGTCGACTTCAACGCGGCCATAGGCCTGCAGGTTGTCGCGGAGATTATGGCGCGGCTCGAAGTAAGCTGACACCGCCGGCTGATGGTTAGATCCGGAAATGCCGCGGATGTTGAACTCGGTCATGAGGGACGCACCGAACGCGAAGTCCCCTGGCGTTTTCTTTTCCGGCTTCTTCTCTTCCGACTTCTCCTTCTTCTCTCCGGACTTCTCCCTCTTCTCTTCGGACTTTTCCTTCTTCTTTTCCGGCGTCTTCATGTCCGACATCTTCATGCCCGGCATTTTCATGTCCGGCATCTTCATGCCCGACGTGTTCATGTCCGACGTCTTCGTGTCTCGCAGATTGTCGTCCTGGCTCAGGTCAAACGAGAGCTTGGCGACGAAGGCCGCGCCGCACCAGTTGGAACCAGGGCCTCCCGGATTAATCGGCGTGCTGACCACACCGCTTGCGGTGTGGTCGTGAGTAAAGGCATTGCAATCGCCCTTGTTCAAATTCGTGTCGTAGTAGCGCAAGTCGAGGGTGAATGGCTTCCAAACGAACGCAAGGCCGGCGTCCCAGGTGGTGTAGCTCTTATACGGAATGCCGCCCGGGAAGCCGCGTACTGCGTAGAAGTTATCGCTCGTTCCCAGGAACCAATGACCTACGTCAGCAGATATGAACCAGCCGACGCCATTGGGAAGGACAGTTGGCAGAATGTATTTTGCCGTACCCGCCACAAACGTCCCGTCGGCGCCCGAGTTGAAGACCGAAGGCGACCAATAGGCGCCACCGCCGAATGAGAATCGATCGCTCACCGCATAGGTGGCCTTGCCGTAGATTTCCCCGAAGCTCACATCGCGTTTGACGACGTTGCCGTTCAGTAAGCTGCGCAAACAGCCCGGGGCGAAATCGTGGAAGCACTCTCCCCCTGGATACCAGTAGTACCAACCGCCAAAATCGAGGGCGAGCCGGCCGAAGGTCGGCCGGATGCCGCCGTAGAAGTCGATCTCGGAGGCGGGGCGGTTCGGGAACGAGACGCTCTCCCCCGACAGGCCCACATAGCCTTGCAGGCTGTTGTTGAAATTGTATCGCGGCTCGAAATAGGCCGCGACCGACAGAGCGTAGTTGGATTGCGTAATGCCGCGGAAACGATAGTCAGACATCATGGCTGCGCCGAACGTGATGTCCCATGGCGTCCACGTTTCCAGCTTCTTCGCCTTGGGCTTCTTCTCTTCCGACTTCTTGTCTTCTGGCTTTCCTTTCTTCTCTTTCGGCTTCTTCGTCTCTGGCGCCTTCATGTCCGGTGTCGTCTTGTCTGCTTTCAAATCTTCCGCCAAAACCGAAACACTCGCACAGGCTAGAACGAGCGCCGCAGCGCACGCAGTTTTCCTCATGACTTTCCACCCCTAGAGCGATTTGCCCGATCTTGGATGGTCCGCCTTGACAGTCGAAACAGCCCGCCCCTCGTTGGATGTCGCAAGTCCGCCGAGGCAATGCCCACTAGGGTGGAAAAAGGACGATTCGGGGAAGGTGGGAAAGCGTATTCGGAGACACTTTTTGGGGATTTCCCGCGTTATTTGAATAAGTCGGATGCTTATCATCGCCATCCGAGGAATGCCCTACGCTGTAAGGGGCAACCCTGGGGGCGACCACGAGGGTCGCCCCTACTTACGTGGGTACCAATCCAACATGTCGCTTTTCACGATGCTGCGATCCTTGCAGATCGGCTGCAGCGATCGACGAGTGACGTTGCGCCGCTGCGGCTTGGAACTTCCGGCAGGGTATTGATGCCGAATTCTGGCAATGGCTAACGCGAGTAAAATCTAACGCGGCTAAAATAACGAACCGCCGTCAAGAGCGGCTTGACGGCGGTCGTTTCTTAAGATCGTTCCCGCCCGGCTTTGACCGGATGGGAAGAAGATTACTTCAAGTTATCCTTGGTCAGGTCAACCGAGAGCTTGGCGATGAACGTCGCGCCGCACCAGTTCGTGCCAAATCCGCCCGGATTGATCGACGTGAAGGAGCCGTCGAACCGTGCATTCTGCGCGCTCGTGAACGCGTTGCAGTCGCCCTTGTTCAGATCGGTGTCGAAGTAGCGAAGGTCCAGCGTGAATTGCTTCCAGGTGAAGGCGAGGCCGACATCCCAGTTGGTGTAGCTCTTATAGGGAATGCCGCCCGGAAATAATCCTCCGCACGCCGTTCCTGCAGCATTCTGGGTGCAATAGAACGAATCACTCGTCCCCAGGAACCAATGGCCGACATCGGCGGATACGAACCAGCCAATGCCGTTCGGCAGGACGGTCGGCAGAACATATTTCGCCGTGCCGGCGATATAGGTGCCGTCAGCGCCTGAGTTCAGAACCGAGGGTGAATAGAATACGCTGCCGCCGAACGAGAACTGATCGTTCAACGTATAGGTGGCCTTGCCGTAAACTTCCCAGAAACTCAGGTCGGCCTTGATGACGTTGCCGTTGATCGGCAAAGCCCCATTGTCTGTGCAGTCAGCCCCAGTAAACGGCAAATTATTGAAGCACGTGCCGCCCGGATACCAATACTCCCAAAAGCCGAAATCCAGCGCCAGCTTGCCGAAGGTCGGCCGAAGGCCGGCGTAGAAATCAATCTCGGCCGCGGCGCGGTTGGGGAACGAGATGCTCTCGCCCGCCACGCCCACATAGCCCTGCAGGCTATCGTTGAAATTATACCGCGGCTCGAAGTAAGCCGCGACCGACGGCTTATGGTTGGATTGCGTAATGCCGCGGAAATTATAGTCCGACATGAGGGCCGCACCGAACGCGATATCCCACGGGCTCATTGGCGCCATCGCCGGCGCTTTCACCGGCATCTTCTTGTCCAAGTCCGCCGCCAGACCCGAAACGGTCGAACAGCCGAGAGCGAGCGCCACAGCGCATGCCAGTTTTTTCATGACTTCCCCATTCCCCTAAAGCGATTTGTTCGACTCTGGATCGTCCGATTTCCCGGTCGAACGAACCGCGCCCCTCGTTAGGATGTCGCGTTTCCCCCGAGGCCTGCGCCATTACGGGCGCAAATCGACGATTCAGGCAAGATGAAAAAAGATGAAAACGGCCCATTTCGGCGGCGCTTTTTTAGGCATTTCTCATATTATTTGAATATGTTGCATTCATATCACACTGAGCAGGCCGGGGCCCCCGAATGCTACGTCACGCGTCCTGCATGGCAAGCAACTTCCGGATGCGAAAACGGCCCCGCATCGGCAAATGCGAGGCCGTGTCCGCTCGCGGTCAGGCGCGAGCGCCTGCGGCGAATCGGTTGGCGCGAGCGTCCGCGCTTCTTACGATCCGCTCGAACCGCTCGAGCTCGAGCCGTGGAGCGGCGGCGCAGGACTCGGGGACGATGACGCCGGGCTTGAGCTCGGCGGCGCCGGAACGGGCGATGCCGGCTTCGGCGCCATGTGGCTCGCAGGGTGGCTCGCTGGGGCCGCGGGAGCGGCCGGGCGTGGCGCCATCGGGGACGCACTCACATGCGTCGGCGAAGGCGACGCAGGCCCGGAAGCCGGCGGCGTGGCGGAAACCGGACGTGGCGCCGCAGGCGGCGGAGCGAACGGCCTCGGCGCGGGCGGCGGAACGAAGGGCTTCGGCGCCGGTGCGGCAGCGACTGGCTTCGGAGGAGGCGGCGGCGCGGCCGGTCGTGGCGCGGGTGCAGGCATGGCAGCCATCGGCTTCGGCGGCGGTGGCACAGCCGGCTTTGGCGCAGGCATAGCCGCAGCAGGTTGTTTGGGCGCTATTTTCTGAGCGGGCGCTGCGGGCGCAACCTTCTTGGCCACTGCCTTCTTGGCCGGCGCCTTCTTGGGGGCTGTTTTCTTCGCAGCTACCTTCTTGGCGGCGGGCTTCTTGGCCGCCGTCTTTTTGGCAGCAGCCTTGGTCTTCTTCGCGGGAGGTCGCTTGGAAGCGGTCTTCTTCGCCGTCTTCTTTGCGGCCTTGCGTGCCGCTGCCAGTTTTGTTGTCTTCTTCTTTTCGGCTTGAGCCTTACTCGCCTTCTTTGCTTTCTTTGCTTTCTTCGCCATGATCGTTCTCCCGATCGTTGCGGCTGACTTCCCGACGCACCGCGGGGCAATCAAACACGATTTGCTTGGACCCCTGACGGTGCCTTACTCGCTCGAATCACCCGATCGCATCGGCCATCTCGTGCGTTCCAACGCCTTTGGCGCCGATCCCCCGGTCGCCCAATCGATCAGCTCGATCGGATGAACGACCGGAATTGGCGTGCCCGCTGCGATCTGGGTGATGCAGCCGATATTCCCGGCCGCGATCAATTCGGGCGTTGCTTTATCGATATTCGCGATCTTTCGATCACGCAACCGATTCGCCAATTCTGGCTGCAACATATTGTAGGTTCCAGCAGAACCGCAACATAAATGGCTCTCGGGAATATCTTTCAACACAAATCCCGCTTCTGACAGCATCACCTTCGGCGCCTCCGTCACCCGTTGACCGTGGGCAAGCGAACAGGCAGGGTGATAGGCGACCACGAGGGACGGCCGCGACACATACTCTAACGATTTGATTTCATTTATCAATTCAGATATATCGCGGCACATGCCGGCGATTTTTGCAGCCGGCGCCGCATAATCCGGGTCATTGCGAAGCATGAAGCCATAGTCCTTCATGGTGGTGCCGCAGCCCGAGGCCGTCGTCAAAATGGCGTCGATTCCGTCGCTATTAATCTCGCGGAGCCAGGCGTCGATATTGCGGCATGCTGCCGCGTGGGCTTCTTTTTTGCGGCCCATGTGATGCGCGAGCGCACCGCAGCAGCCTTCGTCGCGCACCTGAACCACGTCAAAACCGTGACGCGTGAGAACCCGCACCGCAGCCTTGTTGATGTCGGGCGCAAGCACACTGGCGACGCAACCCGACAACAGCGCCACACGACCCCGGCGCGGGCCCACGGCTGGAAAGACACCGCCCGTCGCCGGGCCTCGTGGAAGCCGCCACGGCGCGAGACGAAGCATCGCGGCAAACCGCTTCAGACCGACGAGATCGAGCAACGGTGCCATCGGCTTTGCCGGCAGGGCAGCGATCAACGCCCACCGGAACAGCCTCGGATCGGTCATCACCCGCAGCAGCGCCGAACGCACCAGCCGGTCCATAAACGGTCGGCGATAGGTCTTCTCCACGTGGGCACGGGCATGGTCAATGAGGTGCATGTAGTGCACGCCCGACGGGCACGTCGTCATGCAACCGAGGCAGGACAGGCAGCGATCAAAATGCTTGACCACCTCGCGGCGCGCCGGCTCGGCATTCTCCAACATCTCTTTGGCAAGGTAGATGCGGCCGCGCGGCGAATCATTCTCCTCGCCGAGCAGCACATAGGTCGGACAGGTCGCCGTACAGAAGCCGCAATGCACGCAGGCCCGCAAAATCTTGTCGACCTCCGCGACATCCGGATCGGCAAGCTGAGCGAGGCTGAAGGACGTCTGCATAGCTAAACTCCGGCCCACATCCGCCCCGGATTGAGCACGCCCTTGGGATCGAAATTTTCCTTTACCCGCCTGGTCAGGGCGGCAAGCGCCCCGGTTTCGGGATGGAACGGATCAACGCTCGCCCGCACGGCTTGCGGTGCCCGCACCAGCGTCGCATGACCGCCTGCCGCCGCCACGGCCTTGCGGATTTCTCCGGCACTGCAATCCTGTGTCACCGGAGGTGCAACCCAGATGAGGCCGCCGGCCCAATCATAGAACAACATCGCCGCGGGCGTAATTTTCGCCGCTATCTCGCACCCCTTGCTCGGTGTTGCCGAGACGCGCCACAGCGGTCGATCGCCGCAGGGACCAGGGGCCCAAAACGGCTGCACGTCGCGGATGGCGCGCCATAGCCGGCGCGACGCTGCCTGATCAAGGGTGGCGGAGGCCCCAAATGGCCGCACCGCCCGCTTGAGGCTCGCGACCGACTCCTCGAGCGAGGCTGCAATGCCGTCGATGCGAAACACGGTCGTTGCTTCCGCCTCATCAAGGCCGTCGAAGCGTGACGCCATGTAATCGGGCAAATGCGCGGCGCCCGAAACCGTGAGCGGGGTCGCCATTGCGGCCGCCATCGCGGCCGCCGCCTCGCTGTCGGTCATACCGAACACGACGAGCGAAGCTTCGGAGTTCGCCTGCGGCAGGACCTTGAGGGTCACTTCGGCGAGAATTGCGAGCGTGCCCCACGATCCGGTGAGCAATTTGCACAGATCGAACCCGGTCACGTTCTTGACGACGCGGCCGCCCGACTTGAAGGTCTCGCCGCGCCCCGACACGGCGATAACGCCAAGCAGATGATCGCGCGCGGCGCCGGCGCGGATTCGACGAGGTCCCGACACGTTCGCCGCCAGCATGCCCCCTATTGTTCCGCGGCCTTGCGCACCGCCCAGCAGCGGACCGTAGTCCATGGGCTCGAAGGCAAGTTCCTGGCCGCTCGATGCGAGCAAGGCGGTGATTTCCGCAAGGGGCGTCCCGGCCTTGGCGGATAAGATGAGTTCCTGCGGTTCGTAGAGGATGACACCTGCCATCCCGGACAGATCGAGGGTGGCGTCATATTGCGCCGGACGGCCGACGAGGCGCTTCGAGCCGTGGCCGATAATCTCGAGCGATTTCCCCCCGGCAATCGCCCATTGCACGGCCGACTCGATGTCTTTGCAGTCGCTTGGCTTGTAATAGTCGGACATTTGGTGACCGGGGATCTGACGATGCACTCCGATGCGTTCAACTCCTGGTATGGCGTTTTTTGGATTCGAACCAGTCGAGTCACATGTAATGTCATGCCGAGGCGCCATCACCACAGCGGATTTCGGTTGTTTTCGAATCACATCCCAGTGTCGTCGCCGGGCTTGTCCCGGCGACCCCGAGAGCTAGGGCGCAGACCAATCACGACCGGGGTGGCCGGGACAAGCCCGGCCACGACCCGGGAAAGATGGCAGATGCTTCAAAACCTGGGGATATCCGCGAAAGGAAGTCGCCCGCCGCTCACATGCATGCGGCCAAGCTCGGCGCACCGAGACAGCGTCGGGAACACCTTGCCGGGATTGAGCAGGCCCTTGTCGTCAAAGGCGCATTTCAGGCGCTGCTGCTGGTCGAGATCGGGCTGTGAGAACATCACCGGCATGAGGTCGCGCTTTTCAACCCCGACGCCGTGCTCGCCGGTGAGCACACCGCCGACCTCGACGCAGAGTTTGAGGATGTCGGCTCCGAATGCCTCGGCGCGCTCCAGTTCGCCGGGTTGGTTGGCGTCGTAGAGGATCAGCGGATGCAGATTGCCGTCGCCGGCGTGAAACACGTTGGCAACCCGCAGCCCGTAGATCTGCGACAGCTCCTGCATGCGCAGGAGAACGCGCGGCAGCATGGCGCGCGGGATGGTGCCGTCCATGCAAAAGTAATCGGGCGATATTCGGCCGACAGCCGGAAAAGCCGCCTTGCGGCCCGCCCAGAACAACAGCCGTTCCTTCTCCGAGGTCGAAGCGCGCAGCTTGGAAGCCCCGCAGTCCTTGGCGATTCCGCCGACGCGCTCGACCAGGTGATCGACTTCGCGCTTCGGCCCGTCCAGCTCGACGATCAGGATCGCCTCGACGTCAAGCGGATATCCGGCGTGCACGAACGCCTCAGCCGCATGAATGGCGAGTTTATCCATCATCTCGATGCCGCTTGGAATAATCCCCGCCCCGATGATGTGACCCACGCAGGCCGCCGCTTCCTCCGAGGCGGGAAACCCGATCAGCAGAGCGCGCGCGACCTCCGGTTTTTTCAAGATTCGCACCGTGACTTCGGTAACGACGCCGAGCAACCCTTCAGAACCGAGGACGACGCCGAGCAGGTCATAACCGGCGGCGTCGAGGTGCCTGCCGCCGAGACGGACGAGCTCGCCGGTGATCAGGACGATCTCGCAGCCCAGCACGTTGTTGGTCGTCATGCCGTACTTGAGGCAGTGAACGCCGCCGGAATTCTCCGCGACGTTGCCGCCGATCGTGCAGGCGATCTGCGACGACGGGTCGGGCGCATAGTAGAAGCCCTCGTGCTCCACGGCCTGGGTGATGGCGAGGTTGGTCACGCCCGGTTCCACGACCGCAACCCGGTTGGCAAAATCGATCTCGAGGATTCGATTGAATTTCGCCATGCCGAGGAGGACGCCGTCGCCCAGCGGCAGCGCCCCGCCCGACAGCGACGTGCCGGCCCCCCGCGGCACCACCTTGATGCCGTTCTGGTGGCAGTAGCGCAGTACGGCGGCGACCTGATCGGTCGTGTGCGGCAGCACCACAACCAGGGGAAGCTGCCGATAAGCGGTCAGGCCGTCCGACTGATATGGGCGCATTTCGCGCTCCGTATCGATCACGCCCTCGGCCGGTACCATAGTCCTGAGCGCCCGTACGACCTCGCGGCGGCGCTTGAGCACCCCCTCGTCCGGAACGGGCATTGCTACCGGCATCTTTGAACTCTCCTCGTCGTGATTCTTCTAGAGCATTTTTCGGTCAAGTTGACCAATCCCCGGATCAAGTCCGGGAGGGCAATGACACAGGCAAGGTCAAGTTAATGGAAAAATGCTCTAGCGCGGAACGGCAGCCGGATGAAATACTCATCCGCGGGGCGGCTCTGCTCTAAGGCGGTACGCGTTGGATAGGCATTGCGGCGCAGCGCCAATCCTTAGCGAATCGCCGTTGACAGGCGGCCTCAAGAGCGCCATTCGAACCACTTGTGGAGGCGCGTTCGTTGTCGGGAGCGCCTTAAGGGCGCCATCCCGGAGGCCCGAGATAAATGACCAGGAGGATACAGATGAGAGTTGCGTTGGTTGCTGCCGTCGGACTTGTAGTATCGACCGGAGCAGCGCTCGCCCAGGACGTAACGGCGGGCGAGACTTCGTTCCGGAAATGCGCGCCATGCCATTCAATCGGACCGGATGCAGCTAACAAGGTTGGGCCCGTGCTCAATGGCCTCAATGGCCGCGAGGCCGGCTCCGTCGATGGTTTCAACTACAGTGACGCCAACAAGGCTTCCGGAATCACCTGGAGCGAGGCCGTGTTCAAGGAATACATCAAGGATCCCCGCGCCAAGGTTCCGGGCACCAAGATGGTATTCGCCGGCATAAAGAGCGAAAAAGAAGTCGGCGACCTGTGGTCCTATGTGTCGCAATTCGACAAGGACGGCAACGTTAAGAAATGACGACACAAACGCCGCGGGGTCGCACCCCGCCCCGCGGCTGTCGATTCGCGGCGGATCAACGTCGGACAGACGAACGTGGCCTAGTGTTCGCTTCCGACGCTTGATTCTCGCAATGGTGTCATCGCCCGCGAAAGCGGGCGATCCAGTAACCACTTGATTCGCCAGGGGTTACTGGATGCCCCGCGTTCACCCGAAGTCGGCCTCGGCCGACTTCGGCAGCTATTAGGCGAGCGAAATCGGAAACATCCGATTTCACCCGAAGTCGGCCTCGGCCGACTTCGGCAGCTATTAGGCGAGCGAAATCGGAAACATCCGATTTCGCGGCGCATGACAACACTGTGATTACTTAATCACGGACGAGTCCTAAGCGCCCAACTGGGAAGAGCCGCCATGATCAAGGACCTGGTGGTTAACCTGACCGTCGGGACTGATCGGGACCCGGCGGCGCAGTTCGCGATTTCGATCGCCGCCAAGTTCGAGGCGCACATTGCCGGGATCGCATTTGCCTACGATCCGGCCATCACCCCGACCGTCATGGACGGATTATCGGCCAGCTGGGTGGATGCTCTGCGGGCTGAAAACCGCGCCGCCGCCCAGGAGGCGGTCGATCGTTTCGAGGCTGCCGCCAAGCGCGAAGGCCTCTCTGCCGAGCATCGAATCATCGACGCAAACCTCGGACGAGCCGCGAACCTGTTCGGCCGGATGGCCCGGCGGTTCGATCTTGCAGTGGTCGGGCAGACAGACCCGGAGCAGGCGCTGCCGGATGACCTTTTGATCGAAGCGGCATTGTTCGAGTCGGGGCGCCCGGTGGTCGTGGTGCCCTACATTCAAACGGAAGGCCTCAAGCTCGACCACGTCCTGGCATGCTGGGACGGCAGCCGCAACGCCGCCCGCGCCATCGCGGACTCAATGCCATTCCTTACTCGAGGAAAAAAGGTCGAGATCGTCATGGTGGCGAGCGGCGACGGCAAAGCCGATGAGTTGCCCGGCGCGGATCTCGGCGAGCATCTTGCTCGCCATGATCTCACTGTCGAGGTCAAACGGCTGGTTGCCGCGGACGTGGATGTCAGCAATGTCATCTTGTCCTATGCGGCCGATTGCGCGGCCGACTTCATCGTCATGGGCGGATACGGGCATTCCAGACTGCGTGAGTTCATCCTCGGCGGCGCGACGCGCGGGATTCTGCAATCGATGACGGTCCCGGTGCTGATGGCACACTAAGGTCGGGTATCAGTAATCAGTAATCAGGGATCAAGAAGACTTGCTTCTTGATCCCTGATTACTGATTACTGATACCCGATACGACCAGCCCGCGGGCACGGGCATCAACGACGCCGAGCGCTCGCAGCGCGAACAGCGCGATCTCCTGCACGGCGGCGCGTTCATCCTCCGGCCCCGCCAAAGTGGGGGCGAACGGGCCGACGAGACTTTCCACCGTGGCGCCGATGACGGCAGCCGCCATGGCCACCGGCGGCTGATCGGGTAAGTGACCGGCCGCGATCGCGGCGCGGATCAAGCTCTCGAACTCACCGGCGATGTGGCGCCGGAATGCGAAGCGCCCGGCCCCCTCCCCACCCTCCCCCGCAAGCGGGGGAGGGAATATTGATTTACCCTCCCCCGCTTGCGGGGGAGGGTAGGGAGGGGGCGCTTCCGCCAGCATCGCGAAGGCAAGCCGGCGCATCCGCACGGTCCCCGCGGCGAACGCCACGATGGCGGCGGCGAGCCCCGAAAGCGCCCCTGGCGCTGCAGCCGCGGCGGCGCGAATCGCCGCAACCTCCCGTGCCGCCGTGGCATTGACCACTGCGGCAACGAGATCGTCTTTGGAGGGAAAATAGCGGTACACGGTGCCGGCCGCGATGCCGGCACGCTCTGCCACCGGGACGACTTGCACTGCACCCAGGCCGCTTTCGCTGGCCAATGCCCGGGCCGCCTCAATGATGGCTTCATAGCGGGCCGCGAGGCGCGCGGTCTCACGTTCAGTTCGGCGGTAGGCCATGCGTCAGGCCCGTAGCCCGTAGGATGGGTTGAGCCACCGGGTCCGGCCGGAGCCTGCCATCGGGCCGGCCCACCGGGTCCGGCCTCTGGCCGGCCCGATGGCAGGCTCCGGCCGGACCCGGTAGGCCGGCCCGATGATAAACTTCGCGAAACCCATCATGGGTCTTTCCGCGCCGGCGTGGTCGATGATGGGTTTCGCTTTTTGCTCAACCCATCCTACGCGCTTTCAACTGTGGCGTTGCTCCAACGCGGCTTGCCGAATTCCGGTCAGCGTCAGCGTCGGAGTGATGGCCTCCGGGTCGATCTTGAGATGAATGATGGCGGGCTGGCCTGATTGTTCGGCGGCCTGAAACGCCGTCGGAAACTCGGAAGTCCTCTCGACCGTGACGCCGAAGCCGCCGAATGCCCGGGCGTAGGCAGCGAAATCCGGGTTGCGCAGCCCCGTGGCCGAGACCCGCCCCGGATAGTGGCGCTCCTGGTGCATCCGGATGGTTCCGTAAAGTCCGTTGTCCGCAATGATGACAATGACCGCGGCATCAAACTGGACCGCCGTTGCGAAATCCTGGCCGTTCATGAGGAAATCGCCGTCGCCGCTGAACGCGACGACGGTGCGGTGCGGATAGAGCCGCTTCACTCCGATCGCAGCCGGCACCCCGTAGCCCATGGAACCGGCGGTCGGAGCGAACTGCGTGGCGAACTTGCGGTGGCGATAATAGCGATGAACCCATGCGGCATAATTGCCCGCGCCATTACAGACCATGGCGTCGTCGCCAAGGTAGTCCCGCAGCCACACCAGGATGGCGCCGAGATTGACGCCGCCGGGGACATCGGTCGGTTTTTCCGAGAATGCGAGATACTCATCATGGGCGGCCTTTGACACACTGTCCCACCGCGGTTTGGCCGGCGGATCGAGCGCCGCTGCGGCGATCGCAAAGGACGCTGGCGTGGCGTTGATGCCAAGATGAGGCCGATACACGCGGCCGAGTTCCTCGACGCCGGGATGAACGTGCACAAAGGTCATCTGCGGCGAGGGAATGTCGACCAACGTGTAGCCCTGGGATTGCATCTCGCTGAGACGTCCGCCAACCAGCACGACCAGATCGGAGGCTTCTACCCGCGCCGTCAGCTTGGGATTGGGACCGATGCCGAGGTCACCGGCATAATTGGGATGCAATGCATGGAAGAGGTGCGCGCGGCGAAACGTAGTGGCGACCGGAAGCGCGAAACGCTCGGCAAAACGCGCAATCGCGGCGCAGCCGGCTTCGGTCCAGCGGCTGCCGCCGATCAACACGATCGGACGCTCGGATTTGGCCAGCAGGGTTGCGAACCTATCCATGTCGTCACGGCCCGGCGCTGCCTCGACGGCCTGGTAGGGCAGCGCGTCGCTGACCGCGACCCGTTCGGTGAGCATGTCCTCGGGCAGCGCCACCACGACCGGGCCGGGCCGGCCGTTGGCCGCCATATGAAAGGCCCGCGAAACGATTTCCGGCACGCGGGCCGGATCGTCGATCTCGGTCGTCCATTTGGTCATGGAGCCGAACACGGCGCGGTAGTCGAGTTCCTGGAACGCCTCGCGTCCCCGCATGCGGCGCGCAACCTGCCCGACGAACATGATCATCGGGGTCGAGTCCTGGTGCGCGATGTGGATGCCGGCGGAAGCGTTGGTGGCACCCGGACCGCGGGTGACGAAGCAGACGCCGGGCTGGCCGGTGGCCTTGCCCACCGCTTCCGCCATGATGGCGGCGCCGCCTTCCTGGCGGCACACCGTGACGGCAAGATCGCGATCGTGGAACGCGTCGAGGACCGCGAGATAGCTCTCGCCGGGCACGCAGAACGCATGGCGTACGCCGTTGACGATGAGCTGGTCGACGAGCACTTCGGCGGCCGTGCGCATGTTGTCCTTGGCAGTCATCAAAAGTTTTCCAGGCCTGTCTCAAGAAATGCCCGCGTGGCAGTGCGACCGTTATAGAAGCATCGAGGACCGCTATCTAGGCCGGAGCGTCGGCGTCCGCCCGAGCGTGGGCATCGCGTTGCCCACCCTACCCCTTGTAGCCCGGATGGAGCGCAGCGTAATCCCGGACAGGCTGACCCCGGATTACGCTGAGTTTATCATCGGGCCCGCCGAAGGCGGGACCCGGTGGCTCCATCCGGGCTACGGTTGCTCCGGCTCCGTCAGCGCGAGATCGGCGCGAACCTGGCCGGCAGCATCAGGTTGTTCTGCTGCGAGACCACGTAACCCGCCTCGTTGTTAAGGCGCAGGTAATTCTGCCACTCCGGATCCGCCGCCATGGCGGCGCGCCTGCGGGCGCGGTCGGCAACGTCGTCATAGAGCCACATGTGAACCAGGGTATTTACCTCACCCGACTCGGTGAACAGGTAGGCGAACGGCTGACCGAGATGACGCGACTGCGCCTTGAAGCCGGCTTGTTCATAAAGCTCCAGATGCGCCGGAACCATTCCGGGCTTGATCCGATAGTATCGATGGTCGATCAGCACGTTTTCCTCCATGGGCTCGGCGCCACGGCGGCGCCGCCACGATCATTCGAGCCCGGAGAGTTTGAGGTCAATAGTCCGTCGATTGCCTGGGCGCGCGGGGCGTCTCGCCGCCCCCTCCCCGCAAGGGTGGTTATTCCCCTTCCTCGCGAGCGCTTCGGCCACCTGACCACGCCATCCGAGGCTCAGCCGATCCTCAGCCTGATAGACTGGGATTTTGCCAATGCGCGCATGGCCGGACACGCCGCAAAGCGGCTGGAAGAGATGCGCAGGGAGCGAGAGGCCGCGCGGCGGAGCGGTGAGCCGAAGCGCGAGAAAGAAACGGTCGCGAAGGCTAGCGACGGAAACGCCTTACTAACCAGTAGACGCCAAAGCCAACCGCAAGAACCGGAAGGCCGGCACCCACGATCGGACCGGGTGCGGGGCTATACCCTGGCGGCGGCGGTGGCGTAATCTGTGAGAGTGCCGGTAACGCTGCCAGACCCAGCACAGCAACTATTGCCGCACCGACCATAATTTGAACAACTGCCTTCATAGTGTGTCGACGCTCCAAGCGCCCCCCATCGACGGCAGTAGTAAGACTAAAAAATGATGGCTGTCTACTCTGGTACCATCGCTGTGAGGGTCCTGCGACCGCGTGGCCTGGGTCAGCTCTCGGAACGTCGGTGCTGCGTTCATGCGCGGGTTGCCTTCATTCCTTGATCGCCCTCCGCCCCGCATCCGTGATCATGACCTTGCCGACCTCGACCGGCGTGTCGCCGGCCACGATCACTCTTCGCTGCACGGTCGCAAGCCCAGCACGGACGAGGCGCGCCAGCATCCGTCTCGTGAAGCCGTGGCCGTAGGCGAGCAGTTCCTCAGTGGCGCCATGCGGGCTGCTGGCCAGCAGCTCCAGCGCGCGCTGCTGCTCTGAACTGAGGCGACGTTTGCGAGGGGGTGATGCCATCTGAGACCGCGATCCATCACTTCCTTCCCCGCTTCACCTCCTCATAACGCTTGGCGAACGCCGCCTTCGCCGCATCCAATGTATCAGCGCCAGGTCAACCTGCACGGATCGCGATCTTTTTTTCCTTCTTGGTAATTTCGGCGGGCTTCGGCAGCCGGACGCGCAGCACGCCTTTTTCGAACTTCGCTTCGACCTTCGCGGAATCCGGATCGTACGGAAGCGTGACGGTCCTGCTGAACGAACCGTAGCGGCGCTCAACCACGTGCCAGTTCTTGTCCTTGTCGGTTTCGTCGCGTTCCGTCTTTTTCTCGCCGCGGATGGTCAAAACGCCGTTCGAAAGGGTGACATCGATGTCCTTTTCGTCGACGCCAGGTAATTCGGCCGCCACTTCGATTCCGTCTTTGCTCTCGGAGACGTCGATTTTCGGTGCGCCTTCGCCGAAGCCGGCAAATCCCGCCAGCGGGCTGCGCCGGGAAAAATCGTCGAACGTCTTCTCGATCTCGCGAAACAGCGAGCCCAACCCGTCATTGCCGCGTGTGAACATCGATGGAAGATAGGAACCTGCCATGATGACCTCCTGTGTGGTGATTGTCGTGACGTATGTCATCTCGGCCGCGCCCGTTCGTCACTCCCGATCCGGGTCGCCCGTTGCCTCAAAAGATTGGAACGGCATGGCGGTTTAACAAGCGCCCGGCTTGCCGGCCATAATCAGGCTGCCGGCTCCACCGCGACCACAAGGCACGTGTGCATTGCGCCGTCCTCATCCCGAATGGTGACATATTCTCCCGGCCGAAAAGCATGGGAACCAAAGCGATATCCGGCCTCCTCGTCCTCCGCGGCGCCATCGCCATAGTCGAACACCCAGCGCGCATGCTCGGCACCGCCAGGCTTGTGCACGAGATGACCCTGTTCCCCATCGTCGCCCCAGAAGCGGCGCACGCGGCAATTTTCACGATGCTTCTGCCATTGCGCCGGGTCGATATGCCCGGCAGCGTCGAGGGGCGCAACGAATTCATAACCATGCCGCGTCGAACCGGAGGGGAATTCCTTCGACCGTGCGAGATTTAACCGGATGCGCTTGAACGCTTGGGGCAGCTTGGTCATGACAATCTCCAGCTTCGAGCGTTGCCCAACCTTGGCGTTATCACGCGTTGGCATCTCGCCAGCAGCACTATTTGATAGAAAGATGGGTTGCCGGTCCCGGCAACGCATTGATCTTAATCAGTGCGGAATGTCGCAGCGTGGCATCGCCATGGGGCGGCGATGAGGCAAAATGGGTGGTCCGGTGGACGTTACTCGCCAAAACGGCGATTGCCAGAGCGAAGTGCTGGCGTTTTTGGCCAACCCGGCGACCTATGGGGGCGCGCCGGTCCGGCGCATCGACACCCATTCGGCGGTCGTGTTTCTCGCCGGCGATCGCGCCTTCAAGGTCAAACGCGCGGTTCGCTATTCTTATCTGGATTTTTCCACTCTTGCGCAGCGCCGGGCGGCCTGCGACGCGGAACTCGAAATCAACCGGGCTTTTGCGCCCGCGCTGTACCTTCGCGTGATCCCCGTCACCCGCGAGCCAAACGGCGCCCTGCGGCTCGGCGGCCGCGGCGACGTTGTCGAGTGGGCGGTGGAAATGCGCCGTTTCGATGAAATGAGGACGCTCGATCGCCTGGCCGACGACAACGCGATCGACCTTGCGGTCGCGGATAAGCTCGCGCGCGCCGTGGCGGCGACCCACAATCGCATCCCGGTGCTGGAAGGTGCGCCGTGGATCGCTGCGCTTTCAAGCTATATCGCGGAGAACGATGCGGCATTCCGCGCCGACCCGGACCTGTTCGATCCGGCACAAACAGCGTCACTTGGCCGCGACAGCCGCCTCGCGCTCAATCGCCTCCGCCCGCTTCTCGCCGCGCGCAGCGCGGCCGGCATGGTGCGCCGCGGCCATGGCGACCTTCATCTTGGCAACGTGGTGCTCCTCGACGGCAATCCGATGCTGTTTGACGCCGTTGAATTCAGTCCGTTGATCGCCGCAGGCGACGTCCTGTACGATCTCGCCTTCCTGCTGATGGACTTGGCCGACCGCGGTCTTGCCGCCGCCGCCAACGTGGTCCTCAACCGCTATCTCGCCGAGACACGGCGCATGTCCGATCTCGATGCGATTGCGGCATTGCCGTTCTTCATGTCGTTGCGGGCCGCTATTCGGGCCAACGTCACGGCCGCCAGGGCCGCAATCGCGAGGAAGCCCGACCGCGAGGCGGCTCGGTCCAGCGCCAAGAAATATTTCGCGCTGGCGTGCCGGCTGATCCGGCCTGCCCCCCCGGTGCTGGTTGGGATCGGCGGCTTGTCGGGCACCGGCAAGTCACGGCTTGCCGCCACCCTCGCCCCGGAGCTGGCGCCGGCGCCTGGTGCGATCGTGCTGCGCTCCGATGTCGAGCGCAAGGCGCTGCAAGGACGCCGCGAGGACGAGCGTCTGCCGCCCCAAGCATACGCGCCGGAGAGCACGGCACGCGTCTATGCCATGCTCGTCGAAAAGGCGGAGCGCGCCATTGCGGCCGGTCACTCGGCGATCGTCGACGCCGTATTCGCTCGGCCGGAGGAGCGCGACGCGCTGCGCAACGTTGCGCAGGCACGCGGCGTCGCGTTTCACGGAATGTTTCTCACCGCCGATATGGCGACCCGCGTGGCGCGCGTCGGGTCGCGGTTGGGAGATGCGTCGGACGCCGACGGAGCCGTTGCGCGCGCTCAGGAGCGCTACGTGCTCGGACGCAACGACTGGCAGTCGATCGACGCCTCCGGCGTTCCCGCATGCACCGTGGCACGCGCCCGCGAGTTCCTGGCATAAGTTCCCGGCGTAATCGCCGCGTTGCGCTTTCTGCACACCTCAACATCATGATCGGGCGTTGCGCTTTCTCCGCGCGCCGTTATTAAGCCCGCATGCCCATTGATTTTCGGCGGCTTGCCGTCGCCGCCGCGGGATTCTCGACCTTCCTGCACCTTTACGCGCCGCAGGCCTTGTTGCCGGAGCTCGCGCGCGAGTTCGGGGTCACGCCCGCGCAAATCAGCGCCATGATCACGGCCAGCACCCTCGCCATTGCGTTGACAGCACCGTTCACTGGCGCGGCCGCTGACGTACTCGGACGCAAGCGGCTCATCACGGCGGCGATGTTCGCCGTCACGGTGCCGGTGTTGATGGAGACCATTGCGACCACGCCGGGAACGCTCATCTTCTGGCGTTTCATCGAGGGGCTGCTGCTACCGCCGATCTTTACGGTCGTGCTTGCCTATGTCGGCGACGAGTGGCCGCCGGCCGAGGTCGTGGGGGTTGCGGGGGTTTATGTTTCTGCATCGAGCATCGGCGGCTTTTGCGGCCGCCTGGTCCCGGGTCTTGTCGGCGATGTTGCCGGCTGGCGTTATGCCTTTCTGGCGATTGCGGCAATCGGGCTTGCGGGCGCCATCGTGGTGGCAACGAAACTGCCCAGGGAGAAGCGCTTCGTGCTCTCGGAGGGGTTCTTGGCCTCGGGCCGGCAGATTCTGCGCCACCTCGGCAATCTGCAGCTCATGGCGACCTGCGCCGTCGGCTTCGGCGTGCTGTTCAACTTCATCGCGATTTT
>WNFR01001403.1_pt1 | contig 25167 bp, 17 predicted proteins | sample 5400221 | NCBI WGS metagenome assembly WNFR01 (sample SAMN13153357, study PRJNA577476) | soil metagenome | isolation source: 40 cm soil under Madrone tree | place: USA:California | collected 2016-06-14 | reverse complement strand
ACAAAAGCTTCGCTATGCTCGCCCATGACTCACCCTCCTTGCTTGAGGCTCTGCCCGGCCCATTCCGGGTAACCCTCGCAACCGCATCGAGGGTGAGTCGCCTCCGCAAGGGAAGGGACATACAGTCTGAGGAGCCCGCCCTCTTGGGCGGGCGTCTCGAAGGATGGATGCCCGGCAAGGACTCGCGGCCATCCTTCGAGACGCGCGCAAGAGCGCGCTCCTCAGGATGAGGTCTGAATTATTTCACGCGCTATCTTCCGCGGGCATGACACGCATAGGAATGAACCGTCAGAGTTATAATACCAGCGCATAATCAAAGGATCAGACACCGCATGCTCATAAACCGCCATCAGGTGACCATCGAATGGGGTCACTGCGATCCCGCCGGGATCGTGTATTTCCCCAACTATTTCAGCTATTTCGATTCAGCCGCCAACGCCCTCTTCCTGCACGCTTTGGGGCTCAACAAGTATCAAATGCTCAAGACATACGACCTTGTCGGCATTCCGGCAGTCGATGTAGGAGCGCGCTTCATCGTTCCTTCCGTGTTCGGCGACATCGTGACGATCGAATCGACAGTTGTGGAGATCAAGCGGTCGAGCTTTCGCCTGCAACATCGGTTGCTCAGGGGCGATACGCTCGCGGTCGAGGGCCACGAGACCAGGGTCTGGGCCGGTCGCGACCCAGCGGATCCCGCCAAGCTCAAGGGCAAGCCCATACCGGAAGAGGTCATCGCGAAGCTTAGCGTCTGAGATGCATCCGGCGCCTGCGGGATTTACAACCTCGCCGGATTCGGGCTCAATCGCCTGCTAGGCGATCCGGAGACGGCGACAAAACGTAGACGTTCAAAAACGGGGAGGCATCGATGTGGGCACGACAACATCTGCGATGCACAGAGCTTCTTGCGCTCGCAACTGCGATCGCCGTGGCACTTCTCGCGTGCGCTGCGTCCCCGGCCGCCGCCCAGAGCCGGGACAAGGTGTTCGAACTCAAGCTGTCCCATTGGGTGCCGCCAAATCATCCGCTGCAGAAGGCGTTGGAGGACTGGGGCGCGGCCGTTGAAAAGGCGTCCGGCGGAACCCTCAAATACAAGGTGTTTCCGGCCCAGCAGCTCGGCAAGGCATTCGACCATTACGACATGGCCCGCGACGGCATCGCGGATCTCACCTACGTCAATCCCGGTTACCAGCCCGGACGCTTCCCCATCATCGCGGCGGGCGAGCTTCCGTTCCTGATATCGGACGCGAGGGGCGGGTCCGAGGCGCTCGATGCCTGGTATCGCAAGTACGCCGCTCGCGAGATGAAGGACGTGAAGTTCTGCCTCGCCTTCATACACGACCCCGGTTCGTTCCATTCCAACAAGAAGATTCTCGTGCCCGGCGATATCCGCGGTCTGAAGGTGCGGCCCGCGCACGCCACCATGGGGACCTTCGTGAGCCAGCTTGGCGGCATCAATGTGCAGTCGAGCGCACCCGAGGTGCGCGACATCCTGGAAAAGGGCGTCGCCGATTCGGTGACCTTCCCGTGGGGCTCGGTGGTGTTGTTCGGCATCGACAAGGTCACCAAGTTCCACATGGACGTGCCGCTCTACGTCACCACTTTCGCCTTCGTGTTCAACCGGGACAGATACGACCAGATGTCGGCCATGCAGAAGAAGGCGATCGACGACAATTGCACCACCGAGGTCGCCGGCAAGGTCGGCGGGCCGTGGGGCCAATTCGAGCATGACGGCATTGCCAAGATAAAGGCCGAGGCAGGCCACGACGTTTATGCGCTCTCCGAGGCTCAGCTCGCCCAATGGAAGAAGGCCGCCGAGCCATTGGAGAAGACCTGGGCCGACAATGTCCGCAAGGTGGGTGTCGATCCGGTTGCGGCCATGAAGGAACTCAAGGACCAGCTCGCGAAATACAATGCGGGATATTGAGGCGCGCACCGGTTGGATGGGCCGGATCCATTGCAGTGTCATCGCCCGGGAAAGAGCGTGTGAAACATTTGCAACCTCATCCTGAGGAGCGCGCTCTTGCGCGCGTCTCGAAGGATGGATGCACGGCACGGACTCGCTGCCATCCTTCGAGACGCGCCCTAAAGGGCGCTCCTCAGGATGAGGTCTTTTATTTCTTCACACGCTCTTTCGCGGGCAATGACAGGTTCGGGGTAACGGCGCCATCGCCATCGACATTGAAGGACCCGCCGTGACCCGTAACCACATGGACCGCTTCATCGACGCGATCGAATGGGTGGCGGCCATCTTCGTCGGATTGGTGGCGGTCGATATCTTTCTTTCCGTGCTGCTGCGCTATTTCTTCAGCACATCGATTCCCGACAGCTACAATTTCGGCCAGCTTCTGCTTGGCATTCTGATCTTCTGGGGCATCGCGGCGACGAGCTATCGCGGCGGCCATATCACGGTCGATCTGGTTTGGGCCAATGTGGGGCCGCGGCGGCAGCGCGTGATCGACGTGTTCGCCACACTGGTGCTGTTGTTCGTTGTCACGGTGCAGACCTACACCTTGCTCGACAAGGTGATCGCCACCCGCAACGACAATATCCTGACCGTCGACCTCCATCTGCCCACCTGGCCGTTCTTCGCGGTCGCCTGGGCGGGCGACGTATCGGCCGTGCTGCTGATCGCCATCCGCACCTGGCGGCTGGTCTTCCACCCGGAGGATTTGCACGCGGGCGGGCCGCAGGCGAAGGCGGTGGAGTGATGAGCCCCGATGCGGTCGCCATCACGGGCTTCATCGTGCTGTTTGCCCTGATGCTGCTGCGGGTGCCGGTCGGCATGGCGATGGGCCTCGTCGGGGTGTCGGGCTTTGCGTACCTGGTCGGCGGCGGTCCGGCGCTCAAGCTGGTCGGCCAGACGTCGATGCGCACCGTGACCGACTATACCTTCGGGGTGATCCCGATGTTCCTGCTGATGGGGGCATTCGTCACCGCCTCGGGCATGAGCCGGGAACTCTTCCGCGCAGCCAACACCTTTGTCGGCCACCGCCGCGGCGGGCTCGGCATCGCCACCATCGTGGCCTGCGCCGGGTTCGCGGCGATCTCAGGCTCTTCGGTCGCGACCGCGGCGACGTTTTCGACCGTCGCGTATCCGGAGATGCGCCGCTACAAATATCCGCAATCCTTCGCGACCGGCGTGATCGCGGCGGGCGGCACGCTTGGCGCCATGTTTCCGCCCTCGACCGTGCTGGCGGTTTACGGAATCATCACCGAGCAGGATATCGGCAAGCTCTTCATCGCCGGTATCCTGCCCGGCATTCTGGCGGTGTCGATGTACATCGCCACCGTTTCGATCATCGGATGGTTGCGGCCGCAATTCCTACCGGCCGGCGAGCCAGCCGCAATGGCGGAGCGGCTCGCCGCCGTCCGCGACATCTGGGCGCCGCTGGCGCTGTTCGTTTTCGTCATCGGCGGGCTCTACGGCGGGTTGTTCACCCCGACCGAGGCGGGAGGCATGGGGGCGGGCGGCGCGTTCCTGATCGGCGTGCTGCGCGGGCGGCTGACGCTCCCCGAAATTCGCGCGTCGCTGCTCCAAGCGACCCGGACGGCCGCCGCGGTGTTCACTGTGCTGATCGGCGCCCTGCTGTTCGGCTATTTCCTCACCATCACGCAGACCCCGCAGAAGGTGACCGAGTTCCTGACCGGCCTCGGGGTCGGCAGCTACGGCGTGCTCGCCTTGATCATGTTGATGTATCTCGTGCTGGGCTGCCTGATGGACGCCATGGCGATGATCATACTCACCGTCCCGATCATCTTCCCGGTCATCAAGGCACTCGGCTTCGATCCCATCTGGTTCGGCGTCATCATCGTGATGACCGTGGAGCTAGGGCTCATCCATCCGCCGGTCGGGATGAACGTGTTCGTCATCAAAAGCGTCGTCAAGGACGTCAATTTCGCCACGATCTTCAAGGGCGTATTGCCGTTCATCGTCACCGACCTGGTACGGCTTGTCATCCTGATCGCGTTTCCGATCATTGCGTTATATCTGCCGACCCGGATGTGATAGCTATTGCAAAAGGCCAATGCACAATCACCTCGCTGTCATTCCCCGCTTTAAGCGGGGAATCCAGTAACCCGCAGCCTCTCCAATCCAGCGCAAGCGCGGGGGTTACTGGATCGCATCGAAATCGGATGTTTCCGATTTCGACCATTTAGATGTGCCGAAGTCGGGCAGGCCCGACTTCGGGTCAAGCCGGGCGATGACACCTGATCGGACTTGTGAGACCCCTATGGAACGCTCGTTCAAAACCGAAGTGGAAGCCCTGCGGCTCGGCGACGGCGCAGTCTTTCGCGGGGAAGGCATCCTCGCCGTCACCAAGGCACTCTTGCAGTCGGGGGTGAGCTACGTGGGCGGCTACCAGGGCGCGCCGGTATCGCACCTTCTCGATGTTCTGGTGGATGCCGAGGACATGATGGCCGAACTCGGCGTGCATCTCGAGACCTGCACCAACGAGGCCTCGGCCGCCGCCATGCTGGGCGCCTCCATCAACTATCCGCTGCGCGGCGCCGTGACCTGGAAGTCGATCGTCGGCACCAACGTGGCGGCCGATGCGCTGTCGAACCTGGCGTCTCCCGGCGTGATCGGCGGCGCCATGATCATCCTGGGCGAAGACTACGGCGAAGGCGCGAGCGTCATCCAGGAGCGCTCTTATGCGTATGCGATGAAGTCGTCGATGTGGCTCCTCGATCCGCGGCCGGACCTGCCCACCATCGTGCGCTGCGTCGAACAGGGCTTCGAGCTGTCGGAGGCAAGCCACGCGCCCGTGATGCTGGAGCTGCGCATTCGCGCCTGCCATGTCACCGGAGAGTTCATCGCGAGCGACAACCGGCCGGGCCGTTACTCCGCGCTCAATCGCTTATCCGGCCCGCCGCGCTTCGACTATGCCCGCCTGTCGCATCCGCCGGTGACGTTCATCCACGAGCGCCTCAAGGTCGAAGACCGCATGCCGGCCGCGCAGGCGTTCATCCGCGAGCGCAAGCTGAACGAACTCATTCCCGGCGATCTCGACGATATCGGCATTGTGGTCATGGGCGGGCTCAGCAACTCCGTGCTGCGCGCGCTCGAGCGGCTGGGTCTCGCCGACATCTTCGGCGCCTCTCGGGTGCCGATTCTGGTCCTCAACGTGGTCTACCCGCTGATGCCGGAGGAGCTTACTGCGTTCTGCGCCGGCAAGCGTGCCGTGCTGGTGGTCGAGGAAGGCCATCCCGAATACATCGAGCACGCGATCAACGTGGAACTGCGCCGCGCCGATCTGCAAACCCGGGTGCTCGGCAAGGGGCCGTTGCCCAAGGCCGGCGAATACACCGCCGAGGTTCTGCTCAATGGGTTGGCGGCCTTCCTCGCCGAGGTACGGCCCGCCGGCCTTGATCCTGAGACGATCGTCGCTCACGTGCGCGGCATCGTCGGCCATCGCCCCAAGGTGGCGCCGGCGCTCGGCGAATTGCCGGCACGGCCACCGGCGTTCTGCACCGGCTGTCCGGAGCGGCCGGTGTTCAGCGCCATCAAGCTCGTGCAGCGCGAGATCGGTCCGACCCACATCTCAGCCGACATCGGCTGCCACTCGTTCGGCACGCTGCCGCCGTTCAGCCTCGGCAACTCGATCCTCGGCTACGGCATGTCGCTCGCGAGCGCCGCCGCGGTGGGTCCCAACATGGACCGCCGCTCGATCGCCGTGATGGGCGACGGCGGCTTCTGGCACAACGGGCTCATCACCGGGGTCGCCAGCAATCTGTTCAACCAGGGCGACGGCATCCTCATCGTGATGCAGAACGGCTACACCTCGGCGACCGGCCAGCAATTCATGCCCTCTAGCACAGCCGGGCGCAGCGGCGAGGCTCCCCGCATGGATGTGGAGACCACGCTGCGCAGCATGGGGGTTAAATGGCTGCGCAAGGTGCGCACCTACTCGGTCGCCACCATGATGGCGACGCTCAAGGAGGCGATGCGCACCGCCGAGCGCGGCCTCAAGGTGATCATCGCGGATGGCGAGTGCCAGCTCGCGCGCCAGCGCCGGGTGCGGGCCGAGGATGCCGAAAAGCTCAAGCGCGGCGAGCGTGTGGTGCGCACGCGTTACGGCGTCGACGAAGAGATCTGCACCGGCGACCATTCCTGCATCCGGTTGTCCGGCTGCCCGTCGCTGACCGTCAAGCCGAACCCCGATCCGCTGCGCACCGACCCGGTGACCACCGTGATCGACAGTTGCGTGGGCTGCGGACTGTGCGGCGAGGTCGCCCATGCGGCGGTGCTGTGCCCGTCGTTCTACCGCGCCGAGCTGATCCGCAATCCGAACTGGTGGGATCGCGCCGTCGCAGCATGGCGGCATCGCGTCATCGCTCTATTGGGCGGCTACGCACCGAACGGCACCGCATGAGCGCGCGCCCGATCTCGGTGCTGATCGCGGCCCTCGGTGGCGAGGGCGGCGGCGTGCTCACCGACTGGATCATTGCGGCAGCGGCGCGCTGCGATATGCCGGTGCAGAGCACCTCGATCCCGGGCGTCGCGCAGCGCACCGGCGCCACGACCTACTACATCGAAATCTATCCGACGCCATGGCACGAACTCGGCGGCAAGCGCCCCGTGCTGGCGCTCTCACCGGGCATCGGCGATGTCGATGTGGTGGTGGCGAGCGAATTCCTGGAGGCCGGCCGCGCCATCGCGGGCGGCTTCGTCACGCCTGACCGAACGCTGGTGATCGCCAGCACCCATCGCTCCCACGCGATCGCTGAGAAAATGGCGATGGGTGATGGGCGCTTCGACACCGCCAGATTGACGGGAGCGGTGGACAAAAACGCCCGGTCACACGTGCTGTTTGACATGGACGCGGCCGCCACGGCAGCGCGGGCGATGATCAACTCCGTGATGTTGGGAGCCATAGCGGCGTCGGGCCGGCTGCCGATACCGGCAGCGGCTTTCGAAGCCGCGATCCGGGCCGGGAAGTCTGCCGACGCCAATCTGCGCGGCTTTCGGGCGGGGTTTGAAGCGGCTGCGGCTGCTCCCGGCACCGTCTCTTCTCCCTCTCCCCGCTTGCCATCAGGGCGTCTACGCCCGTCGGAGCCTGCCATTGGGCCCGCCGAAGGCGGGACCCGATGGACGGGCTATGGAGAGGGTCGGGGTGAGGGGGCCTTTCCGCAAGCTCGGACGTGGGGAGAGGCCCCCTCACCCATCCTCTCCCCGCAAGCGGGGAGAGGAGCAGCCTGCGGCGACCTCGAACTCGAGGCCGCGCGCTTCGGTGCCGCGGCCGACATCGTGAGCGAAGGGCTGCGCCGGCTCACCGCCTATCAGGACATCTCTTACGCCCGGCTCTATCTCGACCGTCTGGCCCCAATCGCCGAAGCGGATGCGCGCGCCGGTGCGCAGGGGCGGCTCACGCGGGAGGTCGCACGCCATCTCGCGCTGCGCATGTCCTACGAGGACGTGATCCGCGTCGCGCAAGCGAAGATCGCGCCGGAGCGATTAGCCCGGATCGCTGCCCAGATGGGCGCGACAAAGGGCGAGCCGGTCACGGTCGTGGAATTTTTGAAGCCCGGCATCGCGGAAATGTGCTCGGTCCTGCCGCCCTTTGTCGCTCGGCCGATCATCGCGATGGCGGAGCGACGGGGATGGATCGACAAGCTTCATTGGGGCATGGAGGTCAGAACCAATTCGGTTTCTGGCTATCTGCGCTTCCTGTTACTCGCCCGACTCCGGCGCTTCCGACCGCGAAGCCATCGCTACAACCAAGAGCAAGCCGCGATCGAGGCTTGGCTCGCGCTCATCGCGGCGGCCGCGGCTAAATCCGGCGCACTGGCGCTCGAAATCGCCGAATGCGCGCGGCTGATCAAGGGTTACGGCGACACCTTGAAACGCGGCGCTGCTAATTACGCGGCGATAGAACGCCAAGTCATCCAACCGATACTTGCGGGCACCATTGCGCTGTCCCGCGGCGTCGACGCCGTCGCCGGCGCCCGCGTCGCTGCCCTTGCCGACCCGGAAGGCGAAAGCCTTGCGAAGTGCGTTGCCGAGATTGCACAGATGAGCGACGTCGGTCGCCTCTCGGAGCGGGGAGAGGCGGCTAGCGTCGGCCGGAACACTTCGAACCTTCGCGGCGGCAACGGCGACTAAGTCAGGGTGATCGTCCGTCGGCGTGGGAGCCAGCTCACATGCGGCGGCGTCGCTCCTGGCGATAAATGCGTCAGGCAACGGTACCCTCGAACAGTGTGGGCGTGGCGATGAACTCGGTATCCGTATTGAAGCCAAGGACGGTTGGTTCAAGGGCAGTGGATCGGCAATCGCATGAGCGAGGCGATGGCGAACCTGCGTGCCGGCCGATAAGTATGCTGTCGTTTCTCGAAGCAGAGAATATCAGGTTACGGCAAGTCGTCGTCGAATTGTCACGCGATACCATGGTGCTTAGGGAAGCATTAAAGAAGAATGAAGGGCCGTGAGCCCGTCGCGAAGTTAAGGCGCGTCGGGAAATAATTGCATCTCCTGCATGTCATCGCCCGCGAAAGAGCGTGTGAAGAAATGAAGGCCCTCATCCTGAGGAGCCGCGCGTAACACGGCCTCTCGAAGGATGGCCGCGAGAGGCTATCTCTTCCAGTCTTGCCGCCGCCCGCCGCCAGCCTTTCCACGACAGGGAGAGGTTGTGGTCATGAAACGATTCGAATTTCAAAAAACGCCCCACCGGTGCTAGTGTCATGCGGATCGCATGCACCGGCGCGCGATCAACCGGGAGGAAGCGATGAAGAAGCTGATTTCGGCTCTGTGGCTCGCCTCAAGCCTGACCGCGGGCGCGGCGTGGGCGCAGCCCTATGCGCCTAACGAAGCCGGCGTGACGATGGGACACTGGCATCTCAATTCACGCGACGTGGAGGCCAACAAAAAAATCTTTCTAGGCATGGGCGGCACCGAAGGCGGTCCCGGCCCGCTGCAACGGGTGACATTTCCCGGCGTCGTGGTGATTCTCAATCAGCAGGCGGGCGCGCCGCCGGCGACCGGCGGCACGATCGGATCGGTGGTGAACCATGTCGGATTCATCGTCCAGAATGTCCAGGAATCCGTCGCCAAGTGGAAGGCCGCGGGCGTTCCGGTGGAGCCGGGGAACAATGGCAGGCTGGACCAAGCCTACGTCACGACGCCCGACGGGTTGAGAATCGAAATTCTGGAAAACAAGAACCAGAACGTTCCGATCCGGCATGAGCATGTCCACTTCTTCCTGCCGGAGGCCGCCATAGCCCAGAGCCAAGGCTGGTACGGAAAGATCTTCGGCGCCAAGGCGAGCGTGCGCAACAATGCCCCGGTTGCCGACATCCCGGGCGTTCAACTGCGCTTCAACAAGGCCGATACGGCGCAGACCCCTACCAAAGGGCGGATTCTCGATCATATCGGCTTCGATGTGACGGATCTGCAAGGCTTCATCAAGAAGCTCGAAGCCAACGGCGTCAAGCTGGATCGGCCCTACTCGAAGAACGAGCAATCCGGCGTCGCGCTGGCGTTCATTACGGACCCCTGGGGTACCTACATCGAGCTGAACGAGCGGCCGAAGCCGGTTTATCTTCCGTAAGGAACGCGTCGGGAAGTAATTGCATCACTTACGTGTCATCGCCCGCGAAAGCGGGCGATCCAGTAACCAGTTGATTCGCGGGGTTACTGGATGCCCCGCTTTCGCGTCACTTTCGCGGGGCATGACAAGACTGTGATTCACTCAAATCACGGACGAGTCCTAAGAGCTAACCCGCCGCCCCTCGCCGAAGACTGTGGGTGGACGACGCGCCCACCCGTCACGGTGCATTTGAGACCTATGCATATCGTGATGGCCGGGCTTCGCCCCGGCCATCTGCTCTTTTTGCTGACACGCTGCAACAGATGGAACCCGGCCGATCCGTCCGGACGTCATGGCCCATCTCATCCGGCCCCCACAATAAAACGGCCGCGGATGGGGCTTCGGCCGCTTCTTAAGAAACCGCGGCCGGAGAGCCTGATGCGAGCACCTGAGCCGACAGATGACAAATTCCGCGCGTCTGCCCTAACCAGCGTCGCCCTCCTGTGGCTCGCCGGCAACGGCATGCGGATGACCATTCTGGCGGTGCCGCCGCTGATTCCGCTCATTCACCGCGACCTGCACATGTCGGAGACCGAGGTCGGTATCCTGGCCGGCCTGCCGGTCGTGCTGTTCGCCTGCGCTGCCGTCCCGGGCTCGCTGCTGATCGCGCGCTTCGGCGCCGTTACGACCGTGGTCGCCGGGCTCCTGATTACCGCATTGGGCTCTGCGCTGCGCGGGACAGCGCCCGACGTGCTGGCGCTCGACGTCGCCAGCATCGTGACCGGTTTCGGCGTCGCCGTGATGCATCCCTCGATGCCGCGATTGGCCCAATCCTGGATGCCCGATCGCATCGGTTTCGCGACGGCCGTCTACGCCAACGGGCTGCTGATCGGAGAAATTTTGCCGGTGCTGCTGATGTTGCCGGTCGTGATGCCGCTGGTCGGGGGCAGCTGGCGGCTCGGCTTCGCGTTCTGGGCCGTCCCGTGCATCGTCGTAGCGGCGATCATTGTCGCCGCCGCACCGCGCCGTCATCCGATCAAAGATATCTCTCACCACCGGTGGTGGCCGGACTGGAACAGCGGCCTGTTATGGCGGCTCGGCCTCGTGCTGGGCGGCGTCAATGCATCGTATTTTACGACCAATCATTTCCTGCCGGACTACCTCAATCAGATCGGCCGTGGAGATCTGGTCGGCCCGGCCCTCGTGATCCTTAATGTGGCACAATTGCCGGCGTCGTTCCTGCTATTAGGGCTCGCCGGCCGGTTTGAACGCCGGTCCGCAACCTACGTCTTCCTGGGAGCCCTCACCCTCATGGGTGCGATCGGAATCATCCTCGGCAACGGTCCGATCATTCTGGCTTCAACCGGGCTGATCGGCTTTTCCGCGGCGGCACTGCTGATCTTGGTCCTTGCGCTCCCGCCTCTTCTCAACCCCCCGGCAGACGTGCCGCGTATGGCGGCCGGTATGTTCACGATCAGCTATTCCTGCGCGGTGATCGTCCCGATCCTCAGCGGCCTTGCCTGGGACTTGACCGGCGTGCCGGCGGCGGCATTCGTGCCGATGGCCGTGGGCGTTCTGCTGATGATCGGACTTGCGCCGACGCTGGGTCTGGCTAGCCGCACCCCGGCCGCTACATGATACTATGGTGCCGCCCCACCCTACCCTCCTGGGAGGAGGGTGACGACTCATACCAACCGAGGAAATCCTGTGACCGATACCGCCGCACGCATGACCGCCGAGTCCTTTCTGTCCCGTCTCGCCGACCGCGGCGTCGAATACGTGCTCGCCAATGCCGGCACCGATTTCGCGCCGATCATCGAGGCGCTGTCGCGCCATCCCGGCAGCAACCGCAAATATCCCCGCGTCATCACGGTGCCGCACGAGAACGTCGCAGTGGCGATGGCGCACGGCTACTACCGGGTCAGCGGCAAGCCGGCCGTGGTGATGGTTCATGTCACCGTCGGCACCGCCAACGCCGTGTGCGCCCTGATGAACGCCGCGCGCGACAACGTCCCGGTCATTCTCGGCGCCGGCCGTACGCCGCTCACCGAAACCGGCCACGCGGCGTCCCGCAACCGCTCGATCCATTGGGGCCAGGAGATGTTCGACCAGGGCGGCCTTGCGCGCGAATTCGTGAAATGGGACTACGAGCTGCGCGCCGGCCAGCCGGCGGAATCGGTGGTCGATCGCGCTCTCGACATCGCCATGTCGGAGCCGCGCGGGCCGGTCTATCTCACGTTGCCCCGCGAAGTCCTGGCCGATCCCGCCATAGCGCCGAGGCGCGACACGGTGCGGCCCCTCGGCGCGAGCGCGGCGGTGCCGTCGTCCGAGGCGGTGGAACGCGCCGCCGCAATCCTGTCGGCGGCAGAGTTTCCTTTGATCCTGACCTCGTCGGCCGGCCGCAACCCGGAAGCGATGGCGGCGCTCGCCGCACTGGCCGGGGAATTCGCCATTCCGGTGGTGCAATCGGAAGCGCGCGACATCAGCCTGCCGACCGATCATCCCATGTGCCTCGGCTTCGACCCGGCCGCGTTGCTCGCCAAGGCCGATGCAGTGGCGGTGTTTGACAGCGCGGTGCCGTGGATCCCGCGCCTTCATCCGCTCAGGCCGGATGCGAAGATCATCTGCTTCGGGCCTGACCCGCTGTTCACCCGCTATCCGTTCCGGGAGTTCGAGGCGGATCTGCTGGTGACGGGGGAATCCGGCGCGGCTTTGACGATGCTGCGTGAAAGCCTCTCTCATGCGATGCGGGGCCGCAGCACTGCGGCGATCGAGGCGCGGCGCAAGGCGCTTGGCGAGACGCGCCAGGAGATGATCGCCAAGCGAAAGAAACTGATCGCGCAGGTCAAGGACCAGACACCGATCCACCCGCTCTACCTCGCCCACTGCCTCAACGAACTCAAGGCGAAGGACGCGATCATCGTCAATGAGCTGGGGCTTCCGGTCGGCGGATTGGACCTCACCGCCCCGCGCAGCTATCTGGGATCGAGTCTGGCCGGCGGTCTCGGCTTCGGGCTTGGCGGCTGCCTTGGGGCAAAGCTTGCTGCGCCCGAGCGCGAGGTCATCGCGGCGGTCGGCGACGGCTCGTATTACTTCGGCAATCCACTCGCCTATCACTATGTGGCCCGCGCCGAAAAGCTGCCGACGCTCACGATCATCGCCAACAATCATGCCTGGCACGCGGTGCGGCAGGCGACCCGCGACGTCTACCCGGACGGCCATGCCGCCAGGGCCAACACGATGCCTCTGGTCGAGCTCAATCCGGCGCCGGATTTCGAGATGGTCGCGCAGTCGTGCGGCGGGATTGGCGAGAAGGTGACGACGCCGCAGCAATTGATGCCGGCGCTGCGTCGGGCTTTCGACGCAGTTCGGTCGGGCACGCCGGCGCTCCTGAACGTGACGACGCAAAACCGGGGGTGAAAAGCCGCTTCGCCCTCCGCTGCTTCGACTGTGGAATGCAGATGCCCAGCCGGGATGGGTTCATTCCGTTGTTCCCGGGCAAGCATTGATGGCGTGATTCTAACGGTGTCCGCAGTAGTGCTGCCCCACCGGCGCATACTGCGGACGCTTTTGGCGACTTCAAAAGATGCCCGGAATGAGCCGCGATGTCCGGGCGCAGTACGCCTCGTATTCGGCACCGAACTGCGCGCGCAGCAACGACTCTTCCGAACGGATGCGGGCGAGGAGCAACGGCACCAAGAGCGCGGCGAGCAGCACGCCCGCCCACGACCGAAACGCGAGGCCCCATCCGAACGCGTTGACGAGCAGGCCGAGGTAGCTTGGGTGGCGAATGACGCCGTAAATGCCGGTGGTGAGCAGAGTGTGTCCTGGCTGGATCGCCACCAGCCCGCTGAACCGGTTGCCGAGCAGGTAGACCGGCCAAATCCGCAACGCGCCGCCGGCGGCGTAGAGAATGACTCCAATCCACCGAACGGCATCGCCGTCGATGGTCCAGAGCTCATGGCGATCGGTCCAGGCGGGGAAATAGGCGAAAAGCAGCCCGATCACCGCAAACGCGGCGATGACCCAGCGGTTGGCCCGATCCTCGCGCACGCCCGTACTCAAGTTTCCGCCAGCGAAGTACGCGGCCGCCGATAGCACGAAGGTCACGAGCGCGAGTGCGGTCAGTGCCGGGTGGGAGAAGAACGCCGAGAATCCGCCCCAACCGAGCACGGCGAGACCGAGAAAGGCTGCGGTCGTGCCTACGATCATCGTTAACCGCGCGCTTGGGGTTGCCAGAACGTCAGCCATCGATCACTCCATCCGTTATCCCACTCCTGGCGCCGACCCCCGATCAAACGTTTTGGCGACCCTACAGGGATTTCGATCGTTTCGAATCCATCCGCTGTCGTCGCAGGGCTTGTCCCGGCGACCCCGGGCGTTAGAGCACCGAGCAAGCAGGATCGAGAGGGCCGGGACAAGCCCGGCTACGACCAGGGAGAGATGGTATGCGGTTCAATACGACAGGGAATCGCTGCAGCTTGGTCCGAAGCCTGGGCGCCTTTTTTACGACCATGCCCTTTCGAGCCTGCATAGCTGCCCTCACTGAATCCGCAAGCTGCGAAAACCTTAAATTGCTGCGCGGCTGTCCGCATGCAGCATATCGTTCCCGGACTGGCGATTTGGCAGCCGATTCATGCTGGCGAAGCTGTCACGCTTGCATTTTTTCGCCAAAAGCGCTCTTTGCCGGGCGGTCAGCCGAGGCTAGATCCTCGTTTACAATCTCGTCATTTTAAGGCTCGCAAGAACCCGCATGTCCGATCCCATCAAGACTGACGTACTTATCATAGGCGCCGGCCCCTGCGGTCTTTTCGCAGTGTTCGAACTCGGCCTGCTCGACATCAAGGCTCACGTTATCGACATCCTCGACAAGGTCGGCGGACAATGCGCCGAGCTCTATCCCGAGAAGCCGATCTACGACATTCCGGCCCTGCCGGTGGTTTCGGGCCAGGGGCTCACCGATGCGCTGATGAAGCAGATCGAGCCGTTCAAGCCGACGTTTCATCTCGGCGAAATGGTGGAGGCAATCGAACGCATCGGCGATCCTGCGTTCCGCGTCACCACCGACCAGGGCAAGGTATTCGAGACGAAGCTCATCGTGGTGGCGGCCGGCGGCGGCTCGTTCCAACCCAAGCGCCCGCCCGTGCCCGGCATCGAGGCCTACGAAGGCACGTCGGTGTTCTACGCGGTGCGCAAGATGGAGCAGTTCCGCGACAGGCGCCTGCTCATCGTCGGCGGCGGCGACTCGGCGCTCGACTGGACGCTCAACCTCGCGCCCATCGCGCAGCGGCTCACCTTGATGCACCGGCGCGATCAGTTCCGCGCCGCGCCTGACAGCGTCAACAAAATGCGCGCGCTGGTGGCCGCCGGCACGATCGATCTCAAGCTCGGCCAGGTCACCGGCCTCGAAGGCGAGGGCGGGGTGCTGCGCGCCGCCAACGCCAAGCCCGACAAGGGGGAGCCTTACAGGATCGAGTGCGACGCCTTGCTGCCGTTCTTCGGTCTTACCATGAAGCTCGGCCCGGTGGCGAACTGGGGCCTCAACCTCGCAGAGGACCTGATCCCGGTGGACACCGAGGCCTTCGAGACCAACATGCCGGGCATCTTCGCGATCGGCGATATCAACACTTATCCAGGTAAGCTCAAGCTCATCCTGTGCGGCTTCCACGAGGCAGCCCTGATGGCCCAGAAGGCCTACCACTACGTCTTCCCCGACAAGCGGCTGGTGTTCCAGTACACGACGTCGTCGACAAGCCTGCAGAAGAAGCTCGGGGTGGTGTGATGAGTCCTGCGGATTGATCGAGAGAGAATTCCCTGCTGGCACGGAATTTATGCAGGGAATTTGCAGTTTTTCGGCCGATATTCTGGGTCGATTTAGAGCGGATTTCGCTCGCATTGAACCACATACCGCCGTCGTCGCCGGGCTTGTCGCGGCGACCCCGCGTTTTTAGGCGCGGAGCCAAGACAATCGAGGTGGCCGGGACAAGCCCGGCCACCTCGCCGTGGAGGTGCTAGGCGTTTTCAACTTGACCTCTAATTTCCAATTCGCGGCAAAGTCGATTTGTCTTCCTGGGGCGCTTTTGCAAGGCCATTCGCCGCTGTCCGGTTGGCAGCAGGGCGACGGCGATGGGCGAAATCCGCAAATTGCGCGGCCCTTCCAGAGACATAAACCTGTGCACATAGAGCTGCGGCGTGGACAATCGGCGCTGTTGATATTTTGAGAGCCCGCGGCGGGAGCACAGTATACGTTACTTGAGTGAATTCTTGGATCCTTTGCTAAATTGATGACGTGGGGGGTCATATGCTGCAGAATCTGAGCCAGGAAGTTCACCGCGTAACCCGCGCCGACCCGACGCTGCCTTGGACTGGTACGATCGGGCTCGCCATTGCGGTCGGCATCGCCTATTTCGTCGCGGCGCAGCTGGGCCTTGCGCTTCTTGCCAAACCCGATGGCGTTGCCGTGTTCTGGCCCGCTGCCGGCGTGTCCTCCGGCGTCCTGATCGCGCTTGGGCGCGATGCGCGGTTGCCCGTCGCTGGCGGCGTGATGATTGCGACCGTCATTGCCAATCTTACGGGTGACCGGAACGTCTGGAGCGCCACTGTTTTCGCTTTATGCAATGCGGGTGAAGCCGTGCTTACCGCATGGCTGATCGAGCGCTATTTCGGTTCTCCTTTCCGCCTCGACAGGCTGCGCAATGTGCTGGGTCTGCTGGCGGCTGCAGTCGTCGCCACAGCCGTCTCGGGAATCGGCGGAACGATGGCTTTCAAGTTGTTCCACAGCCCGACGGCGCCGCTTTGGACCATTTGGGGGGACTGGTTTGCCTCCGACGCCGTCGGCATCATCACTGTTGCGCCGCTGATGATCGGCTTCGCCAAAGCTCTGCGCAAACCACCGCCGCCCAACGAGATCATCGAAGGCATCGTGGCACTCGTGGTGTTGGCGGTGATAAACGCCATCACTGTTTTTCTGCCACCGGAGTCGTGGGAGCCAGCGCTTCCGCCCGCCCTGTTGTTTCCGTTCCTGTTGTGGATCGCGGCCCGTTGCCAGCCGGTGTTCGCGGCGGCGGCGGTGTTCATTGTTTCACTTACGATTGTTTGGACGATAACCTTCGGCATCGGTCATTTCGGGGATACCGCAATTCCGATCGGCGCCCGCATCCTGGAAGCCCAGACGGCCATTCTGGGCATCGCGCTGGAAGCATACGTTCTTGCGGCGCTGTTTGCCGAGCGGCGTCACCACGAGGCCGTGCTCGAGGAGAGCGAGGCGCGGTTGCAGGAAGCGCTGACGGTGGGGGCGGTGATGGCCTTCCAATGGGATCCTCGCAGCGGCCTGTCGCAACGCAGCGAGAACGCTGCGCAGATCCTGGGCTTTGATCCAGCGCACGCATTCACCGCCGCCCAATTCCTCGCACGGGTTCATCCGGACGACCGCGCATGTTTCAAGGCGCTCATCCATAAGGTGAGCGCCGACAGCCCGTGCTATTCGGTCACCTTTCGTTTCATCCGTCCGGACGGGCGGGAAGTGTGGCTCGAGGAAACGTCGAAAGCAGAATTCGACACGGCTGGACGCGTTGTGCGCCTTAAGGGCTTGACCCGCGATATCACGAGGCGCAAGCAGGCCGAGGAGCGCCAGGACCTGCTGATCGCCGAACTCGACCACCGCGTCAAAAACGTGCTTGCACGCGTTGCGGTGGTCGCCATGCATACGCGCCAGGGCAGTGGGACGATGGACGAATTTGTCCGCGCTCTCGGCGGCCGCATTCAATCAATGGCAGCCGCCCACTCTCTCCTCAGCCAGAGCCGCTGGTACGGCGTGGGCCTGACCGACCTCATACGCCACCAGCTTGCGCCCTACACGACCTACGCGAACACGACGATTTGCGGCCCAGAGGTCATGCTCACCTCTGCGGAGACCCAGGCGGTCGCCATGGTCATTCACGAGCTGGTGACAAATGCCGCGAAGCACGGCTCCCTGTCGAGCCCGGACGGCAGAGTGTCTGTAAGCTGGGACCGCAGCGGTACCGATGCCGCGGCGATCCTGACGATCGCATGGCGCGAGCTTGGCGGCCCGGCGATTGCGGCTACGGTCCAGTCCGGTTATGGCTCAAGCCTCATCCGCGATCTTATTCCTCATGAACTCGGCGGCACCGTGGACCTGGTATTCGCATCGGACGGCGCGTGCTGCAAAATTGAGATTCCGCTCGAGCGAAGGTAAGGCTCGACGGGCAGTTCAGGCCCCAGGGCTAACGTGTCAACTTTAGTCAAGCGCGTCATTCCGGGGCGCCGTAGCGAAGCGGAGGCGAGCCCGGAATCCATACTCCGTGAACCGTGGTTATGGATTCCGGGCTCTCGGCCTGCGGCCGAGCCCCGGAATGACTGCAAAGGTTTTGGCCGAAAATACCTCGTCGCAGAAAAGCTGCACGCTTCAGACTCGTCACCGCCGCCTTGCCATCATCGGCCGCTGGACCGCCACGGTTGCGAATTGAGCGTTGCCGGATCATGAGGCTCGGTAGTATGGTCGTTTGGCAGGGGCTGGATTGTCATGGAATTCGCAGCGGGCACGTTGATCGGCGTTCTTATCGGTTTTCTTTGTGGCTACGGTGTTCGCGCGCTGATCTCGCTTCGGCGTCACGCCGCAGCGGAAAGACGACGCCGAGCACGCCGAGGTCAATCCATGATCCTCGCAATCCAACGAGATGCCGACTGGCGGCGCGGAGATGGCCTTGAGGCGCGGAGATGGCCTTGAGTGAAGGCGCTGGGCCACAGCGTGCAGCGGCGCAGCCACGCGCGGAATGGCTCTTCTTTCACCGCATCGACTTCTGCGCCGTCAGCGAGCGCAAGCACTCGAGAAGTTGCGCTTCGTCGATGGGCTTCTGGAGGATGGCAGCGGCTTTGCCGGGAGCGAGTGCAGCGTAGCCGGTGATCACGATTACCCGAACACCTCGATCATGCAGCTGATCGATCAGGACGTCGGCGCGCTCGCCGCCGCGGAGGCTGAGGTCGACGAGCGCAACATCGGGAGTTTGCTCACTGATCAGACGCTCCGCCGCGGCGGTCGTCGCGGCAGGGCCGGCCACGTCCGCCCCGCAAGCCTGGAGCAGGCTCTTCACGGCGCTGCCGACGTGCCAGCAATCTTCGACCACGAGGATACGCACCCCGTTCAAATCCGGGACTGCGGCCTCCAGCAGTCCAGGAGCGCTGGATAAGGTCATTGGAGTCGCGAGCGGCTTCCCGCCCGCCTCTATCTGCGGAGGTATAGTGTTGCACTGCTCTTCCGCGCGCGCAATCCACCGGGAAGCGCAAAAGGTTGCCAACTGCTTCGGAGGCCTAGAGGCGTCCTACGCGTTATCCCCCCTGATCGCCCGCACGACCGCGTCTGTCACTTGCAGCGTCGTAGCGCTTCCGCCCAGGTCAGGCGTGTGCAGCGAGGGGTCCGCGGTCACCTTCTCTATCGCCCGCATGAGCCGGTCGGCGGCCGGTTTTTGCCCGAGGTGTTCCAGCATCATGGTGGCGGACCAGAAGGTGCCGATCGGGTTGGCGATGCCCTTGCCGGTGATGTCGAAAGCCGATCCATGGATCGGCTCGAACATGGACGGAAATTTGCGCTCCGGATTGAGGTTTGCGGTCGGAGCGATGCCGAGCGAGCCGGCGAGCGCGGCGGCGAGATCGGACAGGATATCGGCATGCAGATTGGTCGCCACCACGGTGTCGATCGAAGCCGGCCGCATCACCATGCGCATCGTCATGGCGTCGACCAGCATCTTGTCCCAGGTCACGTCCGGGAATTCGCCCGCCACTTCGGCAGCAATCTCGTCCCACATCACCATGGCGTGGCGCTGGGCGTTCGACTTCGTGACCACGGTGAGCAGCTTGCGCGGCCGCGATTGCGCCAGCCGGAACGCGAAGCGCATGATGCGGGCGACGCCGGCGCGCGTCATCATCGATACGTCGGTCGCCACTTCCTCCGGCAGGCCCTGGTGCACGCGCCCGCCGACGCCCGCGTACTCGCCTTCGGAATTTTCCCGCACGATCACCCAGTCGAGCTCCGGGCCCGCCACATGGCGCAGCGGGCTCGTAATGCCGGGAAGGATCCGGGTCGGCCGCACATTGGCGTACTGATCGAACGGCTGGCAGATGGCAAGCCGCAGGCCCCACAGGGTGATGTGGTCGGGCACGTCGGGCGCCCCGACCGCGCCGAAGTAAATTGCGTCATGATCCTTGATCTGATCGCGCCCGTCGGGGGGCATCATGACGCCATGCCGCTTGTAGTAATCCGAGCCCCAGTCGAAATGATCGAACGTGAATGCAAAGCCGCCGTCGCGCGCTGCCAGCGCTTCCAGGACCTCGATACCGGCCGCGATGACTTCTTTGCCGATGCCGTCGCCCGGGATGGCGGCGATTTTGTAGGTTTTCATGGTTTGCTCGAACCTCGGACCCGTGCGGTGTGAAATAATTCGGACCTCATCCTGAGGAGGCCGCCCACCGAAGTCGGGCCTGCCCGACTTCGGCAACCCAAAATGTCGAAATCGGCAACAGCCGATTTCGATGGGCGGTCGTCTCGAAGGATGGATGCACGGCACTGACTCGCTGCCATCCTTCGAGACGCGCCGCAAAGATGCGGCGCTCCTCAGGATGAGGTTCTAGATGTTTCACAGGCTGGTAGCATGGGCAAACGCGCGCGCGGGTGGTTGAAGATCCCAGCGGCGGCGCCAGGCGCGTTTGCCCACCCTACTCTCAATACCCTAAGCGCACCTTGCCCTGGTCCATGCCGTTCACCGTCCCCTTGGTCAGCCATTCCAACGACGCCTGGAACAGCAGCCGGTGATTTTTCTCCCACATGGCATTGTGCGACGAGCAGGCGAGGTCGATGAGAACCTTCGATTTCGAGCCGATGTCCGCATAAAGGTCGTGCACGCGGCTTGGCTGCACTTGCCCGTCGTGGGCGCCAGTGATCATCAGGGTCGAGGTCTTCGTCGCCGCCACCATGGCGGTCGTCCAGCCCCAGTTCGTCACGTTGGGGGCGCGCCGCACGCCAGGACCCCAGGTCGCCCCGACCGGGTCTGAGTCCAGCATGGCCTGCCATACGGATTTGAAAACCGCCTGCTCGTATTGGTCCGGACACCCGACCTGACGGTTCCACAGCGCCGTCAAGTCGTCACGCGACTGGGTGCCCATGGCAGCGCCGGCGGCCGGTACGAGGGTCGGCGGCGTGGCCGAAGCATCGCGGCTGTAGGCCGGCGCCAGCAGCACGAGCTTGCCGACTTTATCGGGATTCTGCGCCGCATAGCCGGCGGCGCGCGGGCCACCCAGCGACCATGACACCATGCTGACCTGCTCCGCGCCGCGCAGCGCCCGCAGATAGTCGACCACGGCCCCGATGTCGTTCCAGTCCGACGCCATCGTGGTCATCTGCTGGCCATAGGAGGGCGTGCAGGCTTCGGCGCGCCCGCCGGGCGCAAGCGCGAGCTGCTGGGCTGCGGAAAGATTGCACGGGTCGTTCATGGCGGCCGGCCGGGTGGAGCGGCCATAGCCGGTGGTGTCCATGGCAAACGCATCGAACCCGGCCCGAGCCAGGTACTCCATCCAGCTATAGTCCGGATACGGCACGTCGAAAGCGACTTCGGCCGGGGTGCCGGCGCCGTGGATGAACAACACCACACGGTTTACAATGTTTCTGTCACGCAAGGCGCTTGCCGCCCGGACGACTTCCCGCACATAGATCGGCGTGGTCTGACCGGCGATCGACGGCACCGTGGAGCGGACGCCGACGTAATGGTCGAGCCGGAGCACGTGGTCGTAGTCTTCGGCCGCGGCTGGGGCCGCAATGGTGAAGGCGAGGAGTGAAGCGGTGACGAATGCCGGCATGTGGGGAAGAGTCTTCATGGCGTTTCCCTTTTTTGCGTTGATTGCTCATACAGTAGCCCGCATGGAGCGAAGCGCAATGCGGGGAAAGTCTCGCCCGCGGCACCGCATGCCCCGGATTTCGCTTCGCTCCATCCGGGCTACACGCTACACCGGCGCCCTGAACTTCTTGTACAAGTCCTGCACCGCCGCCAGCGCCTGGTTATTCATCGGCACGTCGATCGGCTCGTGGCATTCCGCCGACAGGTCCGCCGCCAGATAGCATTCCATGACGCGGCGCGCGCTTTCCGCCGACACCATGGGCGGATGGTCGAGCATAACCGATTCCAGGAAATGCAGCGTCTCCGGGCCCATCTGGCCGGCGAACACGTGGTCGACCTGCTCGCCCGGCATGGTGGACATCGGGAATTGCGTGCCCTGCGAAACCGTATTGAGCCAGTTGTCGCGCTGGGTGTCGTCGAGGAACAGCGAGCCCTCGGTGCCGGTGATCTCCATCCAGGTGGCGCAGTAGTTCGGATAGCTCGGCGGCAGGTTCCAGCCGCCCCCGATCGCCACCAGGGTGCCGTCGTCCATGGTCACCGTCATCCACATGATGTCGAACGAGCCGTTGACGTCCTTCATGAAACCATACGCCCCTTGCGCGTATACGCGGGCGGGCTTTGCGGGCTCCAAGAGCCAGAACACGAAGTCGAGGTCGTGGGTCGATTCCATCGCCGCCGGCGACAGCCGGGTGCGGCCGGCGATTTTTTTTCCGAGGCTGCGGGTGATATGCCGGCTCACCATCACGGACACCGGCTTGCCGAGCGTGCCGTCCGCGATCTTCTTCTTGGCGTAGGCGATCTTGGTGTTGAAGCGCTGCGAATACCCGATGGTGAACTTCACGTTGTTTCGCTTCGCGATCGCGATCAGTTCGTCCGCCTCGAACAGCTCCATGGCAATCGGCTTCTCCAGCAGCACATGTTTCCCGGCCTTGAGGCAGTCGCGCGCGATCGGAAAGTGCGTGTGCTCGGGCGTGGTGGAGATATAGACCACGCTGATGTCTCCGTTGCGGACGATGTCCTGGTAGTCGAGCGTTGCGCTTGCCGGATTGGTAAGGGCCTTCACCTCGGCGAGGCGGTCCGGGCGGATCTCGCAGATATGCAATTTCCGGCACAGCGCCGAGCGCGCTAGCGTTTCGGCGCGGATGCCGCCGCACCAGCCGGTGCCGATCACCGCGGCTTCGGGTCGTTCCACTGGGTGTTCCTCGGTACTTGGACCGCGGGCGGGACGCCTGCGGTCCGGCTTCCTAACTGGCAAGCGCAGCGGCCATCTCTGAAATGATTTCCCTCGCTGCCTGCTTCGGATCGGCGGCTCGCGTAATCGGACGACCTATCACGAGATAGTCGGCGCCCGCGCGAATCGCCCCGCCAGGCGTCGCAACACGCTTCTGATCGTCGGATGCACTATCTTGAGGACGAATTCCCGGCGTAACAATCATCAGCTTGTTGTTGGTTTGCTTCCTTATCTCCGCCGCTTCGCGGGCTGACGCGATTACGCCGTCAACACCCGCATCAAGAGCCTTCTTTGCGCGGGCAAGCACCAGCTCTTCAACATCGCATGGAAACCCCATGTCCTTGACGTCGTCCGCATCCATGCTTGTGAGCACCGTCACGCAGAGTATCTTCAGGCGGGAGTTCCCCCTTCCTTCCACGGCTGCCCGCAAGATCCCGCCAACGCCGTGTACGGTCAAAAACTCGACTCCGAACTCCGCCGCGCGTTTCACAGCGGTCTTGATGGTTTCTTCGATATCGAGGTACTTGTAATCAAGGAAGACCCGCTTGCCCTGCCGGATCAGGCTTTTCGCAAGACTGTCGCCGCCGGCGAGTTGAAGACCAAGTCCAATTTTGTAAAACGAGACCTCGTCGCCTAAATCTGCAACGAGCTTGATCGCATCATTGATGTCCCAGTAGTCGAGGGCAACGATCAGCTTTTCTCTTGCCCGCTCGACAATGTCGGTATCGAATTCTCGCAAAGCGGCCGCTCCTGCCATTTCCCGTGGCCTCTCTCGAAGTTGCGCCATGAATGCGGTGCGAAACCTGTAGCGGATCGGTCCTCCGGGGTCAAAACTGAAACAGCGTCCCTTCAACAATGCTCCCCATCTCAACGAAAAGGCCGGCCCCAGGGCCGGCCCTGCTTTCATTGCTCTGCCGCTGCCGTCACGCCATCGCCTGCCTGACGCGGTCCGGCGAGAACGGCACCCGGCGCATGCGCACGCCGGTGGCGTCGAAGATCGCGTTGGCGATCGCGGCGGCGACCGGGCGGATCGACGGTTCGCCCGCCCCCGACGGGGCAATTTCCGGATGGTCGATCAGCACGGACTCGATGCTCGAAGGCGTCTCGGTGATGTCGAGAATCGGGTAGCTGATCCAATCCACCGTGGTCACGCTCTTGTCGTTGAACTTGACCTCCTCCCACAGCGTGCGGCTGATGCCCTGCACGATGTTGCCCTCGATGCACTTGGCGAGGCCGTCCGGATTGATGATCTGGCCGCAGTCGTGGCCGACCACGAAGCGCCGGGCGTAAATCTTGCCTGACGAGCGGTCGATCTCCACCTCGGCGATCACGGCCACGCGGGTGCCGTTGCGCTGCGCGTAGGCGATGCCGCGGCCGTTGACCTTCACGCCGGTCTGGCGTTGCGGTGATGGGCGCGGCTGCCAGCCGAACTTGTCGGCTGCCGCCTTGATGACGGCGACATCGCGCGGGTCCTTAAGGTGCCTTAGCCGGAACTCGATGGGGTCGAGATTGAGCGCCGCCGCCACTTCGTCCATGAAGGATTCGCTCGCGAAGTGGATCTGCGGGCCGACCGGATCGCGTAAGTGCGATGAGCGCAGCGGCGAGGCGCGGTCGAGCAGCGGTGGGATGGTCTCCCAGGCGAGCCGCTTGTTGGCGAATTCATAGGACTCCGCCGGCACGCCGAAGCCGTCGCCTGATTTCAACTCGACGCCGCGCGTATGGCCCGCCAGCGTATCCTGCGGCTTGCCGCCGTTGGTGTCGACATCGACCCGCGAGAACCCCTTGCTGGTGAACTCGTAGGCAGTGATGTTGCCGGCCGCGTCGAACGCCATGCGCGCCTTGTGGACCGATGCCGGCCCCTTGGGATCCCAGCCGGTGCCCTGTTCACGCATGTATTGCAGCCGCACCGGCTTGCCGACCGCCTTGGCCAGCACCGCGGCATCCGCGGCGCAGTCGTCGGCGTCGTTGCGGCCGTAGCTGCCCGGACCGGTCGTCCATTTGACGTGGACCTTTTCCAGGGGCAATTCGAGTGTCGCCGCGATGCCGGCCTGGACGAAGTGCGTCTTCTGGCTACCGGAGAAGCAGGTGGCGAAGCCGTCCTTGACTTCGACCAGCGCGCAGGCCGGTCCCATGCCGGCATGGGACTGGAACGGCCACTCGTACTCCGCCTCGATCACCTTGGCGGCAGACCTGAAGGCCTCATCCACATTGCCGTTGTCTTTCTCCACGGTGCGCTTGCGAACCGTGGACTTGCGGATGTGGTCGTACAGCGACGCCTGGGGCGGGAATGGCGGGGTAACCTGCGACCATTCCACCTTGACCTTCTGCATCGCCTGGATGGCATCCCATTCCCGGTCCGCCACCACGCCGAGGAAGCCGTTCTGCCACACCGCGCGCGCGCCGGGGATGTCCTTGATGGAGCTTTCGTCCACTTTCACCGGCACGCTGCCGGCAACCGGGGGACGCAGCATGCGGGCATGCACCATGCCGGGCAGCTTGACGTCGGTGC
>WNFR01002156.1_pt1 | contig 25183 bp, 27 predicted proteins | sample 5400221 | NCBI WGS metagenome assembly WNFR01 (sample SAMN13153357, study PRJNA577476) | soil metagenome | isolation source: 40 cm soil under Madrone tree | place: USA:California | collected 2016-06-14 | reverse complement strand
CTCGTACATGAGATCGAGAATCTCGACCGAGGTTAACCCGACGCCCGGTCGGGCGCGCGTTCGAGCGCGGAGCCACTCGTGGGTTCCGGTGGCCGACGCCGCTTGGCGCGCGGTAGCCCTAAGCTCGACCACAGGCTTGCCGCGCCGGGTGATGACGACTTCCTCGCCCTGGAGGGCGCGGTCGATCAGTTTGGGAAGCGTATTTTTGGCCTCGGCGACACTGTACGCGGTCACGTCGAACACTCCATTGGAAGATAGCTATACATATAGCCATAATTGCGGCTTGCGTCCAGAACGGGCATAACTTCGGAAGCATATGGAGGTTCCGTGATGCGCCTGTTGATCGCGATGATGAAGCACGAGACCAACACGTTTTCGCCGGTGCCGACACCGCTGCTACGGTTTCGCCCGCTCTATGATGAGGCGGCGATCCGCGCATTTCGCGGCACCGGCACCGGGCTCGGCGCCTATCTCGATCTCGCCGAGCGGGAGCGCGCGGAGATCGTCTTGCCGATCGCCGCCGGGGCGCCGCCGAGCAGTCCGGTCGAGGACGCCGCCTATGCCCACATCACCGACACGATCTGCGAAGCGGTGGCCGGCGGCGGCTTCGACGGCATCATGCTCGATCTGCACGGCGCCATGGTCACCGAAAGCCTGGAGGATGGCGAGGGCCAGTTTCTCAAACGGCTGCGCGCGATCGACCCCGAGACCCCGATCGCCGTGTCGCTCGATATGCACGCCAATCTCTACGATGAGATCATCGCCAATGCGACCGTGGTCACCGGATACCGCACCTATCCGCACATCGACACCTACGAAACCGCCAAGCTTGCGGGCGAAATCCTGCTGCGCGCGATCCGCGGCGAGGTACGGCCGGTGATGGCGTGGGGCAATGTGCCGATGCTGCCCCATGTCATGCGGCAGGGCACCGACGACCATCCGAACAAGGAATTGCAGCACCGCTGCGCCGCGATGAGCGCCGAGGGCGCCTTGGCCGCGAGCCTCTTCACCGGTTTCCCGCATGAGAGGCCTTTGTCTACAAGATCGAGCCTCTACGGCAATCGGTTGCCCACGCCAAAGCCATGCCGCCGAGCGAGCCGGGCGAGGGCCCGATCGTGCTCCTCGATCACTACGACAATTGTGCATCGGGCGGCACGATGGACACGACTGCGGTGCTCGCCGAAATCTTGCGGCAGGGGCTCGAGGATGTCGCCGTTTTCGCGATCTATGACCCGGAGGCGGTGCGGCAGGCTATTGCGGCCGGGATCGGCGCCGAGGTCAATTTGTCGATCGGCGGCAAGATCAAAATGCCGGCCATCCCGGCCGAGAGCCCAGCGCTGATCGTGACCGGCACAGTCAAGACCATTTCCAATGGCCGCTACCGCAACCGCGGCCCGATGGCGCGCGGCGTGCAGATGGATATGGGCCTCACCGTGGTGCTCGACACCGGGCCGGTCGAGATCGTGCTGATCTCGAACCACGTCGAGCCTTCCGACCTCAATTGCCTTTCGAGCCTCGGCATCGACCCAATGCAGAAGCGTTACGTGATGCTGAAGAGCCGCATCCACTGGCGCGCCGGGCTCGGCAAGCTGGCGAAAGCAGTCGTCGAATGCGCCGGAGTCGGGGTGTGCACCTCCGACTACGGCCAGCTGCAATTCAACAAAGTCAGGCGCCCGATCTATCCGCTCGACCTGCCCAATCGATAGGTCTGGCCGATTTTCCCGGGCGAGGATCAGCGGGCGGAGGCCGGATCGTCGACCAAGTCGAGGCGGCGTTCGATGCGGTCGAGACGATCATGCACGCGATCGAGCCGTGCGTTTATTTGGGCGATGTCGACGGCGATTTGCGCGACGGCGCGTTCGAGCGAGCTCAGGCGAAAGCGTTGCTCGCGCTGTTCCTCGCGAACCAGACGAATTTCGTCCAGCAGCCGGCTACCCTGCTCCGCGATGAATTCGAGACTGATCTTCGAATCACTCATTCACCCTTCTATCGGCTGGGCGCGCAGCGGAGTCAATGAGTGCCGGGCGAGCGCGCCGTTGTCGCGGCAATGTCAAGGCGGTTAGGGTAGGGGCACGGGCGTATAGGAGGGAAACATGGACGGCACCACCGAGCTGCTCGAAACCGACCGGCGCTTTCTCGTTCACCCGCTGCACCATCCCGATGATCACCGGCAGCCTCTGGTGGTCGTCGAGGGGCGCGGGGCGATGCTCCACGATGCGGAGGGCCGTGAATACATCGACGGGCTCTCCGGCCTGTGGAACGTCAATGTCGGCCACGGCCGGGGCGAGCTGGCCGATGCGGCGAGCGCGCAGATGCGCCGGATCGCCTTCGCCTCGGCCTATATCGGCGCGACCAACGAGCCGGCGGTGCGCCTCGCCGAAAAGATCGTCGGCCACGCCTACCCGAGTTCCGCCGCGGTGTATTTCACGACCGCGGGCGCCGAATCCAACGAATCTTCCTTCAAATTTGCGCGATATTACTGGAAGGTCAAAGATAAACCAGAGAAGACGAAGATCATCTCGCGCATCCACGCCTATCACGGCGTAACCATGGCGGCGATGAGCGCCACCGGCATGGCGGCCTACCACAAGATGTTTGGCCCGCTCGTTCCCGGCTTCATCCAGGTGCCGCCACCCTACGCCTATCGCTGGGCCGGCAATGCGGAGCCGGGGATTGGCGCAGCCGATGCGATCGAAAAGGCCATCCTCGCCGAGGGCCCCGATACGGTGGCGGCGGTGATCGCCGAGCCGGTGATGGGAGCGGGCGGGGTCATCGTCCCGCCTGCGACCTATTTCCCGCGGCTGCGCGAAATCTGCGACCATTACGATGTCCTGCTGATCGCCGACGAGGTCATTACCGGCTTCGGCCGCACCGGCAGATGGTTCGCGCTCGGCCATTGGGGCGTCGAGCCGGACCTCGTCTCCTTCGCCAAAGGCGTCACGAGCGGCTATCTCCCGCTGGGGGGCGTGATCGCGTCCAAACGCGTGCACGACGCCATCGAGAGCGCGCCCGCCGACCGGAAATTCATGCATGCGGCGACCTATTCCGGCCACCCCGTCTGCTGCGCGGTCGGATTGCGCAACGTCGAAATCATCGAGAGCGAGGGGCTCGTCGAGCGCGCCGCTGTGATGGGTCGACACTTGCTGGACGGGCTCGAAGAATTGCGCGATCTGCCGGTCGTCGGCGATGTACGGGGGCTCGGCATGATGTGCGGTGTCGAGTTGGTGACCGATCGCAAAACCAAGGCGCCGGCGCTCGGGGTCGGTGCGCGCTTTGTCCGCGAGGCCTTGGCACGCGGGCTGCTCCCGCGCATCCGCGCCGGAAGCGCCGATCCGCCGATCGGCGACACGATCTGCCTGGCGCCGCCTTTGTCGACCCCGACCGAGGTGCTCGACCGCATCCCGGAGATCCTGCGCGACGCGCTCGTAGCGGCAACGGGCTGATCCGGAACGCGGGCGTCCCGCCCGCCTGCGGGCCGGAGGCCCGCGGTCCCGGTAAGGAGGGTGCGAACAGTATGGCCTCACGCCCGATCGGCATCATTATCGAGGGTGCCACCGGACGCCTCGGAACCACGCAGCATCTGCGCTCGCTGCTGGCTATTCGCAGTGAAGGCGGGTTGGCGCTCGCCGATGGCGACCGTCTGGTGCCCGCGCCGGTATTGCTCGGCCGCAACCCGGCAAAGCTCGCCGCTTTGGCGGCGGCGCATGGCGGCCTCAAATGGAGCACCGATCGGGACACGGCCCTCGCCGACCCCGATATCGCGATCTATTTCGATGCGACCGCCACCGGTGGGCGGCCGGCGCGCGCCGGTGCTGCCCTCGCGGCGGGGAAGCATGTCTATCTCGAAAAGCCAATCGCCGAAACCCTCGAGGACGCACTGGATCTGTCGCGTCGCGCAGATCGCGCCGGCTCGAAGAACGGCGTGGTACAGGACAAGTTGTTCCTGCCCGGGCTGACAAAGCTGCGCAAGCTCTACGAGGCCGAGTTCTTTGGCCGCATCCTGTCGATCCGACTCGATTTCGGCTGGTGGGTGTTCGACGGCGGCCTTTACCCGGCGCAGCGCCCGAGCTGGAATTACCGCAAGGCAGCCGGCGGCGGGCTGATCCTCGATATGTTCGCCCATTGGCGCTACATCTTTGATCACCTGCTGGGCGAGATCAAAGCCGTGTCGTGCCGTCACATGACTGCGCTGCCTGAGCGCCGCGACGAGAGCGGCAAACGGTACGACGTCGATGTCGAGGACACGGCTTTCGCCACTTTCGAGCTCGCGGGCGGGGTGCTGGCGCAGGTGAGCTCCTCTTGGGCGAGCCGCGTCAAACGCGACGACCTCCTGCAGATCCAGGTGGACGGAACCCTGGGCTCGGCAGTGTGCGGGCTGCACCGGTGTTTCGTGCAGCCACTGGTGGCCACGCCGAAACCGTTCTTTGATCCGGAGCGACCGCAAGCGATCGTCTTTGACGAACAGTGGCAGGAGATGCCGGACATCGAGCCGTTCCGCAGCAGCTACCGCGCGGGCTGGGAATTGTTTCTCAAGCACGTCGCCGAAGACGCACCGTTCCCGTCGCCGCTCCTCGAAGGCGCAAAGGGCGTCCAGCTCGCCGAGGCCTGCTACCAAAGCAACAGGGAGCGGGGTCGGGTCCGACCGAGATCTCTCCAGTGAACGGCCGGTTGTGAGTGGCGATCAGCAGCACGGATACGGCCACACCGGTGGCAAAGAGCGCCATCGCAATCGCAGAAGTGCGCCGGTTGTCGCTGTGCATCATGGCTATGGCGAGGAGGATGCAGACCGCCTGCACGAACAGGCACAGCCATTTGACCAGATTGACTTGCGATAGGCTGATAGTGATGCGTTGCCGACGCGCGTCGAGCGCGCTCTCGACTGCGCTCGCGATCTCACGCTGCGCGGTCTCCTGACCCCGGCTCTGAGGCGTCAAGGAAAGAGCCAGCTGCAGCGCTTCGGCGAGAGCCGCGGGGGTGATCCTCGGCCTCGCGGTGTGCTGGGCCATCAGCGGCCATTCCTGGGCGACGGTTGTCTCAATATAGCGACGGACCAGGCCCCGCATGCGCTCTTCCGGCTCACCCGGGAAGCCGCCGGCCAAAATCACGATAAGAGAGAATTCGCGGGCTGACCGAGGGCGTCGACACCGTCGAAAAGGCAAAGGAGCTGCTCGAACCCAAGGGAATGACGGTCAATACCGCCGATGTCGAGGCGTTCCGAAAGATCGCGCAAGAGAAGGTCTGGCCAGCTTATCAGAAGCAGTACGCCGAAATCTGGGAGGAGATCGTCACGACCAAGGTGTGAGTGGAATCGGCTTTCGGCCGGAAAGGGCGCGTGTTAAACCTTGTACTACGGCAGTCGGAGAGACGACGATGGCCAAATATCTTCTGATCGAGACGCGTGATCCCTTCGAGTCCGGCGACGTTGCGTTTTACCACGACCTGGCGCGCCGGCTCTCCGCCGAGGGGAACCAGGTGACCCTCTATCTGGTACAGAATGGCGTTCTCCCGGCGCGGTCCGGCGCGCGTACCGCCGGCCTCGACGAGCTCGTGCAGGCCGGGGTTGAAGTGCTCGCCGACGATTTCTCGCTCCGGGAACGAGGGATCTCGGCCGGACGGCTGCAAGCGGGCATCAAACCATCCCCGCTCGATGTGGTCATCGACGGGCTGGCTGAAGGTTGCAAGGTCATCTGGCATTAAGGGGAGGACGCAATGCCCGACAAGAAGACGCTCACCTTCGCGCTGATGGATGCGCCCTACGAAAGCGCGCGCACGACGACGGCGCTGCGGCTGATCGATATCGCGGTGCGGCGCGGCTACACGGTCAACGTCTTCGCCTATGAAGGCGCGGTGCTCCTGCCTTTCGCCCGGCAACAGCCGCATCCCAACGCCGTCCATGGCCGCACGGTCGAAGAGGAGCACCATCTCCTGCCCAAGGACGTCGTAGCCGCACTCGCCGCGGAGGCGACGCGGAACGGCGGCAAGCTCGACTGGGTCAATTGTGGCCTCTGCGTCGACGAGCGTGGCGCCGGCGAGGCGATCGAGGGAATACGGCGCGGCTCACCGGCCGATTTCTGGAAGATGGCCGAGGCGTCGGACAACACGCTCGTGATCGCTACGCGATGAGGAGGCGCACATGAAGGCCTTGAACATCATCGAGAGCGCCTATCGCGCGACGATCGAGGAGCAGGATGATACGATCGTGTGGCTGACCCATGCGATGAAAGGCGCGGGCGCCGACCTCGGCGTGCTGTTGCGTGGCAACGCCGTGAACTACGCCGCCCTCGGACAGGACGCCGCGGGGCTCGCCTTTGGCGGCTGGCGCCAGACGCAGCCGCCTCGGCTTGCCGATGACATAACCGCGCTCGTTGCCAAGGGGGTTGCTGTCTATGCGGTCGCCGAGGATCTCGCCGAGCGCGGCCTCGGGCCCGGGGACATCCTCAACGGCGTCGAGCGCGTCGGACGCGACGGTCTCCCCAAGCTGCTCGCCGGCTATGATCAAGTCTGGCACTGGTAGCGTCCGGGTCTAGCTCCGGCCGTAGCTGTCCTCGAAGCGGACGATGTCGTCTTCCCCGAGATAGCTGCCCGACTGCACCTCGATCAAGTGCAGCGGAATCTTCCCGGGGTTCTCGAGCCGGTGAGCGGTGCCGATCGGTATGTAGGTCGATTGGTCCTCGGACAGCATCATCTCCTCCTCGCCCCGGCGGATCCTCGCGGTGCCCTGAACGACGACCCAATGTTCGGCGCGATGATGATGCATCTGCAGCGAGAGCTTGCCGCCCGGCCTGACCATGATGTGCTTGACCTGCACCCGATGCCCGTTGTGCAGCGACGTGAAGGTGCCCCACGGCCGGTGGACCGTCGACAGAGCATCGGCTTCGTCGCGGCGATCTCTGACCAACCGGGCGACGAGCTTTCTGACCTCTTGGGTGCGGTTGCGCGGCGCCACCATCACCGCGTCGTCGGTCGCGACCACGACGAGGTCCTTGATGCCGATCGCTGCGACGAGCCCGGCTTCGGATCGCAGGTAGCAGTTGCTGGTCTCTTCGGCGACGACATTGCCTTCGATCGAATTGCCGTCCTGGTCCTTGGCGCCCAGCTCCCACAAGGCGTCCCATGAGCCGACATCGCTCCAGCCCATGCTGACCGGGACGATTGCGCCACGCCTCGTGTGCTCCATGACCGCGTAATCGATCGAATCGCCGGCGCAGACGGAAAACGCCTCCTTGCCGAGGCGGATGAAATCGCTGTCGCGCTCCCCTGTTGCGAGCGCTTGGCGACAGGCCGTGACCATGTCGGGCCGCAGACGCTCCAGTTCGTCCAAGAACAGCCGCGCCGGGAACAAAAAGATCCCGCTGTTCCACGAATGCTCGCCGGACGCGATATATTCGCGCGCCTGATCCGGGCCGGGTTTCTCGACGAACTCGGCGACCGCAAACACGCCTTCGACCCCGTCCAATTCTCCGCCGCGCCGAATATAGCCATAACCGGTCTCGGCGCGCTCGGGCGCGATGCCAAAGCTGACCAAGGCACCGGCCCGCGCCGCAATAGCCGCCCGGTCGATGGCGGCGACGAAGGCATCGACATCGCCGATCGTATGGTCGGAGGGCATCAGCAGCATCAGCGGATCGGATTCCGTCTCGGTCAGCGCCAGCGCGGCGATGCATGCGGCGGGTGCCGTATTCCGGCCGACCGGCTCGAGTAGCAGCGCGCGCGGCACGACCGCGATCTCGCGCAGCTGCTCGGCGATGATGAAACGATGGTCCTCGTTCGCGACCAGCACGGGCGGGGCGAAGCGCTCGGGCTCGACGACCCTATGAACGGTCTGCTGCAGCAGGCTTTCGTGGCCGAACAAAGTTAGGAGCTGCTTTGGGTAAACCGCGCGCGACATCGGCCATAGCCGTGTGCCCGAACCGCCGGACAGAATGACGGGGTGAATCATGCGACCTCCTCCTGGCCCAAGGGACGCACTTGCTCCGCCCTCGCGATGCGCTGGCGCCATACACCGTTTTCGCGACGCCGCAAATGCCCCCTCCGCTTGACACGTCTCGATAAAGAAACACCTAACCTTGTGGAGCGCCTAGCAAGTGCGCATGATAATCGAGAGACATGACACGTAGGTTGCGGCAATGATAGGGCCGCGGGAAATCGGGGGCATGGCAGCGACGCTGCGCCGCACCAAGCCGAACGCCGACAAGACTGTCGTTAACTAAGCCGGCGGTTCGCCGGGAGCGCTGTCATCATCGGCGGCTCCGGGTTTTCGAGCTGGGAATGGGTCGCCGCGAGCTCGCGCTCCAACGCCTCGCTTCGCCGGCGATAACGCCGGAGTTCGCGCCGGGTGCCGCGACCCGCAATTCGCGCGGCGGATGCGCCGATAACCGCGCCCGACAGCAGGCTCAGGAAGAACAACAAATAGAGCGGTAGATCGACCAGGAACGGCAGCGGCCACAGCTCGAGCGATACCGTTTCGCGATTGGAGACGGCGAACAATATCAGAAGGATTGCGCCGGCGAGGATGATCGCCCGATAGAAGATCCTCACCCCGCCAAGCCCCGCGGTGATCTGTTCGGCTTTACGCCCGGCCAGCGCTCTGGTTTAACCGGTCGCGCAACTGCTTCCCTGTCTTGAAAAACGGGATGTGTTTCTCCGCGACCGAGACACTGTCGCCGGTCCGCGGGTTGCGGCCGACCCGGGCGTCACGACGCTTGACCGAGAACGCTCCGAAACCCCGCAGCTCGACGCGATCGCCACGCGCCAAGGCCGCCGCGATCTCGTCGAAAATGGCCGTGACAATGACCTCGACGTCACGCTGATAGAGATGCGGGTTGGCTTCGGCAAGCCTCTGTACGAGCTCCGATTTCGTCATTGCGATCGTCGCTCCAGCTTCACATCGCAAATGTCGCCAGCCTGCCAAAGCCCCCGGTAACCGTCAAGCGACAGGCGCTGACTTGGGCTGGCACCCGTCGTCCCAGCTCACGGGGCCGGCCGAAGGCCGGACCCGTGAGCCGATATGACGGGATGCTCCAGGTTCAGCTCTTCTCCTCGGCCTCAGCTTCCGTCTCGGCCTCCGCCTCGCCCTGTCGACGCGCGCGGTTGATCGCGGCGCCGAGGATATCGCCCAGGCTGGCGCCCGAATCGGAGGAACCGAATTCCGCCATCGCCCGCTTCTCTTCATCGACCTCACGGGCCTTGATTGAGAGGCTCAACTTGCGGGTGGCGCGGTCGATTGCGGTTACCTTGGCGTCTACTTTTTCTCCTACCGCAAAGCGGTCCGGACGCTGCTCGCTGCGATCGCGCGAGAGCTCGGACTTGCGAATGAAGCCGGGAACACCGTCACCGACCGTCACTTCGACACCGCCGTCGTTGACTGCGGCGACCGTGCCGGTAACGACCTCGCCCTTCTTCAACTTAGCCATCCCGGCTTCGAAGGGGTCAGCCGCGAGCTGCTTGATGCCGAGACTGATGCGCTCTTTTTCAACATCGACGTCGAGCACCTTGACCCGCACCGCGTCGCCCTTGCGGTAATCGTTAATGGCGTCTTCGCCCGCACGATTCCAATCGATGTCGGACATGTGGACCATGCCGTCGATCTCGCCGGGCAGGCCGACGAAGAGGCCGAACTCGGTAATGTTGCGCACCTCGCCCTCGAGCTCGGTGCCGACCGGGTGCTCGTCGACAAAAGCGTCCCACGGATTGGCGAGCGTCTGTTTCAGCCCCAGGCTGATGCGCCGCTTCTGAGGATCGACATCGAGCACCATCACCTCGACCTCCTGGCTGGTCGAGACAATCTTGCCGGGGTGCACGTTCTTTTTGGTCCAGCTCATTTCCGAGACGTGGACGAGCCCTTCGACCCCGGGCTCCAGTTCGACAAAGGCGCCGTAATCGGTGATGTTGGTGACACGGCCGCGGAATTTGGCGCTGGCGGGATATTTTAGCTCGACACCCTCCCACGGGTCTGCTTCGAGCTGCTTCATGCCGAGCGAGATTCGCTGCGTCTCGGGGTTGAAGCGGATGACCTGAACCTTGACGTTCTGGCCGATGTTCAGCGCCTCGGAGGGGTGGTTGATGCGGCGCCAGGCGATATCGGTGACGTGTAGCAACCCGTCGACGCCGCCGAGATCGACAAAGGCGCCGTAGTCGGTGATGTTCTTGACGACGCCGTTGAGGATCTGCCCCTCCTTCAAGCTGGCGACGAGCTCCGAGCGCTGCTCGGCGCGGCTCTCCTCCAGCACGGCACGGCGTGACACGACGATGTTGCCGCGCGAGCGGTCCATCTTGAGAATCTGGAAGGGTTGCGGCGATCCCAACAGCGGGGAAATATCGCGCACCGGTCGGATGTCGACCTGGCTGCCGGGCAGAAACGCCACCGCGCCGTTGAGGTCGACGGTAAACCCACCCTTGACGCGGCCGAAGATCAAGCCCGTGACACGCTCATTCGCCTGAAAGCTCTTGTCGAGCTGGGTCCAGGCCTCCTCGCGGCGCGCCTTTTCGCGCGACAGCTGGGCCTCTCCGTTCTTGTCTTCCATCCGCTCGAGGTAAACCTCGACGGTGTCGCCGACATGGAGCTCGGGCTCGGCCCCTCCGACGGCGAACTCCTTCAGCGACACCCGGCCTTCCGATTTGAGGCCGACATCGATCAGCACCGCATCGTTTTCCAGGGCGATGACCCGGCCCTTGATGACGGTGCCTTCGAGACTGTTGGCGACACCAAGTGATTCATTGAGAAGCGCGGCAAAACTCTCTTTCGCAGGCGCCTCCATGGTTTGTAATTCTACTGCTGCCATTCTTTCTCCTCGAGGGTGCGCGCGACGGCAGCGGATACGCGTTCGAACACCAGATCGGCGTCGAGCGTCGTCGTGTCGATGACTTCGGCGTCGGGCGCCACCGCCAGTGGGGCAGTCCGGCGCTCGCTGTCGCGCGCGTCGCGTTGTTTTAGATCTTGCAAGACAATTTCGTATATAGCGGCGGCGCCCTGTTCGCGCAACTCTTTGACGCGGCGACAGGCACGTGCCTCCGTGCTGGCGGTGACAAACAGTTTTACGTCCGCCGCAGGGCATACGACGGTGCCGATGTCGCGCCCGTCGAGGACTGCGCCGCGGCACGGGCGCGGCGGGCGCGCGGCAAAATCCCGTTGCAGGGCAAGGAGGGTACGCCGCACCTCCGGGATCGCGGCGACTACCGAAGCCGCCCCTGCGACCTCGTCGCCGCGCAACCGCGGGTCCGAGAGCATCCGCGCGTTGACGCGCCGGGCGGCTGCCTCCGCGGTCGCCGTGTCGGCAGGGTCGCCGGCCTCGTCAAGGACGAGGCGCGCCGCCGCCCGATAGAGCGCGCCGGTGTCGAGATGGGCGAAGCCGAAACGGTCGGCGAGACGGCGCGCGAGCGTCCCCTTGCCGGAGGCCGCCGGCCCATCGATCGCGACGACAAAGGGCCGCTGCCCGTCACCCCCTCTCTTCCCGCCCGTGTGGGGCACGCAACGGCTCACCCCTCCTCCGTGATCGCGCCGCCGAGCCGGTTCATCAGCCCGATGAAGCCGGGAAAGCTCGTGGCGATCGGTGCCGCGTCGTCGATGCGCACCGGCCGATTGGTGGCGAGCCCCAAAACGAGAAAAGCCATTGCAATACGGTGATCGAGCTGGGTGGCGATCAGTGCGTCGCCGGCAGGAAAGTTGCCAGCGCCATCGATGATCATATCGTCGCCCTCGACCGCAACACGTACACCGCAGCTCGCGAGACCGGCAGCAATCGCCGAGAGTCGATCGCTCTCCTTGACGCGCAGCTCGGCGAGACCGCGCATGACCGTGCGTCCGCGGGCGCACGCAGCGGCGACGGCGAGGATCGGGTATTCGTCGATCATCCGCGGCGCCCGTTCGGCGGGAATGTCGGCGCCGGTCAGGGTGCCGCCGCGGGCGCGGATGTCGGCGACCGGCTCTCCCCCCTCGTCGCGTTCGTTCAGCAAGACGATGTCCGCCCCCATCTCACGCAGACATTCGAGGAGCCCGGTGCGCAACGGGTTGATGCCGACGCCTTCGATTAACACGTCCGATCCGGCAACGATCAGCGCCGCGACAAGTGGGAACGCGGCCGAGGATGGGTCGCCCGGCACGGCGATCGGCGCCGCGGCGAGTTCGGGGAAACCCTCGACGGTGACGCGGCGTCCACCCTTCTCTTCGGGCTCGATCGTGACCGCGGCGCCGAAGTGACGCAGCATGCGCTCGGTATGATCACGCGTCGGCTGGGGCTCGATGACGGTGGTTTTCCCCGGCGTATTGAGACCGGCCAGCAGCACCGCAGATTTGACCTGGGCCGAGGGCACCGGAAGACGATAGCTGATCGGGATCGGGTTGGCGGCGCCGCTGACGGCGAGCGGCAATCGGGCGCCCTCGCGGGTCACGAAGCGCGCCCCGATACTGCTCAACGGATCGACGACGCGGCCCATGGGCCGTCGCCGCAGCGACGCGTCGCCGGTGACGAAGGCGGTGATCGGGTGAGTGGCCAAGATGCCGAGGAGGAGGCGCGCCGCGGTGCCCGAGTTGCCGAGATCGAGCAGATCTTCCGACTCGGCGAGCCCCCCGATCCCGACACCGTCCACCTCCCATCGGCCATTGCCTGCTGCAGTCACCGTCGCGCCGAGCATTCTGAGCGCCGCGGCGGTCGCCAGCACGTCCTCGCCTTCGAGCAAGCCCGAGATTTCGGTCCTGCCGATGGCGAGCGCACCCAGCATTAATGCGCGGTGCGAGATCGACTTGTCACCAGGGACACGAATTTTGCCGACGAGCGGGTTGCCAGGCCGCGCCGCGGTGAGCGGCGCAGGCGATCGGGGGGAGGTGGATTGAGCCATCAGGGGGAAAGGCCTCGAAATACGGAGAGCGCGGTTGCGGTGGCGCCGTCTTCAGCCCATATGCTGGAGCCCCGACGGCGCAGCTCCTATCGATTTACTTTCGGATGTTTGCTTTTGACAGGGTAGCGGCCCTGTGGCAATGGCGTGCCGCCGAGACTTTCTGAACCTCTCAAGGAGCGAATGGTGGCCAAACCCGAATGGGGCACCAAGCGGATTTGTCCGAGTTGCGGGACCCGCTACTACGATTTGTTGCGCGATCCGGTGGTTTGCCCGAAATGCAGCACTCCGTTTGACCCGGAAGCCTTCCTGAAGTCGCGGCGCGCGCGCCCCGCGCCGCCGGTCGAGAAGGAACTCGAGCCGGTCGGCGCCGACGAGCTCGATACCGAGCTCGAGACTGAGGAGGCCGATGCAGCCGAGGAGGAAGAAGCGGTTCCGCTCGAGGAAGCCGAAGAAGAGGAGGACGAGGAACTCCTCGAGGATGCCTCCGAACTCGGCGAGGACGAGGACGACATGGCCGAGGTGATCGAGAATGTCGAGGAGGAGGAGCACTGAGGAGGCGCATGGGGATGGCAGCGATTTTCCGCTTGCCGCCGCGGCCCAGCCTTCTTAACTTCGCGGTGCGCCGATCCTGGGGCCATAGCTCAGCTGGGAGAGCGCTACAATGGCATTGTAGAGGTCACCGGTTCGATCCCGGTTGGCTCCACCAATTAAATCAAGGGCTTAGTCGCTATACCGGCTAAGCCCTTTTCCGTTGCGGAAGCCCCACGGAAGAACGGCGATCGTTTTCGGGTCGCTACACTACTCACCCCTCCCCCACATCCCCTTCCGCCCCCCATATCCTCGCGTGCGCGCGCGAAGCCCTACTCAGGGATCCGGACTGTTGCCCTCGCGGATCTGCCCCATATCCTCGCGTGCGCGCGCGAAGCCCTACATGCCGGCAGCGGCAACCTCACGGTGACGCTGCCCCATATCCTCGCGTGCGCGCGCGAAGCCCTACGCTTTGATAACGCTGTGGTCCGGGCGGATCGTCGCCATATCCTCGCGTGCGCGCGCGAAGCCCTACCCAGCTCCGCCCCCGCCTTGCCGCATCGCTCCGCAGAACCAGCTCGGGTCACAGCCGCGCGCCGGATCGCTAGGCCCAGCGCCGGTTCCGGGGTCCCCCAGGGTCCAGGGGTTCCCCCACCGGGGGGTAGGGTCCCATCAGCGTCTGGCGGGTCCCTGGATTGCAAAAAGTGCTAATCCTACGAGTAAGGGCACTGTAGCTCCTGATGCGGTGTTGAAGGCGGGGGCTGGCTGCCGCACCTGTTGGGCTAAGCTCTGGCCTAATAAGGGTAATAATATACTTGACGCAGTGCCCGAATCCGGGTTTCGTCTTTGCCCTCGCGGGCATCGCTGGATTGGAGGGCTGAAAGTGCGTCTGCATGAGGATGCGAGAAGGATCGTCGTCTTTCTGGGCCATTTGACGACAAACGAGCACGGCGAGATCAAGCCCATTTTTCAGGGAACTGCGTTCTTCATCACTCACGAGAATTTCACCTATCTTGTGACCGCTCGTCATGTCGCGGAGGTATTGGCGGGACCATTTATGATCGCCTACAATGACGCCAACGGAAATATAGTTAAAGACGACGTAGATGCGGCAGCTTGGTGCTATCATGAGGATGAAAGCGTTGAGGTTGCTGTAACTCCCGCGACGCTTACCAATGCGGAGTGGCGGGCTTATCCATCAACTGCGTTCGTCAGCCCCAGACCGAATGTCCCCAATCCCCTATCTGGCCCAGGGGACTTGGTCTACATCGTAGGTCTTTATCGGCTGTTTCCTGGGCAGGACAAGATACTTCCCATCGTACACACAGGTCATATTGCAATGTTGCCGGATGAACCAATCCCGGCGTGGAATCGGATAAAAAAGAAAACCTCAATGGTGAGGGGATACCTCATAGAAGCTCAGACACTGGAAGGATTGAGCGGATCACCCGTGTTCATGCGCTACACAACCCCGACCGAAATTTTCACTGCGCACGGTCGGGTCGCGGCATATACCGATCACGTGTTTCTGCTCGGATTATGGAATGGAGCATGGGAAGGAAAAGCCGGTCAGATACTGGCTGAGCAAGTAGGCGGAGAACTGCGCGTACCCGTAGGAATGGGAATAACAATACCGTCGAGGTATATCCTAGAGATCTTAAACTCGCCAACGCTTAGTGAGGCAAGAGCTAAGGCCAAATTGGCGGCGGCTTCCGAGAATGCCGCCGTTATGGACACATCCGCGTGTTAGCGTTTCGTTGTTTCGCGGCTCTTTTGTCGCTGTTCGGCCAATTCCTCCCGCGGCACTTTGACAAGTCGGCGAGCAAGCGACTTAAAGCGGCCCATTGGGGTCAGTGGCGCAATTTTATCTCCACCGCTTGCCGCGCCCTTGGCATCGGATGTTTCACGCTCCCGGAGCCGCTGTTTCATGCGCGGTGAGTTCCTTATAGGTCAGCCGCTTTCCGGCGACAGACGAGCCCACCTTACGAAACCGTTCGCCATCGTTGTGCTCGCGCTCATTGAATCGAAAGGCTTGCTCGTCGAGATAACGATCGAGATGCGCCGGGTCAACGCTGACGTAAGTGCCTTTGAGGGTACGTTTCACGAGGCTCCAGAAATTCTCGATATTGTTGGTGTGCACGTTACCGCGAACAAACTCGATCGCGTGATCGATCATCTCGTGCGTGTAATCGGCGGAGAGGCCCAGATACGATTTCAGGGCATCTGTGTAGATTTGAGAGCCGGGCTCGACGGTAGAGCGGATTTCTGGGGCGAGCGTTCTCCGCTTCACATCGGGAACGTGCGAGGTTTTGACCCGGCTGGTTCGCTCACCAGTCCCACGCTCGACAATGCCGAGAACGGCTTCCTTTCCGGAACCGCCAGTGCCCTTGATCTTCCGCTCGCGGACGTGCCGATGCATGTTCTTGGCGAGACCGCCGATGAAAGTTTCGTCCGCCTCGACCTCGCCGCTCATTTTGAGAAACGATCCGGTCCTCATCGCGAGCCGGATGCGGTGGTCCATGAACCACGCAGTTTTCTGCGTGACACCGAGTGCCCGGTGCATCTCGTAGCTGCTGATCCCGTTCTTGCAGTTGGCGACCATCCAGATAGCCGCAAACCATTTTCCCAGATCGATGGGGCTATCCTCGAAGATCGTCCCGACCTTGGCCGAGAACTGGCGGCGCGAATGCTTCTCTTTGCACTCCCAAAGCCGGCGCGTAGCGATGAACCGTGGATCGGTACGACCACATGTCGGGCAGCAAACGCCATTCGGCCAGCGAAGCCCGACCATTGTGCGCAGAGTGACATCCGGATCGGCGAAATAGCGGATGGCTTCGATAAGGGTCTGGGGTTCGCTCGTCATACCAATCAATATGATACCGATCGATTACTGCGTCAAGTATATTATTGCCCTAATAAGAGAAGGGCTCTATGGCGGGATCTGACGGGCGCAGCGAGAAGGAGAAGATGCTCGCGGGCGTGCTGTACCGCGCTGTCGGGCCGGAACTCGCTGCCGACAACCTGCGCGCGGATCGGCTGCTCCGCGCCTACAACGCCACGGGCGCCGAGGAAGTGGAGCGCCGCATAGCCATCGTAGCCGAGCTGCTCGGCGCGATGGGCGAGGGAGTGGTCGTGCGACCGCCGTTCCATTGCGACTACGGCTACAACATCCGCCTCGGGCGCGGGACTTTCGTGAACTTTGGTTGCGTCTTCCTGGACGTGGCCGCGATCGAACTCGGTGACAATTGCCAAGTCGGTCCTTCGGTCCAGGTCTACACGGCCGACCACCCGCGCGACCCGGCGCTGCGGCGTGAGGGCTATGAGAGCGGCCTCCCGGTGCACATCGGCCGAAACGTCTGGATCGGCGGCGGCGCGATCGTCCTGCCCGGGGTCAGCATCGGGGATGACGCCGTCGTGGGCGCCGGTAGCGTGGTGACGCGGGACGTGCCGCCCGGCGTCACGGTGATGGGCAACCCGGCGAGGATCTCAAGTCGCAAGTGAAGACCCGGCTCTAGGTCACGGCGCGGTAGATGATCGCGCAGCGCGAGCAGCCTGCGGACCAACTCGGCTCGCCCCAGTTATCAGTGGCACACTCTTCAAGGCGTAAGGGCCGCACGAGCGCTGAGGCGGTTCGACGAAATAGCGCGCCGTGGCCCGTGTGATGTAGATCACGCCGATGGCGGCGGCGAGCCTCGATTATCGTGCCCGCCGCGAGAGCAGGGACACGTCAGCAATGGACGAGACCAAAATTATCGCCGCGATCCTGTGCGCTCAGACGATCGTGCTTGAGGACGTAGCGCGCGATCCTATCGGCAAGACCGTAGACTTTTACGAGCGTATCCTCGCCGAACTGCGGGCGCGGGGTCATGGCGGACCAGCAAGCGATGCTCCGCCGCACCAAAGACCCGCCTGATGGTCCTCTGACAGTTCGGTATGGGCCAGCTCACGGCGGAATGGGTGACCCGTTCGGCGTAAGCAGCCCGCGCACCAATTCGGTTCGCTCTTGGATCCGTGATCGGCTTTTCGGGCCGTGACCGCGGACAGCGCGAGCGCCGGGAGCTGCAACGCCTCACAGGAAGGCGCGACCTTCTTTCCTCTCGCGAGGTATTGTATCCGCTGCACTCCCGGCACCGGGCGCGCAGACACCAATATCGCCAATCTCGGGGGCGGCTCCCGCCTCTAAGCGCGCCCAGCTTGGTTGTGGCCGTCGCGGTACCCCGTTGAGTGGAGCCAGTGCAAATTACCGCCGAGCAAAGGATTTGCTCACGATGGCCGTTACTCTCGGTTTCCGAAGTGCTTCTCAATTGCCTCTTCCGCCCCTATCGGCTCGAACGTAAGCCACTCGCCAAGATCACCCGCACGCGACTGATAAAAGAGATTGTCGGGCGCCGAGGCTCCCTTGCGCTCCACGATGGTCATACAGCGGAGGCGTCCGTCCCAAGCCAACGGACGATGCACTGGTTGACGTGTGCGTCCCGAAACGAATACCCAATGACGAGTAGGCGCCAATGTTCGTCTAGGACCTTCTTGAATTTTATCAGCAGATCGAGGAATGGCCCCTCGGCTGTAAGCTTATTCCGGCCGCCAAATATCGCTCCTAATTGTTGCCCTAAAATTTCCATTCGGAAATCCTGCTTCGTAATTTGCTCCATATAAGCGTCATCTACTTCAATAAATTCGCGGTATCTCAGCCCGATCGGGTCCTCTTCGTTACGCATGCTCCACCACCATTTCACCGAACCATGGAGTTTCATCAGGTCGATGCCGGTTGGAGCGCGACGGAAACTTCCAGTTTCCGACCATACGTCTATCCCTGTCTCGCACGGCACAGCCAGGGAGGACGCGCGTAACTCAATGCCATTGTCATAGTTCAGCGTGGCGACCGTGATTGGGGTATCGCGAGCGGCAGTTAGCAGTGGGTCGAGATATGCTAGCTTCTCTGGAGAGCGGAGCCACGTCAGTTCGACCAGCTTGCCAGTAAGGTAGGTCATCAAGCCTCGGAATAAGGCCCCATCGGGACGTAGCGACAGATAGTCCCCAATCCCCATAATCGCTATTTGAAGTGTGCCTTCCACGGCTGTCCTGATTGCTTCTTCGGGTCTTGCGCTGCGGGGGATACGGTCAAGGGATAGCCCAGACATTGCGCGGCGCACGATCCGCTGCGCTTCCCAAGATCCGAATTTCCGCCGCTCAAGCTCCTCAATGATTGGATGCCAGGCGGCCACGAATGGCGCAAATTCTAGGTCAAACCGATCTCCCAACAGGGAAGCTGCATTCAATACCTGTTCCACATCCGCGTCCCCGGAAGTGGTAAACTCGCTCTGGCCAACGCCCATTTGCAGCCCACCAGCTAGGGCGTTCAGCGCCCGCAAATAATCTCGTTGGTCATCGGCTTCGCACATTTCCATCATCTTGCGCGTCATTTCGAGGGCTGTAGGCACCCCCGCGGGACGGGATGCGCCCGCACCCAAGAGCAGCAGAGGAAAGGGTTCGGCATCGGCCATTAAAGACTGCTCCTGATCAGCGCTAATGAGTGTCAGTCGGTGAAATTGGCATTTGCGAGAGCGTCAATACCACTATGCTTGAGTTGGGCGCGATCGGCCCTGAGGCAACCCCGCATTATTGTCGCCTCGCTTGCCCTCCCACACCGGCACCCTCAGCCGCTCGCTGGGCTCGACCTCTGGACTGCGGCGCGCGCCTTTACCCTGTTGACGCGCGCCGCCGCGCACTCCCTCGTGACGACGGCCGGTGCGCTAACAAGCATTCGATTAGGCAGGCCGCCAGGTCAAGTTCGGCGACGCTCAGGCCCTCGGTCGCCGCGCCGATCCGGGCCAGCAATCGTTCGCGCGCGGACTGTGGAGGCGGCTTGCCTTCGGACAGAAGCAGATCGTTCGGCGTGGCGGCGAGTACCTCGCAAATCCGGATAAGTGTGGCGAGGCCGCATCTGCCACGCTCCGGAGCTCAGACCGGGAGTTTCCTCGAGTTCGCCGATCTGGCCGCCCTTGAAGCTGCCTGGGGCGAATGTGACTTGCACATCGGGCGTCGCCGATTCTTCCAGCACCTTGACCGAAGCAGCGACAATCGAGGGGCTGTAGGTCAGCATGCCCTTGCCGGTGATCAGCCAGCGCAGCACCTCGCCGGCGAGCGGCAGGCCGCGCGAGCGCTCGTTAGCGGTCTGGGCGCCGACCACCGGATAGGAGACGCGCGCGGTATAGTGATCCTGCATATTCTTGCCGACACCGCGCAGTTCATGCATCACCGGCACCCCGATTCGCCCGAGATGCTCGGGGTCGCCGACCCCTGCCAATTGTAGCTTGAGAGTATTGCTCGCCTCTACCACAATCCGGACACTGAGCCAAAGCAAAACCTAATACCGGAAAATTTCTTGGCGTGGCACCAAGAATGGAACAAATAACTTGGCATTTGGGAACTCGACAGAGATATGAAAAAGCTGCAGGTGCTACTCATCGAAGTTCAAGACAAAATTATCGAAGGACGTCCTGTCAACCTTGACCGTTTCGGAATTACCGACGGCTGCAGCAGCAAGCGTACGGCGGATAGCGGACGCATTCCGCCCTCAACGGTTGCCGTATTCGTAACGCTCGAGTTCCGTAGCGGTGTCACCGGGGCTCGCTAGTGGTCAAAATCAAACGGATGATTCCGGCCGTAAAGCCTCATCCACCCGGCCCTGCAGCCCGGGTCTTCGGAGATTTCGCTGGCATAGACAATCATTCAATTGCCGCAATCGCATGGTATTCTCACAGCATCAAGCGCCGCCGAATGGGCGCAAAATCATTGAATGGAGTTCGCGATGCCTGATCTCGACCTGATAAAACAGGGGGAACAGGGGACGCGGTACCGGTGCGCGCGGTTTGTGAAGGGCCGCTCCGGCAATCCCTTGACCCGCAAAGCCGTCGAATTGGGCGCTCGCCAGTGACCCGGCGGCATTGCTTACAGATCTTACAGCCCCTCGCCTGCATCGCGGGAGAGGATGCCGAGCGCAGCGCGGCCGGTGAGGGTCTGCCGGTTCTAACCGTTAGGTTTGGACCACTGGCTTGTTACGCTTTGCCATTGCCTCCGATCAGCCACCCGCCTTCGCTACGCCGCCATTCTTTGCCGCGCTGCGCCTTTTATCATCGCCGCGCCCTTCTCGGCGATCATGATCGTCGGCGCGTTCGTGTTGGTCGAGGTGACCGCCGGCATCACCGAGGCGTCGATGACGCGTAGCCCGTCGAGCCCGTGCACCCGAAGGTCGTCGTCGACGACGGCCATCGCGTGCTGGCCCATCATACAGGTGCAGCTGGCGTGATAGCACGTGCTGCCGTTGCGCCGCGCGTAATCGAGCAACTCGTCGTCCGTCTGGACATGGCCGCCGGGCAGGGTCTCTTCGCGGACGAACTGCTGCAGCGCGGGTGCGGCGAAGATCCGCCGCGCAAATCGCAATCCGCCGACGACGGCGCGTCGGTCGCTCTCTTCCGAAAGGTAGCGCGGGTTGATCGCCGGCATGTCGCCGGGCCGGTTCGACTTCGCTTCGACATAGCCGCGCGACAGCGGCCGCATCTGCCACGCTCCGGAGCTCAGACCGGGTGTTTCCTCCAGTTCGCCGATCTGGCCGCCCTTGAAGCTGCCCGGGGCGAACGTGACCTGCACATCGGGTGTCGCCGACTCTTCCAGCACCTTCACCGAAGCAGCGACAATCGAGGGGCTGTAGGTCAGCATGCCCTTGCCGGTGATCAGCCAGCGCAGCACCTCGCCGGCGAGCGGCAGGCCGCGCGAGCGCTCGTTGGCGGTCTGGGCGCCGACGACGGGATAGGAGACGCGCGCGGTATAGTGATCCTGCATATTCTTGCCAACGCCGCGCAGTTCATGCACGACGGGGACGCCGATCTTCGCAAGATGCTCGGGATCGCCGACCCCCGACAATTGCAGGATGTGCGGCGAGCCGATCGCGCCGGCCGAGAGGATCACCTCGCGGGTTGCGTCAGCCCGTTCGACCACCCCGTTGCGCGAGAGCTCGACGGCGACTGCGCGCTTGCCGTCGCACACGATGCGGTGCACCAGCGCGTGGGTCACCAATTGCAGGTTTGGGCGCTTCAGCACCGGGTGCAGGTAGGTCCGCGCGGCGCTGGCGCGGCGCCGGCCCCCGCGCGTCTGTTGGCACCAGCCGATGCTGTCGCCGGCGCCGGGCGGCAGGTCGTTGACGTCTTCGCGGTATTCGAGACCGACCTGCTTGCCCGCCTCGAGCGCGGCCGCGCAGATCGCCGGCCGGTCTGTTTTCGAGGTGAACAGCGGCCCTTCCTTGCCGCGCACCTCGCTGCCTTCGCCTTCCCAGCTTTCCGCCTTGCGGAAATAGGGCAGGCAATCATCCCACGACCAGCCGCGATTGCCGAGCTGGGCCCAGTGGTCGTAATCCTCGGGTTGGCCGCGGATGTAGATCAGCCCGTTGATCGAGGAGGAGCCACCGATCACCCGGCCGCGGGTGTAGACGATGGCGCGGCCGTTGGTGCCGGGGTCCGGCTCGGACCGAAACTTCCACGTCAGGGTATCGTGGTCGAGCATCTTGAAGAACCCGGCCGGGATGTGGATCAGCGGGTTCCAATCGCGCCCGCCCGCCTCGATCAGCAATACTTTCGTACCGGGATCCTCGGTCAGCCGGTTGGCCAGCACGCAGCCGGCCGAGCCCGCCCCGATGATGATGTAATCCGCCTGCATATTCCGCGCTCCCTCCGGGCCATGGTTCGGCCCACTGCCGGATTGCTTTCGCGCGCCTAGTTTAGCGCATCGTGGCCGTACCGAAAGTATTGCCGGTCGGGTTGCGCGGCACCGAGATCACCGCGCCTGCCACCATCCTACCCGTTGACCTGCCGGATGATTTTCGTCCACCGGTCGACGATCGGCAGCACCGTATCCGCCTTCTCCGGCGGAAACATCGGAACCACGCGCGCGACGCCCATCTCAGCGAGGCGCTTCACCCGGTCAAGATCGTCGCCGAGGCCGAACGAGGTGATCTCGATGGAAGCCGGATCGCGGCCGGCCTCCCGCGCCATCTCGCAAAATTTCGGCAGGACCTCGGCGACATCGCCACGGGCCGTCGGAATCCAACCATCGCCATAGCGGATCGCGCGCCGCGCGCCATGCGGGAAGGCGCCGCCGACATGGATGGGCGGGTGCGGTTTCCGCACCGGTTTGGGCCTGGCGATCATCGGATCGAAATCGACGAACTCCCCATGGTATTCGGCTTCCGACTTCGTCCAGATTTCCTTCATCGCCTCGATCGATTCGCGCATCCGCTTGAAGCGGCTGGCGTAGACGGTGCCGTGGTCCTCCATTTCATCCTGGTTCCAGCCGCCGCCGACGCCAAACAGGAACCGTCCCTGGCTCACCTGATCGATCGAGGCGACGAGCTTGGCGGTCTGGATCGCGTCGCGCTGCTGCACCAGCAGCACGCCGGTGCCGAGCTTGATGGTCCGGGTGACTTGGCTGGCTGCGGCCAGCACCACGAACGGGTCCATCGCGTCGTAGTACTGTTTGGGCAGGTCGCCTCCTCCTGGAAATGGCGTCTTGCGCGACAGCGGGATATGCGAGTGCTCAGGTGCCCAAACCGACTCGAAACCGCGCTCCTCGAGCGCACGGGCAAGTTCCATCGCCGACATCGAATAATCGGTGAAAAACATTGCGCCACCGAATTGCATGCCACTCTCCTTTGCTTGTTTCCGGTTCAGCGGCCGAGCTTAGCGGGTGGCGTCAGCCGACGCCACCGATGACCTATCCGACAACCCTTCCCGACGGGCTTCATTTCGATCGGGCCGTCGGCGCGATACGATGCTGGCGGAGGAGATGTTGACGTTACTCGGTCGCGTCCCGATCGCCAGAACGGGATTTTCACGCCACGCTGCGCTGCCCCTCGTCCACTTTGATTGCGCCGGCCCGGGCGCGGCCGCTATGCTCACCTCCTATTTTTGGCGGTCCTGAAGCCGTCGCCACTGGAAGGATTACAGTCATGCCAGTAAAGGCCGGAGTCATTCGCGCCGGGGCGCGCACCACCAGGCGGGGCGCCGCCGAGACCTTCACCGGTGTTGTGTTCCAGGATCCGGTGATCACCGCCGAGGCGCCATCGCGCCTTGGAGGTTCGGTCGTTACGTTCACGCCGGGCGCGCGCACCGCGTGGCATTCCCACCCGGTTGGCCAAACGCTCTTCTGTTTGTCCGGCGTCGGCCGCATCTGTTTCAAGGGCGAGAAGCCGCAAGTGCTGAACCCGGGCGATACGGTCAATATCCCGCCGGATACGATGCACTGGCACGGCGCCGCGCCCGATCGCCTGTTTTCGCATCTGGCGCTATCGGAAGCCGGCGAGCAGGGCCAAGGCACCGCCTGGGGCACGCACGTCAGCGAGGCCGAGTACAACGAGGCGGCGAGCGGGGGCTGAACCACGCCGAACGCCTGGTCTTCAGTTGTGCCGGGTCCTTTTTTTCTGCCTTGCGGGAAGCCGGAACAGGCTTTGGAGCCTCGTCTCGGATGGTGATCCGCGCGATCTCATCGAGCGTGATCTTGTGGCCCGTACGACACCGCCGTGTGACGCGAGAGGCTCAGCCTCTGACCACCATTTCGCGTTGACACGACTTGCGCTTCCGCCAACAGTCCCAACCGCCGCGCCGCAGGTGCAGGTGGCGCCTTATCGGAGTAAGCAGATGCGCAGGCGGACTGTCCTTGCCGGCCCCGGGTCGGTTCCGCTATCGCGCCCCGCGCAGATCGGTCACCGGCTGACGCACGGTTTGGGTTGCCAGGTCAAGTCCGACAATGACGGTCTCAGCGGTCGAGCCGGATACTGAGGTTGCTCGAGGTCACAGGTCTCACCAAGAGGTTTGGGGGGTTTCTCGCCGTAAATCAGGTCGATTTCGCGGTCCAACAGGGCGAGATCTTGGGCCTCATCGGCCCGAATGGGTCGGGAAAGACGACGACCTTTAATCTGATCGCTGGGACGCTCGCGCCGACCGCCGGATCGATCCGGTTTGAAGGGCGTGAGATTGCCGGCCTGCCGGCGCACCGGGTTTGCCGCCTCGGGCTCGCCCGGACCTTTCAGATCCCGCGACCGTTTCGCAAGCTGTCGCTGCGCGACAACGTCGCGCTGTCCGCCTATTTCGCCCAGGGCGGCGGTATCGCTCGCGCCGAAGCGGAGCGGCGGGCTGGAACCGCACTCGGTCTCGTCGGCCTGCCGGATGATGCCGGTGCGACCACCTACGGGCTCGGCGCTGCAGCGCTGAAAAAGCTCGAGCTCGCCCGCGCCCTCGCCACGCAACCGCGCCTCCTCCTCGCCGATGAGAGCCTCGGCGGGCTCGACGCGACCGAGATGGAGCGCGCCGCCGAGATGCTCGAAGCCATTCGTCAGCGCCTCGGCATCACGATCGTCTGGGTCGAGCACATCATGGGCGTGCTGATGCGGGTCGTCGATCGGGTGATCGTCCTCGACTATGGCGAGAGGATCTTCGAAGGCCGCCCCGACGCGGCGGCTCGCGACGAGCGGGTTACCGAGGTCTATCTTGGGCGCACCCACCACTGAGCCGGCGATGCTGGCGCTATCGGGCGTGTCGGCCGGTTACGCCTCTTTCCAGGCGTTGTTCGGAGTGTCTCTTTCGGTCGCCGCGGGCGAGGCGGTCGGCGTCATCGGACCGAACGGGGCCGGCAAGACAACCTTGATGCGCGTGATCTCCGGCCTCCTCGGGATCACCGCCGGTGAAGTCTCGCTCGAGGGCCGGCCGCTTAATGGGGTCGCGGTCTACCAAATCGTCGAAGCCGGCATTGCGCATGTGCCGGAAAACCGTCG
>WNFR01001891.1_pt1 | contig 25201 bp, 20 predicted proteins | sample 5400221 | NCBI WGS metagenome assembly WNFR01 (sample SAMN13153357, study PRJNA577476) | soil metagenome | isolation source: 40 cm soil under Madrone tree | place: USA:California | collected 2016-06-14 | reverse complement strand
ATGTAAGGCCAAGCATGTTGCCCTCCTTGGTTTGCTTTATTGTTTGCGCTTTAAGCTTAACCAATGGAGGGCTTCATTTTCAAAGATCTGTCGCTATGATTCCGGTGCTTTTCCGCTCACCCGTCACTTTTGAGTAATTAGTGAAAGACCATAAACTGGTAGCAAAGTTTCAAAACAATATTGTCCCCGTCTTCCATATTGCCACTAGCTTCAGCTAGTGGGGAACAATCACCCTGGATTTCGGCTTTAGCCGAAAAACCTCTGAAACCCGGCTCTCTCCATAAACCGACTCAACTCAACTGATGAAGAAATAAACTATCTCGTAGAATTTCTGAGGTCGTTGACTAACGACGACGTATTACGGCAAACGCAATTCACGATTCCGTTGACGCGTACTCCGGTGTCGCAATAGTTTCTTCCACACATCATGAGTCAAATTTAATGGAGGTGTGCCTGTGTCCAAACCAGCGTCTTTCCAACGGTTTTACATTCCTTCATAGATCAGGATATATTTGCTCAAAGTCAATGACGTTTTTCCCCAACGCATCCATCATCCATTCCAGATTGGTCTTTATTTGTTCTAGATCTTCGTATACAAGAGAAACCGGTTCAATACTGAGGTTATGGATATTTCCGCTATCATCGTAGTAGACCTCATGTATTCCCAGGTACCCGTTCTTCCTCACGACCCGATAATTCCAATGACCCATGGAACACCTCCAATTGTTCGTCAGAAACCATCCTAAAACCTGCAATCAGCGATGAACCTGTATTCCGCTCTGTTCGCTCTCCTAATTCACGGATTCATCAACAAAGCGACCACAAACCTGTAGGTTCTCTTTACCTGTCACTTGTCACCTGTCACCTGTCACGGTTGATTTCCCATTTACCATTCACCATTTACCATTTACTATTCATTAACCTATGACAAAACCCATCACCATACTCTGCCTTGCCAGCTACGAAAAGGGGCACGAATTTCTTCGTGAGTGCAGGCGTCAGGGGTGCCGCGTCCTTCTGCTTACTTCAGAATCGATTCCTCGCGAATCGTGGCCGCTCGAAAGCATCGACGAAATCCTCCTGATGCCCGACAATAATAAGCAATGGAACCGCGAAGATGCTGTCAAGTCCGTCAGCTATTTGGCGCGCAAGGAATCCATCGACCGCATTGTTCCACTTGACGATTTCGATTTGGAATTGGCGGCAACTTTGCGCGAGCATCTCAGGATACCCGGCATGGGTGAAACCTCCACGCGCTACTTCCGCGACAAACTCGCCATGCGCACGCGCGCCCGCGAAAAAAAGATCGACGTTCCCGAATTCATCCAGGTGCTGAATCACCGCCGACTGAGTGAATTTATGGCGAACGTTCCCGGCCCATGGTTTTTGAAACCCAGATCCGAGGCGTCTGCCGTCGGTATTAGAAAGATTTCGTACCCCGACGAGATATGGCCAATCCTGGAAGAATTGGGAGATCGACAGTCTCATTTCCTGCTCGAGCGATTTATACCCGGAGACATTTATCACGTTGACTCTGTTGTGTCTGAGCGGGAGGTTGTTTTTGCCGCAACTCACCGCTATGGCAAAACGCCTTTTGATATTTCGCATTTTGGCGGAGTCTTCACTACTAAAACGCTTCTACGCGGTTCCGAGGACGATTTGGCACTGGTAAATCACAATGTTGAAGTACTTCGCGCTATGGGAATGGTGCGCGGCGTATCGCATACAGAGTTTATCAAGTCGCATGAGAATGGGCGTTTCTATTTTCTGGAAACCGCGGCACGGGTTGGTGGAGCAAACATCGTTGAGCTTGTCGAGGCTGCAACGAATATCAACCTTTGGGCCGAATGGGCGAAGCTTGAAATAATAATGGGCGAGCGCCCTTATGAACTGCCGCCGGTAAGATACGATTATGCGGGCTTGATGGTGTCACTGGCGAAACAGGAAAATCCGGATACGTCTGCCTATGATGATCCTGAAATTGTATGGCGCATGCAAAAGCACCACCACGCTGGCCTGATTGTTATGTCGCCCGATCCAGGTCGCATCGACCAACTAATAAAAGAATACACCACGCGCTTCTACAACGACTTCTATGCAACCGAGCCGGCCCCTGACCGAATCCGGGGCTGACTTTTCGCTAACGCTTCTTCCCCTTACTATAGGGCCGTTTTACTTCTTCTTTATCTCTGATCAGATCGCCGGTAAACAGTTCCAATATTCCCTTTGCCGTCCCAATCAATGGTGTTGCATCCAAACCAACGTCAACGGCGCCACGGAGCAGTCCCTTTTTCCTGATTTCATACCCGGCAAGGCTCATTGCTATCACCGTGCCAACGATCGGTATCGGCTTCATAGTACGCTTGACAATCTGCCAGCCGCCGGCTCTTACAGCTCTCCTTTTCAAACTCGTCGACATAATCGGTCTCAAGTCAGTCCGAGTTCAGTTCGCAGTCTGCGCTCGTTATACGGCGATAAATCAAATACGCGCCCCTCGATCTCAAACGTTGGCACTTTACGCTTACCATTGTTTACACTCATAACGTATTCCGCGGCACCGGGAGTAGTTTCGATATTGATTTCTTCAAACTCAACATTTTTTTGGAGCAGATAGCGCTTTGCGTTCCTGCAATCCGAACACCATGTTGTGGTGTACATCTTGATGCTTGCCATGAAAATTTTATTCTCCGTTCGTTTCCAAGCCTTATCTATTGTACTTCTTCCGGTGCAAGCCTGCTACCGAGAGTTGCTTCAGAGCGCTCTGCCCTCTGTCGAAACTTTGGCAAGGTGCCACATTACGAAGTTCTTGTTAACGTAAGAACCATTGTGATGCTCAGGAGGTGTGATCATGGAAAATTTTCCACCGAAAAGCCGTGTTGTCAGTCTTAACACAAGGTCTGAACCAGTTACGATTGATACTACAAGTACGGCAGTGATAGTTGTCGATATGCAGAATGACTTCGGCGCAAAGGGCGGAATGTTTGACCGTGCAGGAATTGATATTTCCGGTATTCAAAAGGCCATCGCCCCGACCTCAAGAGTCCTGGACTTAGCTCGTCGCTGCGACATCAAAATCATTTATCTCAAGATGGGCTTTCGCCCGGACCTTTCTGACTTGGGTTCTCCCGAATCTGTGAACCGGGTTCGACACCTGCGTTTTGGCGTAGGACAAACCATACTTGCTCCCGACGGTTCAGAAAGTCGTATTCTTATCCGGGACACATGGAACACAGATATTCTCCAGGAACTTGAGCCGCAAAAGGATGATGTCGTTATCTACAAGCACCGATTCAGCGGCTTTTACGAAACAGACCTCGATGAGAGGCTCAAACAGATGGGAATCAAGCATCTAATCGTCATCGGATGCACGACTAGTAGAGACTATTCGTGTATTTTGCTGACCGATTGTATGAGTGAGCCGGTTGGATTTGATTTCCCAAGAAGTAATCACGACGCATCGCTTTTGGCCATCGAGATGCTGTTCGGCTGGGCTTCAACCTCAGATGAGTTTATAAATGCCCTCACAGACAATTTGTCTAATCGGACGAGCTGATTACAAATATTCAACTTGAAGGGTTTTTGCACGACTTGAAAATTGCTTGCGGGACTTGGTGAGACCTTCCACTACTTAATCGAGATACCGCCAGGAAAGGAATTCGCAAGAACCAAGTGAGGATGCACTGAAACCTACCAACATCCCAAAGAAATTCAGCCGACCACGAAACTCAATTACCCAAAAGCTGAATAGCCACCGCTTCTTCTTCCTTTCCCCCTTAACCCTTCCCCGTTTTTTTCCGCTCATGCTTCGAGTTTCGCTCGGGCTCTCTCTATAAACGTCCGAATCATTTCCGCAACCCTCTTATCCATCTCTGCGCTGATCCTGTTTTCACCAATCAAACCTGCCAGCAAATGAAGCTCTTTCGCATTCTTCCGCCGCATTTCAACTCGCTGCACAATCCTGACTAAAACCGCGGCGCCCCGCTCCTCAAAAACCGCAGCATAACGAAGGTAATTCTTACTCTCCGTTTGAGCTGGGGACCACTCAATCCTCAAGGGCAGATCTTCAGTCAGTTCAACTGCAAACGCCGCCCGCATCGGACCCAGCTTTGGCACCTCGGCACGGACCAGCCACCTGGAAATCCCGTTGGCTTCGTTCGAGATTGCCTCGATTCCCGGCATCAGGTCAACAAAATTACGCAATTCACCAAAAAATGCACGCGCACGATCAAGCGTAGTCTTGACTTCCAGCTGTGCGCTGTATTCGGCTTTTATTCGAAACACTCACTCACCTCGGTTCTTTTTTTTAAGAGCAACGACGAAAACCCTTGTTAAAATTTCCCATGTAGATTCCAACAAAAACTTGGGCTTGTTCCCGAATGCAAATCGGAAACCACAAACCAGCACGTTCAACCGCCCTCACTTGCTTTCTGATGAATGAAACAGCGTCCATCGTTGCAAAATTTGATACAAAATCGCCTTGTCATCGGTCATACTTAGCAATCGCCTTCGCCCACAATGAGAGACGAATCAGTTTGTGTTTTTTGTCAATTGAAGAATCAGGCGCTCCGATAGAAGGTAAAACGCGGTAGTTTAGTATTGTGCGGTGAAACATCGCGTCTAATTCGTGAACGCCGGCCCATTCGTGAACGTTGGCCTGTTCGTGAACGATGGCCCAATTCGAGTTTAGCGCGGTTTACAACCCTTTGACAATCTTTATATTGACGGCCCCGCCTACGAAACCACAATTAGTTGCGGTCCGGGATGAAACAGATTACGAAAGGAAAAAGAGAATCGTGGAAATCTCGCGCCTGGGTAATCTAAGAATCGAGCATTTCATTAACATCTAATATTCAACGTCTAACATCCAACATCTAATTATGAATCAATCACGCGAAGATATTTGCCCACGTTGCGGTGAAAGGCACCTGAAGCGCTTCGAGGAACTAAGTGACGAAGAACGGATGATTGTCGCCCGCCTCCCTGCCTCCGCGGGCGCTCCCCCCGAAGAAAGAGCCCAAAAACACACCTGGTGCACACTCTGCTGGTATGAATCCTCCGGCAACGACACAACTTCAACCTAATACAGCTCCACTACCCGACGCTAAAAGTCTGTAAAAGCATTCGCGCGCCAGCGCGCAGCTTTCACTAACATCTAACCTCTGCTTTTTTCACGCCAGGATCCGCTCGTACGCCGCCTTAATTCGAGCCATTGACTCTTTCAATAACACCAAGAACTCGTTCTTCGACTCAAAACCCGCGCGCAAAGCTATATCGCCAAATGCAGGATGGTCTTCCCCGGGCAGTCTGGTTGTGCGCCCAATTATCAACCTCTGAGCATGGTCCACTTGTCTCAACAGTTGATATCCATCCTTCAACGCATCGTAATCCTTTTGCCCAAGCGACCCCGCATTGAACAGCCGGCCTAGTACTGCCACCGTCGAGCGGTCGTCCGCCGGGTCCGGAACGTTGTCGCGAAGCTGTAAGAAACGCGTTGCAAAATAAACGTCAAGCATTCCTCCACTGCCATACTTGACGTCGACTTCAAGACTATTCTTTCGGGTCTTTTCCGTCCGCAGCCGTTCCCTGATTTTTTTCGTCTCCTGTTTCAACAAAACCGGATCAAACGCTTTCGCTAGTTCGTGGACAATTCGCTTCGCATCCCCTTCAATCCGCTCCCCGAATTCTCTGTCACCGGCTACGGCCCTCAGCTTTACATAGGCAAGCCATTCCCACGGCGCAGACCTCGTATTCAGATACTCTGTAAAACTCAACGCCCCCGAACATGTCGGTCCATTGCGTCCATCAGGCCTCAACCGCAAGTCGACACGATATAGATATCCTTCACGCGTCATGCTCGACAGGGTCGAGACAAAGAGCTCCGCAAAAAGTGCGCATGCCTCTCCCATCCCCAGGCTGTCTATTGGCGAAGCCGTCTTATCGTCGTAAACCATCACCACATCCAGATCAGATCCAAAATCCATCCCGCCACCGCCCAGCCGCCCCAGGCCCAGCACAGCCGTTCGCGGCCTGACCTTCAATTCGCCAAATCGGCGACCCAGTTCACGCTCAGCAATCTCCATCGCGACATCGATACTTGCCGATGCCAGCTTGCTTTGAAGTTGATTCGATTCCCTCATGCTGACGACGCCCTCGGCATCGCTGATTCCAATCTCGACCATCAACTGTGACCATTCTCTGCGCAGTGCCCCAAGCTCGGCACCGAAAGAATCGCATTTCATAACGCTGTCTCGAAGCAACCGAGCATAGTCTTTGTTGATCGCTGCCGCCTCGAATTCGGTCATCACACTCACCAGTGATGGATTCGCGGCCAGCATTTCTCCAAACGGCTCCGAAGCACCACAGAATTTAACAAGACGCTGCAACCCATATTCGGTAACCTTCGGCCACGTGGTTTCTTTTGCCAGGGACGACGTAACTCTCGCCAACAACGTCAACGCCCGCCTGGCGTTTAGCGAACCATTTGCAGCATTCAGTATCAGCGACTCAAGCTCCTCCACGCTCTGCTCACCAAAGTGTTTCGCAATAATATTTGCTGAGAACTTCGCTGCATTGGATCCCGAACTCACAGGTTGTTGAAACGCTGCCGGAGCTTCCACTCGCTGCCTGACCGCTGTTCGTTCTACCAGCCTCTTTTCAGCGCGTGGCTCATCCTCCCTCTCAGCTCCACTGCCAAAGACCCTCTCGAAAACTGACCTGACATTCCCGGTATTCCGCTTCAGTTCCAAATTGAAATCTCGCAGAGCATACCTTCCATGAAAGTCCATCCGAAGTGCGGCCAGTTTGCGTGGAACTGCGTCGTTGGGAACTATGTGGGTCTGCAGCCCATGTTCCATCTGCAATCGATGCTCCAGCTTTCGGAGGTACAGATACGCTTCAAACAGTTCAACGCGCTCGGCATCGGTTATCAACCCTCTCTCACCAAGCCGGCCGATACTGACCAGCGTATGCGGTGTGCGCAGCCATTCGTCTCGCCCTCCATTTGCAAGTTGCAGCGCCTGCACGATGAATTCGATCTCGCGTATTCCACCGCTGCCGAGCTTCACATTAAAGCCCCCGCCTTCCCCTGCCTGGCGAAGATCGATCTTCTGCTTTGACCGCCGAACGTTTTCCAGGGCTTCTCTGACGGAGATGTCAGCTGAGAACACCAGCCCTCTAACCTGGTCGGCAAATCGCGTAAACAGTTCCACAGAACCGGCCGTTTCCCGTGCACGGATCAGCGCCTGTAACTCCCACTGCTGGGCTGGTCCACTGTAGTACTTGACCGCCTCGCTCAGCGACGATGCAAGGGTTCCATTTCTTCCATGTGGGCGCAGGCGAAGGTCCACTCTGTAGGCAGCGCCCTCTCCTGATGGCTGTCCCACCATCGCAGTCACGCTTTCGGCAAGCTTTACAAAGTATTCCCGGTTGGATATTTCTCCACGCGTCCCATTGCCCGAGGTAACTCCATCCGCCGAGTACAAAAACATCAGGTCGATGTCAGACGCATAGTTCAGTTCGAACGACCCCAACTTACCCAGCCCAACAACACAAAATGTGGCCCGCGCCACGCGTCCCCGTATGTCGGTGGTCTGCGGCTGTCCGTATCGGTTGTCCATCTCCTGCTGCGCAATCGTCAAGGCGTGACCGAGAATCGCATCGGCAAGATTCGACAATTCCTCCATCGTTTCAACAAGCGTGTTGGGCCTGCGGATGTCGTTCAGATAGATCCGCAACAGCTCGCGCCTTCGGAACCTGGATAGCAGGAGCTGCGCATCAATCGAAGAATTTGTCAGCCCAAAACGCCCCAGTGATTCCTGCAGCACTTCCCGAGTCCGAAGATGAGCATCCGTGCGAACACGCGCCAGCCACTGTATGTATTCCGGATGTTGTTGGAGAGTTGTGGCCAGCAGCGGGCTCCATGCGGCAAGCGCCAGCAGGTCTGAGAGTAGCCCGGGGTCCCCATTCAGGGTTTTCGCGAAACGTGGGTGCGCCGCCGTCAGGTTTTGATAAAACAGGCGGGCACTCTTTGGATCCGGTAGATCCCGTACAAACTGGTCAATATGTGAACTTCCGCCCGGCAGTTTATTCGCCCCCAATCAAAAATATGTTCGCGAACAGAAGCGATTGTAAACGCCTGGCCCTGAACTGCAAATTGACCCTTCAAATGTTAAGGAACGAAAAAAACACCCTCCGCAAACCATGTTTCCTAATTATGATGCACTGCCGTCGCATCCCGGCAGGGATGCTCAGGGGTAAGCAAGGGAAATCGTTTCCAGTCTCGGCAGAGACTGTTCAAATCCTCACCCACCAACCCGGCCAATTTCCAATTTCCCTTCCAAATCGCTCTTAACCGCCGGCCACTCCGAATTGATAATGCTGAAGTAAACCGAATGGCGAAGACGTCCTCCGGGCATAATCATATGATTCCGAAAGATGCCCTCCTGCGTCGCGCCGATCCGCAGTATTGCGTTTCTTGATCGCTCGTTAAGCGAATCCGTCTTAAACTCGACGCGATTACAACCCAGTTCCTCGAATGCGTGCCGCAACATCAGATACTTGGCTTCGGTATTTACCTTTGTCCGCTGCCGGTCCTTCGCGATCCATGTCCAGCCAATCTCTACGTGTAAATTTGTTCGGTCGATATTGCCAAACCGGGAACTCCCTATCGCGCGGCTAGTACTCTTTTCAACGGTTGCAAACGGCAGGGCCACACCCGCATCCCGATCCCGAAGGGCAGTTTCGATGTACTTCCGCATATCATCCGGCGTCTGTAAGACGTTTGGGCTATACCGCCAAAGGTCGCCATCAAGCCCAACCTCACACAGTTGTTCGTGATGCTCCATCCCCAATGGCTCCATCCGCAAAACTTCCCCGTCCAGCACGATCGGCTCAATATTCATATTTAGTCGCTATCAGGGCAGTCGAGAAAACGTCCGGCCCGTCCAAATTTTCCGCCTTTCCCCGCATCCGCGCCTTCATCCTTCCAGCAAAAAAATCGTGCATTATAATTATGAATCACCCAATGTCAAGGAATCTCTGTTATTCTAACATGCGCGGATGACCTGCGAAGCTGCCATTTTATCGTTAAGTTATTAGCAGTCCCGAACTTAGCTCGTTTTCGCCTGTTTGGCATGAAAAAAAAAGTTTTTGACCGGCTCGTGTTTTTTTGTTAAATTGCGCGACTGGCATTCCAACCATGACGCTTCACTTGTCCATAAGTAACAGAGGCCGGTGTGCCTCATTTGCGAATAAACAGACCCTCAGGAAGGTGCGGGCAGTGCAGGAGACTACGAATTGACGACGGCTACAGAACAGACGATTGAGACTTACGGCATTGAAAATTGGGGCGCAGGATACTTTGACGTTAACCGTAAGGGAAACTTGATAGTCCACCCTTCTGAAAACGACGCCCGTTCGGCTGACCTGAAAGAGATAATTGATGATCTTGCACGGCGAGGAATTTTCGCTCCCGTGATCTTGCGCTTTCCGCAACTTGTTGCCAGTCAGGTTCGAAAACTTCAGCGCGCGTTCAGAAACTCAATTCGCGAGTTCGATTATCAGGGTACGCATATGTGCGTCTACCCGATGAAGGTCAACCAACAGCGCTCGGTTGTTGAAGAATATCTTCGCGAGGGCTCGCGCTACGATTTCGGTCTCGAAGCCGGTTCAAAGGCAGAGTTATATGCGGCCCTAGCAATGGACCAGGCATCGGACAGTCTGCTCGTGCTGAACGGATTTAAAGACGAAGAGTTCATCGAACTGGCATTCATCGGCGCCCAAAGCGGAAAACGTGTCGTCATCGTTATCGAAAAGCTTAGCGAACTCGACCACATCCTTCGTATTGCTGAACGCTACGAAAACCATCTACCAATGGTTGGAATGCGCGTCAAGCTCTATTCAAAGGGTTCCGGGCGCTGGGAAAAGTCCGGCGGCGAGGCTGCAAAGTTTGGCCTGACCACCACCGAAATCCTCGAAGTGATTCGCCGCCTTCACGAGGCCGAGCGGATCAACATGCTCAACCTGCTGCATTTTCACATCGGCTCTCAGCTAACTGATATCAAGCGCATCAAGAACGCCATGAAAGAGGCTGCACGGGTCTACGCAAAGATCAGACAGATGAAGGTGCCGATCGAACTGCTGGACGTCGGCGGCGGCATGGCGGTTGACTACGACGGTTCTAAAACGGCTTTTGATTCTTCTGCAAACTATACCGCGCAGGAATTTGCCAACGACGTTATTTACACAATCAAGACTGTCTGCGAGGACGAGAATGTTCCCCACCCGACCATCATCCAGGAATCCGGCCGTTTTCTGACGGCGTATCATGCGATGGTCATCACCAATGTCCAGGACGAAATCGAAACTGTGGTCGAGGATATTACTCCGATCGAGATTGATAACGATGATCCACAGGTGGTGACGGAACTTGGCGAGTTAAGGGAAAGCGTAACGGTAAAAAATTATCGCGAGTATTATCACGATGCCCTGGAACATCGCGATGAACTCTTTACCCTTTTCAACCTGGGCCTTATTTCGCTGGAGGACCGTGCAAAAGGCGAAGTACTGTTTTGGGATGTCTGTGAACGCGCTGACAAATACGCCCAGCAGGCCAAATACGTATCGGAAGAGTTCAGCGACCTTCGGCGCCTGCTTTGCGCCAAGTATCTGACCAACTTTTCGGTTTTCCGTTCGGCTCCGGATCATTGGGCGCTTGACCAGCTCTTTCCCATTGTTCCGATACACGGCCTTAACAAGACGCCCACCGAATACGCGACTTTGTGCGACATTACCTGTGATTCGGACGGCATCGTGGACAAGTTTGTCGACCTTCACGATGTCAAGCAGGTTCTCGAGCTTCATGCCTTAAGCAAAGACGAACCCTACTACCTGGCGTTTCTTTTGATCGGCGCTTACCAGGAGGTTATGGGCAACAACCACAACCTTTTTGGATTGCCGAACGAAGCCCACATTCATATCGACGGCGATGGCTATTTAATCAAAAAGGTTATCAAGGGCACCTCGATCGGTAGGGCCGCGGAAAGCGCCCGTTACGATCGCGGAATGCTTCACGACGGATTCAGGCGCTTGATTGCGCAACGCGTGAAGCGAGAAGAATTGACCGAAGCGGAAGGTGCGCAACTCGTCGAATTCTACGAGTCGCGTTTTGACGCTTATACCTATCTCATGCCGACTGGTCTTTCCGCTGATGGAAAACCATTAAAGGCGGGGAAATAGCACAGCCGGTCGAGAACGGGCTGCTTCCTGCCAGATCGGTTGGAGCGTGCCTTTCGACATTCTAAATATTCAGTTTGGAGAACAACCGTGATGGTCACTCAACGAAAACCAAAACCCTCTAAATACCTTACCATGCCCACCAGGCCGGTACAGGTAGATCGCGATCGCTCTGTTGCAGGGCTACTGGAAAAAATGGAGGGAACGGGCTTTGGAGGACGGCAGCTTGCTGAAGCGCACCGCATCTGGCTCGATATGTTGGGCGACAACACAACGATCTTTGTTGCCGGTTCCGGAGCCCTGATTCCCGCCGGAATGCGCCGTCTGCTTGCTTATATTATTAAGAATCGCTTTGTCGACGTGCTTGTTTTGTCCGGCACGATGCTGTTTCATGACCTGCACGAGACCCTTGGCCGCCATCATTACCAGGCGCACCCCAACATGACCGACGGCGAGTTGGAGTCGGCCCAGATCAACCGCATGTGGGACCTTCTGGCCAGCGAAGAAGAGTATCGCGAGGCCGACGAATGGGTTGGCGGTTTTGTCAGCCAGTTGGATCAAACACGACCCTACTCGACGCGCGAGTTTTTGCATCTGCTTGGACGGGAACTGGCGGAGATCGCCAGTGAAGACGGCATCATGACCTCGGCCTATAAGGCTCGTGTGCCAATCTTCTGCCCGGCCATTGCCGATAGTGCGATTGCAGTGGGCATCGCTGGTTCGCGATTCGAGAAAAAGAACAACTTTCAGTTCGACATCATTCAGGACGTGCTCGATATAACGCAGATCTCTGCACGTGCTCGCGTATCCGGCGTGATTAATTTGGGCGGTGGCACCACCAAGAGTTTTATCCAGCAGACCGAGATTTCGACCGGTATCGTTAAGGTAGCGGCACGTGGTCATAAATACGCGATTACCGTTGCAACCGATGCCCCACATCCGGGCGGCCGCACCGGTTCCGGATTGACGGTAGGCGATGAATCTGTGATCTACGGAAAACTCGCGCGCGGAGCGGCCACGGCCTATGTCAATTGCGACGCGACCATCGCCTTGCCTATCCTGGTCACCGCACTTTCCCAGACCGCGGCAAAATACATGAAGGGCCGCAAACGCCCCAACTTCATCTTTGGCCGCGAACTGATTATCGAAGTACCATAAGGCAGATGTTAGATGTCAGTTTTTAGATGTTAGATCTACGAATAATGAAGCTTGTCTCGATACACAACTAACATCCAGCATCTAACATCTAACATCTTCTTTATGACAGAATCTTCAAATCTTCCATTCAATTTCGGTGGCATCGCAGAAGAAGAGTTTTCTGATTTTGACCATGCTCGTATCCTGGTGTGGCCCGTCTCTTACGAAGGGACGGTTTCGTATGGCACAGGTACAGGCCGTGGCGCTGAGGCGATTATCAATGCCTCTCGCAACATGGAGCTCTACGACGAAGAGACGGATACTGAAACCTACAAGCTTGGAATTCATACCGTAGTCGAGTCACCCTCAGTCGAACCTCCCGCAGCGATGATGGATTCGCTCTACAGACAGGCAAGCCAGTATGTTTCCACCGGTAAGTTTGTTTGCATGCTGGGTGGCGAACACAGTGTCAGCGGCCCGGTGATTAGGGCGCATGCTGAAAAATATCCGAACCTCTCTGTCCTTCAGATCGACGCCCACGCGGATTTGCGCGACACCTATGACGGCACACCTCATTCCCATGCCTCAATCATGGCCCGCGTAACACGTGATTTAAAGCTTCCTGCGGTGCAATGTGGCATCAGGTCTATATCTGCGGAAGAGGCGCGCTCGCTAAACGACCTGCCCACCAGGATTTTTTGGGCCAGGGATATTGTTGGACGCAGCGATTGGTGGGACGATGCGGTTGATGGTCTGACCGAAAATGTTTACTTGACCATCGACATCGACGGTTTGGACCCATCGCTCGTCGCACAAACAGGTACCCCCGAACCGGGCGGCCTTGGCTGGTATGAAACAATCGGCCTGATCCGCACCCTTGCCAAAAAGCGCAACATTGTCGGCATGGACCTTACCGAATATTCCTACGTCGAAGGCTTTGACGCCTCGGCCTTTCTCTGCTCAAAACTCGTCTACAAGACGATGAGCTTTATCTTCCAAAACAAGGCTGAACGCGTCCGCGGATAAGCTGCATTCTGCATGATTAGCGGAATAAAATAGTTCTTGCCGCCTCCAGACGGAGGCCGATAGATCGCCGTGCAAACCACCCTCGAGGCCTTCGCCTCGAGTCCTGAAGTTTGGACATCTGCGAGGATTTTCCATTCTTTGGCTCCGCCGCCCGATGTGCGCAAAGGCTTCGCTTTCCGTTCTTTTTCAAGCCGTTCCAAATCCGGCAGCGACCTGACCTCTTTAAATCCCCCCAACGGCAGTTGGGGGATTGTTAATGTGCAGCCTTCAAATAAAATCAACACCCATCGTTCAAATTTCCCAAACTCCGTGAAAATGAAAATTGACTCGAATGTATTCAATCGCGTTTCATCCAACCACTTTGCGGAATTCATCCGAAGCGCGAATCTCAGTAACGGCCCCTTATTTGACCGTTATTTGCTTGCATTTCATTCGTGTTGATGATGTTTCAAAATGTCCAAACTTCAGCACTCGATGCACCAGCCTTGAGTCATCTAACAAAAACTCACCTTTTCGCAATGCGCCGATAATGCTTCCGTTTGCGCGTTAGTAAATAGACAGACAGATCTGTTGGGACTGGACCCTATGAATTTTGGACCACTCCGAAAAATCGTGCCGAGAGTTGAACCTGTCAGCGAGGCTCTGGCGAAACTAATAGCTGGAACCCACCGATCGGGCTTGCGCAAACCACGGACAATGGGAAAAGGAGTTCAAAATGGGGATCCCGATTATCGTTGGCCTGCTGTTCTTTGCAATTGGAACTTCGGTCGTATTCGGCGATATAGTCTCGTTCGTGAAAAGGCGCAAGCAACTCACTAACTCAGTATCGAAAATCGGTGTAGTGACCGCCTTTGCGACCGGAATGGGTCGAAACGGATGTCTCTACTACCCGCTAATACAGTTCAGGGCGCCGTCCGGGCAAACGATCAGCTTTCAGTCGTCCGTCGGCAACAGTCGAATGGCATATGCAATCGGTCAAAAAGTAGAAATCCTTTGTGACGCCCGTGACCCGCATAAGGCAGAAATTGATACCTTGACTTCGTTTTGGTTTGTGCCCGGATGTATGTTCGTGATGGGATTAGGGTTCGCGACAGGTGGCTTATTCTTATCCGCGATCATGATTCTTGTGGTGATCAATCAACAATAACAGCTCGAAAGGCTGTCAAAAGAGAGCAGGAAAGATATGAACAGAAATAAGGAAGAGGGGTTTGCATTCACTGTCGTGGAGGACGATGGAACAAACGTGACGATCGAAATCTCACAGGAAGATTATGAACGCGAACTCGCCGCTGGCGTCGAAGAAGAATACCTGCTCAAACCGGGTCGTCACAAAATGAAACGCGGCGGGTTCTTGGCTCGCCATCCCGAACTGAAGGTTAAAGAACGGAAGAGCGCATAGGAAAATGTCTTAGAGTGATCGTAACTGTTTGCTCTTGAGGGGCGAACTGGCGCCAGGTTGTTATTTCATTGACATCCAATTTTGATCGGGTTTTTATCTGATGCGTTTTTCTGCAATGCAAATCTGCAACTTCTTGTTTTGATGGCAAGATTTTAACACCACATATGAACGACTAAACTCACACCATCTTGAAATACTGTGACCTTAGCAATTCAAAATTCGAAATTCAAAATTTCCAGCTTGCGGCTCTGCCGCGCTGCGTCCCCTGCGGCTAAATTTCTTCCCGGAATGCATTCCGTTTCACTTTGCAGTAGCAGCCTGTGCTATCGCAAGGAACGCCGCAAGCCGCACCTCCGGCTGTTGTATCCCGGCCGCCGTTTTCTTCGCTCGATCAAAGTCCAGACTCGCCAGTTGTGCTATCGTCGAGATTAGCTGACCCGCAACACTGCCGACTGTGTTTCCGTTCTGGAGCATTAACTCTCCGTCCTGGTAATAGTGTTGGCCGAATCCGTCCAATGTCACAGCCGCGGCGCTCATCTCGTTAAGTTGGTCCACAAGTGGTTGGATCACTTCGAATCCCCGATTCGATCCGATCCGCGTGAACGCTGCGCTGAATGCAAGAAGTGTGTTCATCTGCGCCTGATCTCCCGCCCTGGTGGAAGCGCCAAACATCGCACGTGCCGTCTCAAGAAGTCTCAGCGCAGTCTCTTTCGATTGGCCGTTCCCAATCCGACTGAGTAACTCAGCAAGCAATTGGGCTCGTTGGCTTGAGGAATGCATCTGGGCGAGCTTTCCAAATGCTTCTTCGATATTCCCCTTTTGCAGCGTACGATAGAATGCCGATGTTCGAAGATTTCTGATCGCGTCTTGACGTTGGACTGGATTCGGAACATGGTCCGTCAATATTTGTATTGCGAGGTCATCGTTACCCGCCGCGGAAGCTTTTTCAGCAATCTGTCTAAAGAGCTGTTCCCTCATATCCTCAGGCGCCTTGCCTGCCGCGACCAGGGCTTCGTCAACTGAGCCATTCCCAACGGCTTCGGCAAATTTTTGCCTTATACCGCTCGACGGGTCGTTGGAAACCGCAAGTAAACTGGTTCGCTTCGCCACCTCGGCAGAGCTGCCCGGCGCAAGCTTTTCAACAATCGGTTGCATGGATGTCAACGAATTCAGAATGTATTGCGCCGAGTTTCGTTCCTGCGAGTAAGGAGCGCTCGCTGTGACACTGTTGGAACGTACGGCTGATAGCAACCTTTGCAACAGATCCCGATACTCCTGCTCGGACAGTAGCGTAGAATCCACCGCTGCCTCCTGATTTTCGGCGCCGCTTGAAAATTGATGGCGATACATCGACCGAGAATTTGCGGTCCTTAACAAGTTGAGGGAAAGGTTGGAAACGTCCTGGTTATTCAGGAGGTTTTCACCCTGAAGCTTTGTAAGGATTTCTTCCGCCAGTTTTGCTGCAGAACTGGGATCGGACCGACGAAGCTGAGACAGAAAATTGGTTAGATTGTATACATATCCCCGTTTCAAACCATTCTCGGCAATCTGAAAGGCCTGTTTTGGATCCTTCGCTACAATCTGGTTCGCGATTTCGAGTTCAAGCTGAAGTTCCTGGCTCAGGAAGCGGGAATCGTCGCCGGCTGCAGTGCCGAACATAATGTTCGTTGAACGAATAAAACTAAGCGCCATCTCGGGATCGCGGGGCGCCAACCACTGAACAATTTCAGATCGAAGCTGAAGGCCCCGTTGCAATGTTTCGCCGTAGTACTCGTCATCTTCGGCTGCTGATACCAGATATTGCTTCGCGCCCTGAATTGCGTCCTGCCACAATTCCCTGGCATGCTTTTCGTCACTCTCCCAAAGCAACTGACCGGCCATAAGCTGAGCGCGAGCGCGCGTGTCCGGCTGCCGAATCTGTTTCAGGCTGTCCACTATTTCAACGAGTAGCGCGAGTCCTTTTTGTCTCAGGAGCTCTTTATTGCTGACCGCATCCAACTCTTGCCTGGTGGCAGGGCGGATCTCAACAATCCTGATTTCGTAGCGACCTGCAATCTTGCTTTCGTCCTCTTGTAGAGGAACTATTTCCACCCGATAAGTCCCCGCGGTATGCGAAACAAACGAGACATCTTCCGGCCCCTCAGATCCATTTGGGCTATCGAACCGGCCAATTCTCTTGCCGTCGGGCGACGCCACATTAATCACAACGTCGATTCCACGTTGATCGACAATCAACTTGAGATATCGGTCCTGGTCAAGTGCTATTCCAAAGTTATGCGTTTGGCCGAGTTTGATTTCACGCTCGATTGGGTTGCCTTGCCGGAGCGAAGTTGGCGAGGTTTGCAAACCAGTTGCAGAGGTGAACGAGGGGTTCATGAAAATTACGAACACGAAGAGAACCATTACCGACGGGTGCATCGGAAGACCTCCATTTAAGCTCTGTAATTAACGGCGCCATGCTGTGATCTTGCGAATCATGATCGAAGCGCCGCGAGCTGATTTGTCCGTTCAATTGCTAGAGACACGGGTTATCGAGAAAAGTGGACAAGAGCGTAACGACGCCTGGAGCGGCCGTGTCCATTGCTTGAAAACATACTTCTGTGACATGTACTTACGATAACAGCGCTTGGATGCATGAAACATGAAGCATTGTTGCTTTCGAATGGCGCCGAGATTTCGAAGCTAATTCACTTAAAAGTGACAGGTGACAAGAAGTTGTGTGCTCTCGGCCGTTTTGCTGTTAAGGCCGCGCATTAAGTAAGCGAACCGAAGCGGCAAGCAAACTCACCGCAGTTCTCTGGACTTCAAACAAGCATCGGCTTGGAATTCGCTTTTTCCTGTCACCTGTCACGATTTACCTGTCACTTTTGAGTAATTCAAGCGAAATCACCATAGCCAGTTTAGTACGTCTTCGTTGGACCGCTGTACACCACCTCCGATTACCCGGATGAAATAATCTTCCAGTGACATCATGCCCTGATTGCTGTCGCCATTACTCGTGACGCTGATGCCACGCCGTAGCTCATCGAGCGAACCACTGGCAACAAGTCGACCCTTGTTGATAATTGCAATGTCTGTACACAGGCGTTCGACTATCTCGAGAACGTGAGAGGTCAGAAACACGGTCATCCCCCGTTCAGTTAGTCGTTGCAGGAGATCTTTCAGTGTCCGTGAAGCAATCGCATCCACTCCTTCGAAGGGTTCGTCAAGGAAGAGAATCTCAGGCCGATGTATCAACGAACAGGCAAGGGACAGCTTTTTCTTCATACCGTGGGAATATTCAACAATCAACTTTCCCGGCTCGGTGTCCAACTCCATCAGCGCTAACAGTTCCTCAGCCCGTTCCGCGATTTCGGCCCGAGTTAAGCCATACATCCGCCCCGTGAAAATCAACATCTCGACTCCGGTCAACCGATCGAACAGGTTCAGATCTTCGGGAACTACGCCGATCCGCCTTTTAACCTCAATCGACTGCGTTTCGATGTCCAGGCCAAGCACTTTGATGTTGCCGGAGGTGGGAGCAAGCAGACCGGTCAGCATCTTAATGGTCGTAGATTTTCCGGCCCCGTTTGGACCGAGAAAACCAAAAAAACGACCCCGCCTGACCTCAAGGCTGATGTGATCCACTGCGGTGAAACTGCCGAAGCTGCGAACTAAATCTCTCGTTTGAACGGCGGGCTGGCCCTCGGTGGCGATAGCTGTCATAGAAAAGTTGTACGCGGATGTCGATGCGCGGTCAAGCGAAGAGACTTTTCGCCATAATAGGGCCCAATATCTCTACTGTGGGCGTATGTGGTTAATTTTATATTAACGATACCTTTCTCAGCGACGATCTATGTCTTAAAGACTCCCCGAGACTTTGACGACCAGTCATACCTGGTTTTACGACCTGACGGCTGAAAATCAGGGTCCTGTCATCCAGCCAGTCCACACTCCCAATTCTATCGGGATTTGGCGCCGTCACTCGGGTTGCAAGTCCAGTTTCAATGTTTAGGACCCAAATATCGGTAACTCCCTCCTGCGGATTTCTGTCACGATAGTCTGTCTGCGATTTAACGTATGCAATGGATTTACCGTCGCGGGAAAATACGGGCCGTCGTTTTTGCGAGGAATCAAATGTTAGCTGTTTCAGATTTGAGCCATCCGGCTGGGACATCCACACCTGATCATTGCGAACAAATGTGATATGAGTAGAATCCGCCGAGAATGGACTCCTCGACAACAAGATGTCCATGTTTTGAATCATTCGGCCGGTGCGCTTTTCAACGTCAATCACCATCAATTGTCCCCGGATCGCTTCTGTTACGAGGACGAACTTGTTATCCGGCGACCAGAAGACACGACACTGATCCAGGATATATGCCGGTAAGTAAAGCTTGATGCGCTGGTCGTCGGACCCGAGTAAGAATGCTTCCGTTTGAGACTGGAGCGGTCCCATCCATCGGCCATCAGGAGAAAATGCCGCATTGTCTCCGGCATCCTGAATATGATCGGACCAATTAAAAAACTTCGTGTGCGGCATCCTGTCGCCGTACTGTTCTCGAAGGTCGCCATTGCGCCAATCTGTTGCCCGGGAATTTTCGGAGTCGGCTGACATACTCTTCGTTAAGCCAAACTCGGCGACAATATCACCTTTCACATTTGAAATCGCAGCATAGCCATCTCTGGACGTAGCGACCCCACTGCTATCTGCTAGCCAGATGTTGAGTGACATATCGGAAACCACGCGATCATTCGTGCCGTCCGCATCCATGATGTGCGTAACGCTTAGCTGATTCGAACCGCCAAAACCGCCTGATCCACCCGGTCTGCCATAGCCGGTCTCGACATATGCAATCATTTTTCCGTCAGGTGATACAAGCGGCGCGGTTCCGTTCCATGAAGTCAAGACAGTTTCGCGTCCGGCCTTTTGATCAACATTATTGCCAGCGAGAAAAGGCCAACACCTTCTGCTTTCAACCTCGTCGCGTATGGCCGCACTCAAGGGTCCAAGCTCTGACGGAATGTGAATCGAGTACTGATCGAGCAGTGGCAATACAATTCCAGGAGGGAATGGCAGCAGCCGCATTAAAGCTATTCGCTGAACAGCGGTAGAAGGATCTTTGAGGCCAAGGCGAGCCAATTCATAAGTGGCGGAATCCGCGTGGCCAGCAACCGCTGTCAGTATCGCCAATCGTTCCTCCGTAGTCCGTGCGTTGAAGCCCTCAAGTAGCACTGGTGCTAAGGTCAAGTCTTCCTGTTCATATAGCAGCGGTATCAACCCCAAAGCGGTCTTTCCCTTTGTCAGGGAAAAGGCCCGCTTGATCGCCGCCAGGGAGGGTAACTCGATGCTGTGCTGAAGTGCCCGAAGCGCGTTGTCACGCACGCCAGGATTTTCATCCCTCAAAGCATCAGCCTCGGCGTAAGCCGCGGATGGTTCTCGTTCAAACTTGGTGAGGTAATTTTGAATCTCGCTCCGAACGCCTGGGTCGGCATCTCGAATCAACGCTTTAACACGGTCAAAGGCTGCACGTTCGCGATCCACGTCTAAGCTATTCGAGGTGAATGGGTCAAAGTGGTCCAGTTCAAATATAGGACTGTCAAGCGGAGCTTTTAACGTTGTGAATACGCTCAGATTCCATCTTTTTTCCGGAATCAGGTCCCTCAACTTGTTAAACCCAGGCACCTCAGGATCTGAGTAGCTAATTTCCCCGCTCTGAAAATTCATTTTCTCCGCCACATACCCCGGAGTAAGGACCTTCACCGCCGCAATCCTTACCAACGGGTCTGTATCCTTCAACGCGTTCACAGCAAACTGACGAGCGTCCGCTTCGGCTCGGTTTTTATTATTATTCAATCTCGCAGCCCATACAGGCACATGTCCTCGGTAGTCGAACCCATCCAGTAATGAATTTACTTTATCGATTGCGAGCACAGAACAAGGATAGGTCAAAACAGCTTGTTCACGAATGAGCGGATCTTTGTCTTTGGCTGCAGATTCGAGGAATGGAATCGCGTAGCCGGCCATATAGTTAATGGTCATACTCACATATTCACTTAGATTAAGCTGCTTATGAAAGGACAAAACCCCTTCCCGCTCAGACTTTGCCCGGGCCATCAGCAACTCATTAAATCTCGGCTGGATGGCGGCGCGCTCCTGGTCAGTTTTAGCGGTCCACACGTCAAAAATCAGATCGGATGGTCCGAGTTCAACAGGTAATTCAAACTCGCGATTCGGCAATTGCTTGTTGAGTTGGTTGTCGTCGCAAACTATCGTATAGACGATCCGAACTGAATCAAGCTTAGCGAAATATGATATATGCTCGACCGAGTCAAAATTCAGACTCCCAGCAACCTGCAATACAACAGGGCCGGTTTCGATGTGTTCGGGGACGAGGCCCATCGATTCATCCGTCGTTCCTTCTCCGCCGTTCGAGTACCAGCGGGCGACCTTCAACTTCAAGCCTTTCGTATTTAGTGGAATCGGTTCAATGGTTTCATTGCGCAATATCACTCGCAGTTTAAGCGCGTCGCCTAACTTATTCACCTGTTCCCGGGATTCGATTCTTACAGATATTGGCTCTATGCTTTCTGCCTCTTTAACGACGCTATCCTGGGTGTAACGATGATTGCCCGCCAAAATCAGCAACGCAGGTGAGAGAGCCAAACAAGCGAGAAGGATTGTGCGAGGCTTTGGGTTCGAATAATTCATTCGTGTAAGGGTTAAACCTGTGGATTTCGAGACAAACAAATTAAGCCACTTCAGTAAAAAATGGAAATCTGTCGCAAACTCGCACTGAAGGTCGTTGCAACAGATAGTCAAGAATAAGTTAACAAGCCGAAAAAGTCCGTTATCCTGATCTTTCCGAACTCGGCGAACATTGCTGAAGGAACTATCCCAATTCTTCCTACCGCTGCGCAAATTAAAACACAATACTTCAATCAGATTAACTGACTATCTGGCACGCCGCCTAAAAACTCGCAGGCGGAAAGGCAATTCTTGTTGCCTTAACGCACTACATTATCGGGGGTTCAAGATTTTTTGTAAGGCCCCAGGGACGGGAAACTTCCCCGACCCTGAGTGAGGAGGTCAAGCCGTGCGTCGAACTGAACTTCAGTTGCAGGCCATCAGTTGGAATCGAGAGTAGCCTGAACCAGTTGAGCCTTGTTCTCGATTGGTAGACGGTAGGGCTGTTTGAGTCCGTTACGTGCTTCGTCGTGAGCATCATAAACATCGGGTCGTGCCAGCACTGCCCTGTAATTTGCCAGCGCATCGTTGCGCTTTCCAGCAAGATCCTGAGATTGAGCGGCACGCAAAAGGGACATCGTCGCGAGTCCAGCCTCAGCATTTGGCACAGCCGAGGCAGCGAGAAACTCCTTCGCCGCCTGTTCGGGCTGTCCTGCGGTAAAGAGCGCTTCGCCGTATCGAAAATGGATCAAATCAAGCGAGTGGCTTGCGGCACTGCGTGTGTTTCGGTCGCGAAGGAGCTCATCCAAAACCTGAACAGCTTCACGCTGTTCCGCCGCTGCAAGCTTTGCATTGGAATTCTTGTCAAGTGCTGCCTGTGAGACAAGCGCATCGGCAGTTTCAAGTTTGAACAGGTAGTTGCGGGGATATTTGGCACCGAGTGCGCAAGAAATCGCGAGGGCATCGTTAAATCTTTTCTCCCGCTTTAAAAGAGCAATAAGAACAACGCTTGCGTCGTCGCACGCCCATTTTCCCGTACGCGCCACGCGTTGCAAAGTTTCGAGCCCTCGTCGTTTTGAGCCACGCGCACCGGTCAGACTTGCAAGCAGTTTCACCGGAAGCGGAAGGCCGCCCACAACATAGTCATATAGGCCAATGGTCAGCTCAGCATCGTGAAATTCCGGATCAAGTTTCAATACATTCCGATGGCGATCGACACTGTTCTGCCCATCGCGCAACGCAGCAATAAAGCTTCGCTGAACTGCGCCCTCAAAGGCAGCCTTTAGTCCCTCGGTCGATCCCAGGAAATAGAGCGCTTCGACATCCTTCGGATTCTGTTTCAGGCGGGCCTGCGCAAGGTTTTTTGCTTTAAGCGTCAGGTCTTTGAATTCGCTTATTACCTTGGGATCAATCTTATCTTCTGTCTTCGCATAAAAGCTATCGTTGTTATAAAGCGAGGACTGCAGCCGGCGTGACTCGTTTAGCGTCTCGGCCCAAAGCGTAGCGGCCAGAAACTGCATGCCGGCCGGATGTTCGGGATAGAGCTTTGCCAGCTCCCGGAACGAACGCCGCGCGCCTTCATAATCCAGATTATAGAGGGCGTCAAAACCCCGGCTGCGCAGTTCGTCGAACTTTGCGGTCGAACTCGAGGGTTCGGCGGCAACTTTCGCCTCTTGTGGTATGGCGATTGTTACCGTAAAAAAGAGTACTGCCGATAAAAGGAGTATGAGCTTTCGATTCATAATACTTCCACTTTTCCTCATGGTTGTAAGTGTCGGAGCTCAAAACGTCTATTTACCTCTTGGAGAAACTCTCCAGGTATTTCACGCCCGCCCCAGTATTGAAAAGCACTACCTTGTCGTTTGCACTGACCAATTCGGACTTAATCAGCTTTCTTAAAGCTGGTAAACATGCTGCGCCTTCCGGCGCGACGAAGAGACCTTCAAGCCCACCAATCTCAGCAGCTGCGTTCAGAAGTTCCTCGTCGGTCACCGCGACGGCTGTTCCGCCCGATGCCCGAATGGCGTCTAGAATCAAAAAGTCGCCAATTGCCTTTGGAACACGTAATCCGGACGCCGTCGTAGCCGCGTTTGGAAACTCGTCGGCAAACCGCTTCCTTGCCTCAAAGGCGGTTACAATCGGAGCGCAACCCGCCGCCTGAACTGTGACCATTTTGGGGCGGTCAGAGCCGATCCAACCCATGCGCTCCATCTCGTCAAAGGCTTTCCACATACCTATTAAACCAGTGCCGCCGCCGGTCGGATAGACGATTACATCCGGCAACGTCCAGTTAAGCTGTTCGGCCAGTTCATACCCGAGAGTCTTTTTCCCCTCGACACGGTATGGTTCCTTCAACGTGGAAACATCGAACCATCCTTCGGCCTCTTTACGCCGAGCCACTTCAGCACCGCAATCAGTTATCAAGCCGTCAATTAACGTGACATGGGCGCCGGTCAACTGGCATTCGATGATGTTTGCGCGGGGAGTGTCAGAAGGCATAAAGATATGAGCTTCCAACCCTGCCCGTGCTGCATATGCCGCAAGCGCGCCGGCGGCGTTGCCGGCCGAAGGCACCGCAAGCTTTTTAACCCCCAATTCAAGCGCCATTGAAACCGCGGTTGTCATCCCCCGCGCCTTGAAGCTTTGCGTTGGATTCTGAGATTCGTCCTTTATTAAAAGATCTTTGATCCCAACAGCCGCGCCAAGTCTGGGTACCGAAAGCAACGGAGTCCAGCCCTCGCCAAGAGAAACCACATTCGCAGGATCATCAACCGGGAGCAGTTCTTTATATCTCCATAAATCAGCCTGTCGCCCCGCCAGCGATTCCTTTGGCAAGGTTTTCTTCACATGTTCCAAGTCATACCGAACCAACAGTGGCTTGCCGCAGTCCGTACATAGGTTCAGCAAGGTTCGTGCCGGAAAGCTCCGGGCGCAATTGCCACATTCAAGATGGGTGACATTCATGGGATCAAATCGGTCCTTTCAAATTATGCTCGGTCGTGTAAGCCCAGCGTGCGCAAGTAATTGGACGTTCCGGATATCAAATGGCAACGCCTGAAACCAGAGCCGATGCACTCGATTTCTTATTGCACAACACAAGAACACGAAGATTGTTGCATCATATCCCGGCGCCAGACTGCTGCGCCAATTGGAGTCTGCCTGCTGCTACGGAATTCTCAACCTTCGCTCACAAAATCTCCTTCGGACCATTTAACATCCGACGTCAAACCTCTAACCTCTGCTCTCTGCTTTCCCCCTTCGCTCAAAAGAACTTCCTTCCCACCAGCTAACATCTAACATCTGACATCTAACCTCTAACCTCTAACCTCTGACCTCTGCCTTTTGCCTTTTACGGCAAGTTACTTTAACTTTGGATGATGCCGATTCGCCTGCTTGCTCTTGACTTGGATGGAACCCTGTTGAATTCAGGGGGGCGCCTTTCCGATCGGAACCGTAGTGCGGTGGCGATGGCAATCGAAGCAGGTGTTAGTGTAGCAATTGTGACAGGTCGAAGATTTCGTGATGCAAGGCCGCTGGCGCTTCAATTGGGATTGGACGTACCGATTATCTCGCATAACGGTGCCTTGACGAAGCATGCGGCGACGCTGGAGACGGTCCGGATAATGCTGTTGCCACAGGAAGCTGCGAGAGAAGTGGTCGAGGCTGGCCGCGAGTTTGGTGGCGATGCACTTGTAAGCGACGATCCGTCGGGTTCCGGTCTTCTGGTTTACGACAACATC
>WNFR01002728.1_pt1 | contig 25217 bp, 24 predicted proteins | sample 5400221 | NCBI WGS metagenome assembly WNFR01 (sample SAMN13153357, study PRJNA577476) | soil metagenome | isolation source: 40 cm soil under Madrone tree | place: USA:California | collected 2016-06-14 | reverse complement strand
GCGTGCCCGCCTGGAGCAGGCGATCGAACAGGGCATAGTCCTCATGTGCGACGGCGATCTGGGGAAGCGGCAGGATGCGGTTGGGGGAGCCGCTCATGTTGAGGAGCGCATGTTCTTTGCTCGCGTCCTGGAGGATGCCGAGCGCGCCGGCGCGGCGCAGCAGGTAGGGCAGATCGTTGGCGAACTGCTGCATACGTGCTCGAGTGGTCGAATCGAGGTCGCGGAAGGGCGTGAAGATGGTACGGAAGAAGTCGCGCTGCCGCTGCGAGTCGGCCGCAGTCATCGACGGCCCGTCGGTGTTCCACACGAGCGATGGCGGCCGGGTCATCACCCAGGCCTGCTTCACTCGACCGCGATACAGGACGAAGCTGTCGGGCGTCGTGGCGTCGATCCGCACCACTGGTCCCGTGATGGTGGCGCCGCCAGTGCCCGGCGCCCAGGCCCAGCTCGCCGCAGTCACCTCGTGCGCGCGCGGCGCGGTCATGCGCGCCCGCATCGGTCCCCGCGTCCACGTGCCGCCGAACTTCCAGGGCTCGAGGTGCGCCTCCAAGCCATAGGCCATGAATCGCTCGAGCGTCCAGTCGTTCGCCCGGCGCGCGGCGGACGATCCCGTGAGCCGCGGGCCGATGACGTCGCTCAGGTACCGGAGATTCTGCATCACTTCGGAACGGTTGAGCGCCTCGTCGATCAGGACGCCGGCTCCCGTCGTGTCGACGACGAGATCCTGCCCGAACCCGGGACGCACAGAACACACGGCGAACACAGCGGTCGCCGCGAGAACATGAAGACGCACCATGGATCCTCCGTTAGGACGCCGGGGCCGCGGACCGTGAATCGACGGCGCGCTGCGCAGGAATGGGGAGCGTGACGGTCACGGTGGTGCCGGTGCCCAGGGTCGACTCGACCGCGACGCTGCCGGCGAACATGTTGCGCACGACGCTCTGCACCACGACCAGCCCCATGCCGCTCCCTTCACCGAACGCCTTTGTGGTGAAGCCGGGCTCGAAGATCCGCTCCAGGTCCTGGGGACGAATGCCCGCCCCCTCATCCCGCACGCTCAGCCTGACGGCGTTCCCCACCTGCGTCAGGCCGACGCGGATCGGTGCCGGCCGGCCGGCGCTCGCGTCGGCGGCGTTGCGGATCAGGTTGACCAGCAGATCGTAGAGTGCGTTGGGGTCGCCTTTCAAGTACACGACCTCGAGGGTGGAGTCGAACTCGAGGGGAATCTTCTTCTCCTTGAGGACGCGGCTCTCGAGCGTGCAGCAGGAGCGGACCACGCGCACGGCGTCGAACCGCTCGGACCGCGCCAGCGCGCCACGCGCGCGGTCCTTGACGGCCCGCAGGAAGGTCGCCGAGCGGTCGATATCCTCCACCACCTGGCCGAGCTCGTCGAGCAGCTCGAGCCGGCGGCCGGCGGCCACCTCCGTCCAGCGCCCGAGCGACTCCATGGCGAGGTGCAGGCCGGCGCGCGCGGCTGTCAGAGGATTCGACAACTCGTGGGCGATGATGCCCGGGAGGGTGGTAATGTCGTTCAGCGGGTCGGCGCGTGCAGCCGGGGAGTGGCCGGGCATCGGCTCGCGCCGGTCCAGCAACCCGAGACACAGCCCGGCGAGCTCGAGAGTGAGCCGTTCCCGGCTGCGGCGCTCCCGGCCGTCGGGGGGGGGCGCGGGCGGCCGCGTGCGCACCGGGGCGACCACCCAAAAGCCGTCGGACCCACTTCGGCACCCCACCCAGCGGCTGCCCTGCACGATGGCGATGTTCCACCGCCGCAGCGTGGCATCGACGTCCAGGTTGGTCGCGTGATGGGTGGGAGCGGGCTCGCTCGAGGCCTGGGGCTCGAGCTCGGCGCGCCCGGACACCTCCCAAGCCGTAACCGGACGGCCGCCGAGGGCAACGCTCGCCTGGCGGAGGATTTCGCGTCTGCCTTCGACGAATGTCTCCGGTTGCGTCACCGCTGCTCCCACGCGCACCCCGACACGACCGGGCGGCCGGACGAGCCGCCGATCACGATGGGCATCCGTTGGCACAATGGGGCGCGCACTACATATGCGACAAACCGTATAAACCGTCAAGCTGAGGAAGGGCGCGGTTTTGCCCCGCGCGGCGGCCGGGCTTATTGTTCCGGGAATGGACGTTGATCCCCGACGAAAGGAACGCCACGTGACGCCCCCGAAAGCCTCCCCCACACCACGCGTCGGGCGCGCCCCGCGGGGCCCCATCGAGGGCCGGCGTGATCGCGAGCACATCCGCACCATCGTCGTGCCGGATCACGATGATCTCGCGGTGCGCCTCGCCGACCGTATCGTGGAGGTCATCACGCGGGAAACGGCCGCCAAGGGGCGTTGCGTGCTCGGCCTCGCGACGGGGAGCACACCACTCGGCATCTATCGGGAGTTGATCCGCCGCCACCAGTCGGGCGAGGTGGATTTCTCGCAGGTGGTGACCTTCAATCTCGACGAGTACTACCCGATGCCGCCAGACAGCCCCCACAGCTACCGGCGCTACATGTGGGAGAACCTGTTCGCGCACATCAACATCCGGCCCGAGCAGGTGCACATCCCCGACGGCGGCGTGCCGCGCGAGACCCTCGCCGAGCACTGCGCCGCCTACGAGCGCGCCATCGTCGAGGCCGGCGGGATCGACTTCCAGATGCTGGGAATCGGGAAGAGCGGACATATCGGCTTCAACGAGCCGGGCTCGTCGCCCGATGAGCGCACCCGCCTAGTGACGCTCGACACCGTGACCCGGAAGGATGCGTCCGCGGACTTCTTCGGCGAGGACAACGTGCCGCGGGAAGCGATCACGATGGGAGTCGCCACCATCCTCGAGGCGCGGGAGATCGCGTTGATCGCCACCGGCGAGCACAAGGCCGACATCGTCGCGCGCGCCGTCGAGGGCGAGGTATCCCAGGACGTGGCCGCCACGTTCCTGCAGCGCCATGCGAACGCCACCGCCTACCTCGATCTCGCCGCGGCCGCCGAGCTGACACGCATCAAGACGCCATGGGTACTCGGCCCGGTGGAGTGGACGCCGGAGCTCACCGAGCGGGCCGTCGTCTGGCTCGCCGAGCGGACCGGGAAAGCGATCCTCAAGCTGACGGCGCGCGACTACACCGAGCATCACCTGAGCCCGCTGCTCGCCAAGCACGGCGCGGCCGGACCGATTAACGGAGAGACCTTCAACCGCCTGCGGGACAAGATCCAGGGGCGCCGCAAACTTCCCACGCGCAAGTCGGTGGTCGTCTTCTCCCCGCACCCCGACGACGACGTGATCTCGATGGGGGGGCTGCTGCGCAAGTTGTGGGAAAACGAAAACGCGACCGTCGTGGCCTACATGACCAGCGGCAACATCGCGGTGTTCGACCACGACGTGCGGCGGCACCTCGACTTCGTCGAGCGCGCGGCGACCACGCTCGGCCTCGAGCGCGCGGCGGCCCAGCGCGTGCGCGGAGAAGTGGAAGCGAGCTTCGAGCAGAAAGCGCCCGGCGACATCGACCTGCCGGCGGTGCAAGAGCTGAAGCGGGTGATTCGCGAGTCGGAAGCCGTCGCGGCGCTCGAATCGGTTGGTTTGCCACCCACCGCCGCCCGGTTTCTGAACTTGCCCTTCTACCGCACCGGCCAGGTCCGCAAGGATCCGATCGGCCCGGAGGACGTGGCGATCGTGCGGGCCCTGCTGGTCGAGGCACGCCCCGATCTGGTATTCGTCGCGGGCGATATGTCCGACCCGCACGGCACCCATCGGATGTGCCGGGCGGCGGTCATGGCCGCCCTCGAGCAGTACGATGCGGCGCCGCCCGAGGTCTGGCTGTACCGCGGCGCGTGGCAGGAGTGGTCGCTCACCGAAGCCGACGTGCTGGTGCCGCTGTCCCAGGACGAGCTGCGGGCCAAGATCCTCGCCATCTTCAAGCATCAGTCCCAGAAGGACACGGCGCCCTTTCCCGGCGGGCACGACGAGCGCGAGTTCTGGCAGCGCGTCGAGGCGCGGAACCTGGAAACCGCGGCGCGAGCGGACCGGCTGGGGCTACCCGAGTATTTCGCGATGGAAGCCTACCGCATTGCAGGCAGAATGTGACCGAGGTGCGAGACGCCGAGGCTCGCGCCGCGTCGCGACGCCTGCTCGCGACCAGCGAGCGCGAGCTGCAACGCATCGTGCTCGACATGCACGACGGGCCGGTGCAGGACATTTTCGCCGCCCTGTCCCAGCTACAGGTGCTCGAGCGTGCGCTCGCAGGGGACCCGACCGCCGCGCAGCGTGCCCGTCAGGCGGTACTGCTGCTCGAGCGCGCGCTCGGCGAGATCCGCAACTTCATCGGCGCCTTCCGCCCCCCCGGGTTCGAGCGGCGCGAGCTGGGCCAGATCATCGAGGGCCTCGCCGTCCAGCACGAGACGCTGACGGAGCAGGCAGTGGAGCTCGAGCTGCCCGGGGAGCTGGGCGACTGCGCCCTGCCCACGAAGATCGCGATCTACCGGATCCTGCAGGAGGCGCTCGCGAACGGCCACCGGCACTCGGGCGCCCCGCGGCAGCGCGTGAGCGTCGAGCGGCGGGGCCTGTCGATCGCCTTGACCGTCTCGGACGACGGCCGCGGCTTCGAGCCGCAGCGGGTGCTGGCGCGCGAGGAGGACGTGGGCGTGGAGGGGGGACACTTCGGGCTGCGCGGCATTCAGGATCGCGTGGAGATGCTGGGCGGCACGTTCACGCTCGAGAGCGCGCCCGGCCGCGGGACGTCGCTGACCGTCGCGCTGCCGGCGGAATGAGGCGCGGACCATGATCCGCGTGCTGCTCGCCGACGACCACGCCATCGTGATCGAGGGCCTGCGGGCGCTGCTCGACGGCGAACCCGACATCAAGGTCGCGGCCTGGACCACCGACGGCACGGAAGTCGTCAAGCTCGTCGAGCAGCACAAGCCCGACGTCGTCGTGCTGGACCTGGAGCTCACGAGCATCAAGGGGACGGAGATCATCGCCGCGTTGCGCGATCGGACCACACCCCCGAAAGTCCTCGTGCTCACCGCCTACAACGACGGCGAGTCGCTCCGCTCGGCGCTCGACGCGGGTGCCGAAGGCCTCGCGCTCAAGACCGAGTCGCCCCAGCAGACGCTCACGGCGATCCGGCAGGTGCACGCGGGCCAGCTCGTGTTTCCGCAGGCGGCGCGTCGCTGGATCGAGGGCCGCGCGGGGGGGGGCGCGCCGGGCGACCTCACGCCGCGCGAGCGGGAGGTCTGGGCGCTGGTCGCCGGCGGGCTCACCAACCCGCAAATCGCCGAGCGGCTCGGCCTGTCCGACAACACGGTGAAGTTCCACGTGCAGCATCTCTTCTCAAAACTCGGCGTGAAGAACCGCACCGAGGCGGCGCTCAAGTACGCACACGGCCGCTAGCCGCCGCCGGGACTTGACAGTTCCGGCGGGCATCCCTACCGTGGGGCGGCTTCAGGCGCACCGGAATCTTCTCGTTTGACCCGTGTAGTCGCCGGGAAGAGGCTGGATGCCACACGTGCTGGTCCGCGCAGTGAGGTGGAACGGCTCTCACGCCGCCCTCATCGAGGGGGCGCGGGAGCCGTTTTCGCTTTCGTCCTCAATAAGAGGAGGCTGGATCGTATGGACATGCTGATGGCGCTGGCGGTTAGCATCGGTGTGCTGATTGCCCTGTGGGTCAAGGTCGGCGCGATGGCGAGCCTCGCGGTTCCGGCAGGCATCGTCGCGTGGGCCCTGTTTTTCGCCGCAGGCGGCAAGATACAAGGATTGCAGAAAACGATAGCGTCCACCTTGTCTGGTGTCGTGTGGGTGTGGCTCGCGATGACCCTGATCGGGATGATGAACATGGGTGCCTACGCCTGGGTGATCATCGGCGTGGTCGCTTTCATCCTGGTGATCCAGTCGAAGCTGCCGGCCCTATCCTTTATCCCAGGGGCGTTCTGTGGTGCAGCGGTCACCGCGTGGGCGGCCCCGGCGGACCCGAAAGGCTACCTCATGATGGCGGTCGCCCTCGTCGCGGGGGCGGTGCTGGGCTACGTCTCGGAGATGGGTGCCGGGATGATCGCGAAGAAGGCCTGAAGCGGGTTCGGGAAAGGACGAGGCGCCCCGATGGAGTATGTCGGGGCGCCTCGCGTTTCAGCACACGCCGCCGCCGATCATGCGCGAGCGGACCCGACCTCCTCCGGCTTCCACATGCTGATTTTGCGCGTCTCCGGCATCAGGAACAGGCTGACCAGGAACGCCACGGCCGGCACGATGATGGGGTACATCAGCGCCGAGCCGAGATTGCCGTGGCTGTTCAGGTACGCCGTGGTCGTGATGATCGGCACCAGCCCCCCGCCCCACCCGTTGCCGATGTGATACGGCACCGACACCGACGTATACCGGATCCGGGCGGGGAAGTACTCGGCGAGGAATGCCCCGATCGGCCCATAAACCATTCCCACATAGGAAACCATGATCGCGACGATCAGGATCGCCAGGGGCCAATTGGTGTTGGCCGGATCCGCGGCCTTGCCGAGCGCCGTGTAGAGCGGGTAGTACGTGAGGGATGCGAGCGCGAACCCCGCCAAGATGATCGGCTTCCGGCCGATCTTGTCCGACAGCCACCCGAACAGGATGAGAGTCGGACTGGCGATGAGCAGCGCAATACCCGTCATGATGGCCGGGCTCAAGGTGTCCGGCTTGCGGATCTGCTGGAGGAAATAGAGCGCCCAGAACTGACCTGAGTACCACACGACGCCCTCGCCGAGCACGACGATGCTGGCGATCACGACGAACTTGAAGTTCTGGCTCAGGAAGGCCTCACGCCACGGATTGGTCGCCGTCTGACCCCTGGCTTTGATGGCCTGGAAGATCGGCGTCTCCTGCAGCCTGAGCCGGATGTAGATGGCGATCGCGACCATGACGAGCGAGAGCAGGAAGGGAATCCGCCACCCCCACGCGTTCCAGGCTTCCGGGCCCAAAAACTCCCGCGTCCCGACGATCACGGCTAGCGACACCACGATGCCGAGCGTGGGTGAGGTCTGGAGCCAGCCGGTGTAGTAGCCGCGTTTTTCGTCGGGGACGTGCTCGGCCACGTACGTGATGGCGCCGCCGTATTCTCCGCCGAGGCAGAGGCCCTGTATGAGTCGCAGGAAGAAGAGAATGAAGGCTGCCGCGACACCGATGCTGGCGTAGCTCGGGACCACGCCGATCAGTGCCGTGGAGATGCCCATGCCACTCAGCGTGATGAGGAAGGTGTACTTGCGTCCCACGAGGTCGCCGACCCGGCCGAAGACGAAGGCCCCGAGCGGTCGAATCAGGAAGCCGACGGAGAAAATCGCGACGGTCGAGAGGAACGCAGCGACCGGATCGGTCTTCGAGAAGAACTGGACGGACAGGATCGCCGCCAGGCTGCCGAAGATGTAGAAATCGTACCACTCGATGACGTTCCCAACTGCTGCGGCGATGACGACCCGGCGAAGTTCCTTGGTGGAGAGACTGGGCGCCGTCATTGCTCCCCCCTCGAGGGTGTGGGTGTATGCATGGAAACCGCAGTTATGGTAGCGCTCACCGGCGCGGGACGCCAGCGCAGCAAAACCGCCACAAATTCCGCCACCGCACTTACCCCAAACGCACCGTCCAGAGGACCGCTCGAACGGCCGCTGCGGCGTCGTGGCTGTGTCCGGCGATCCGGACCACACCGCCATCGTCTTCGGAGATCGCCGCGGCAGAGCTATGCTCGCCCCCCAGCGTGCCCAGGTCCAGCATGCTCCCGTCGGGTGTGCGAAGAAACGCCCGGGTGACCGGCAGCCCCCGACGGTCCGACTCCGCTGTCTGGCTCACCCCGACGATGCAACCGAGATCGTTGACGTCGTTCGCGCAGCTGGTCCGTCCGCCGAGCGTCCCCAGATCGACGATGCCGGCCCGCTCCGTCCACAGGAACGCGTGACCGCTTCCGCCCACGACCTCCGTTCGGTTGTTGATTCCCAGCGCGATGCTGGGAGCCGCCCCCAGGGCGCCGAGATCCCGCATGCCATCGGCTGCGGTCCAGAGGAACGCGTGCGGCTGGCGGGTGCTCGTTTCTGCGAGGCCCACAACCGCGCCCTCGTCGTTCACGTCGTGCGCGATGCTGGTGGTCCCCGCCCCCCCCAGGCTGCCCAGGTCGACCATGAGGCCGGGATCCGGGATCAGGAAGGCGTGCTTCAGGACGGCTTCGGCGATCCGACTGTGCCCAGCCACCTGTCCCCGCCGATTCACGGCGAGCGCCTCGCTCTCGTTCCCCCCGAGCGTACCGAGATCGAAGCTCGTGCCCTCGGACAGGAGGTAGGCATGAAAGTCCCCGAACCCGGTGTCCCCTCCGCCGGTGATTTCGCCGTTCTCGTTGATGTCGTTGGCCGAGGTGTTCACGCCGGTGAGCGGCTTCAAGTCGACGATCCCCAGATCCTCTTGCCACAGGAACGCCCTGGTCCGGCCCTGGCCGTCGCGACTCGTGCCCACGACCTGGCCTGCCCGGTTCACGGCCTTCGCCTGGCTCACCGCGCCACCGAGCGTGCCGAGCTCGTGGATCGAGACTACCGGCGCCCGAGCTGCTTGCTGGCCCACAGGCCGGCCTGCACGGCGGTATCGGCCGTCGGTCCGTCGAAGCGCTGCACCAGGATGGCGGGGCGACCATTGCGGCTGATCGCGACCAGGTGAAAGATCGAGACCTGGCCCTCGGCCGGGCTGTACCGCAAACGCAGCTGGGCGCCGCCCGCCTCTCCCGCCGAGCCCAGCGGGATCGCTGGCCGGGCGCGCGCGTTGTAGTCGTCGACCCAGGCCTGGAGCACGTCCATCGCGTCCTTCTGCGGTACCAGCTCGGTCATGCTTCGCGCCTTTCCTTATTAGGAGTTGGGGCTGGGATTAGGAGTTGGGGCTGGATTAGGAGTTGGGGCTGGGCCGGCTCGAGGCAGCGTGCGCAGCCGTTCGACGATCACACCGCCCTGCCCACTTTCCAGGAGCTGGTAGCGTAGCTGGCCCAGCGGGTCGCGCATCACCGACTGAGCGCAGTAGGCGGGCAGCCAGGCGGGATAGTGGCCCTGCGTTCCCCACCCGCTCGTGTCGAAGGCCGTTCGGCCGTCCGTGACTCGGAGGAGCGCGACGGCAGCGTCGTCGGCCGTGGTCAGGGCGTCCGGGTCGACGTCGGTCGCGGCGAAGAGCAGGCCGCCCTCGGCGTCCGCTTCCTTGAGGTGGTCCTTCAGCACCTCGACCTCGGCGGCCACGATCGGTCGTTGTTGACGCCGGCAGGCGATGAGGACACGCCGCTGCCAGCCGGCGCCCCTCACTACGCCTTTGAGCTCAAGGAGATAGCCCCGGTCGGGCTCAGGGAGCGTGGTCCGCCGGTGGGTGCGTAGCTCGGAAACGTCCAGCCCGATTTTGCGCAGCTCGCGCATCACCAGGATCTCGAAATGCTCGGGGGTCAGCTCGGGCAACTCAACCATCCGCAGACTCTAGAGCACGCACGAGCCCGCCGCCAGACCCGATCGGGCGAGCCACTGGACCTCTGAGACCAGGGGTTGCGCGCTCAGAAACCGGTCCTTATATCATCCGGAAATCGGGTCCGGCCCAACCCCACTCTTCAAGCGGGGAGGATTCCATGCAGGTCAGTCGGCGTGATTTCCTGCAACTCACGGCCAGCGCTGGAGCGGGGACCGCGATCGGCGGACTCGTCGGGCTCGGCGTAACGCTCGCGCCGGCCGCGGCGCGGGCGCAGGAGCTGCGGATCAAGGACGCCAAGACGACGCCGAGCCTTTGTCCGTTCTGCTCGGTCGGATGCGCTACTCTGATCCACACGGTGAACGGCAAGATCGTCAACATCGAAGGCGACCCGCGCAGCCCGCACAACGAGGGCACCCTCTGCCCCAAGGGCGCTGCGACCTACCAGCTCCACATGAACCCGAACCGCGCCACCCAAGTCCTGCACCGCAAGCCGGGCGGCAAGGACTGGGAGGTCGTGGAGCTCGAATGGGCCATGGACCGGGTGGCCGAGCTGATCAAGAAGACGCGCGACGAGACGTTCATCGAGAAGCTCCCGAACGGCAAGCTGGTGAATATGACCCCGGCCATCTTCGGGCTGGGCGGCGCGACCCTGGACGGCGAGTTCAACCATGTGTGCCAGAAGTTCTGGCGCGGGCTCGGGGTCGTCGCCATCGAGAATCAGGCCAGGATATGACACAGCTCTAGCGTCCCCGGTCTGGGGACACGGTTCGGTCGCGGCGCGGCGACACTGTATCCACGCAACCTGGAGCATACCGACTGCTTCGTCGTGATGGGCTCGAACATGGCGGAGTGCCATCCGGTGGCGTTCCGCTGGCCCATGAAAGCGAAGCTGAACGGCGCGAAGCTGGTCCACGTCGATCCCCGCTTCACCCGCACCAGCGCCGTGGCGGACCTGCACGTCCCGATCCGCGCCGGCTCGGACATCGCGCTGCTCGGCGGGCTGATCAACTACGTCGTCAACAGCAAGCGGTGGAACACGGACCCCTTCTTCAAGGAGTTCGCGGTCAACTACACCAACGCCGCGACGATCATCGGCGACGACTTCAAGGACACCGAGGATCTGGACGGCGTGTTCTCAGGCATGGTGAAGTTCACCGAGCCGGCGTTCTGGCCCTACAACGGGCTCGAGGGTCGGTACGACAACGCGAGCTGGGCGTACAAGCGCGGGCCCAAGCCACCGGGCCAGGCCACAAAAGACCTGATCGCCAAGCGGGCCGGTCCGCCGTTCGACGACCTGGTGCGATCGCTCAAGCCCGGGCCGGCCGAAAAGGATCCGACGCTCCAGAACCCGCATTGCGTGTTCCAGATCCTGAAGCGGCACTTCAGCCGCTACACACCCGAGATGGTGGAGCAGGTCTGCGGCTCGCCCAAGGAGAAGTTCATCAGCCTCGCCGAGATGCTGCTCGAGAACTCAGGCCGCGACCGGACGAGCGCGTTCGCGTACGCGGTGGCCTGGACGCAGCACACGTACGGCGTGCAGATGATCGGCTGCTGCGCCCTGCTCCAGCTGCTGCTCGGGAACATCGGCCGGCCTGGTGCCGGCGTGATGGCCTTGCGCGGCCATGCGGCGATCCAGGGCTCGACCGACCTCCCTACGCTGTACCACAGCATCCACGGCTACATGAACGCGCCGTCGGCACTACGGCCGCACGAGACGCTGCGCGATTACATGGCGGCCGAAACCAGCCCCACGAGCTTTTACGGCAACACGCCGAAGTTCCTCGTGTCGTATTTGAAGTCGATGTACGGCGCGGCGGCGACCGCGGAGAACGACTTCGGCTACGACTGGCACCCGAAGATCCTGGGCGATCACTCGCACATCGCCACCTTCGCGGCCATGGCGGACGGCAAGGTCAAGGGGATGTGCTGCGTCGGCCAGAACCCCGCCACCTCGCTCAACGGGGGCGCGTCGCGGCTGGGGCTGCGTCAGCTCGACTGGCTGGTGGTGAAGGACAACTGGCTCACGGAGACCGCGACCCATTGGTATCTCGCGCCTGAGGTCAAGAGTGGCGAGGTAAAGATCGCGGACATCAAAACCGAGGTGTTCTTCTTCCCCGCGACGCAGATCGCCGAGTACGACGGCAGCTTCACGAACACGCAGCGCATGCTGCAGTGGCATCACAAGGCGGCCGACGCGCCGGGCGACTGCCGCACCGACACCTGGTTCTATCACAACCTCGCGAAGCGTCTCAAGAAGGCGTACGCCGACTCGAAGCTGCCGCGGGACGAGGGGTGGAAGAACCTGTTGTGGGACTTCGACCCCGATCCGGGCGTGAAGCCCATCTACCCAGGGGAGCCCGACGCGCTCAAGATCCTGCGCGAGATCAACGGGTACCAGACCGCCGATGCGAAGCAGCACCTCAAGGGCTTCGGCGAGCTGAAGGACGACGGCTCGACGACCTGTGCCTCGTGGATCTATTGCGGTTGCTACCCGGCACCGGACCAGAACTTGACGGCGCGGCGGGAGCCCGATCCGCCGGGCGTGCCGGGCTCCCACCTCAAGTGGGGATGGGCTTGGCCCGCCAACCGGCGTGTGCTGTACAACCGCGCCTCGGCCGACCTGAAGGGCAACCCCTGGAGCGAGCGCAAGCGGTGGGTCTGGTGGGACCAGGCCTTCGTGAACCCGCCCGACCCGAAGACCAAGAAGCCGGTACCCAAGGGAAAGTGGGTGGGTTACGACGTGCCCGACTTCGCCGCGACCAAGGCACCGGACGCGCAGCCGAAGCCGGACGGCATCGGCCTCGACGCCCTGTCCGGGACGCAGCCCTTCATCATGCGTGCGGACGGCCGGGGCTGGCTGTTCGTACCGGCGGGTTTGGTGGACGGACCGCTTCCGACCCACTACGAGCCGCACGAGTCGCCGATCCAGAACCCGCTGTACAAGCAGCAGACCAGCCCGGTGCACAAGGTCTGGGCGCCGGGCAAGCCGTACAACAAGCTCGCCGCAGTGGGCGACCCCAAGTTCCCGTACGTCATCACCACGTACCGGCTGACCGAGCACTATCTGGCGGGCGCCATGAGCCGGTGGCTGCCGTGGCTCGCCGAGCTCCAGCCCGAGCTGTTCATCGAGCTCGGGCACGACCTGGCCGCGGAGAAGGGGATCAAGAACCTCGATTGGGTGGTCGTGTCGAGCCCGCGCGGCCATATCCGCGCGAAGGCGCTGGTCACCCATCGCATCGGCGTGATGCACATCGCCGGCAAACCGATCCACCACGTGGGCATGCCCTGGCACTGGGGCTGGATGGGCTTGAGCACCGGCGACGTGGTCAACGACCTCACGTCCTGGGTGGGAGATCCGAACGTGTCGATCCACGAAGGCAAGGCGTTCGTCTGCAACGTGGAGAAGGCGTGATATGCCGGAGCCCATGGGATTCTTCACCGACACCACGGTTTGCATCGGCTGCAAAGCGTGCGAGGTCGCGTGCAAGGAATGGAACCAGCTCCCGGCCGAGAACGGCGGGACCGGGGAGCTGAGCGGCGACAGCTACGACAACACCCGCAAGCTGGACGGTATCCACTGGCGGCACGTCCGCTTCATCGAGCAGTTCAAGGGTCCCTACGACGGCCGCTGGCTGATGATGAGCGACGTCTGCAAGCACTGCGTCCAGGCAGGATGCCTCGAGGTGTGTCCCACCGGCGCCATCATCCGTACCGAGTTCGACACCGTCGTCATCCAGTCCGACGTCTGCAACGGATGCCGGGCGTGCATCGCCGCGTGTCCGTTCGGCGTCATCGACGTGAACCCGGTGTCGGGCACGGCGCAGAAATGCACGCTGTGCTACGACCGGCTCAAGGTGGGGCTCGAGCCCGCGTGCTCGAAGGCATGTCCCACGGACTCGATCCAGTTCGGGTCGATCGTCGAGCTGCGCACGCGGGCGCATAAGCGCGTCGACCAGCTCAAGGCGCAGGGCGTCAAGGCCGAGCTGTATGGCGCCGACCCCGACGGGGCGCTCGGTGGGCTCAACTCGTTCTACCTCCTCGTGGACGAGCCGGAGGTCTACGGGCTCCCGCGGAAACCGGCGCTCCCGTCGCGCAATCTGGCCAAGAGCGCCTCGTTCTCGTTCGCGAGCGCGGCGGTGCTCGGCGTGCTGGCGCTCGTCGGCCTGCGCAAGCGACGGATGGATGACATGGGCGGCCAGAGCGGAGGACCCAGCTGATGTCCGACACGTTCTTCAGCGGCGCGCCCCACTGGACCTGGTTCATCATCCCGTATTTCTTCGTGGGCGGGCTCGCGGGTGGCGCCTGTTTCCTCGCCGCGGCGCTGGACTGGTTCGGCCGGCCCGAGGACCGTCCCGTGGTTCGCACTGGGTACGACATCGCCGCGGTGGGCGCGATCCTCTCCGGCCTGCTGCTCACGATCGACCTTGGACGCCCGCTGCGCTTCTGGCACATGCTGTTCCAGTCGGAAAATTTCCCCGCCCTCATGTTCAAGGGCTGGTCGCCCATCTCGTTCGGGGCGTGGGCGATCCTCCTGTTCGGGCTGCTTTCCGTGCTCTCGGCCCTCGGGGCGAGGACCGAAGAGGGGCGGCTCCAGATGCCGGCACTCCGGGCCGTCGGCGGCGTGGTGAAGGGTGGGGTCGCCAAGCTCGTCGGGGGCGCCGGCGGCCTGCTCGGGCTCTTCATTGCCGGTTACACGGGGATCCTCTTGTCGGTCACGAACCGACCCATCTGGGCGGACAGCCCGTGGCTGGGGGCGCTGTTCATCGCATCGGGGGTGTCGACCGGCGCGGCGGCGCTCATCCTGCTCTCCCCGGGGCGCGGAGCAACGGAGCGCTCTCTCGGGTGGCTGTCGTCGTTCGACACCAAGGCGCTCGTAGTCGAGCTGCTCGTGCTGATCGCCTTCATCGTGTCGCTGGGCTCGGTCAACCGGGTCTGGGTGAGCATCTGGGGCTTGCTGCTGCTGGTCGGCGTCGTCTGGTTCGGGATCCTGGCCCCGCTCCGCATGCACGCGCAGCGCCGGCCGCTGGCCACCGCCGCCAGGCTGGTGCTCGTCGGCGGGTTCCTGTTACGGCTCACCACGATCCTCGCGTCCGAGGCGATCGACCGCTACCGAGTGGCGGCGGGGCTGTAGAATGATCATGAGATACCGCTGGTGGTTAGCGCTGACGCTGGCCGGCCTTGCAGGCTGTGCGAGCCCCGAGGCCACGCGCGTGCGGGGGGGTGGGCCCGGGGCTGATCTTGGCAACCACGACCGCGTCGCCGAGCTGCACGCGGGCGCGAAGATCTACTACCGAACGCCCTGCCGCACCGTGAAGGTGAAATGCACTGGCCCCATGCCGGTATTCGGCGCACCCGGAACGTAGAGATCCAGGAGCGGGTCGCCGTGGCCCGCCGCGACAGCCCCGAGTCCGAAGCCTGGCTCGGGCTTTTGGAGGCGGCCCTCGGCGAGAGTGAAGACGGCGCCACATGGGAAGCCGCCGTACCCACACCGGCGGCGGAGCGACCCATCAAGGCGCCGGTCTTGTCTCAGGCCCAGATGACGGTCGATGGGCGCGCGGCCCGGCGCTGGGTCCGCCGCCTCCTCAAGCACACTCCCCAGGTGAACCCGCGGCGAATCGACGGGCTGGAATTGCTCGAAGCCGCCGTGTGCCACGATGACGCGCGTATCGATGCGCTCGCCGCCGCGGGAGGTGGGGGTGCGGAGCCTCACACGCTTCGCGTCCTCGGACAGATGGCCGTGCTGCCACTGCTGCAGGCGTGCGCACGCGGCTTGGCGAGCCAGCTGCCCCCCACGTGGTGGGAGGGCTACTGCCCGCTCTGCGGGGCGTGGCCTGTGGTGGCCGAGTACACCGGGCTCGAGCGCAAGCGCCGGTTGCGCTGCGGGCGCTGCGGCACGGGATGGGCGATCCCGCTGCTGCGCTGCGTGTTCTGTGACGAGACCGCGCACGACCAGCTCGGCTACCTCACGCCGGAGGCGGGCGAGCAGACGCGCAAGGTCGAGGTCTGCCACACCTGCAAGGGATACGTGAAGGGCGTCACCACGGTGCGCACGCTCGCTCCATGGGCCGTGTTGCTCGACGACTTGACGACGGTCCCGCTGGACGTCGCGGCGCTCGAGCGCGGCTACCGGCGGCCCGACCGGCCGGGGTATGCTTTGGACGCTCGAATCGCCGCCCGACGGCGCACACTGCTGGGGCTCGTGTTCGGCCCGCGCAAGAACGGGGGTGGCGCGTGAACGGCGACGCGCCGGCCCGCCCGGGCGAGATCTGCCGGGAACTCCTCGCCGCCCTCGACGCATCGGAGGGGAGACGGCGGCGCCGCAAGCGCGACACGACCCCCGATGCGATCGGCCTGACGATGAAGCGGGACCTGCTCGAGCGGGCCGTCGCCGCCGACCCCGAGCCCGACGCATTCGAAGCGTGGCTGCACGAGCAGTGCCTGGCCGCCGGCGGCAGCGAGGGCGGGGTACGGGCCATGGCGCTGTCGATCTTCGAAGAGTGGCGCCTGGCGCACGACGCGGACGCGTTCCGGGACTGGCTGGCGCGTGGCGCACCGTCGGACGACGCACTTTCTGAGTGAAGGGGAAACGATGCACGTCGCTCTGCGTATACGGGTCGCATTTCTCAGTGGCATGGTCCTCATGGCGGTGGGGTGCGGTGGCGGCGCCCGCGGGCGGGCATGGCCGCCCGCCGGCCCACCGCCGGAGGTGGTGAAGCCACTCCAAGTGCCAGACAGCCCGTACTACCTCATCTATTCCCCGCCGGTCAATCTGGCGAAGCCGCCGGATACCACGGCCCACGGGCGAAAGCCCGGGAGTTAGCGGCCCGACGGTGGCTGGCATCGAAATCCGAAGCCTGAGAAAGCACTTCGGGGATCTCCACGCGGTCGACGGGGTGGACCTCTCGATCCGCGACGGTGAATTCCTCGTCCTGCTCGGCTCCTCCGGCTCGGGGAAGACGACGCTGCTCCGCATGATCGCGGGGCTCGAGCGACCCACATCGGGTGAAATCCACATCGGGGACCAGCGCGTGGACGGCGACGTGCCCCCCCGGGCCCGCGGGATCGCGATGGTGTTCCAGAGCTACGCCCTCTACCCCCACCGCACGGTGTTCCAGAACATCGCGTTCCCCCTCGAGGCGAGCCGAACGCCGCGCAAACAGATCGAGGAGAAGGTGCGGTGGGCCGCAGAGATGTTCAGCATCACGCGCTACCTCGATCGCTACCCCCGCCAGCTCTCCGGCGGGGAGCGCCAGCGCGTCGCCCTGTGCCGCGCCCTGGTGCGGGATCCCAAGGTCTTTCTGTTGGATGAGCCCCTGGCGAACCTGGACGCGAAACTGCGCAACACGGCCCGGGACGACCTGAAGCGGTTTCAGCGCCAAATCCAGACCACGACCGTCTACGTGACCCACGATCAGGTGGAGGCGATGGGCCTGGGCGACCGCATCGTGGTCATGGAGCACGGCAAGGTCCGACAGGTCGGAACGCCCCAAGAGGTCTACGAGGACCCGGTCGACACGTTCGTGGCGACATTCGTCGGCCAGCCGCCCATGAACCTGCTCGACGCGGGGGATCCGTCCCTTCCACCCCATACTCTGACGGGCTTTCGCCCCGAGCACTTTCTTCCGAAGGGCGTCTTCGGCTCGGGCGAAGACCTGCGCGCGTTTCGCTTCGCGGTGCGACGCGTCGAATACCTGGGCTCCGATCGCTACGTCTACGGCTCGGTCGCCGGGAGCGGCGCGCCCGATGCGACGATCATCGCCAAGCTGCCGGCCACCATCGCGCTGGTCATACCAGAAGGCGAGACGCACGACTTCGCGGTGCCGCGTCGCGCGTTGCGCTATTTCGACGCCACCACGGGATTGAGGCGCACGGCATGACGCTTCCTCCCCGGCGGACGTTTGCCGACCGCGAGGAGGTCCTGGGCGCCGTGATGCTCGGCCCCGCCCTCGCCTACGTGATCCTGCTGGTCGGGGTCCCGTTCGTGTTCGCGATCCTGCTCAGCTTCAGCAATGCGACCGCCGGGAGCCTCAGCTTCGGGTGGACGGGCCTCGGCAACTATGTCGCGATTCTCGGCGATCCGATCTTCTTGCGGGCGCTCCGCAACAGTGTGGTGGTGACGGTGGGCACCCAGGTGCTCGTGGTTATCCTGGCGACCGCCGCCGCCCAAGTGTTCCGCGCCACGTTCCGCGGCAAGCGCTTCGCCCGGTTCGTGCTGCTGTTGCCATGGGCGGTGCCGGTGTCGCTCGCGGCGATCGCCTGGACGTGGATCTTCGATTCCACGTTCAGCGTGATCAACTGGACGCTCAAGGCCACGGGCCTGCTGCACGGCTGGCTGTACTGGCTGGGCGATCCGGCGCTTGCGTTGCTCGCCATCATCATCGTGCAGGCGTGGCGGATCTTTCCGTTCGCCACCGTGATCGTGCTCGCGGGGCTGTCGTCGATCCCGCAGGAGATCGTCGAGGCGGCGATCGTGGACGGCGCCGGGTTCTGGCGACGGCTGTTTCGCGTCGAGCTCCCACTGTTGCTGCCGGTCGTCGCCGTAGCGGTGCTGTTCGGCGTGGTGTACACCGCGACCGACCTGGGTGTCGTCTACATCCTCACGGGCGGCGGGCCCGCCAACACGACGCACGTGCTGCCCACGCTCGCGTTCCAGCGTGGCATTCTGGGCGCCGACCTGGGCCGCGGCGCTCGGCTTCGTGGTGTTCGCCGGGTTCCCGTTCTACTGGATGCTCGTCACGTCGTTCAAGCAGAACCGGGACCTGTACGTGGGCGCGTCGGACATGAGCCACATCCCCTGGATCTTCAACGACCCGCCCACGCTGGAGCACGTGAAGCTGCTGCTCGGGCAAACCGACTTCCCGCGCTGGGTCTTGAACACGCTCGTGGTTGTGGTCGCGGTCGTGGTGATCACGGTGGCGGTGGCCGTGCCGGCGGGCTACAGTCTGGCTCGGCTGGTGGGTCGGTGGGGCGAGCGGATGGGCATGGGGATCTTCTTCACCTACCTCATCCCCCCCACGCTCCTGTTCGTGCCATTTTCGCGGCTCATCTCGTTGCTCGGCCTCCAGGACTCATTGGGGGCGCTGATCCTGATCTATCCGACCATGACCATTCCATTCTGCACCTGGCTCGTGATGGGGTTTCTCCGGTCGGTCCCCTGGGAGATCGAGGAGCAGGCGATGATCGACGGGTACAGTCGCCTGGCCGTCATCCTGAAAGTGGCGCCACGGCTGATCGTTCCGGGGATCTTGACGGTGGTCGTGTTCAGCTTCACGCTGGTGCTGCAGGAATTCGTGTATGCCCTGACGTTCATCAGCTCGGTGGACAAGATGACGGTGAGCCTGGGAGTGCCGATCGCGCTGGTCCGAGGCGATGTATACCACTGGGGGGCGCTCATGGCGGCCGCCCTGTTCACGAGCATCCCACTGGCGATTGTCTACAACGCATTTATCGACCGCTTCATCCAGGGTTTCACCATGGGAGCGGTGAAAGGATAGTCGACGCAGTTACGCACCTTTTACGGAGGGGGTGTCATGCGCACGCGAATCGCATCGTTGTCTGGGCTCGCTGTCGCGGCGGTCTTGATGTTGGGAGGGGCACGGGCCGCCACGGCCCAACAGGTGGTCAAGTTCGGTGAGGGACAAACGCTCACCATCAGTGGCTTCATAAACGCCACGATGTTCTACGACCACGGACTGTTCGGCAGCTTCGGCCAGGGGCAGAACGCCGAGTTCGCCGCGGCGCCCGCAGCCCAGCCTACAACCGATAAGAGCATCTTCGACGGCGACGTGCGGAACACCCGCATCAACTTCACGTTCAACAGCACGCCGGTGCTCGGCAAGTGGGCGCCGAGGGCGACGCTCGAAGCGGACTTCTTCGGCGCGTTCAACGGCGTGCCGCCGTTCGGGGACGAGCAGCCGCAGTTCCGCATCCGGTTCGCATTCGTCGATCTGTCGAACGGTCGTACCACGCTGCGGATCGGCCAGTTCTGGTCGCCGATGTTCGGCGAGGTGCCGGTGTCGTTGACGCACCTCGCCTTCCCGGTGGGTTACGGCGCCACCGGAATGATCGGCTGGCGGTTCCCCGGCGTCTTTCTCTATCAGGATCTGAGCGCGGCAGGGGCACCGCTCACGGTGCAACTGCAGCTGGCCGCGTTTAAGGGCTCGGGACCCCCCGCCACGGCTCGGGATTCGGCGGCAGCGGTCAACGTCGGCAACGGCGAGGCCTCTGGGCTGCCACAGTTCGAGGCGCGACTCAACTTCGCGAAGAAGACACCGAAGCTAAGCTGGAGCGCTTACGTAGTGGGTCACGTCGACTGGAAGGACACCACCGGCACCGGCCGTGATACGACCAACACCGGTGCGCAGGACTCCAATATGTCGGCCTGGGGAATCGAGGCGGGCGCCAACATCCAGCCTGGCAAGTTTACTGTCCACGGCAACTTCTACTATGGCAAGGCGCTCGGCCAGCAGTTCGCTCACATCTCGCAGCATACGCAAGGGCACGGGGACATCCGCGGCTGGGGCGCGTGGGCCCAGGCCGGCTATGACTTCACCCCGCACTGGAGCCTGTGGGCGTACGCCGGGATGGACCAGCCCAACGTACAACGGTTCGCCCAGGACAATCCGACGGCGGGCGCTCTGGCCCGCCAGCAGAGTCACGACTACGACGCCCTGCTGCGCTTCCGGGCGGGCCGCTACGCGGTCGGCCTGGAGTACTTCCGGGCGGTGACGCGGTACAACACCGGCCCGGCGAGCGCCGACCAGGTCGCCCTCAGCGTGCTGTATACGCTGTGACCCCCCGCGGCTCCCGGCGGAGCGCGCCGGGCTCCCGAAGCGACTGTGCCTTGTTGTCGCGGAGGGAGACCCGGCGCGCTCCGCGACACGCCGCTTCCCAGGAATGGAGGGTAGGTTCATGAAGCAGCAGAAGCGGATCGATCGGCGCGAGTTCGTGGCCACGACGACGGGGGCGGCGGTGGCGGCCGCTCTCGGAGGGGGGCCCACCATTCTGATCAAGCGCCCCCAGAAGACCCTCAAGATCCTCCAATGGAGCCACTTCGTCCCCTCGTACGATGCCTGGTTCGACAAGTACGCCAAGGAGTGGGGGACGGCGAAAGGAATCGAGGTCACGGTCGACCACATCGCGCTCGCCGATCTGGGGACGCGGGCCAACGCCGAGGTCGCCGCCCAGCAGGGGCACGATCTGTTCCAGTTCCTGTCGCCGCCGGGCGCGTTCGAGGCGCAGGTGCTCGACATGGCGGACGTCGTCAAGGAAGCCGAGCGGCAAAACGGGCCGATCATCGATCTCTGCAAGCGCAGCACCTACAACCCGGTGACGCGCAAGTGGTTCGGCTTCAGCGACAACTATGTCCCCGACCCGGGCGACTACCTGAAGAGCGTGTGGACCGAGATCGGGATGCCGGACGGCCCGGCGACGTGGGAAGACTTGGTCAAGGCCGCCCCGCTCATCAAGAGCAAGCACCCGGAGATCCAGATCCCCATCGGGATCGGGATGTCGCAGGAGCTCGACTCCAACATGGCGGCCCGCGCCATGCTGTGGTCGTTCGACGGCTCGGTGCAGGACAAGAACGAGAACGTGGTCCTCAAGTCGGATCAGAGTCTCGCGGCCCTGGAGTTCGGCGTCCGGCTGTTCGCGGCGGGCATGAATCCGTCGGTGTTGAGCTGGAACGCCGCGTCGAACAACCAGGCGCTCAATGCCCGCCAGACGGGCTATATCCTGAACTCCATCTCCGCCTACCGCACGGCGCAGGACAACAAGCTTCCGGTGGCGGACGACATCTTCTTCGTCCCGGCGCTGAAGGGCCCGCGCGGGACGCGCTGGGCGAGCGAGCACGTGATGGGGATCTACGTGATCTGGAAGTTCGCACAAAGCCCGGATGTAGCGCAGCAGTTCCTGCTCGACCTGCTGGGCCACTACCGCGACGCCGTCCTGGGGAGCAAGCTGTACAACTTCCCCTCCTACCCCGGCTCCGTCGCGGACGCCAGTGTGCCGGTGGCGCAGAAGCCCGCGTCGGGAAACAAGTGGCTCGAGCAGGCCACGGCCAACGACCCGTTCGGCTCGAACCCGCCTTCGAAGCTCAAGCCGATCAGCACCGCGCTCGAGTGGGCGACCAACATCGGCCACCCGGGACCCGCCAACCCGGCGGAGAGCGAGATCTTCGACACCTTCGTCCTGCCGACCATGTTCGCCAACGCGGCGACAGGACGGATGAGCGCGAAACAAGCTTTGGACGAGGCGCACCAACAGGCCAAGAAGATTTTCGAGAAGTGGCGCGGCAAGGGCCTCGTGGCGGGAGGCTCCGGCGACCGCTGAGCGTTGAGCCCTAGCGAACCTGGACGGCGGCGGGATGGCGCACGCTGCCGTCCACGGCCTTCGTCGCCACGTCGAGCGAGTCGAGATCCCACATCACCATCGTGACGATGTCGGGCGCGGCAGCGAACGTCTTCAGGTCCATAGCGGACAAGCCGCGCTCTTTGAGCGCCCGCCCCGCCGAGTCGGCGCGGTAGGGATGCGTGTGGAACGTGCCCACCAGCCGCTCCACACCGTCGCAGTCTCCCGCCACCGCGAACTGCAGTTGTTTCAAATGCTCCGCCTGCACGAGCCGGCGGATGAACAAGGTGTCGCCCGCTACCTCCCCCACGAGACAGCCGAGGTACTCCCGCTGCGTCGGCTTTCCGGTGCCGAGCAGCTGCGTCAGCGTATTCTGGTCGGCCAGCTCGTCCCAATGGCGGTTGTTTTCAACCCAGAGCGCGCTCATGAGGCCCCGCAGGTCGGCGGAGAGGGTGACGACGGAAAACGGCGGCGAGTGGGGAGCGGGGAGTAGGGAGCGGGATCCGCCGGCCTGCAGCGCACCGACCACTGCCAGAGCGACCAGGCCTCTCATCGTTTCTGCCTCGCGTACGTCCCCATCAGCTGGGCCGAGCCGAGGACGTGGCCCTCCATTGCCGTCTTCACATCCTTGCTTTGAGCACCGGCCTTGAGCGTAAGCGGGACGTCCAGCGCGTACAGCGTGAAGAAGTAGCGGTGGGCTGGTCCCGGAGGCGGGCAGGGGCCGCCGTAGCCCGGGCGGCGGAAGTCGTTCCGCCCTTGTCGTGCCCCACCCAGGTCGAGCGCTTCGACCTTGGCCACGTTCTCGGGGAGCTCGGAGACGGCCGCCGGCAGATTGTACACCACCCAGTGCACCCACGACCCGGCCGGTGCATCCGGGTCATCGGCAATGAGGGCGAAGCTGCGAGTCCCCGCCGGAGCACCGCTCCAGGCGAGCGGCGGGGACACGTCTACACCATCACACGTGTGCTTGACCGGGATGGCGGCACCGTCCGTGAACGCGGTGCTAGTGAGCGTGAATGCCATGTGCCACGGAACATAACGTCACCGCCCGCCGGAAAAGCCAAACCCGGGGCTCGAACTGCTCCCCGGGTTGACCGGTCGGGCGAAGTGGGCCGTCGACACTTCGGCCACGACCAAGACCCGCGTGGCAAGGTAGGCGGCGGCGTGGAGCCCTGGGTGGAGGCGCGGTGGGGAGCCTGTCAGAAAACCGTCAGGGGGGCGGACTGCCGCCTCCGCCGGGCTTACCTTGAAACTCCCCGACATCTGGTGCATCTCTCCCGAGCGTCCATGAGCGATTCGTCCCGTCCACCGCGTCCGCGGGCACTGTTCGTCGCCGCGCTGCTGCTGCTCACGCTCGCCCTGGCGGGTGCGATCGCCTTGCAAGCGTATCGCAATTTCCTCGGTCACAAGGCCACCGCCGAGCGCGTGTTGCGCGACTACGCGCGGCTCGCCGCCGCGCGATTCGCGCAGCGCACCGAAATGGCGGTGTACTGGTCGGTCTTTTCGCCCGCGATGGACGCGCTGTCGCGGGCGAAAGCCAACCTCCCGGACACGCCCCTGCCGACGCCGGCCAGTCTCCCCGCTCCCACCGAGCTGCACGCCGCCGACTTCCGCAAGCTCGCGCGCTATACGTTCCGCTATGACCTGTCCAGCGGTCGGCTGGAGACGGCGGGCGCGACGCCGCCCTCGGGCGTGCGCAAATGGCTGCGCGACACGCTTGCGACGCACAGTCGCACGCTGTACGACCCCAAGTACCGGATGGGGGCGATCGTGCACACGGTGGACGGAGTCTCCCGCGCGATCGTGTACACGATGGTGAAGGACAACGCCGGAGCGCCTCGCAGCCTGCTCGGCCTCGAGGAAGATCCGCGCGGCTTCGAGCCCCTGTACACGCAAGAGGAAGACAAATTTCCGCTGTTGCCCCGCCCCCTGACGGGTGGCGTGGTCTATGACTCGCTCGGGTCGACCATCGTGACCGATGCGGGGGGCGTCGAGCTGTACCGTTCGCCGGTGCAGTACGCACCGCTGTTCGCCGCACGGGACTCCTTCGAAGAGCCGATGATGGGCCGCGTGCAAGTGCAGGTCGCGCTCCGACCCGACCTGGCGCCGAAACTCGTCATCGGCGGGATGCCCCGCTCGAACGTGCCGATGCTGCTTTCGCTGCTCGCCCTGACCGCAGTCCTCGTCGTGGCCGCGCTGTTGCAGCTGCGCCGCGAGTACGAATTGTCGCGACTGCGCGCCGACTTCGTCTCCGGTGTATCCCACGAGCTGCGCACGCCGCTCGCTCAAATCCGCATGTTCTCGGAGACACTGTTGCTGGGCCGCGTCCGCTCCGACGAGGAGCGCGAGCGGTCGCTCGAGATCATCGACCAGGAATCGCGCCGGCTCACCCACCTCGTGGAAAACCTGCTCCACTTCTCACGTTCGGAGCGGCGCCTCACCCGGCTCTCACCGGCGCCGGCGCCGCTCGCCCCGCTGTTGCGCGAAGCGGCCGAAGGGTTCGCGCCGCTCGCCGCCGCGCGCGGCGTGACCTTGTGCACCGAGCTCACCGATGGTGTGGTCGCGCCGGTCGACGCCGACGCCCTGCGCCAGATGCTCCTCAACCTGCTCGACAACGCGGTGAAGTACGGGCCGTCCGGCCAGACCGTGACGCTCAGCCTCAAGGTGACCGACGGTCGGGCGCTGGTGTGGGTGGACGACCAGGGCCCCGGCATTCCCGCGGCCGACCGCGAGCGCATCTGGGACCGGTTCTGGCGGCTCGAGCGCGACCGCGGCTCGGCCGTCGCGGGCACGGGCATCGGCCTGTCCGTGGTGCGCGAGCTCGTGGCACTGCACGGGGGTCGCGTCTGGGCGGAGGACGCCCCCGCGGCGGAGCGTGGGGGTCGCGCCGGCAGCCGGTTCGTGATCGAGCTGCCGCTCGTGCCGCGGGCCCACACCGCGACCGGAGCCGGCCCCGTCCGGTTCGACGCGGGAGCGAGCGCGTGACACGGATCCTCGTGGTGGAGGACAACGCCGATCTCGCGTTCGGTCTGCGCAACAACCTCGAGATCGAGGGCTACGAGGTCCTGGTCGTCGAGGACGGGACCCAGGGGCTGGCACGCGCCCGGGACGCCGGGGCCGACCTGATCATTCTCGATCTGATGCTGCCGGGCCTGGACGGCTACCGTGTGCTCCGCGCGCTGCGCGACGAGGGACGCCGCATGCCCATCCTCATCCTCACTGCGCGCGGCGAGGAAGCCGACAAGGTTCGCGGGTTGCGTCTGGGCGCGGACGACTACGTCACAAAGCCGTTCGGCGTGCTCGAGCTCCTGGCGCGCGTAGAGGCGCTGTTGCGGCGCACCGCTCCACCGGGAGACGCCGCCGGCGAGCCGGAGGAGTTCGGCGCCGTGGAAGTCATCCCCGCATCCCGCACCGTGCTGCGCGGCGGCCGGCCGGTC
>WNFR01001397.1_pt1 | contig 25218 bp, 25 predicted proteins | sample 5400221 | NCBI WGS metagenome assembly WNFR01 (sample SAMN13153357, study PRJNA577476) | soil metagenome | isolation source: 40 cm soil under Madrone tree | place: USA:California | collected 2016-06-14 | reverse complement strand
CGCCACCATGGCCACTCTCGGTTCCGTCCTCGGCGGCTTCCTCACCTATCGCATCGCCCGAAGAGGTGGTGAGCAGGCGCTCACAAAGCGCTTCTCGAAGAAAAGAGTCGAAAAAGTTGTCAACACTTTCGACTTTCGAACACTGGGGCTTCGCTGCCATCGTTGTTCCCGCGCTGCTCCCGCCGCCATTTCCGTTCGTGCCTTTCGTGATCGCCGCAGGCGCTATGCAGTATTCGCGAACCAAATTCCTGATCGCTTTGACCATCGGCCGCCTGATCCGTTACACGCTCCTCGCCTTCCTGGGCGCCACCTACGGACGCCACATTCTCTCGCTGTTCTCCCACCACGCATACGCCACTATTTTCGTCGCGCTTGGAATCGGGATCGCCGTCGTAATCATCGTCCTGCTTGTCCGTAAGCGCCGTTTGGCGCACCCAGCGCATCGCTAAACGGACTGTCGGCTCCTTCCAGCAAAAACAACGCACCGGCCGCGCCCTGCAAGGCAATGTTCCCACGCATTAACTGCAAACTTCACGTCTCTCTGTCTCACATTGAATGGACAAAAAAAGACCATATGTGGTTTCATAGTCGGTCGGCAAATTGCCCGCATTTCGCAAGAGGAACGCGGCCAGTTCACGCGTGAAGGAGCTTCTACATGGATATTGGATATCGGCTACGTACGCTGCGAGAGGAGAAGAAAATCTCTCAAGGCGAAATTGAAAAACGTACTGGGCTTCTGCGTTGCTACATCTCTCGCGTCGAGAACGGCCATACAGTTCCGGCCATCGAGACGCTCGAAAAGCTGGCCCGGGCGATGGACATGCCCCTCTATCAACTGGTGTATGACGGTCAGGAGCCGCCTGCCTCGCCACTCAATGGCGGCGACAAGCGGTCTGACGAATGGGGTAGCGCCGGGAAGGATGCTCGCTTTCTGAGCAAGCTTTGCCGATTCCTGGCGCAAATGAAAGAGAGCGATCGAGAGTTGCTCTTAAGTTTTGCCGAGCAAATGCCCAGGCGCAAAAAATAGCGCGCTCTCGGACGCCCCGAAGAAGCTGACCAGGTCGAGCACCGCTTGAAGTCTTGGCCCACGTCCGCTGCTAATCCCAATTAATTGTGCCTATAACCGAACCCGTCTGTTGAAGGCGGATTGCCCTAACGCTTCCCCGTGGCCACCGCATTCGACGGTTCGTACAACAGCACCTTGCGCCCGGGCACGCCGGCCGATAATCGGCGCAGCGCGTAGCGGAACGGCCGCGGCCCCGCGCACTTCCCGCAATCTTCCAGCCGATAATAGTTTTCGCCAGACCGAACCACCCGCGGAGGATCCCAGTCCGGCTTTCTCCGGCTGGCTCGAATTTCCATAATCTCGTCTGTTCCGCTCTTTTGAAACGAAATCTCGTCGGCGCATACGGGCACACTCGATTCCAGTATCTTTTCACTCACAGCATTCACGAATGAAGAGGCCACGCCCGGCGCCTCTTGAGTTGTTTTCGATCGCCCAGAAAGCACCGCAAATGCCTTATCGACTAGAAAAAGCGGAAGCGTCCCTAGCAGGCTATCCGAAAACGCCGCCCCGCACATTCGCACCGCGCCTTCGGCGCTGAAATACCCCAGAACCCACGTCAGCGGATGATTCACCCACATGAACCATGCCATCGCGCCAATCGCCTGGTCCGTGATCCCGCTCCCTGCTGGTCCGTTCAGCGCCACTTCCAGCCCGCGATTCACCCATGTCGTCATCGAAACCGAATACCACTTCAGCAGCGCCGCCAGCGCAACCGCAAATTCCGCCAACCCGCTGAGCGCCACGGCGTGCGTCCAGTTGATGGAATCCGAAAATGGCAGCCCCAAACGCCAACGCTTCGGCAAAATGGATAGGAACGGCCCGACTATGTATGTCCACATTTGGTCTTTGCCTTTCCTAATCTATAGGAAAGTATCTTCGGTGCCAGTACCCCTCGCTGCCAAAGTACCAAACAGGTACGACCTTCTTAGCAGGCTCCACACGCGAGGGGCAAACCCTTCAATCTACAGCCTTTATTTCCCACTTGACAAATAGTAACGGATGCGGTAATCTATCAGTCAAGGTTCTGCTGACAGTGTCCCCGTTTAGTCCCTCCTCCCCCCGCAACGCGATGTGTATCCAAAGGACCGTATTGTCGCCCCTCCCAGCCCGCTATTCACTACCCACTTTTCTCCCCTCCCTACCCGCTACTCACTACCCACTACCCACTTTCTTCACCAAGTCACGTGTTTTCCTCAGCTTGCGGCCTCTCTTCCCTCTCCAAAAAAGTCAACTCCTTTACAATCAAGCAAATCCAGCCTCTTTTCCGAAAACACCCGGGGTGGGGGTACCTCTGGTCACTCGCCACTTCCCCCCCGATACCGGTACCGTCTCAACATCGGCACAGGCAACATTCCAACCTTCAGACTTTACTGTGCTACTATCGCCCAAGTTCGGTCCCAATCGGCCAAAAGTTCGCCCCCTTCCACCAGCGGCAGACACACTTATGCCCGACGGCACACGTCGCAGTGGACGCATTTCCAAACAGATTGCTATCGCTCTCATCGGAAGCGACATCGAAGGACGCATTTTTTCCGAGCAAACCAAGACCGTAGTGCTCAGCCGCCACGGCGCCGGCATCGTCTCCTCGTACAAACTTTCCGCCGAGCAGGAAGTGGTCATTCGCAACGAGGAATCCAACAAAGAGATCGAAGCGCGCGTCGTCGGCCAGATCGGCTCGGACGGCGACACCTACATCTATGGCATCGCGTTCTTGGACCCGCAGATCAATTTCTGGGGCCTCGATTTTCCGGATTTGTCGGAGACGGAAAAACAGGCCACCCATACGCTTCTGGAATGCGGCGGTTGTCACTCGCGCGAAATGGCCGACCACAGCGATCTGGCTTCCGACGTAATGGCCGTGAACGAAAGCATCATGCGCTACTGCCAGAAGTGCGGGTTGTCGACATTGTGGAAAAAGGCCACGGGCGGCCAGTCGACGGAAGACGATTCCTTGGAGTCCACTACAGCACGGTTCTCAAACGCAACCGGAAGGCCAGACGGCTCGGCTGGCTTGACGCAGCGGCCGTCCGCGTTCGCGGGTCCTGCCTGGATGCACGCGGAAGCGCTGGAGCCGATAGCGCCTGCAGCCATGATCGAGCCGCTCGCCCCGAGTGCTTTGGTGGATCGGAGCGCCGGCATCTTGCCATTGACCGAACCCGCGGATACACCAACAGCTGCATCATCCAGTGCCGCCGAGTCGGACGCCCGTATAGCTGTAAAAGAGTCAGGTGCGCCTGTTGCGGTAAAAGATCGGGAGAATCGGCGAAAGCATGCGCGCACGCGCGTGAACTTCAAAGCCTGCGTGCGCCGCGCCGGCTCGGCCGACGATATTGTGGCCTGCGAAGACATGTCGCGAGGGGGGCTGCGCTTCAAAAGCAGCCGGGAATACTTCGAGAAAACGGTGATCGACGTGGCCGTGCCGTATTCTCCCGGAGACCAGGCCATCTTTGTGTCCGCGCAAATCGTATACGTCCAAGAGTTGCCGGAGCAGAAGCTGTATAGGTGCGGCGCCATGTATCTGCGCAGCAGAAGATAAAGGGCAAAAACGAAACTGGTGTTCCGAATAGAGCGGCGGCAACGGCAAAACAAGGCGAAATGCCCGCCAGTGTGAGAACACAAGTGTCATTGTGTTGTCACGAGCGTCGGACGCGGGATGAATACAGGGTTGTGCCACGCAGCATTAAACGCTTTTCCTCCAACCGAGCGGCGCTGCGGCGAATCTAAACATTTAGGGCTATGGATCGTCGCCTGGAAATCGATGCAGTTCGCGGGCTGATGCTGGTGTGGATGGCGCTCACCCACCTCCCCACGTTCTTGCCGACGTACACGAATCAGCCCTTCGGCTTTGTTTCGGCGTCGGAAGGTTTCATTTTCTTGTCCGCGGTGTTCACCGGCCGGATCTACTTCCGGCTGGCTCAGCGCGAAGGCTACCCAGCGATGCGCAGCAAACTACTGCTGCGCACCCTACGCCTCTATGGCTATCACGCGCTCCTTCTCGCCTTCGCGTTCTTGGTCGCCGTGCCCATTGCGGCGCGCGGCAATCGCCCGCAGCTTCACAATCTGCTCGATTTCTATTTCGCCGCGGGTCCGAAGCAAGCGATCACCGAAGCCTTTCTATTGATTTACCAGCCGCCGCTTCTGGACATCCTGCCGATGTACATTCTGTTTCTGCTATTCACGCCGCTGGCACTGACAATTTCTCGCCGCACCGGCTGGAGTCCCATTCTCGCGGGCGGCGCCACGCTCTGGTTCCTGGCGCATCTTGGCTTGCGCGAAGCGCAACACAATTTTGTGAATAACGTGCTGCGCATCCATATCCCGATAAATGAAATGGGCTCCTTTGATTTATGGGCCTGGCAATTTCTGTGGATTCTAGGTCTGTGGTTTGGCGTGCGCTGGGCGCAGGGCAATCTGCCGGTGGAAAACTGGGCGCGGCGGGCGGTGATTCCGGCCGCGATTGTGGTCGCGGTGCTTTTGCCGTTTCGCTATGCGGTGGGGCGCGGAATCGAGTTGGGCGCGTTCGAGCCGTTGTTTGATAAGTGGCATTTCGGCGCCGTCCGCCTGATTAATTTTGCGGCTGCGGGGGTGCTGCTCATTCGGTTTCAGCAGATACTGAAACCGCTCGCCGTACGCCCGCTGGTTTTGCTGGGTCAGGCTTCACTGCAAGTTTTCTGCGTGCATCTACTTTTCACTTTCGCAGGACTGACGCTGCTGGGAAACGCCGCGATGCTGAGCGCGTGGCAGCAGGTCGCGTTGCTGGCGGCGACTTTAGCGGGGATGCTGCTGACCGCGAAGATATTTTCGAAATCCGAGTCGAAAGTAGAGCGAAAGGGCGAAAGCGTGCCTCCGGAAACATCGACTGCCAGGCCAGTGCTGGCAACAGCGCCGGCGCTCCCGAGCCGAGCGGAAGCGCAGGCGCAATATTCCGGTGTCGAAGAAACTACACGGCCCGCGGAGTCCCAGCTCCACAGCAGCGATATACCATCTTAGTTAAATCGCCCCGAACCTTTCGGCCTCGTGACCGCCCCCTCCCCTAGTACCCCAAACTCGGTACCCCCGCTCTATGGTGAAGCGCGCGAGCCGGCTGCGACAATGCTCGCAGAAAGTCGAGACCACGTGGTCTCGCTCAGAGGCTCACTCAAACTTATGTCCGAACGTGTCAGTGCCGTGACGCCAACGCAATCCACGTCGCTCCCTCAAACGCCGGCGGAACGCCGGCAGATGCGAAGAGCCGGTGTTTCGCTGCAGGTACGGATTCGCAGCGCAGATTTCAACGACGGAAACTTCGACGAGGTGCGGGTAACACAAAACGCTTCGCGGAAAGCGATCTATTTCTTCACCAAGCTGGACCGCTACTACAGGGGGATGCGCGTTCGGGTGACGTCCCCCTACGAGCCGGAAGCTTGCGCCGCGAATCTCGAGCAAGTCGGAGAAGTGGCGCGGGTACACCGGCGCGAAGGCGGGTACGGAGTGGCTATAGCGCTCCTGTCTCATGCGCACCCGGCCAGCACACAGCCCGATGGGCCGAAGCCTGTTGCGTCATCTGCGAGTGTGCAAGGAAGTGCGGCGGCGACCGGTGCGCCGAGTGAGCGCCGCTGTGCGACACGGTCGCCGTTTATCGCGCCGGTCGAGATGCTGGAGATGCGCACTGGCTCGCGTATTCAGGCGCGCACATCGGACTTGAGCGCGCAAGGTTGCTACGTAGATACGCTGAACCCGCTTCCGGTGGGTGCCGCGGTGCGGCTGCAGATCCACCGGACAGGTTTGATCCTTGACGTGCTCGCGACCGTCAGTTCACGTCACATCGGTTCAGGGATGGGGCTGGTGTTCGGGGAGCTAACGGCTGTGCAAAGGAGCGTCTTGGAAAATTGGCTTGGCGACCTGGGTTTGCCGCGCACGGTGTTTGCCGAGAACCCGTCTCGGCGAGCGGCTGAGTCGTCTTCATCCAACGCCGATTGCGCGGTGCGACTGATTCAGATCCTGGTGCGCAAAGGCGTGCTGAGCCAGTCTGAAGCAACCGAAATACTGCGCGAGTGTGCGAGCTAGCGAGGGCCCTCGTTCTCTCTCGCCGCTACTTTCGATCGAATCCTTCGGCGTAAATTGCAAGCCCGGCGATGTAATCGCCGGGCTTTTTTGTTTCCTTTCAGATTTTCGCCTGAAAGTTAATTCCCCTCACAATCGCTGCGTTACGATCTGCGATCGCTAGAAACGCAGTACTACGCCCGCGGAAAAGCGCGGTTGGTTCTGCGTCGTGGAATTGAAATGGGTAAGCAGATAGTCGATCTCGATGGGGCGCAAAGAGAGAAGGGGCAACAGTTTCAGGTCCAGGCCGGCGCCGAGCGTGGCGGCGAAGCCGTTCTGCGTGGTGGCGGCAGTGAACACCGGATTGGTGCTGGAACCGACGGATTCGTGTGCGCCGCCGACCAGAACATGCGCGAAGGGAGAAATAGGTCCGGGGAAGCGAAGCTGCGGGCCGAAGAGATACGTTTTCAAGTGCGTGTTAGAGCCCTGGTGCGTTCCGGAAGTGTCGCTGTACTCAGCGGCGAAAGCGAGTGGGCCCAAAACTTTTGAGGCCGCGGAAACTTCCCAGCCGTTGAGATTGAGGTGCTGGGTGTTCGCGGCCGTGGGGCAGCCCTGGAAAGGGCAGAGCGCGGCAGTTTGCAAAAAGGTGACCGGAGCATGCGTAAACGAATAGCCGCCGTAGAGCTCGATCTTCTGTGCGCGGGAAGGCGTGGCGAACAGGAGTGCGGCGAAAACGAGACTGAAGAGTGACACGAAAATGCGCATGAACATCCCCTTGTTTAGTTTTTAGAATACTGGCTAGGTTCGAGGTTGGATGCGTGGCTTTCGGGACAGTTGTACCTCAATGCGAGGAATGTGTCCTATTCGTAACGGAGAGCGACAATGGGATCGACGCGCATAGCGCGGCGCGCCGGGATGTAGCAGGCGGCGAGAGCGACGGACATCAAGATTACTGCCACGGCTAAGAACGTGACCGGGTCGGTGGCGCTGACACCGTAGAGCATTTTGACCATGACGCGGGTGAGAACGAGCGAGGCGGCGAGTCCGATGAATACACCCAGGACGGCCATTTTTACACTGTGGCCCAGGACAAGACGCAAAATGTCCCAGCGGCGCGCGCCGAGGGCAACGCGAATGCCGATTTCCTGCGTGCGCTGGCCAACGAGATAGGAGATGACGCCATAGATGCCGACACTGGAAAGAAGAAGCGCGAACGCCGCGAAAATGCCGAGAAGAATCATGGAGAAGCGGCGAGCGCCGAGCGAATCGGAAATAATTTCGTCCATCGTTTGAGCGCGGTAGATGACTTGCTGGCTGCTCATTTGCCGGCTGGTGTCGCGAATGGAATCGAGAAGACCGGCGGTGCTGTTCGCGGCGCGCACCATCACGCTTATGCCGTTCGGCACCAAAGAGAGGAACGCGTCGGGCATCTGCATGCACGGGATGTAAAGCTCGGCGCGAAGCTGTTGGGTGTCATCGGAGTCGAGGCCCCACTGATTGACGTGGCCGACAACGCCGACGATTTCGGCCCGGCCATCGCTTTTGTCCAGAACGCGCACGGACCGGTGATTGTTCAGAATGATGCGTTTGCCGATGGGATCCTGATTACCAAAATATTTGCGGGCAAATATGTCGTCGATCACCACCACGAGCGGAGCGTGCTCGTTATCCTGCGGGGTGAAGAAGCGCCCGCGTTGCAGGGGGATGCCCATGGTCTGCAGGTAGCCCGGCTCGACAATGTAATCGATGGTCCAGCTCATTTCGTTCTGACTCGCGGGCTGCGGCTGACCATCGAGCCAGAAAAGTTGCTCGTCATCGCTGCCCAGCGGAACCGCGCCCCACGTCTCGGACATGGACTGAACGCCAGGGGTCGCAGCGATTTTCGCGTCCAGCTCGCGGACCGCGGCGCGAATCGCGTCCGGCCTCGCCGTCATCATGGACGGAGGCAGCGAAACGCTGAAGGTCAAAACATTTTCCGGGCGAAATCCGGGATTCGCGGTCCAGAGGCGCGCCATCGTTCGAATCATAAGTCCCGCCCCAATGAGCAAGACCAGCGCCATGGCCATTTCCGCCGCTACAAAGACCGCCTGAGCACCATGGCGCGCGTTGCTTGCGCCGCGGCCGCCCTCCTTCAAAGTCTTGTGCAACTCCGGCGTACGCGTCTTCAGCGCGGGAGCCAAACCAAACAATATTCCTGCCAGCAGCGAAACGGCCGCCGTGAAAATCAACACGCGCGCGTCGAGACCGACGGCTCCAGCGCGCGGCAAATCCGCGGGAAGATGTTTCAGCGCGGCTTGCGTTCCCCAACTAGCCAGCGCTAAGCCCAGCGTGCCTCCAACGAGAGCCAACAAGATGCTTTCGGTGAGAAGCTGGCGGACGACGCGCCCCTGACCGGCGCCGAGCGCGGTGCGAATCGCGAACTCGCGAGTGCGCCCGGCGGAGCGCGCCAGCAGAAGATTGGCGACATTCACGCAGGCGATCAAGAGCACGAAGCCAACCGCCGCGAAAAGCACAAGCAGGATCGGCTGGACATCACCGAGCATGTCTTGCCGCAAGGGGAGCAGAGTCGCGGCGACGCCTTTGTTGTCGTCCGGGAAAGCCACCGCGAGGTTGCGCGTGACTTCCCTCATGTCGGCGCGCGCTTGCTCGATGCTGACGCCGGGCTTAAGCCTGGCGATTCCGTGGACACCGAGTCCCGCGCCGCGTTTGGACAGCAAGGGATTGTTCCACTGCCCAATCGGTACGTAGATTTCCGCGACCTGGAAGCTCCTAAGAAGAAGATCGAAATTCGCGGGAACCACGCCGACGACCGTGTAGCCCCGGCCGTCCAGGGTGACACTTTTTCCTAGGATGTCTGGGGAGGAACTGAATTTGCGCTTCCACAGGCCTTCACTAATCAGTGCGATCGGGGCGGCGCCGATCTCGTCCTCGCCGGGAGCGAAGCTACGCCCGAGCACCGGGTTCACGCCCACCGTAGAGAAGAAATCAGAAGAAATGAAGCGCCCGCGCACCTGCTCGGCTTCGCCTATGCCGGTGAGGCTGAAGGCAAAGCCGCGAGAGATAGCCACGGAGGAAAAAGTGTGATTGTCTCTTTGCCAATCGCGAAAATTAGGATACGAGATCGAGCCGAATTCGAAATTAGGCTTGCTTTCGTGAAGGGTGACGAGTTGCTCCGGATGGGGATAAGGCAGCGGATTGAGCAGCACGCCGTTTACGACGGAGAAGATGGCGGTGTTCGCGCCGATGCCGAGGGCGAGAGTCAGGACGGCGACAAGGGTGAAGCCAGAATTTTTGCGCAGCATGCGCGCGCCGTAGCGGAGATCTTGCAACAGTTCTTCGAGCCACAGCCAGCCCCACTGGTCGCGGGTGACTTGTTGCACCAGGGCGACATTACCGAATTCGCGCCGGGCAGCGTGTTGCGCGCGTTCAACGGATTCGCCGCGATCGATGCCGTCGCTTGCCGCCATTTGCAGATGGCTCTGCAGCTCCTTTTCGAGTTCTTCCTGCCTATCCTGACGCTGCCAGGGAAATTTCATGCTTGCCCTCGCTTTGCGGGGCTGAGGACGCCGGCGATGGCATCGCTGAGCTGCTCCCAGCGCGACCGTTCCGAGAGGAGCTGCTTTTTGCCCTTGGCGGTGAGGCGGTAGACGCGGACGCGCTGCTTGTTGTCCGAAACTTTCCAGTCCGCGGAGATCCATTTTTGCCGCTCGAGCCGGTGCAGCGCGGGATACAGGGAGCCGGTATCGACCTGGAGAATTTCGCCGGAGTTGGCGCGGATAGCCTGACTGATGCCGTAGCCGTGCTGCGGCCCCCACTGCAGGGTTTGCAGAATCAACAGGTCCAGTGTGCCTTGCAGCAGCTCGATGCGGTTCTGGTAGCGCTGGGCCATTTATATCTCCGAGGAGTAGACACTCTACACCCTTGCATGTAGGACGTCTACAGCCTCAAAAGGCCTGCAAATTAATTGCCGCTTCTTGCCGAATGCGGAAACTATTGGCGCAGAACGATTTGATTTGAGTCCTCCTGAACCTGGCCGCCGACCGGATGACCGGTATTGGGATTGGGATTCACGAAAATGAACGAGCCAGCCGCTACCTGGAGTTGCACAGCGGCGAGACTTGTGGCGCCCCCGGAAGAGCGCGATAGCGGGTTCGGAAAATCGGCGCCGCAGGTATAATGCCGCGATGATTGCATCCGCCGCCGTTTCGAAGCGCGCACTCAGCATGTTCGGGCGGGTTTTTCCCCGCTGCAGCATGATCTCGCAGGCCATTGCGTTCAATTTATTCCTGGCGTTCTTCCCTACTTTGCTCATTGCCGTGGCTCTGGCCACCAGCCCGATCGGCGCAGGCACCAACCTGTTCGATCTGATTTCGGACTTGACGAGCTTTCTGCCGCCGGGAAGCCAGCAAATTGTTTCGGAATTTCTGGTCAAGCGGGGACCGGACGCATGGAAGTGGGCGCTGCTGGGATTGGGAGGAATGCTGCTGGCCGGCACGCAGGTGATGAAGCTGCTGATGGAAGGAATCCACATAATTTACGGAGATCGCGAGCGGCCGGGATTTCTTGCGCGGCAGTTGCGCGCGCTAGCATTGCTCGTTCTGACCATCGCTCCTCTACTGCTAGCGGCGATTCTCGGCGTGTTTGGACGGCCGTTGCGGCACTTGATTGGCTCTGCGCTCGGAAAAGGACCGCCCGTGCAAAATTGGTGGGCCGTTTTTTTTCACGGGATTTCGATTTTGCTGGCCATGATCGCGGTCGTCATCATTTATAGGTGGGCGCGGCCCCGGCAACACAACCTCACAAGCGTTCTGCCCGGGGCGATGATTGCCACGCTGCTGTGGTGGGTGGCGGACCTGGTATTTGGATTTTATGTCCGCAAGATGCCGTATGGAATCATTTACGGAGGACTGGCCGCGGTGATCGGCTTGCTGATCTGGATGGAGCTGTCCACCGTAATTATTTTTTTGGGCGCGGCGTGGAACGCCGAGCTGGCGGAGAGCCGCAAAGGCTCGCGCGCCATCGCCGCTTGAGGCACCCGTGCGCGTCGAATGCTATTCCGGGTACAAGGGCGACGAGCGCCCGGTAAAGCTGCAGCTCGGCGATCACATGGTAGCGATCGCCGAGATTGAAGACCGCTGGTACTCACCCGGCGCCACGTATTTTCGCGTGCTGCTCGCCAACGGCGAGCGCTACGTCCTGCGCCGCGAAGATGCGCAGGATGTCTGGACGCTGCAAGCGTTCCGCGCACCCCAGTAGGCCGTATCCGTGCCACGCTTAGCACCCGGCATCCGGACGCAAGAGGCTAAGCCACGAATTTCTTTAAAGGCTCCCAGTAGTGCGCGTACCATCCATACTCGAAATGCCGGAAATTGCCTTCTGGAAAACCTGTGTGGTCAAGGACAATTCTGGTTTGCGGCCCCAACTCTTTCAGTTCAAGTTTGACCAGCGAATAGAGTCCCGGCTCCCAGGCGGCGGGACGCCACGCCTGCACGATCCGTTCCTTGGGAACCAATTCGATGTTTCGTCCAACGACCAATCCGCCGAACATCGAAAAGGTGCCTCCCGCTTCGCGGTTGATCTCAGCCGGTGCACCTGAGCAAGCGGTGAATTGCTTGGAGTCGAGCAGCACATCATAGATGCGCTGGCGGCTCGCCTTGATATCGATCTCTTGGTGGAGATAGGTGAGCAGGCCTTCGACTCCGGCGCTCTGCGCTTCCTTCATTTTCTCCTGATTCTCCTGAGCTTTCCCCCAAACACAAGGACCGGCGGCTAGGCCACCAAGCGCGACGGCCACACTCGCAATCAGTTTCCGTCGTGTGGGCGCCACCGCCAGTGCACACGGATTCGTCCCCTCGCTCATTTATTCCCTCCTAATTTGACACCCTCGGCAGTTCGCCCGCCGTGCCCGCATGGAAACACGAAAACAAAATATGTTCAAAATAATATTTCGCTAGGCGGGTTACCGACACCCGAGCGATACTTCCGCACCTAACGACCACCCAGGAGGCCTCATGCCCTATCCCGCTGGCCACCGCAAGGAAGTAAGACAAAACATCATTCAGAGTGCGCGAAAACTGTTCAATCGATACGGATTCGAAAATGTCTCTCTTCAGCAGATCATGGCCGGTGCGGGTCTCACACACGGCGGCTTCTATAGCTATTTCAAAAGCAAAAGCGATCTCTATACCGAAGTCTTGGGATGCTTCCTCACCGATCCGGAATGGAAAAGCTGCTGGGAGGGTGTGCATGTGGATCTCTCATCCACCGATGTGGGCCCGCAAGTCGTGCGCGCCTACCTGTCCCGGCAGCACTTTGAGGACGTTGAAAACTCATGCCCGATGGTTGCCTTGCCGAGCGACGGCGCGCGCAGCGGCAAAAACGTCAAGCGTGCGTACGAGACCGTGTTCAAGGCGATGGTCAACGTATTAGAGCGCAGCGTCTCAGAGAAGAATCAGTCTCGTCGCACAACGGCGCGAGCCATCGCAGCGTTGTGTGTGGGTGGTATGGTAGTCGCCCGATCGTTGGCTGACGGCGCTCTTGCAGATGAACTGCGCGACGCATCCATGGCTATGGCGCTCAAGCTCGGCAAATGGGACACGCCAAATCGCAAACTAAAATCGAAGTGATCCCCCGCCTGCTCAATTTCCAGGTACGTCGTCCGTCGCGCGTGATCCGAAAGGCACCGTCAGTCAGGATATGTGGCTCAGATTGCGGGCTGGTGCGCCGGACTTGCTGTTTGATGCGAGCGCTCTGAAAGCCTCTTCCAATTCCTCGCCTGCGCAATGCAAATAACGTGAAATATCAAAAACAGCGGCACAAGGAAGGTTGGAACCAAGCTCAAGGGCAGCACTGTCATCGGGGCCATCGTAGGGCCTTGCGGGCTGAGGAAGCCGGCGGTTGTGCCCACGCCAACGGCAACGACCAGGTCCAGGATTCCAAGCAGCTGCCAAAGTATGAAGCCTTTGCGGTGATTGGCGCCAGCAAGCTTCCATGCCACGAATGAGGCGGTCACCCCGATGGCCATGTCGCCATATCCGCCGGGCAACGCGAAGATTGCCGGAAGGACGCCGCGTGCCTCCAACAGGACGAAGATGAAGCCGATAAATCTCCAGGACTGAAGAGCGGTCAAGGTCCGCGGGTTCAAAGACAATGCGAACTGGCGAAATCTCTCCGACGCCGCAAACCACAGCGCAAATACAACGATCGGCGCCAAAGCGGCTATCGCCACCTCAACTCCGATGCGATTCGCATCATTCTGAAACAGATGTAATGCTGAAGCGGACAGAGCGAAGATAAACCACACGACGATGATCCCAATGGTGAGCTTTCCATAGTTCTTCATAGCGATTCTCCTTTATTGATGATTAGGCCCGTGACTTGATAGCTGAGTTGCAGAAGATTGTTCCAAGCCGGCTCCCCGAGCTGCCGGCGCAGGCGCGATTGCACTTTCTCCCAGACCGGCAGAGCACGCCCGAGTTCCATTTCTCCGCCGCTGGCAAGACGTAGCCACCGTTCCCTCCGGTCTTCGCCGCGGCGCTCTGCGATCCAGCCTTGCCGGCGCATGATGGCGAGGGTTCGCGTCAGGCTCGTGCTGTCCATCGCCAGCATTTCGCCCAGTTGTCCCTGGGACACTTCTCCGGCGCGCGAGAGCACTTGCAAAATCGAGAACTGCGTAGCTCGCAGCCCAAGCGGACGCAGCGCCTCCTCGTACAGCTGGGTGAGCGCCCGCGAAGTCCGGCGGAAGCTTCCACACATGCACGGCAACATGGGCAAGAGTGCTTGGCTCATGGCAGATAGATGCATATACATGTATCGAGGTTACACGGAAATCCAGCTGGATCTGGAGCCCCCATTCACCCGGAATGACGGTCCTAAGCGCTGCATATTACATCACGGACATCAAACAACGTACGCCAGCAACTAACCGCCCTTGTGTCAACTTCCGTGCCATCAGAGGGCAATTGGTGAGTGCCCAAACGCGAACCAACTCAAAGCGGCGGTCATCCAAGCAGGTACAAGGAGACTGTCGCAAGTGCGGCACGTCGTGGACGGTTGCACCCTCAACCGTTGAAAGAGCGCATTGTGCGAGAAGGCGGTTACGGATTATCGCTCGAAGGAGCGTCGGCGGCCGATCTCGTCAAATCAATGCAAGCCAGGAGCGTAACCTGTCGCTCAGAAAGGAAAATCAGCATGAAGTCACGGCTGGAAGATTTTGATCTGGTGATTCTCGGTGGCGGCACGGGATCGACGATCGCAGCATGGACGTTTGCCGGCAAAGGAAAGAGCGTCGCAGTGGTCGAGCGCCGATACATTGGCGGTTCGTGCCCGAACATCGCGTGTTTGCCGAGCAAGAATATCATTCACAGCGCGAAGGTGGCCTCGTACCTTCGCAGAAGCGAAGAGTTCGGCATCCCCAAGAGAGACTTCGGCGTTGATATGCGCACTGTTCGCGAACGCAAACGCAAAATGGTATCGAACTGGAATGACGTGTATCTCGGCAACTACAAGAAGACCAGCGCTGAATTCATCCTCGGCTCCGGGCGCTTCATCGGCCCTAGAACACTGGAGGCCGCGCTCCCTGACGGAGCAACCCGGCAACTCCAAGGAACCAATGTGATCATCAACACCGGCACACGCGCTGCGTTCGAACCAATTCCTGGCCTTGCTGAAGCGCAACCCCTCACCCATATCGAAGCACTCGAACTGGATGAAGTACCGGAACATCTTCTCGTGATCGGCGGCGGCTATATTGGATTGGAGCTGTCTCAGGCAATGCGCCGCTTCGGCAGCAAAGTTACGCTGATCGATCGTAATGACCGGCTCATGCATCGAGAAGACGAAGACGCGACAGAAGCTCTTGAAACTCTATTTGCGGATGAAGGCATCGATGTCGTTCTGAACGCCAGGATCACACGGATCTCAGGGAAGTCCGGCCAGTCGGTAGGAATTCTTTTCGAGAGGAATGGGAATGGGGCCACAAAAATGCTGGAGGGCAGCCACCTGCTGGTGGCAGCGGGCCGCGCTCCGCATACTCAGGGAATCGGATTGGAGCTGGCCGGCGTCGAACTCACCGATCGCGGCTACATCAAGGTGAACGAGCGGCTGGAGACCACCGCGCCCGGCGTTTGGGCGATCGGCGAGGTGGCAGGCAGCCCGCAATTTACCCACGTCAGCGTTGACGATTTTCGTGTGGTCTATGACAGCCTCACTGGCGGCAAGCGCGTGACGACGGGAAGACAAATTCCATTTTGCCTTTTTACGGATCCGGAATTTGCCCGAGTGGGCCTGAACGAGAAAGAGGCCAAGGCGCGCGGTGTTCCCTATCGCTTGTTTAAGATTCCGATGGAGGCGGTAATGCGTGCGAGCACGCTGTCTGAAACACGAGGATTTCTAAAGGCCCTCGTGGAAGTGGATGGGGATCGCATTCTTGGCTTCACCGGCTTTGGTGTCGGCGCGGGCGAGATCTTGTCTTCCGTGCAGATTGCCATGACCGCAGGCCTGCCCTACACGGCATTACGCGATGCGATTCTGACTCACCCGACCCTTGTCGAGGGGCTTATCCCATTGTTCTCGTCTGCGGCATCGAGACCAGAATCAACCGGCGGAAACGACCGGCTTGGCGTCAAGGACAAGATCTACAAGGCAGCCAGCGAATAGAAAGCGCTGTGCAAAAAGGAGGGCGATTATGAAATTCATTACCAATGTGTTGATCAAGCTTGGAATCCTCAAGGACCATCTCGATTACCACTTAGTCCGAGCATCGATGGTCCTCATATTTTTCTTTTTTGGATATCAGAAATGGTTTCCATATGAGGCGCAGGCCTTGATTCCTTACATCAGCCACGGGCCCCTGATTTTCTGGATGTACCCTGTTTTCGGTATCCGCGGCGCAACCTATTTCTTGGGAGTTTCGGAATGGCTGTTTGGGGCACTCTTGTTTGCAGGATTCTGGAACAAGAAACTGGGAATTCTCGGTGCTCTTGGCGCCTGCGCGAGCATGCTCGCGACGAGCACCTCTATTCCGTTTATGCCGGATGGCTGGGCTGCGTCTGCCGGCGGGTTTCCGGCAATGACCGAGCGCGTTGCTTTCCTCATGAAGGACATAGTGATTTTTGCCGCTTCGTTCTATTTGCTGAAACAGGATGTGGCCAGAGTCTCGCTTCCTATGGGAGTCCCGAGTGCATATCAAAAAGCAGCCTGAAGGAAGCTCATGCGCCAAGGTCTAGAATTCAGCCCAGCGTGGTTGCTATCGCTCGAGAATCAAAACGATAGCAACATTTCCTATTGGCACCTTTCTTTCTGTATTTGAGGGCAGCATATCCCGAGCAAGCGAAGGAACGGTGTTCCGCTTCTTTTCGTCGGTGGAATTTACAAGTTACAGGAACGCGCTGTGATTGGGTAGCCAGCTGTGATTGGGTAGCCAGATGATGCGCGCCTGCGATTAATGTAATTGGATCTTGCTAAGCATCGACTCATTCGTTCAAACATCTAATCCGGACTGCAGACAGAAAAAGAAACGCTTGATCTGAACAAGGAGTGGGTTATGTCAAAAAAATTTGCAGGCAAAATCGCGGTTGTCACGGGAGGATCGACAGGCATGGGCCTGGCTACCGCGAAGCGGTTCGTTCAAGAGGGGATGGACCACGTTTTCATTACCGGTCGCCGTAAAGACGCACTGGATGCTGCGGTCGCTGAAATCGGAAAAAACGTGACGGCCGTGCAAGGCGACGTTGCCAGCCTGTCGGACCTCGACCGTTTGTACGACGCAGTGAAGAAACACCATCGCCCGATTGACATTATCTTTGCCAACGCTGGTGTGGCGAAACTGGCCCCCTTCGGCACCGTGGATGAGGGATTTTTTGACCTTCACTTCGACGCAAACGTGAAAGGACTCTTCTTTTCGGTGCAGAAGGGCCTCCCTTTGATGAAGGACGGCGGGTCGATCATCCTCAATGGATCGATTGCGGACATCAAAGGTTTTCCCGCCATGAGTGTGTACAGCGCTACGAAGGCGGCCGTTCGTTCGTTTGCGCGGACATGGACGAATGATTTGCGGAGCCGTCGTATCCGAGTGAATGTGCTCAGCCCCGGTCACATCGATACTCCGATCATGGAAAGCCTCCAGCAGGGCGAAGCGCTCGCAAAAATGAAGAAAGAGATGGAGAATAATGTTCCGCTTGGCAGGTTGGGAGACCCGGACGAGATCGCAAAAGCCGTCTCATTCCTCGCGTCCGATGAGGCCAGCTATGTCTCGGGCGCAGAGCTTTACGTCGACGGCGGCGTGGCCCAAATCTGAGCCTCGCAAATGGCGCTGATCTTGCGGTCTCGAAACGGAAAGGGGAAAGACAATGGCAAGTCTTCAGTCTCGTTTAGATGAATTCAAGAAGGCGTTCGAGTCCGGCGCTCCTCCGTATAACGCGCCGCGCGAGGCGATCGAAACGACGCATCGCGCCACAGCCGAACTCAAAGCCTCGGGAATTGAGAATGCTGCCCTAAAAGCCGGGGATCGCGCTCCGGATTTCAGCTTGTTCAATCAAGATCATGTCAAAGTGAATTCCGCCGACCTGCTTCGCCAAGGCCCCGTCGTCGTTAGCTTCTTCCGACGGCACTGATGACCCTACTGCAATATGGAGCTGGAGGCTCTACGGGACATCAATTCAGAGGTTAAGGGACTCGGAGCGCAGGTCGTGGTGCTGACTCCTGAGGTGGAGCGGTACACGCGCAATCTCCACAAGAAGCTGAACCTGCCTTTCGACATCCTGACGGATCTTCACCTCAAGACCGCGGAGCAGTTTCGGCTTGCATTTGTATTGCCGGATTACTTGCGCGACCTTTACAAATCCTTCGGTAGCACGCTGGACAGGTTCCACGATGAGCCGGGATACCGATTGCCGATGCCCGCGCGGTACGTGATCGACAAGGAAGGGATTATTCGTGCAGCCGATGTGAACGCGGACTACACGATCCGTCCCGATCCCTCTGAGACGCTCAAGGTTCTGCGGGCATTCAAAGTCTGACGCACCTGGTCCGCGACCCGTATTCCTTCAGCGAACTTCAGCCAGACCACTTAATATGAGGGCATTACTATCAACGAAGGCGCTTTGGTGAACAGCGCCCCCGGGTTTTGTCCCGAGTGGCCCGAGCAGAACGCAGCACTCTGTGTTCGCGCGCACAAGAGCATCCATCAGCGGCAGCCCAGCCCAGGCTGTTATTCTTAAATGTGACTTCAATCCCGAACACACTCGCCCAGACCCCGCGTCGGACGGGCTTCCTCCGATCCTTTATTCGATGGCTCGTCATCGGCGTGGTGCTTCTTTGGTCGCTTGCCGCGCTGATCCTTGTGGCCGCCCGGTGGATCGACCCACCGACAACCGCGGTGCACATGCAGCGCCGCTTGCAGGCCTGGATTCACAACAAGCCGTATCGCGAACGGTACAAATTCATTCCGCTGAGCCAAATCTCGGCCGATCTCCAGCACGCCGTAATCGCGGCCGAGGACGCGCACTTCTACCAGCACCATGGATTCGATTGGCACGAGATCGAGATCGCTGCCGAAGACGATTTGGAAGGGGAGCGCACTCGCGGGGCTTCCACCATTACGCAGCAACTCGTAAAAAACCTATTCTTCGGAACGGGCCGCTCTATCCTTCGCAAGGGCGCAGAGGCCACACTTGTACCGGTGGCTGAATTCGTCCTCGGCAAACAGCGCATTCTGGAGATTTACCTCAACGTGGTCGAATGGGGCCCTGGTATTTATGGTGCAGAGGCGGCGTGTCGTTACTACGACGAAACCGCAGCCCGCAATATCGGCCGGCAACAGGCGGCACGGCTCGCTGCAATTCTGCCGGCTCCTCTGAAGCGACGACCCGAGCGCATGAATAACTACAGCGCGATTATTCTTAGGCGGATGGGCCAAATAGGTTGGTAATCGTGGCTGCCATTTTACCGATACGGGGCTTGCAGAAAAAGGGGCTAATACGTTTTGTCGACTCCGACGCGGTGGAGCAGGTCTTTAAAGCGGGGATCGCTGCGCACGGGATCGAAGAACGGGTGGACTTTAAGGAATTGTAGAATGTTGGATTGTTCCTGGCAGGCGCGGTCCATCCAGGCAAACGCTTGCTCGTTGTCGCCGAGTCCCAGATAGGCGTTCACAAAAGCGCCGGCAGGGACGTAACCTGTCTGGCTAAGTTTTTTCAATTCTTCGAGGATGCGCAGGGCATCAGAGCGGCGTCCGGCGTGGGCATAGGCTCTGATCAGCACACCCATAACGCCGGGGCTGCGGTTGGAAACAGAAAGGGCCTTCTCCAGAACAGGAATAGCCTCCTTGGGCTGGTCGTTAGCGATCAGAGCAAAGCCCAGATACCAATAAGCCGAGGCATCGTCCGGGCGCACACCAACAACAGCCCGCATGGCGCGAATGGCCTCGTCGTAATGCCGTGCCTCGAACAAAATGTAACCGATGCTCGTGCTAGCGCCTCCAACCGGGTCGAGATCACGGGCACGCCTGGCCCAGGCGACCGCGTCGTCAGTGCGTCCTTGACACAATAACCACATAGCGAAGCCGATGTGGGCGGCAGGATCGCTCGGGTTCAAGTCGAGAGCGCGCTTGTATTCGCCCTCTGCCTCGGCCCATTGCCAGCGCCTCTGCAGGACAGCTGCCAGCAGGTCGTGCGCTTCGGCAATCGTAGGATCCAGCTCCAGGGCTTTCCGGGCAGCGCTCATCTGCTTTTGGCGTGCCTCGGCTGGAGGAGCGCCGACAAAAACAGTGCCAAGATCGTTATAAGCGTCCGCCACGCCAACGTAGGCGGAAGCAAATGTTGGATCCTTCTGGATGGCATCCTCAAAGTAAACAATGCTTTGTTCAAGTTCAGCTTTGCTGTTGTGCCTGTTGAAGCGGCCTTTGAGATAGCTCTCGTACACCTCCGGTGAGACGGGACGCGAGGCAGTAAGCCTGGCGTGTTCCTCTCCGGTAACGGTGATCTCGACCTTGCGCGCAATGGATTGAGCCACGTCGCTTTGCAGGGTCAGGACGTCGCGCAATTCGCGATCATAGGTCTCCGACCAGAAGTGCTCGTCGGTCGCCGCGCGAATGAGCTGTGCATGAACGCGAATGCGGTGGGCGTCGCATATGACCGAGCCTTCGACAATGGCGTCCACGTGGAGAGTCCTGGCGATCTCCGGCACGGACAGCGAAGTGTTCTTGAACTGCATGGCGGAGGTGCGGGAAATGACGCGTAGGTCGTGAATGCTAGAGAGGCGGCTTATGAGAGCTTCGGTCATGCCGTCGGCAAGATACTCCTGCGTTGGGTCGGCCGAGAGGTTTGTGAGAGGCAATACCGCCAATGACGTTATTTTCGACCCTGTCGCACTTCTTAAGTAGCTTCGTGTCGTGAAGTAAGCGACGACCAGCAAGCCAAGGATGGCCACTCCGCATGCAGCAAGCCAACCGCGCCCCCAAACCCCACTCCAACGGATCCCTGAAACTGGATCTGCATCCGCAACCTCAGGCGCGGCAGGAGCACGGCTATTTCGCCACGCATCGAGTTCCGCCGTGTAGGCATAAACTGACCCAAGCTTGCTGTGAAGGATGCGGTAGACCGGCAGCCCCTCCCGTCTCTCCCAGCGGCGGACGGTGGTGACGTCACGCCCCAGATAGGCAGCTATCTCCTTCCAGGATTCCAGGCGCCGCCCTCGAGGGTCGGCAGGAGTCTTTGGCCTCGATATGGCCTCGACAGACATAGGTAGGATGGCTCCTGATTTGACCGAAGCTTATCACATCGTCTGTTTCCGAGGCCTGGATGGGCAGAGGATGCCCTTTGCCCCACTTTGCCACAGTTTGCCCCGCTTTGCCCGTTGCGCCGGGGAGTGCGTCGCTCCGAGCATGCCGCTACAAGCGATCAAGTCTGAGAGGGACTGGTACGTCGAAGCGGTTGACCTTCAGGCTAGGCGCTTACTCAGCGACATCGACATCAAGGAAGGTTCGTATGACCGAAGCCCGAATTTCTACAACGGCTCTGCCGGAAGTCCTGCAGACAACCGGCAAATCAAAAAAATGTAATCGGAGGTTCATCGCCTCGGTTGCCCGGCGAGGTATTAGTGCCAATGCGCCGAGGGTGGCGCTGATACTGATTGCGGTGCTGTTCGCTGCCAGTACGCTACGCGTCTCGGCTGCCACGCCAGACCCGGTGTTGGAGTGGATCGGTGTGATGAACACCACCGTCCTTACCGCAGGCACGCCTCCAAACGCCACCGGTCGCGTGGTCGCATTGGTATCGGCATCAGTCTTCGATGCCGTCAATGGCATCGAGCCACGCTTCCGCCCACTGCATGTCAGGCCAGACGCGCCTCATAATGCATCGCAACGCGCAGCGGCGATTCAGGCGGCTTACGTGATCCTCATCAACCTCTATGGAGCGAAGCAGGGCGGGACCCTTACTACTCAGCATGATGCATCACTCGCAGCGCTTGCCTTAACCGAGAAGCCCGAATCCATTGCCGCAGGAGTCGCTTGGGGACAGACCGTGGCGGACGCCATCTGGGCCTGGAGGCTGAGCGACGGGTTCGCACCCACGCCGCCCCCATTCTTTGGAGTGCAGAGCATAGCCGGCACACCGAACTCCCTGGGTTTTTGGCGCCCCACGCCACCGGCCAACGCATCAGGCGCAACACCGCAACTCGCCACAATCACGCCCTGGGTGCTTACACGACCCTCGCAGTTCCGCTTGCCGCCGCCGCTGGCCCTCAATAACCCACAGTACATCGCCGACCTTAACGAAGTGAGAGAACTGGGCAGCCTCTCCAGCACTACGCGCTCAAGTGAACAGACCGAGATAGCATTGTTTTGGGCGCTGAACACTCCACTCGCCTGGAACCGTGTTGCGGCGCAGCTTTCCGCCGCGCGCGGCCTCAGTCTGACCGAGAATGCGCATTTATTTGCCGTGCTCAATGTAACTTTAGCCGACGCGATAACCGCGTGCTGGGATAGCAAGTACCGCTACATTTTCTGGCGGCCAGTCACCGCGATCAGAGCGGGTGCCGCGCCGGGAGACCCCGACGCCAATTGGAGGCCGTTGCTGGACTCTCTGACCGGCACTCCTGCGCATCCCGAGTATCCTTCTGCGCACTCCACGTATAGCGGCGCCGCCGCATTCATCCTGGCTGCCGCCTTTGGAGAAAACACCGCCTTCAGCCTCACCTCGGAGATACGTCCAGGGACTCGTTTGTATGCGAGCTTTTCCGAGGCGATAGACGAAATCGCCGATGCGCGAGTCTTTGGCGGCATTCACCTTCGCAGCAGTTGTGCGCGCGGGAATTCGTTGGGTCGAGCGGTCGCGGACTATGTATCGCAACACGCGATGCGGGCGCGCGGCGACGACCAAGATGAATAAGAAAACGCAAACGTAACAGGCTCGGCGGTTATTCGATCGGGATTCCGGGCCATAGCTAAGGCGCTGACGATCTGGGCGAGAAGTTCGCATGTGGGAAGTTGCTTCAGGATTGTGGAGACCTTACCGCCCATCGTCGCGTATTTCGTGGTGGTCAAAGACGGACGGGAGATACACGGTGTCGTGGAAAGCGCAGCTATAATTTTCGTAGCTTACAGGGTCGATTGAGTCGCAAGAATTTGGATGACTCGAGCCGTCCGGTGTGCCGGCCTGAGGGCCTCAACCGCTGCTAGAGAAGCGATCAAGGCTCTACTTCCCTATCCCAGGCAACCCGGAAGTAATGCCTTTGGGTAGGCAGATGTCTGGCCAACCATGGGGACGGTCGGCAACTCGGACACACCGGGCCGTCCCGCGCTTCGTTGAACTAGAATTAACCGCGGCGCATGGTCGAGCTGCCAGCCAGTGTCGAGCCACCCTCCTGGGTGTTTACTTTCGCAAGGAAGTAAGAGGAGAACGCAACAAAGGGAGGTTGGAGAGAACCCATTGCGATTGTTCACTTTGTGAGACTGCGGTCCCTTGAGAGAGTGTCAAGGCTTTTGACACTGCTGGACAAACGTCCAGCCCCTACGACACTTGTATCCAGTCATTGCTTGTCTTCCGTCTTGGCTTTTCGCTGCTTAAACCCCGGTTTCTCTTGCACATAATAAGGTGTTCTCATGTAACTATGCCTGTTCGCCGCACCTTGGTAGATCTCCTGCATTGAGAAATCTGGCCCTAAACAGAACGCGATCGCCAAGGAAGACACATGAAGTGGACGCCTCTGCTGATATTCACCGCGGTCTTACTTCTCATAACTTCACCGGCTTTTGGCCAGCAGGAGTATGTTTCACGCTACGACGCATTCGCCGGGTACACGTTCCTCGATAGCCCGCATATCGGTCTCTTTGAAAACGGTTTTCAATTCCAGGCCGGCGTCAGGCCAAAGACCTGGTATTCCCTTGGTTTCGATTACAGCATCTCGACAGGCGATCTGACGCTTACGCCGAACCTGCTGACCACTCCATTGCAGCAGCAACTGGCTGTCCAGCTTCAGCAGTTGGCCGCGGCGGGTTTGCTCCCTGCCGGGTTCACACTATCCGTGCCGGCTCATTCCAGGACGCAAACTTTTGCTGCCGGTCCACAGCTTGCCTATCGTCACTTTTCGCGCATGACGCTGTTTGTCCGGCCTTCGATCGGAGCCATCCACGAGGTTGCAACTCCGCATCCGACTAACGCGATCGCCGCCGCCATCGCTCAGCAACTGGCACCCTCCGGGCAGAAGACGGACTGGACCGGATTTTACGGATTCGGCGGCGGCGCCGACCTCCTTTTCTCCAGGCACGTCGGTCTTCGCGTGCAGGCAGACCTCGTTTATGACCATCTGTTCAGCGATCTCCTAAGGGATGGCCGATGGACGACGCGGTTCTCGATCGGTCCATGCTTCAACTTCGGCAAGAACATCGTGAAGTGAACACGACGCTGAGAATATCGCGTAAACCTACGACTCGTCGTCTTCTTCTGGAGCTCGGAACTGCCTCAACAACGCTTTCTTTCGCTCTACTTGTACGTCGAACGCGATGGCAGCAAGAGCGATAGGCGACCTAGGAGCGTTGTAACTTTATAGTTCGCGAGTTTTGGGCGACGCATCTATAACCGGATTGTGGAAAAGTAGCCCGTGACTCGTCCAAGCGGCAGCGCTACAGAATTCCATTTCCTCAATGGGGCGGCAGGTTCGGATGCTTCTCAGAACGAAGGTTCGCTACCACGTGAGAGCAGCTGGGGAGGTCTATGCGGCGCGACCGTAGCGGGCAAGGTGAACTGAAACGTTGCACCGCGCCCGGGAGCGCAGGTGGCCCACAAGCGGCCGCCATGCGACTCGATGATCGAGCGGCTGATGGGCAGCCCCATGCCAGTCCCGTTATCTTTGGTCGTAAAGAATGCATTGAAGATCTGTTCCGCCTGCTCCGGGGGAAATCCCACACCGGTGTCACTGACCGAGATCAGCAGTTGAGCATCGCAGGTTTCCGACCTGATGGTAAGCTCACCTCCGCCAGTCATTCCCTTCATGGCATCGATGCCGTTGAGCATGAGGTTCATGAAAACCTGCTGCAGTTGCACGCGGTCCGCCATGATGCTCGGAAGATCGATCGCAAGTTCGTCATAAATTAAAATCGAATACCGGCTCGCCTCACTGCGCAATAAGGCGATCATTTCTTGAATGAGCTCATTCACATCCAGCGGCTCACTTTGCGGAGGCCCCTTCTTGAAAAGCAAGCGGATCCGGCTGATGATGTCAGACGCGCGGGTTACGTCTTTGACGATTCTCGCGGCTGCTTCGCGTGCCTCTGGCACATCGGGCTGATCGCGTCCAAGCCACCGCAAGCAGGTCTTGGCGTTGGTGACCGCCGCGGCAATCGGCTGCTTGATTTCGTGTGCCAGCGAGGCGGTCAGCTCTCCCATCGTGCTCACCCGGTTTATGTGCGCGAGATCCGCTTGTGCCTGGCGCAATCTCTCGCTACGCTCCTCCTCCAGCTTTTGCTGGCTTCTGCGGTATATGTAAATGGCTGCCGCCACCAGAAGAAGCACGGCAATGTAAGTAACTCTGAACCACCAACTGTTCCACCATGCGGGCAGAACCTCAATGCGGAGAGCGGCACCCGGTTCGTCCCAGGGACCTCGGCTTGTAGCACCCTCCACGCGAAACGT
>WNFR01009114.1_pt1 | contig 25222 bp, 29 predicted proteins | sample 5400221 | NCBI WGS metagenome assembly WNFR01 (sample SAMN13153357, study PRJNA577476) | soil metagenome | isolation source: 40 cm soil under Madrone tree | place: USA:California | collected 2016-06-14 | reverse complement strand
CGTCGTCGACTGGACCCTGACCGAGGCGGCGGTGCACGCCGGTCAGCGCGACATTGCCCTGTCGCTCGCGCATGAACGCCTGGGAACCCGTCCGCGTAGCGCCCCAAACCGGCGCTTTCTCCGCCACGCCGAGGCCCTCGCGGGCTGATCGCGCGCGGTGCGCCGGCGGATGTAGGATTTGCAGAGTGCGGCGGACACGTGATGCTGAGCAGCTCTGGCGCCTCGTGATCTTTGCGAGTAGACATTATCGTCTATACGTCTACACAGGGATCCTGGCATGCCCCTCAATATCCGTAGTGAAGTTGTCAACCAGCTCGCCGAGAGGCTGGCGGCCCGCAGACAGGTGAACAAGACCGATGCCGTGAGGATTGCGTTGGAGAATGAGCTGCGTCGGCTTGACGAGTCAGTACCCCTCCGGGATCGCCTTCGACCGCTTCAGAAGCGGGTGCTAAGCCGGCCGCCTACTGGCCTGGAGGCGGACAAGGCGTTCTATGACGAACTCAGCGGGAACGCGTAATGTTCGTCGATGCCTCTGCCATCGTCGCCGTTTTGACCGGCGAGCCGGAAGCCGATGCGCTGGCGGACCTACTCGAAAAAGCGCGCTCTCCGATCACCTCGCCGATCGCGATCTTCGAGGCGGCCCTGGGGATCTGTCGCAAACGGCATGCAAGCGTCGAAGAGGCCGAGCAGGACGTTGGCGAATTTCTCGGGCTCGCGGGAGTCCGGACGGCCCCCATCACCGACAAGGAGGCGCACACGGCGCTCGCGGCTTTCTCTCGCTACGGCAAGGGACGGGGACATCCCGCGCAACTCAACCTGGGCGACTGCTTTGCCTACGCAATGGCAAAGAACGCTCGGACGGCATTGCTGTTCAAGGGCGAAGATTTCGACAAGACAGACATCCGCCCCGCCGCGCGGTCGCGCTAAAAATTGGGGAGCGGCGGCTGGCGGCGATGCGTGAGACGGCGGCCAGCGGCCTCGAAGCGGCCGGGCTCTATCGCACCGTCGGCATTCCGGTGGTCGAAGGCCTCGCGGCGTTCCACCGCGTCGCCTACGATCCGGCGGTCGTGTTGCTGCTGCCAGTTCGTTTCGATCTATGGCAGATCGGCGGCAGCCACGCGCAACGTGACGTCGTGAACTGGACCCTTACCGAGGCGGCCGTCCGCGCCGGTCAGCGCGACGTTGCCCTGTCGCTTGCGCATGAACGCCTGGGCATCCGTCCGCGCAGCGCCCCAAACCGGCGCTTCCTCCGCCATACCACAGCCATCTGCCTAGCGATGAGGTTTTGCTGGAAAGGGATGTTCTGGTCGCAGGTTCAGGCACATTCTGGTCAAGCAGGACTCGGGCCATGAATCTTAGCGAACCGGATCACCGATCGTACACGGTCGAGGGGCAACCCCTCGAAAATCTCCCCGGCGATCTCCTCAGGCGTATAGCCGTCCTTGGCGTTGTCGATTACGGCTTGCACAGGCACGCGCGTTCCCTTCACGACCCAGGCGCCCGACACCTTACCAGGCATCCGCTCGACATCAGGGCACTTCGACCAATCCATCAGTCAAACTCCATCAGTCACGAGGGGGGAGCCATAGGAGGGGCAGCGTCAAGAGCACGAAGTCTCTGCTCCGTGTCAGCTATCGAATAGCGTGCCGGGATATGGAAACGACGTCCCTGACCCGCAAGCACGTCACGTCGGTATCGGGTCCCAGCCCGTAATCGGCGATCGACTTGATGTTGTAGGCCTGGGCCAGGAACTGGCGCAGCTCAAGACCGAACCGGGGCTCGTTTCTCGTCAGCCGGGCAAATTGGGTGTGCACGGTCTTCACGGGTTTTGGCGTCTTTGCCGGTGCGCTCCGCGACCAACGCCTGCGCCGCGTGAAAGGCCGCGAGGCAGGCATTGCGGCCGGCGTCTTCGCCTATTCCGGCGACGAGAATAGTTCGCGCGCCGGTCAAGCACGGACGGGCCTTGTCGAAATGCTCCTTCGCTTCAGGCGTCATAAGTCGATGCCTTCGCGGCGAATCTCTCGCATCAGCGAGGTGCGATCCTCATAGGAGTCCGCCCGGTGGGGCATGGCGTGGATAGACGCGCCGTCTTCGTAGAGGACATCGGTGACGAGCGGCATGATGCGGTCGACCTCCTGCCAGCGGTCGGCAAGGCTTTTCAGAAACACCGCCACGTCGTAGACGGCGTCCTCCACCGCGTCGCCGCGCGCCCGCGAGCCGAACAACACCACCCGCTCGATGCGGTCGCCGTAGAGCGTGTCGAGCGCGGCGCGAAAGCGCTTCAGAACCGGATCGTCGGCATGAGACGGGCATGCCATTACGATAGCATATTTTGCCGACTGGGCCGCCGCCGTCGCGGTGCTGGACCGCCACCTGATGCGTTACGCGTTCGACCTCGTGGCGCATCAGGGTGCGGCGCTGACCGACGGGTTCCTCGGGCGCTTCCATTGGGTCCGCGACCGGTCGGCGCGGGCCCTGCCGCTGTGGTCCAAGGACCAACCGGGCTATGGCACCCTGCTGGCCATGCACGGCTTTGGGTTGGAGGAAGCCGGAGATTACTCCCGCGCCGAGGACGAATCACGCGCCGCGGCCGAACTCGAACCGTTGAGTTTCTGGCCGCATCACACTGTGGCGCATGTGATGGAAATGACCGGGCGCCCGGAAGATGGGCTGGGGTGGATGGCGGCGCGCGAGGCGCTGTGGTCGACCCCCGGCCACATGAACCAGGTCCATATCTGGTGGCACAAATCGCTGTTTCATCTCGAGCTCGGGCAATACGACGCCGCGCTCGCGCTCTATGACGGTCCGATGCGCGCCACGCAACGCCCTGTGGCGCTCAGCCTCACCAACGCCTCGGCACTGCTGTGGCGCCTCGACACACTCGGCTATGACATCCGCGACCGCTGGCGGGAATTGGCGGTCTTGTGGCAAGACCATGCCGACGGGAAATGCCTCGTCTTCGGCGATATCCACGCCGCGATGGCCGAGTTGCGCTCGGGCGAGGAAGCGCTGGTCGAGCGGCGACTGACGGCGATGCGCGAGACGGCGGCGAGCGGCGTCGAAGCGGCCGGCCTCTATCGCACCGTCGGCATTCCGGTGGTCGAGGGCCTCGCGGCGTTCCACCGCGGCGCCTACGCCGAGGCGGTCGAGTTGTTGCTGTCAGTTCGCTTCGATCTATGGCAAATCGGCGGCAGCCACGCACAACGAGACGTCGTGGACTGGACGCTGACCGAGGCGGCCGTGCGCGCCAGTCAGCGCGACGTTGCCCTGTCGCTCGCGCATGAACGCCTGGGAACCCGTCCGCGTAGCGCCCCAAACCGGCGCTTTCTCCGCCATGCCGAGGAAATCGTGGGCTGCGGGGTGTAGAAGCTGGCCGTTACAATAACAGTTTACTAGATGGTAATAACCGAATGCTCGATGGACGATCGCGTAAACTGTCTCCGTAACCTTTCACAAGAGGATATTCTTGATTGTCTTTTCAAGTCGCGTGCGAAGCACAACCATTTTTGCAGGCTCGTAATGAATGTAACGGCGGGAGGTTATGTCGAATGGCACATCCTGTTGGTTTTGCGTAAGCACCACACAGTTTTTGCCGAGGGTGTGGGCAATACCAAGCTCGTAAAAAACATTCGCGTTTCTTCCGGTCACGTCGGCAATAACAAGTTTGGAAACACATATGGATTCCCAAATGTCTTCCATGATTTCACGGGTTCCGAAGATCTCACCCGCATGTACTCCCCGTAGCCCTGCAGATTGAAGTGCTGGGAGGATGGCTGCTTCGTACTGCAAGAAGAATTGATCAGAGAAAGGCATCAGTACAAAACAAAGGGTGCTGTCCTGCAGAAAATTTCGACCTCTCCAAATTGGGTCTGCTGGAACAACTCTGTCGAGTTTATCTTTGTAGAAAGCAACCGTCTCGTGCAACACCGCTGCCTGCTCGCGATACCGGCGATACTCACGGGTTAGCGGCCCCCATTCCGCAAGCGCTTGCGTTGCTTCTCCCATTGAACGGTTTAATACAGAGATATTTAGGGTCAACTCACGGGCCAAATCTTCCGTAGTCGAAAATCGGGAAGCGTAATGCTCCTCTTGGACTTTCGCTTTGAAGCGTTTTAGCTTGTCCGCCCCTTCGCCAGTTTCGATATGCCTCGGTGATATGGGATGCCGATCATCGATGATAAAACAAAAACGAGGAATCGCCGCATTGACGGCTGCTTCGTATTCGAGTTCGACGATAGATTTATCACTCCCTTCTGGAATATACCCATAGCGCCATCCGAGAATTAGGATGAAGTAACTGGATTCCTTGACACTGCGGAGGCAGCGGTCGAGCAGGGACATGCCCTCTTGAGGGAGCGCATTAGGATCAAAGAGCTCATACTCAACGGAGTACTTTTCGCTGCGTTTGGCGAAGTCGCGAAAGGTGGTGATGGCCGCATCTCGGTGCTCCTTCAAATCGGAGTACGTGCTACTTAAATAAAATTGAGTGGCCATTTTCGTGAGCACCTTAATCCGACATTCCCCGGACTCCCGACCGATCGGGGGTGATTTTGCGTCTTACCGAAGCGCTGCGGCAATGAAATTCGATCCCAACGGCCTCTGTTCGTAGCAGGCGTAGGGCGGAAAAGCGCAGCGCATTCCGCCTCGGACCGGCGCCGGTTGAGCTAGGTTTGCCTCTCGTCTCTGTCTCACCGCCGCTCGCCGGTCTGTTGTGGCTCGCCGCTGCCGCCCATCCACCCGGCCGGATACAGCCCGTCGACCACGCACCGACAAAAACGAGGAATGCGGCCAATCTGCCGGGTGTTCTGCCAGACCGTTCTTCACCGGATTGAAATGCGTGTAGTCCATGTGGGTGGCAAAGTCCTGATCGTTGCGGATCGTATGCTCCCAGTACCGCCGCTGCCAGATGCCGCGTTCGCCACGGCTGGTCATGACCGATGATCGGGGTTCGCTCGCGGGCAAAGATTTTGCAAAACGCGGTCTTGATCGCGCGCCAACGGCTGGGGAAGTCGGCATCCCCTTCCGGCAAGGTCCATAGGCAGTGCATGTGGTCGGGAAGGACTACCCAGGCGTCCATGCGGAAAGGTGGGTAGGCGCGCACCTGCCGAACCGCGTCGCGCAATGCGTCTATCTGCGTCACCAACAGATGCGAGCCTCCGTCGAGCAGGTTCGCGGTGAAGAAGAACGTTCCACCCGGAACTCGATTGCGGCGATAGTCCGTCATGAGGTGAGTTAGCCCAGTCTCGGAGAAAGGCGGAATGCGCTGTGCTTTTCCGCCCTACGCCTGCTGAAAATTGGGGCTGCCGCTCCTACATTTCGCCTCATGGCTACAGCTCACGAATACTTTGAAACCGACTTCCCATATACTGTTAAACTCCATTGCCATGTTACAATGGACGATTTGACTCTTAATGTACGCGTCTTGTGCGATTTCTCGGGTTTCATGTCATTTTTGTCGGTATATGTCCCCGGCGCGGACCGCGCGCTGCCATTCTACGTTCGCCTCGTTAGACACATTCAGTATGGTAAGAGCGAGCTTTCCTTTACCCACAATATCCATTTGCCTAGTGCTTGGGATTTTCCGGGCGAGTTGCAGATTCACAACGATACCGATATGACCATTCGTGCCCGGTTTCATGGTGACCCGCATTGGACATCTTGGAAGGATGTATCAATGTCAAGGCGGATATTTATATACTCCGAAAGCGATTTGACTGACGATGAGATTTTAACCTTGCAGGCTGAGGGACAAGCGGTTGGGCACGATATCCAGTTTCGATCACAACGGCACGTAATGGAACGTTCGCGGTTTCAAAAGCCAGTGGCCTTCATCAGTCATGATACAAGAGACGACGACGTTGCGCGGCGAATAGCTATTGGCCTCCAGAAGATGCGATGCTCCGTTTGGTACGATGAGTTTACCTTGCGGGCAGGCGACAATCTGCGGGATAGCATCGAAAAAGGGCTAAAGGAGTGTCACAAGTGTATTATCGTGCTCAGCACCAACTTCTTTTCGAATGGTGGTTGGACAAAAAAGGAATTTGATTCGATTTTCACGCGCGAAATATTAGAGGAAGCTAAGTTGGTTCTGCCCGTGTGGTTTGGCGTCAACAAGCGCGAAGTCTACGAATATAGCCCCAGTCTGTTAAATGTTAAAGGACTCGATTGGGGCCGACTCGGCGAAGATGAGGTCGTTAGACAGTTGGCCCTTTCGATTTTAGCGCCTCGTCCAGGCGAGACCCGAATCTAGATGTTGTGTTTCCGGCTTCGCCGATGCTCGCGTGCAGAGTCGTATAGTGTCCATTTCGGGGATTAGGCTGGCAGTTTATTCGATCACGGAGGCCGCAGCTGCGGGTCGGGCTTCGCGACTGTCGAGGCGTTCGGGGGGCGTTGCCTGACATTCGCAAGATTTCCTAACCTGCCGACAGGTGAACCAGCTTGAGCTGCCCGATGAGATTCACGATCCTGCTGCTGTCCCTGGATACCGACCCGTCGTGGCCGGAGAAAATCAGTCGGGCCGTCCCGGGTGCTGTCGCCAAGATATACGCCGATCCCAAGGACGCTCTCGCCGACATCGAGACCGCCGATGCCGCCTACGGTACCGTGCCGCCCGAGCTTTTCGCCCGGGCGAAAAGGCTGCGCTGGATCTGTGCGTCCCGCGCCGGAAAGCTGCGTCACGCATAAGCCTGGGCGGCGGGTGGTTTTACGATGCGCTGGTCGAGAGCGATGTCGTCGTGACCGGCATGCACGGCAGCTACAACGAGCATCTCTCGACCCCACGCGGTGGCGTTTCTGCTCGCCTTTGCCCGGCGCTTCGAGCACTACCTGCCACAGAAGCGTTGGCAGAGAGGTCCGGAGATGATCGATCTGCCGACGCAGACGGTGCTGATCGTCGGGGTCGGCGGCGCCGGCAGCGAGGCCAGCAAACAATGCGCCGCCTTCGGCATGCGTGTGCTTCAGGTGAAGGTCCAGCCGACCGGTATTCGCGGCCCCGCGTCTAAGGGATTCATGAACCGTCCGCGCCGCAACTGACTAAAACGTTACAACCAAGCAGGCGCCAGGATTTGCGGTCGCGACCGCATGCTCAACCGCGCTAGGCTCTGCTTGGATCACCGACCATCGATTGGTAGCGAGAACGACCACAGCCATCTGCCTAGCGATGAGGTTTTGCTGGAAAGGGATGTTCTGGTCGCAGGTTACGAAAACCTCAACAGGCACATTCTGGTCAAGCAGGACTCGGGCCATGAATCTTAGCGAACCGGATCACCGATCGTACACGGTCGAGGGGCAACCCCTCGAAAATCTCCCCGGCGATCTCCTCAGGCGTATAGCCGTCCTTGGCGTTGTCGACCACGGCTTGCACAGGCACGCGCGTTCCCTTCACGACCCAGGCGCCCGACACCTTACCAGGCGTCCGCTCGACATCAGGGCATTTCGACCAATCCATCAGTCAAACTCCATCAGTCATGAGGGGGCAGCCATAGGAGGGCAGCGTCAAGAGCACGAAGTTTCTGCTCCGTGTCAGCTATCGAATAGCGTGCCGGGTTAGGGAAACGACGTCCCTGACCCGCAAGCGCGTTACGTCGGTATCGGGCCCCAGCCCGTAATCGGCGATCGACTTGATGTCGTAGGCCTGGGCCAGGAACTGGCGCAGCTCGCGACCGAACCGGGGCTCGTTTCTCGTCAGCCGGGCAAATTGGCGTCTTTGCCGGTGCGCTCCGCGATCAACGCCTGCGCCGCGTGAAAGGCTGCGGGGTAGGCATTGCGGCCGGCGTCTTCGCCTACTCCGGCGGCAAGAATAGTTCGCGCGCGGGTCAAGCACTGGCGGGCCTTGTCGAAATGCTCCTTCGCTTCCGGCGTCACAGATCGACGCCTTCGCGGCGAATTTCCCGCATCAGCGAGGTGCGATCTTCATAGGAGCCTGCCCGGTGCGGCATGGCGTGGATAGACGCGCCGTCTTCGTAGAGGATATCGGTGACGAGCGGAACGATGCGGTCGACCTCCTGCCAGCGGTCGGCAAGGCTTTCGGAAACACCGCCACGTCGTAGACGGCGTCCTCCACCGCGTCGCCGCGCGCCCGCGAGCCGAACAACACCACCCGCTCGATGCGGTCGCCGTAGAGCGTGTCGAGCGCGGCGCGAAAGCGCTTCAGAACCGGATCGGCGGCAGGAGAGGCGGGCATTCGATTACGATATCATAGTTTGCCGAATGCACGGCCGCCCCGCGGTGTGGCGGCCTCGCGGCGTTCCACCGCGGCACCTACGTTGAGGCGGTCGAGTTGCTGCTGCCGGTTCGTTTCGATCTATGGCAGATCGGTGGCATTCGCGCGCAACGTGACGTCGTGGACTGGACCCTGACCGAGGCCGTCGTCCGCGCCGGTCGGCGTGACGTTGCCTGTCGCTTGCGCATGAACGCCTGGGGACCCGTCCGCGCGGCACCACACACTCGATCATCGCGCGGTCGGATGGTTTGGTAGTGGGTCATAGGGAGCGTGGCGCAGTGTTGCTGCGCCCGTTCGCGCCAGCCGCGCTGGATTTACGTCAGAGAACAACCATGCGATTGCCATAGTCGCATTGTACTCTCGCGGGACATCGGCACCCGCGAGCGAGTGCCGAGCTGGCTTTAATGGGAATTGCCGATGCCTGATCTCGACCAGATAAAACAGGGGGAACAGGGGCGTGGTTACGGTGACAGTTAGTCGATCCCGGAGGCTCCGACCGAGGCCGGGTCGTGGCGTTCGGCGGGGTCGCTGGCTCATATTCGCAAGATCCCCAAACCTGCCGACAGGTGAACCGGCTGGAGCTGCGCGATGAGCTTCATGATCCCGCCGCTGTCGCTGGATGCGGACCCGTCGTGGCCGGAGAAAATCAATCGGGCCGTTCCGGGTGCTGTCGCCAAGGCATATGCCGATCCCAAGGAAGCTCTCGCCGACATCGAGACCGCCGATGCCGCCTATTGGACCGTGCCGCCCGAACTGTTCGCCGGGGCGAAGAAGCTGCGCTGGATCTGTGCGTCCCGCGCCGTACTGGCGCGTGGTTCTACGATGCGCTGGTCATCGAACCGTTGAGTTCCTGGCCGCACCACACGGTCGCGCATGTGATGGAAATGACCGGGCGTCTGGAAGACGCGATATTCGGGCTAATACGTCTCGCGCGCTAGGTTCAGGTGCGGGAAGGCGCTGTGTACATGCGGCTGCATGACTTGGCGCGCCGGGCGGATATAGGATTTGTCGAGCTCGTGGTAACCGGTGACGCCGAGCAGCGACAGGCAGATGCGGATCTCGTCTTCGAGAATCTCGAACAGCCGCACCATGCCTTCTGCGCCGGCGGCGGCGAGCCCGTAGACATAGAGCCGACCGCAGGCGACCGCGTCGGCGCCGAGGATCAGCGCCTTGACCACGTCGGTGCCGCGGCTGATGCCGCCATCGACGATGATGCGCGCGTGCCCGCCGATCGCTTCGGCGACCTCCGGCAACACGTCGATCGAACCGACGCCCTGATCGAGCTGCCGCCCGCCATGGTTTGACACATAGACGCAATCGACCCCGTGCTCGACCGCGATCTTGGCGTCCTCGGCGGTGGCAATGCCTTTCAGCATCAGCGGGATGTCGAAGCCCTTTTTGATCCGCTCGACATCGCGCCAGTCGAACTGGGCCTGGTAGATGCGGGCGTCGTCGACGCGCACCCGGCGGCGCTGATGGCGCTTGGCGATGTCGCGTTCGCGCCGGCTGTAGCTGTCAGTGTCGACGGTCAGGCAAAAGGCGTTATAGCCCTTGTCGACGGCGCGGCGGACATGGTCGTCGACCCAGGCGGCGTCGCCGCGTACATAAAGCTGGAAGATCTTGAAGCCGTCGCCGGCGGCCTCGGCAGTCTTGTCCAGCCCCGGTTCGGAGACCGAAGAAAGGATCATGCCATTGCCGAAGCTGCGCGTCGCTTCGGCGACGGTGGCGCCCCCGCCCGGGTCGAATACCTGCAATGAGCCGACCGGCGCACACAGCACCGGGATGCGCAGCTTTTTGCCGAACAGCGAGCCGCTGCAGTCGATGTTCGACACATCCCGCAGCACCCGTGGGCGGAAGCCTATCGCATCGAGCGCAAGGCGATTGCGTGCCAGGGTCGTTTCGGTCTCCGAGCCGCCGATCAGGTAGTCCCAATTGTTGCGATCGAGGTTGGTGCGTGCCTGCGTGACGAACTCGTGCAGGTTCTGGAAGCGGTCTTCGAGCGACTCCGGCATGGTTTTATTCTTCCGCGCTGATTTGACGACGATCGCAAGGTATCGCTACGATGCGGTTCTTGCCAATCAGGCGCGACAATCCCCCGAAGAGGAGACGCTACATGCCCCGCATTCTCACTCCGAGCACCCATTCCGAGGAGACGCTCGCCATCGCTCACGACCTGCTTTCGCCCGGTTGGGACCTCGTCAGCGCCCCGCATGGCAGGCCGGAATTCCTAGAGCTGCTGAAGGACACCGAGTATTACATCGGTGCCGGCCAATTCAAGCATGGGCCGGAATTCTATCAGGCGGCGCCCAAGCTGAGGATCGTGCAGACCCTCAGCGCCGGCTACAACACCTACGATCTCGATGCGGCGCGAGCCGCCGCCGTGCCGATCTGCAACAATGGCGGCGCCAATGCGACGGCCGTCTCCGAGCACGCAATGATGCTGATGCTGGCGGTCTGTCGCAAGATGATCTGGCAGCACGAAGGCGTGGTTTCCGGCCGCTGGCGCGGCAACGACTTCAACTCGTACAAACTCTATGAGCTCGAAGACAAGACATTAGGCATCATCGGGCTCGGCAATATCGGCAAGAAGGTCGCGCGTCGGGCCAAGGCGTTCGACATGCACATCAAATATTACGACATCAACCGGCTGACCGCCGATCATGAGGATGCGCTGGGTGTCAGGTTTGCTCTGTTCCCCGAGCTGCTGAAGACCTCCGACATCGTGACCCTGCACGTGCCGCTCGACAAATCGACGCACAATCTGATCGGCGAGCGCGAACTCGCCATGATGAAGCCGACGGCGATCCTGATCAACACCTGCCGCGGCCCGGTGGTCGACGAGAAAGCGTTATACATGGCGCTGCGCGACGAGAAGATCCTCGGTGCCGGACTCGACGTCATGGTCGAGGAGCCGCCAAAGCCCGACCACGAGCTGTTTACCCTGAAGAACGCGATCTTCAGCCCGCACGGCGCCGGGCCGACTTGGGACAATCATTGGAAGCGCTGGCGCAACGCCTTCGACAATTTCGAGCGCGTCGCCCGCGGCCAGAAGCCGTTCTGGATCGTCCCCGAATTGCGCGACTAGACTAACTTCACCGCAGAGGGCGCAGAGGTTTCGCAAAGGCCGCAAGGGGACTCGTACTCGAAGGGTCCTCCGCGCGTCCTTCGCGCCCTTCGCGGTAAAGCTTTTATTGGGGACACATGACCGACAGCAATCCACAAACCATTGAGGAAGCGCGAGCATTTGTCGCTCGCGTCGAATCATTGTTTATGCCGTGGGACATCGCCGCCCTGCTCGCCGGGTTCACCGATGATTGCGTCGTCCGCTTTGGTGACCTGTCCGAATTTCGTGGCAAGACAGCCCTTGAAAGGCTGTTTCGCGATCGCAGCGAGCGGCAGAAGGGCTACCGCCTGCGGAAGGAGTTTCGCGCGTTGATGGGCGATACGCTCGCCAATTATTGGGAGGGCGAGTGGGAAGACCGGGTGACCGGCGCCACGATGGTCGGGCGTGGGGTTGAAGTCTGGGTCATGCGCGACGGCAAGATCGCGGTGTGGGAGGCGGCCTTCAACATAAACGAGGTCGGCAAGCCGAGCGCGATGGGGTTGGTGTAGCTCTTCTTGCAGGAAGCTCCGAAGGGCTACAAGGCGCTGGCGGCTTGATCTGCGGCAGGCAAAGGATGCAAATCGACTGGCGCGACCTGAGGACCGGGTTGGCGGATCTATGGGACGGCGCGCAAGTCGAGATCTCCGGCTGGATGGCGCCGATCGACGTCGCCGAGCGCTACGATTATTTCCTGCTTGTCGCGCAGCCGACCTGCTGCGTTGGTTGCCGGCCGAGCAATCCTACAGCCTCCTTCGAGGTGTTCGCCGCTGAACCGATCCTGTCGTCGGCGCACTCGGTGCGGTTCATCGGCCAGTGGCGTCGCCTCGTCGACGACCCTGCGGGCTGGCGCTATCAGCTGCGCGACGCCCGGCTCGTCGAGACCGCACCGGCCGCTCCAGTGACGCGGCGCGCCATTCTTTCTGCGGGCGCACTTGTGGCGCTTGCCGCTTGTGCACCGCAGACGGGCGGTGCCGGTACGATCAGCGACGCCGAGCACAGTGCTGCGGCACGCCAACTCGTCACCGGTGCCCTGACCGTCGACATCCACAGCCATGCCGGGCGCATCCTTCGCACCAGCGCTCCATTGGAGCCGGTCGCGACGCCAATGCGCGAAGGCGGAATGGCTGCAATCTGCCTCGCCATAGTGGCCGATTCCCCGGCAACTCGCCTGATGCCGGACCGCCGCATCCGGGCGGTGCGCGAACCCGAACCGGGCGAGCTTTATGGCTGGAGCCGCACCGCCTTTGCGCGGCTCTCAAAGCTCGCCGAAGAGCAACAGCTGCACATCGTCGCCGATGCGGCCGCACTGCGGGCCGCCACGGCGCGTGGTCCCTCGATCATCGTCGCCGCGGAAGGCGCCGATTTTCTCGATACTTCGATCGAGCGGGTCAATGAGGCATATGCGGCTTATTACCTCCGCCACCTGCAACTAACGCACTACCGGGTCAATGATCTCGGCGACATCCAGACCGAAGCGCCGGTACATGGGGGACTGACCGATTTCGGCGCCGAAATGATCCGCACCTGCAACCGGCTCGGGATCGTCGTCGATACCGCGCATGGGACCTACGATCTCGTCAAGCGCGCCGCCGCCGTCACCACCAAGCCGCTCGTGCTGTCCCACACCTCCGTGACGCGCACCCCGGGGCCGCAGAGCCGGCAGATCTCGCCCGACCACGCGCGGGTCATCGCCGGCACCGGCGGCGTCATCGGCGTTTGGCCGCCGAGCTCGATCTTCATCGACTTCAGGGCTTATGTCGAAGGCTTCGCCCGAATGGCCGATGTCGTCGGTGTCGACCATGTAGGGCTCGGCAGCGATATGCTCGGGTTGACCGTGCCGTCGGTCTTCGACAGCTATCGCGACCTACCGCTGCTGGCGCAGGGGCTTCTCGATCATGGTTTCACCCCCGAGGAGACCGGTAAGATCCTCGGCGGCAACTACGCCAGAGTCTTCACTACAACGGTCGCGTAGCGGTCAAGCCGTAGTTTCGGCGCCGCGGCATTTGATCATGCGCAGTGGCGTGTAGGTCAGCGCGACGGTGCCGTCGTGCCTGACGACGCGGATGCGGGTGCGCACGAGGCCGCGGTCGGGGCGGCTGCGGCTGCGCCGCGCCTCGATGACCTCGCATTCGGCATGGATGGTGTCGCCGGCGATGACCGGGCTCTCGACATTGAGCTCCATGTGCAAAAAGGCAAAGCCGGTGTGCTGCATCGTCGACTGCACGAGGAGACCCTCGGCAAAGGCGTAGACGAGCGCTGCCGGTGCCAGGCGCTGCTTGATGTCCGATTCGTGCGCGAGGAATTCGAGGTTGGTGAACAATACCTCGACCATGCCGGTGCAGTTGATGAAATTGGTGATGTCGGCCTCGGTGACGGTGCGCCCGATCGTCTTGAACTGCCGGCCGACCGGCAGATCCTCAAAGCAGAACCCGAGCCCCACCGTCTCCATCCTGTCCTCCTCATACGAGTGCATTCGTCGACTTTACCGTCACCCCCGCGAAGGCGTGGGCTTTGCCTGCTGTTTTCTGCAGCCCCCAATAGATTGCGGGCGATGATGTTGCGCTGGATCTGGTTGGTGCCTTCGACGATCTGCAAGACCTTGGTGTCGCGGAAATAACGGTTGATCGGCATCTCGTTCTGTGGATATTCCGCCTCGGTGTCGCTCTCCATTGAGCGGCGCCACTTGGTCCGCGGCGACGCGCCTGATCAGCTCCCGAATGCATCGCTGATCCTCGTTGAACTGGTAGCTCATGGCTGCCCTTAAAATCGCCGCGTTAGTGCGTGATTGTGATATAGTGAAATGCCTAGGCCAGGCGGAAACAGTGGCGAGCCGCGAGTGTCGCTATACCGCGCTTTTTGAGCCGGCCGAAGAGGGAGGATACGTCGTAACCTGTCCCGCGCTGCCGGGACTCGTAACTGAGGGCGATACGCTTGGGGAGGCCCGCACCATGGCAGCTGAGGCTGTTCGTGGGTATCTAGAGAGCCTCGCGAAGGACGGCCTGCCACTTCCTCCAGATGATCCGCAGCCCCGCTCGACGCTGCTAAAGGAGACCGTCACAGTCGCTATCGAAGAGGTATGACCGGTCTTCCGGTCGTCACTCCGCGCCAGCTCATCCGGGCCTTGGAGTAAGCCGGATTTTTCGTCCATCATGTCAGGGGTAGTCACTACTATCTGCGCCATCCCACTAGGCCGGGCCATTGGTGACTGTGCCGTATCACAGTCGGGATTTGAAGCGCGGCACCCTCCGATCCATTCTGCGTCAAGCCGGCATAAGTATCTCAGAGCTCGTCGACCTCCTTTGAGGGTGAGGTCGAGAAAGACCTCCTCTCCCCGCAGTGCGCAGGGCTGTCCGGGGAAACTCAGGGATAGCTGAAGCTCAGCTGATTTTTGGAGTTTTGGCATTGTGGATGGCTTGGGTTGACGGGTGGGGGTTTGTCGATGGCACCGAGGTGGCGGCGTTCGAACAGGCACAGGGCCACCAGATCGGCGAAGCGGAGGATCGAGATCTTGACGCAGTGGCTGCGAGCGGCGATGCGCAGCAGCGCGTAGGCGATCATCGCGGCAAAGAGTTGGAGGCGGATCGCGTTGTCGTTGTTGCCGAGGAAGCGGCGGATGTGGAGATGCTGTTTGATCCAGCGAAACAGCAGCTCGATCTGCCATCGAGCCTTGTAGAGGGCGGCGATGTCGACGGCGGCGCGCTCGAGGTCATTGGTCAGCAGGGTGATGGTTTTCCCGTCGGTTCGCTGGACCCGGAGCCGGCGCAACCTGATTGGCAGTGTCGAATCGCCCTTGCTGGCGAAGCGCACCTCACTGTCCTCGAGCACGGTGAAACCATTGCCTTGCGCGAGCGCGATGGGGCGCTTACAAACGATGTCGAGGCGCATGTTGGTCTTGGGTCGGGTGATGAACACCGCGCCCTTGTCAGCGATCGCGGTCCACAGCCGTAGTGGCAGTAGCCCTTATCAAAGACATAGGTCGCACCAGGCTCGATCGTGATCGTGCGACCGATCTGGGCGTCGTTAACGTTGGCATCGGTGATGTCGAGGATGCCCGGGTGGTCGGCCTTCGGGAAAGACGACGTGCATCTTCAGGCCGCGGATGCGCCCGTTCGATTTGGCCCAGTCGCACAGCTTGCCGAGCGGAATAAAGGTCGCATCGATCAGTTTGACCATCTCCGCGCCGTGGCGTCGCGTCTGCCGATCCAGTTGGCTTGCGACCAGGCTGAAGGTCTCAGCGAACAGAGCAACGGGGCGCCGTTTGTTCGCGTCGGCCAGGGTCGAGCGCACGAGCCGGCCGCTGCCCAGATGGTAATGATGCTGGCTGTTGGCGTTCCAACCCGCTTCCAGGCCCCGCAGGCTGACGGCCGAGGAGAACTGGGCGTAGACCAGCGCCAGCAGATGGTTCCAACTGGTAAACGATTTGACGTAGGCATCGCCGGCGTGACGCGCCGCGAGCGTCTCGAATTGGCGCCGCTTGATGGGTTCCAGCAGCTTACCGAAGATGCTAGGTGTGAAACGCATGCCCCGTCCTCTTTCTGAGTCTCGCAAACCAGAAAGTAGACGGAAAATCGCCGTCTTGCGGGGCATGCGCCTGCGGCTAATCGATTCACCCCGCGGCTTCCCCGGACAGCCCTGCGCAGTGCGGGAGAGGGGCACAAGGACAAGGTCGAAATCTTATCGCGCCTGCGTCCAGCTCTCGGAAAACGCCAAGGCGCAGGTGCTGAAGGGCCGCCCTTCGCGTTCCCTCGGCCACGGCCGGCCGGCTGCTTCGACGCCGTTCCGCGTCAGCCGCGCGCCGAGCGCGGGGATCAGAAGAGTGCACACCCCGTAGGGACGCCCCGGTTCCGCATTTGGTTGAGTGTGGATCAGCAATGGTTCGCCGATCTGATACCAGGTCAGGCCGATCTCCTCGTCCCGCGCCACGATCCGCTCGGTCCAGAAATAGCGCGGGTCGCCCGATTTGGTGAACTCGGCGTCGATCACCGGGATCGACGCGTCCGCCGTTTCGGGGTTGAGCATTCCCTGCACCGTCGACTGCAGCCAACGTGCCATTTCTATGTTGTCGGCATAGATGCGCCAGCGACTTCCGGTCAATTCGCTGTTGAGATAGAGCACGTGTCCCGGCCCCGCCGGGCAAGAGATAATGCGCCAGAAGCTTGCGTTGGTGGTAAGGGGATCGCCATCGTTCACGCTCAGTCGGATGAACGGGTTTTCGCCCGTCAGGATCACTCGGTTCGGGTCAGCAGGCATGGGGGGAGCTCCCTCGAAAATGGCCGTGTCAAAGTAACTCTAACGCACAGCCCTCGAAAGGACGACGGCATGACCAAGATCATCCTTGTTCGCCATGGCCACGTCGAAGGCATCTCCCCCGAACGGTTCCGCGGGCGCGCCGATCTGGCATTGACCACGGAAGGTCGTCGACAAGCGGACGCGACCGCTCGCCGCATTCACGCGGTGTGGGCGCCCGCCGCCGTCTATACCAGCCCGCTGAGCCGATCTCGGGAGACCGGGGAGGCGATCGGAAAACCGTTCGGCCTGTCGCCAAGCCTGGTCGACGGCCTGGTCGACATCGATTACGGCCACTGGCAGGGCCTTACGCCGGCTGAAGTCAGAGCCCGATGGCCCGAGCTGCTCGACACCTGGTATCGAGCCCCTGATTGGGCGGCGATCCCGGGCGGCGAGACACTGCAGGGGCTCGTCGCTCGGGCAGTAGCGGCGCTGCGGGAAGTGATTTGCCGGCATCCGCAGGACACAGTGGTGCTCGTCGGGCACGACAGCGTCAATCGCGCGATCAGACCTTCCACCTGCTGCGGTCGGTCTGACAGTTACGACAAACCCACCAGACGATGCGGATACGCGAGGCGCGCGGTAGGCCGATCAGTGAGCGGGCCGGCGCGCGAGCCAATACAGCACCGGGAGGGCGGCGGCCTGCAGCGCCATCGAAGTAGTGGCTACCGCAACGGCTTAACGCCGACTTGCTCGTCGTCGGGTTCATGGGCCACTCTCAGCTCTATGAGCGGATCATTGGCGGCACCACAGACCGGCTTGTAAGATTGGCCCCCTGCGCGGTGATGGTGGTCAAGTAGCGCACCGTCGCACCTCAAACCTTCTCGATATTCCACATGAAGATCGCGGGAGCCTGAATGACGCCCTTGACGTTTTTGCGGTAGGCGGTCTTTGGCGAATAGAGGCCAATCGGAATGTAAGGCAGGACTTCGAAGGCACGCTGCTGGATCTTCGCCGCAACCTCCTGGCGAGTCTCGGAATCGGTGGCCTTGATCCACTGGGTTCGCAGTGCCTCGATCGTGTCGTCACTCGGCCAGCCGAAGAACGCGGCCTCGCCATTGGTGCGCAGCCCTTGATTGAGCGTCGGATCCAGCTGGTCAGAGCCGACCCAGCCGGTGCAGAAGATGTTCCAACCGCCCTCTGCGACCGGCTTCTTGGACGCCCTGCGGATCACCAGATTGCCCCAGTCGCTGGCGGCGATTTCGGTATTGAGCCCCATTCTCTTCAACAAATCGTCGGTGACCAGTGCCAGCGCATGGATCAGCGGCTGATCGACTGCGTCGAGGACGACGATCTTCTCGTCCTTGTACCCGGCCTCGGCGATCAGCTTCTTGGCCTTGTCGAAATCCCGCTTGGCGGTCAGCGCGATCGAGCCGGCATCACTCGCCATCGGTGTGCCGCAGGTAAAAAACGAGGGGCAGACCTTCCAGTTCTGCGGATCACCGACATAGGCGGTCATGAAATCCGCCTGGTCGGCGGCCGCCAGGACCGCTTGGCGCATCTTCACATTGTTGAACGGCGGATGGAGATGGTTGAAGCGCAGCATTGTCATGGTGCCGAGCGGGTCGAGGTTCGCCAGAGAGATTTGGCGATTGCCGGCAAGCACAGGCCATACGTCGGGCGGCGGGTTCTCCCACCAATCGAATTCGCCAGCGCCGAGCGCTGCCACTTTGGTCATGGCATCGGGGACATAGACCCATTCGACCCGGTCGACCTTGACGACTTTGCCACCGGAGGCCCAGTTGGACGGCTCACTGCGCGGCACGTAATCGGTATTTTTGACGTAAGCGACCAGATGGCCGGGCTGGAATTCTTCCTTGAGAAATTTGAACGGTCCCGAACCGACCATCTCGGTGACCTGCTGATAGGGATCGGTCTGGGCGAGCCGTTCGGGCATGATGAACGGGACGAGGCTCGAGACTTTGGCAAGGGCGTCGATCAACAGCGGAAACGGCTCCTTCAGCCGGATCGTGAAGCTCTTGTCATCTCCGCCCTTCATCTCGTCGACCACGGTCGCCAAGGTCTGACCAAACGAGTCGCGCGCCATCCAGCGTTTGAGCGAGGCGGTGCAGTCGGCGCCGCGGACCGGTTGCCCGTCGTGAAATTTGAGCCCGTCGCGCAGGGTGAAAGTGTACAGGAGCTGATCCGCCGAGATGCGGTAGTCGCCGACCATCTGCGGATGCGGCGCGAACTCGGCGTCGATCGCGAACAGCGTGTCGAACACCATGTAGCCGTGATTGCGGGTGATGTATGCGGTCGTCCAGACCGGGTCGAGCACGCGCAGATCCGACTGGGCGATAAAACGCAAGGTTTTTGCGTCGGCGGCCTTGGCGCGCCCGCCAAAGCCAAAGGCCGCGAGGCTCGCCGCTCCCGCGGCCGTCGCAAAGTCGCGGCGCGTCATCCCATGAGCCATCCTGTTCCTCCCAAGCCCGAAGCCGACAGTTTAACAAAGTCGAGCGCGCGGCGCTCGCGCCTGATCGCCGTTGCGGAGCGCAGGCGCAGCCGGCGAGCCCACCTCCCGGTTATACCCGCGAGGGACCGTCGCCAACGGTAAATAGCATCTCCTCGCAGGCTCGGCCGAGGCGGCGCCGGCGCTTCAGACCTTATCCACACCCCACTGGAAGATGACCGGGCCGAGGACCAGGCCTTTGAGGTTCTTGCGGTAGGCGGTCCGCGTTTTCCATTGCCCCGTGGGAACATAGGGCACGACTTCGAAGGCGCGCTCCTGGATCGCCGCGGCGATTTCCTGGCGGGCCTCGGAGTCGGTCCCCCTCATCCACCGGCTTCGCAGGGCCTCGAGCTTGTCGTCGGACGGCCAGCCGAACCACGCGGCATCGCCGTTGGTGCGCAGCGACTGGTTCAGGCCGGGGTCCAGCATGTCGGCACCGAACCAGCTTGTGCCGAAAACATTCCAGCCGCCCTGGTCGATGGGCTTTTTCGAGGCTCTTCGAATGGTAAGATTTCCCCAATCGCTGGCCGCAATCTCAACATTGAGCCCGAGCTTGCGTAAAAGATCGGCGGCGACGAGGGCATGCGAATGCGGAACCGGCGTATCGACCGCGTCGAGTATCACGATCTTCTCACCCTTGTATCCGGCCTCGGCGATCAGCTTCTTCGCCTTGTCGAAATCGCGCCTGCCGGTCAGCGCTTCCGACCCGGCGTTGTTCGCCATCGGCGTGCCACAGGTGAAGAAGGACGGGCACAGCTTCCAATTCTGCGGGTCGCCGGCGTATGCGACCATGAAATCGACCTGATCCGTGACAGCCAATACGGCCTGGCGTATTTTTACATTGTCAAAAGGCGGATGCAGGTGGTTGAAGCGCAGGGTTCCCATCGCGCCGAGCGGGTCGAGCTCGGCGAGGGTTAATTCAGGGTTGCCGGCAAGTAGAGGCCATATCTCGGGCGTCGGGTTCTCCCACCAATCGACTTCACCGCTGGCGAGCGCCGCAGCCTTGGTCATGGCGTCGGGCACGTAGAGCCATTCGATGCGGTCGACCCTGACCACCTTGCCGCCCGACGCCCAGCTCGGCGGCTCACCGCGCGGCACGTAATCGGTGTTCTTGACATAAACGGCCATGTGGCCGGGTTGGAACTCCTCCTTGACGAACTTGTATGGACCCGAGCCAACCGCCTCGGTCACCTGCTGGTAGGGGTCGGTCTTGGCGAGCCGCTCGGGCATGATAAACGGGGCGCCCGCCACCTTGGCGAGCGCGTCGAGCAGCAGTGGGAAAGGCTCCTTCAACCGTATCGTGAAGCTCTTGTCACCCGCGGTCTCGATCCTGTCGAGCGCCGTTGCCAGTGACTGGCCATAAGAGTCGCGCACCATCCACCGCTGCAGCGACACAACACAGTCGGTTCCACGGACCGGCTCTCCGTCGTGGAATTTGAGCCCGTCGCGCAGGGTGAAGCTGTACAGCAGCTTGTCCGGCGAGATGCTGTAATCACCCACCATCTGCGGCTGCGGCCTGAATTTGGCGTCGAGCGCGAACGGCGTGTCGTAGACCATATAACCGTGATTGCGGGTGATGCCCGCGGTCGTCCAGATCGGGTCGAGGACGCGAAGATCCGACTGGGCGATAAAGCGCAGCGTCTTTGCGTCAGCTGCTTTGGTCCTTCCGCTCAAACCAATGCCGGTGAGGCCTGCCGCCCCCGCAGCCGCCGCGAATTCCCGGCGCGTCATCCCGTGCGCCATCCCTTTTCCTCCGTTGCCTACGGCGTCCACACCTCGTTTCGCCACTGACCCGGACCTAGTCCGTCACCCCCGCAAAAGCGGGGGTCCAGGGGTCCCGAGGGACGAACCAGCAGCCCCTGGATCCTCGCTTTCGCGGGGATGACGAGCGGAGGTGTTCAGGGGTGATCGGCCGGATCGTCGGTCAGGTCTTCTCGACGTTCCAAATGAAGAGCGCCGGGGCGATGATCACGCCCGTGACGTTCTTGCGGTAAGCGGTCACCGGCGACCATTGCCCGGTCGGCACATAGGGCACGGTTTCGAAGGCACGCGCTTGGATCTTGATGGCGATCTCCTGCCGGCCCTCGCTGTCTGGCGTCTTCAGCCATTCCGTCCGCAAGGCCTCGAGTTTCTCGTCGTTCGGCCAACCGAACCAAGCGGCGGCGCCATTGGCCGCCATCGGCAGGTTGCCCGACGGATCGAGCGTCTCGACGCCGGTCCAACCGGTGCCGAAGATGCTCCAGCCGCCCTCGGCGACCGGCTTCTTCGATGCCCGCCTGATGACCAGACTTCCCCAGTCGCTGGTAGCGAGCTCGACATTGAGACCCAGCTTTTTCAGCAACTCGAAGACCACCAGACCATGGGAATGCGCAGTCGGCGTGTCGACGGCATCGAGGACGACGATCTTCTCGCCCTGGTAGCCGGCCTCGGCAATCAGACTTTTTGCTTTGTCGAAATCGCGCTTGCCAGTCAGCGCTTCCGAGCCGGCATTGTTCGCCATCGGCGTGCCGCAGGTGAAGAACGAGGGGCAGAGGTTCCAGTTCTTCGGGTCGCCGGCCAAGGCGCTCATGAACTCGGCCTGATCGGTGACCGCCAGAACCGCCTGGCGCATCTTCACATTGTCGAAGGGCGGGTTCAGCTGGTTGAAGCGCAGCATTGTCGTGCTGCCGAGCGGGTCGGTTTTTTCGACCCTGATGTCGGGGTTGGCGGCGAGCATCGGAGCGAGGTCGAGTGTCGGTGCTTCCCACCAATCCATCTCACCGCCGCCGAGTGCCGCGGCGGCGGTGGAGTATTCGGGCGTATAGAGCCATTCGACCCGGTCGACCTTGACCACCTTGCCGCCCGATGCCCAGCTCGGCGGCTCGGCGCGCGGCACGTAGTCGGTGTTCTTGACATAAACCGACTGGTGTCCGGGCTGGAACTCTTCGCGGACAAACTTGAATGGGCCGGACCCGACCGTTTCGGTGACCTGTTGATAGGGATCGGTCTTGGCGAGCCGCTCGGGCATGATGAACGGGACGAGGCTCGACACTTTGGCGAGGCCGGCGAGCAGCAGCGGGAACGGCTCCTTCAATCGGATCTCGTCGACCACCTTGGCGAGAGCCTGACCAAGACTGTCCCGCGCCATCCAGCGGCGCAGAGAAGCGACGCAATCGGCCCCCTGGACGGGTTGACCATCATGAAATTTGAGCCCGTCGCGCAGGATGAAGCTGTAGATCAGCTTGTCGGGTGAGATGCTGTAATCGCCAACCATCTGCGGCTGCGGCTGGAGCTTGGAGTCGAGCGCGAACAGCGTGTCGAATATCATGTAGCCATGGTTGCGCGAGGCATAGGCGGTCGTCCAAATCGGATCCAGAACACGCAGATCGTTCCGCATGATCAAGCGTAGGGTCTGTGCGTCGGCGCCCCGCGCCCGCGCGCCGAAACCAAAGGCGGCGAGGCTCGCCGCGCTCGCAGCCACCGCAAATTCACGACGCGTCATCCCGTGAGCCATCCCCGACCTCCGCCGTTTGAGGTGAACTGTGAGAACCTCCGCAAGAATCGGGCCATACCTGCGAAGGCCATTGGCCGCGCTTTTGTCACTGACCGGGACTAGAATTCGCCAATGCGCGTCGAGGATTTTGATTTCGATCTGCCGCGCGGCCTGATCGCACCGCACCCTTGCGAGCCGCGCGACGCCGCTCGTCTGTTGTTCATTCCGGCGTCAGGCGGGTTCGAGAACAGGCAGGTCGCAGACCTGCCGGCATTGTTGCGGCCGGGTGATCTCCTCGTCTTCAATGATACCAAGGTGATCCCGGCGCGCCTCGTCGGCCGCCGCGGCGCGGCGCTGGTCGAAATCACCCTCTGCCGCGACCTAGGCGGCGGGGTGTGGCGGGCGTTTGCCAAAGGCGCGCGCCGGTTGCGGGCGGGCGACTGCATTGTTTTCGCCGAGGGCTTCGCAGCGGGCGTCGCCGAAAAACATCCCGAGGGCGACGTGACCCTGCGATTCGAGCGCGAAGCGGGGGCGTTCCGCGAGGCCCTCGCCCGCTACGGCACGATGCCGCTGCCGCCCTATATCAAGCGCCCGCGCGACGGTGATCCCCGCGACCGCAATGATTACCAGACGATCTTTGCCCGCGCGGAGGGCGCGGTGGCGGCGCCGACCGCGGGTCTTCACTTCACGCCCGCCCTCCTCGAAGCGCTGGCCCGCAACGGTATCGGCTGGACGACGCTGACTTTGCATGTCGGGCCCGGCACCTTTCTGCCGGTCAAGGTCGCCGATCCGCGCGACCACCGGATGCACACCGAATGGGGTATCTTGCCGCCAGAAACCGCCGAACGTATCGCCGCGGCAAGGCGCGACGGCGGGCGAATCGTCGCGGTCGGGACGACGAGCCTGCGCCTCCTCGAAAGCGCTGCTGTGGAAAATGGCGAGATGCGGCCCTTTGACGGCGAAACCCGATTGTTCATCATGCCAGGCTACCGCTTCCGCGCGATCGACATGCTGCTGACCAACTTCCACCTGCCGCGCTCGACCCTCTTAATGCTGGTCGCCGCGCTCGCCGGCCTCGACCGGATCAAATCGGCCTACGCCCACGCCGTCGCCTCCGGCTACCGCTTCTATTCCTATGGCGACGCCTGCCTGATGGAACGGCCCACGCCCCCACCCTGACCCTCCCGCCTGCGACCTGGTACCCCTCCGGTATGTAGCCATTTACAACGGCCAGCAAACGCGGTTCCGAGTCGATAAGCGCCAGTTAATGCGTCAGTGGCACCATCCTCCTCGATGAATCAAGAGGGAGGTAGCCAGTGACATGGATCACGCGCGGCGTTCCACAAATTCTGCTTCGGCAAGTTGAAAACGAAATGGAAGGCTCAGACCGAGCTACGGCCGTCGTCGGAGGAGCTTTTGTTGAAGATCATTTGATGCATGCTCTGAAAAGCAAGATGGTGCAAGATGATAAATTGACTGGAGAGATGTTCTCTGCCGGTCATGGCTTTGGTGACTTTGGCGTAAAAATTCACTTGGGCTACTTAGTAGGAGCATACAGCAAGCGAGCCCATAAGGAACTGATCACGATCAGGCGTATTAGAAACTATTTTGCACACCAGCTTGGATTGAATAGCTTTGAGAGAGATGATATTCGAGACTACTGCCAGAATTTGGCCCTTTCTCAGTCTAAAATCGTAAAAGCGATACGAGGTGATGACGGGCATAGCGTTGTCTTGACATTAGGCGAACCTAAAAGGGAGCGAGAGGTACGAAACTGTACATTGAACACGTAGTTATTTCCTCCCACTAAATTGTTTTTTGTTCTGAGCAACATAGCATATTCGGTCCCATTGTAACCGAAGACCAACTCCGTATCGCCGGGATAGAATTTTCCCATATAACAAAATTTACCCCGAGAGTTGTATTGAATGTTCCAGCCGCCGACAACCGAATATGGTTCGCCTGATGTGTGTTTCTCTACGTTCGCATCGGGTGATCGAATGGTAACAATAGGACGGTTATTTCCCTGAGTGGCTATAAAACCGATTGCAAGACTTGCTGCCCAAAACGTCATCACTGGATGGCGACCGATGACGGCGAACCACCGCTTGACCCCGTTGCGGCTGAGAGCCTTAGCATCCGATAATTGTTGTTGTAAGTTATCTATTTGTACCTTAAGTGTGTTGCAACATTCGACGGCGCTCGCTAGCTTTTGTTCTGCAAGGTGCAATTTAGTCGCAAGCTCGCTATCGGATCGCAGCGGGTGAGTTTCTGTTAGGAACTCTTCAACCGACTTTCCATTGAGTAGCCGGTACGCACCACGAATGGCTGCGAGAGCTTCGGCTTCTCCCGTCGTCGGATGTAGCGCTATATTCAAGGTCGAGACAAATTTTGTCCGACTCATCAGAACAATGGTTCTTGGATTGAATGGCTGTGGCTTGCGAGGATCGCAAAGGCGGCAATGTAAAATCTACAGGCGGTTGCGAATCGGTCTCGCGGGCTAGGAGGGCATGTTTTGAACGCAAAATCAGAGAAAGGTATCTCTTCCTCTCGCGTAACTGCTCACCCCCCTCGGAGGCTGAGCCCTTCCAATCACCACCTTCGCTGAGCGCCGCTGATCCGCAGATGCGAGGGGACGGCACATTTTGTGGGTGAATGTTTAATGGGCGCATAGATTTAGGTTGACAAAAG
>WNFR01001396.1_pt1 | contig 25223 bp, 32 predicted proteins | sample 5400221 | NCBI WGS metagenome assembly WNFR01 (sample SAMN13153357, study PRJNA577476) | soil metagenome | isolation source: 40 cm soil under Madrone tree | place: USA:California | collected 2016-06-14 | reverse complement strand
TAGATTTCTCCGGGCTGAATCCGGTGTAGTGGCAGTGTTTCCTTCACATCTTGCAAGTCGACAAACTTGCAGACTCTTCCGTCTGAATCGCAGGTGATATCTACGATGGTGCCGTGGCGATCTGGCGGCGTGGTGAGCCGATGAATCGGCATAATCGGGAACAGCTGCCCAAGCGCCCAATGATCGAGCAGCGACTGAAACACAGAAAAATTGCAGATATACTGATCGCCCAGAGTGGTTTCCAGTTGTTTCACTTCGTCGGGCACGTAACGCAATCCGCGGTGCATATTGACGATTTGATGGGCTACCTGCCAGTAAACGGTGTCGATCTTTGCTTTCGATTCGAGCTCGAGCAGGCCGAGATCGAATGTGTGCTGTGATTCCTCTTTGATTTGCCGAATATCGTGCAGACTCTCGAGCCGATTTCCGCGTTTCAACCGCTGTTTCACATCGAGGATATCGGCCACGAGTTTGTGATCCTTCTCGCCCGCTTCGACCTTGAGCTTGGGTGGAGTTTTTTCGATCGAGCCAAACGCTTCGACTACCAGCACGGAATGATGCGCGACCGTTGCGCGGCCGCTTTCGCTCACGATCGCCGGATGCGCGACACTTTCGGAGTCGCACACGTCCATGATGTTCCACACCACATCGTTCGCGTATTCCTGGAGCGAGTAGTTGGTTGAACTATCGAAATCGCTGCGCGATCCGTCATAATCGACGCCGAGGCCGCCGCCCACGTCGAGATAACCCAGTTCGTGTCCGAGTTTGGACAGCTTTGCGTAATATCGCGCGCCTTCGCGGACAGCGCGCTTGATTGTCGAGATGTCCGGCACCTGTGAGCCGACATGGAAATGAACAAGTTTCAGGCAGTGTGCCAGGCCGGCATCCTTTAGCATCTGACTCGCAGCCACCAGATTGGTTGTGTCGAGGCCGAACTTGGCATTTTCGCCGCCGCTCGGCGACCATTTGCCGGAGCCTTTGCTGTGCAACCGAGCACGAATGCCAATGTGGGGCTCGACGCCGACCTCCTTCGCGGCGCGAATGATCTGCTCAACCTCCTCTAGTTTTTCTGCGACAATGATAACGGATTTGCCCAGCTTACGACCAAGCAACGCGATGCGAATGAATGCGGGATCTTTGTAGCCGTTGCAGATGATCAAGCTGTCGGGGCCTTTCAACATCGCCAACGCGGCGACCAGCTCCGGTTTGCTCCCTGCTTCAAGTCCAAAATGAAATTGTTGGCCCGCATCGACGATCTCTTCGACGACTTCGCGCAATTGGTTGACCTTAATCGGAAACACACCTCGATAGTGATTTTGGTAACCGAACTCCGAGATTGCGCTTTGAAACGCGCGATTGATTGATTCAACGCGGTGCCGGAGCAAATCCTGAAACCGAACCAGCAACGGAAAACTGAGGTTCCTCCTTCGCGCTTCGTTGACTACTTCCAACAGATCGATGGAACCGCCGTCGTTCTTCAACGGCCGCGCCTCAACATTGCCAGAGTTATTGACGGTAAAATAGCCCTCGCCCCAACCTTCCACATTGTATGTGGCGATAGCCGATTCAATGTCCCACTCGCTTTTCATTGTTGTTGCGCAACGCGGCATTACGCAAACCGCACATTTAATCAGCGCGCGGAACATTCAAGCCCATAGAACGAAAATCTTCACGTAAGACTCCATGTTTTATCTGACGAATGAGCCGCACCCAGCGCACAGCTTGAGTTTCCTGTTCGCACACGTACTGTTCACGCGATGAACAAAACGGTGATCGAGGTTCAGGTGCGGGCGGTTTTGCCGACGAGCGGCGGGTGCGCAGTTTTCCTTGGGAACAATGAAAAGGTGTTCATCATTTACGTCGATCAAACAGTGGGCAGTGCCATCACCATGTTCATGCGTCACATCACCAAGGAGCGACCGCTTACCCACGATTTGATGGCGCATTTGCTGGCGGCGCTCGGTGCGAAAGTCGAGCGCGTGATCATCAACGACCTGAAAAACGCCACCTACTATGCGCGGGTCATCATCCAGGTCGAAAACGAATTGCAGCAGAAAAAAATCATCGAGTTGGACGGACGACCGAGCGATTGCATCGCCATGGCCACTCAGCAGAAGGCGCCCATCTATGTAAGTCAGGACGTCTGGGACGAAGTGGACGATATGAGCGACGTTCTGCGCAAGATGGAGGAAGAAGGCCTGAAGACCGATCCGGAAGCGGACGAGTAGAAACGTTAAAAGTTACAAGCGTTACAAAGTTAAAAAAGACTCAGCAACTAACGATGATCTGATGCCGGCACATAACATTGTAACCTTTGTAACCATCTTCGCCCAGCCTTAGCCCAGCAGATCGCCGTAACGATTGTCTGCCAATTGCAGGCAACGACCCAAGATTTCCGATGGAGTGTTGAGTTTCAAAGCGTCTTCAACCAGCTCGCGGCATTCAGGAATGGTTACGCTTTGCACAGCGCGCTTGACCCGCGGAACAAGGGTCGCCGACGCGCTGAGCTCATCCATGCCGAGGCCCAGCAAAAGCGGAACCAGCGCAACGTCGCCCGCCATTTCTCCGCAAACACCCACCCAAATGCGATTGGCATGCGCCGCATCGGCAACCATCTTCAGCAAACGCAGTATCGCCGGATGCGTTGGCTCATATAGATACGCGATCTTCTCATTCACGCGATCAACAGCGAGCGCGTACTGGATCAGATCGTTTGTCCCGATACTGAAAAAGTCGACCTCGCGTGCAAGCGCGCTTGCGCAGATGGCTGCGCTTGGGATTTCGATCATTGCGCCAACTTCGACCCGTTCAGCGACTTCGGCTCTTGAGTTGCGCAACTGTTGCTTGCATTCCTCGAGCACGGCGATGGCGCGGCGCAATTCATCCAACCCGGAGATCATCGGAAACATGACCTTTATGTTGCCGACAGCGCTGGCACGCAGGATAGCGCGCAACTGCGTTTTGAAAATGTCTTGATTCTCGAGACAAAACCGGATCGCGCGCCAGCCGAGGAATGGGTTCAACTCATCAGTGACGTCTGCCACACCCTCGGCAAGCTTATCGCCACCCAAATCGAATGTGCGAATAATGAGAGGATTTGGGCGGACCCGCTCCGCCACGCTTCGATAAGTTTCGTATTGCTCCTCCTCCGCAGGCAGAGTTTTGCGGTTCAAGTAGAGAAACTCGGTGCGATAAAGTCCGATTCCCTCCGCGCCATTGGCTGCTACGGCATCGACGTCTTCCGGAAGCTCAATGTTTGCAGAAAGAACAATGTGGCATCCATCGCGCGTGGTCGACGTGGTCTCGCGCAATTCCTTCAGTTGCGCGGTGACTTTGGCCCTTCGTGATTCGAGCTCCCTGTAGCATGCCAACGTTTGGGGCGACGGATTGACGATCAGCAAGCCGTCGTGTCCATCGAGGAGAACATGTTGCCCAGTGTCAACTTTGGCAGTGATGTCGTGCAAACCGAGTACCGCCGGAATGGTGAGAGAACGCGCCAAAATCGCGGCGTGCGAAGTGCGGCTGCCAAGATCGGTGGCAATCCCGAGCACGTTTTCCCTGCTCATACTTGCTGTGTCGGAAGGAGTAAGATTATGCGCAACCAGAATGTGGGGCCCGCTTAGGGAAAGAAATGCTTTGGGGGCTTTGCCCTGGAGATTGCGAATCACTCGCTTGGTGACATCCTGAATATCGAGTGCACGTTCGCGCAGATACGGGTCGTCGATCTTGCTCAACGTCTCGGCGTAACGCGTTGCGACCTCCTGAAACGCCCACTCCACATTGCAAAGATCAGTCTTCAATTTCCGCAGAACTTCATCGATCAACGTGCGATCCTCGACTACCAGCAGGTGCGCATCGAAAATCGCTGCGTCTTTTGCGCCGATCGATTTGGCAATGCGCTCCTGCATCTCGAGAATCTGCATGCGCGTTTGAATGAGGCCCGCCTCGAAGCGCCCTATTTCATCGGCAATCCGGGAGGGCGCGATGTGATAACGCGCTACTTCATCCAGATCATCGCGGACGACATAAATCCCTGCGAAAGCGATTCCCGGTGAAACGCCAATTCCTTCAAACCGGATTTCCGCGTTGTCGCTCATCCAGTTCGGAGAGTAAGGCAGATGTCAAACTCACGAAAGTCTTTCGCGCGCCAGCCTTCCGCGGCCCGTTGGGCGATTTAGTCTTCGTTAAATCCGGATTTGATTAGCTCCTCAAGCTCCTCCATTGCCTTGTCGGCGTCTGGTCCCTCGCAACGGATCCGCAGCTTCGAGCCCTGCCCGGCGGCAAGCATCATCAGACCCATGATGCTTTTGCCGTTTATCTCTTCTTCTTCCTTCGACACCCAGATCTCCGCGCGATGTCGGCTCGCAATCCGCACAAACATCGCAGCAGGGCGCGCATGTAATCCAAGCCGGTTCACAATGGTAAGCTCTTTTTCGAGCTTCCGTGCCGGCGCAGCGCGGCTGCTTTTTCGGTACAACAATCCCATTATGTCGCCCTCTTCTCCTCCATCAAACGCAGCAATCTGGTGTTGAAATCAACGGCTGCGTTCTGTCCCAAGTCTTTGAGTTTTTCATCCATCGCGGCGACCTCGATCAAGCGCGCCATATCGCGCCCGGGTCGGACCGGAATCGTGACGTGCGGGACTTTGAGCCCGAGAATCTCGTAAAATTCCCGGTCCAGCCCGATGCGATCGACTTCCTCGACATCTTCCCATTCTTTTAAAGTCACTACGAGATCGAGGCGCTTTTCGACTCGAATACTGCCAACGCCGAATACTTTTGCGACATCAATAATACCAATCCCGCGCACCTCCATGTGATTGCGCGTCAATTCGGGCGCGGCGGCCATGAGCTCGCGTCCTTCCAGCATCGTAATCCGTGTGACGTCGTCGGCTACGAGACTGTAACCGCGCTCAATGAGCCCAAGCACGCACTCGCTTTTCCCGATACCGCTTACTCCGCGGATTAACACCCCGACGCCCAAAATATCCACCATGCTGCCGAACTCCGTTACAGTCGGAGAAAAATCCATCTCTAAAGCGATCGTAGCCGCATTGATGAACTTCATGGTAATCATTGGCGTGCGAAACACAGCAATCTTTGCGTGTCCGGTTACAGCCAGCAACTCCGGCGAAAGATGTAATCCTCGCGACATCACCAGGCACGGGATCTTGTGCTCACAGAGGTTGCGAAACCGCTCAACACGCAACTTGGAGGGCAAACTTTTCAGGTATGAATGCTCCGCCGCGCCGAGCACCTGCACGCGTTTCTCGGCGAAATAGGTGTAAAACCCCGAAAGCGCAAGCCCGGGACGATTGATGGTCGGCTCGCGAATTTTTCGATGGAAGCCGACGGGCGGACCCTCAAGCTTCGTCTGCAATTTTTCGGCGTGCGATTCATAAAAGCTCTCAACCGTGACAACTGGAACGCTCTTCTGCTGATCGCTTTGGGATGTAATCGTTTGCGTCCCGGGTTCTTCCGCCATTAGACCTAACTTCTAGCGTGAATACCGCGTAATTTCCAATGGCTCCGCATCTTCCCTGTTGGTCGCAGCCACACCCGCAATCATGAGCAGAAGTATCGACAACTGCTTGTTTATGGGTTTTTTCTCTGATCCTGATATCGGATCACCTTGGCTCTTTCGAGAGTGACGAGGCCCCCGCCCATGATTTCATCAAGCACCGGCAGGAATGCATTCACCTTTTCCTCGGAGTCCACAATCTCGATCACGATTGGAAGGTCCATCGACAGGCGAAGAATCTTTGCGGTGTGCAAATGACTTGATTTCCCAAAGCCCATTGGGCCACGCAAAACGGTAGCTCCCGCCAGCTGCATTTCGCGCGCCTTCAAAACAATCGCTTCATATAGGGGCTGATGGCGATAACGATCGCTTTCGCCGATAAAAATCCGGAGAAGGACGGCGTCTTCGGGAAGATGCATAACGTTGGTCTTACTTCGGCAAAAGGGTGAGAGCAAGAATGCGCCCCAGCCACACGGCACCAAGGCAGCAGGCAAACGATAGCATTGTATTCAACGACGCTTTCAGCCAATCCCCATCGCGGAGCAAATCCAGTGTTTGCAAGCCAAAAGAAGAGAACGTGGTGTAACCGCCACACAGGCCCATCATGAAAAACTGGCGGAACCGCGGTGACGCAAGAGCCGGTCCTTCTGGAGCCGTCAAGACAGCAAAGAAGCCAATGACAAACGAACCGGTAACGTTCACGACAAGTGTACCGAGAGGAAAAGACTCACCCACGCGTTCAGCAATGAAGCCGGAGGCCCAGAATCGCGCGCCAGTTCCGAGTGCGCCACCTAGCATTACCGAAATATAAGTGAGCATAAAAAACTCCTTCTTTGCTGGAAGGAGTCATTAGCTCACGCGGTTTTCCGTCGTAGCAGCGACAGAAGGCAAACTCCATTGCCTTGCAAACTCTATCGCGTCTCTAGGTCACATCAAACAAAGATTTACCGATTTCGAATTCCGATTCTCTTGTCATTCGTCATTCGCGCTTCGTCATTCTCATCACATCTTGAAGCGTTCGCCCAGATAAAGCTGGCGGCTGATGGGATCGTTGATGAGAAAATCCTTTGTGCCTTCGCTCTCCACGCGTCCATCGAAAATCAAATACGCGCGGTCCACGATGGAAAGCGTCTCGCGGACATTGTGATCGGTGATCATGATGGCCAACCCTGATTTGCGCAGATTGACGATGATTTGTTGCACATCGTAAACGGCAATGGGATCCACCCCACTGAACGGCTCATCAAGCATCAACAACTTCGGTTGCGTGACCAGCGAACGCGCGATGGTCAGCCGGCGTTTTTCGCCGCCGCTTAACGTCAGCGCAGTATTCTTGGCAATCCGCTCAATACCGAACTGGTGCAGCAACTGATCGCACCGGTTTCGCCGCTCGGCCTTGCTCAGTGAAAGCGTTTCCAAAATGGCCATGATGTTTTGTTCCACTGTCATTTTGCGAAAGATCGATTCTTCCTGCGGCAGATAACCCATGCCGAGCCGGGCGCGCTTGTACATCGGGTACTCGGTCACGTCGGTGTCGCAAAAAATCACGCGACCGCTGTTTGGCCTAACCAAACCTACGATCATATAAAAGCTCGTGGTCTTTCCGGCTCCGTTTGGCCCCAGAAGTCCCACGATCTCACTCGCATGGACGTTCAAGTTGACTCCATCAACGACCGCGCGGCCGCCATAGATCTTGACCAGTTGATCAGTGCTCAAAACGGTTTCTACCTTCGTTGCCACCGGCGAACGAACTCTGGAAGTCGAAACGGGGGCGGTTTGACTGATCATGGCTTCGGCAGAGACGGAGCAGGTGACACCTGGACGGCTGACGTTGGGGACGGACTTGCTTGTCCCTTCTTTTCGTCGTTTGGCTGCTGGACAATTTCGGTACGACTGGGCCCGTGTGTCCGGAGCTGGCTGTTCTGACTGATTATCATGACGGTATCCGGGCTGGTCGCCACGTGCAGGTTTGGTCCCTCTTGCACCCGCGGTGTTCCCAACAATTCAACCTCGCCAGTAGCAGCCGTATAGGTGGCTTTATCGGATCGACCAACAGCGCGGGTCGGAGGGCCGCCATTGGCGGCGGGCCTGTCGCGAATGAGGCCAACATTCCCTTCGGCGATCGCTTTTTCCAAACTCTGGTTTTCTCCCTTTGTGATCACGACTGTCAATTTGTCAGATTGAAGATTGAAACGCGGATCGACTACCTTCACACGGCCGCTAAAGATGCCGATGTTCTTGGTTGAATCAAAAAAAGCCTCATCGGAGTAGATTTGCGTCGTTGTCGGTCCGTTCGACTGCTGCCCTGCAGCGCCTAGGCCAAGTAGGTTCTTCCCAGATGCTTTGTCATCTTTCTTTTGATCTTTGTTTTTCGCTTTCGCCTTTGCCGGTTTCTCCGCTTTCATCGACGAAGGGGAACCCGCTGGTGCAGAAGCAATCTGCCCGGGTGAGCGTGCGGTGACCACGCATAAAACAAACAAAACCAACACCGTTAATCTTTTCATTCTTTCGGGCTGGGTGTTGTAGTCAGATGGGACTTGTCAGTAATCACCATCTTTACGTTGCCGATCAATCGCCCAGTCTTTGAGTTCGTATCGAATTGCACTGAATCACCGGCGATATTGAAATCCGAACGTTGTATCATCGTACGTTCTTGCGAACTCAGAATTCGGGTTTTCAAATCGAGGACAGACGTGTGCATATCGATTCGCAGGTCAGGCTGACTCTCCGGAGTATAAGTCGTAATCTTAAGATGTTGAAAGCCGACGTGTTCCTGGTCAATCCGGTGCGCCGTACCCGCTTCAAATCTTCCTCTTAAACGGCCATTGGCATCGAAATCTGGCAACACCAGGCCTTTGGCTTCATGCCCGATCGGCAGCGGAATGTTCGTTAAGTTTTGTTCGCTTGGGGACCCGCTCGGCGTCGCCGGCGTGAGCCCCTTCTTTTTGCGCCCTTTTGACTGAGCGGACACTTGAGGCGCCGTAATCAAAACAGACAGCACGATCGATAGAAGCCATGCCAGCAAACCCCAACATGTGGAGCGGCCACTACGAAACGGAAGCATGAATAGCCTTTAACATGCGTAAATGCTTGGGCAAATCGCTTAGGGGAATCTGATTCGGCCCGTCCGATAGCGCTCGGCTGGGGTTCTCGTGAACTTCCATGAAGATCCCGTCGCAACCTGCGGCCATGGCAGCTCTGGCCAGAACCGGGGCCAGAACACCGTCGCCGGAGGTCGAATCCCCTGCCCCGCCGGGCCGCTGCACAGAATGCGTGGCATCGAAAATCACGCGATAACCGGCCTGGCGCATCCAATAGAGGGAGCGCATGTCGGCGACCAGGTTGTTGTAGCCAAACATCGTCCCGCGCTCGGTGAAACAAAATTGTGAGTTGCCAAAGGCGGTCAGTTTCTCGGCGATGTTTCGCACGTCCCACGGCGCCAGAAATTGACCTTTTTTCACGTTGATCGCCCGACCCGTTTTTGCGGCCGCGCGCAGCAGATCAGTTTGCCGGCAAAGAAACGCCGGGATCTGCAACATGTCGATTTTTTCGCCGGCAATCTCCGCCTCCGCCGGGGAATGAACATCCGTCGTCACCGGAACCTTCAGCTCGCGTCCAATAGCCCAAAGAATCTCGCAGCCGTCGTGTACGCCGATTCCACGAAATGAGCGAACTGATGTCCGGTTGGCCTTGTCGTAGGAAGCTTTGAAAATGAAATCAACGTCTTCAGCCGTGCACACCTGGGCAATCTTCTTCGCCATGCGCCAGACAAATTTCTCGGACTCAATGACACAGGGGCCAAGAATGAACACAGGCTGTTTGCCGCCAATCGACACTTTCGCAACACGCAATGGTTTTGGTTTGGCCATGAATGTCTAAGGAAAGCAGGAACGCAGTAATTTTAAAGGGCGGCCTCCTGCTTTCCTGGTTTCCCAATTAATCCTCGCTTGGTGGCGTCAAAAACGGCGAACGGCGCGTAGAGGACGAGAAAAAATAGCAGTGCCACTGCGTGCATTTGCAAGAGATACAGAGGCCACGAATCAGAGAGAAAACTCAAAATGGAAAATGCCTCAGGTTTATGCAGAAGAAATCCATAATTAAAACCTGTCAGCTTATCAACGGCGAGCGTGACTACGAAATAGAACTCCGACCATAACCATACGCGAACAATGGACATCGGGTATGGACGATACCGGCGGGTCAACATCAAGAAAATTACGCCGACGATAATGGCTGAATGCGAGGTAAAGAAACTGATGAACCGCCAGTCTGGAAAACCATAACGCAGGTTCGGCGTGAGAACGGCTTGAAGCGTACCGCCAATTCCCCAGAAGTACGCGACCTCGAACCAACGCTGGCTTCCCGTCCACATCGCCACAATCACCACGACCATGCCCCAGTCGCACATTTGCATCGGCAACATTTGCCGCCAATCGACGACGCCGTGGCTGCGGACGAAAACGAGAAAAACGACGTAGTTCAAAATCAGCACGGCCGAGAGCACACCGATAATCGTCTTCTCGATCCGGTGCGATTTTGCGCGGCACACCAGTGCAGCAAGCGCAAACGGGAGCACGATCGTGAGAAAAATGACCGTGAGATGCGGTAAACCGTAGGCCTGAAACTGCGGCGCGTCATTCATGCGACGTTATAGCGACTATGGTGCCACCTCCGGACTTTATGGGAACGCTCTCGCCTAGGCCAGCGCCTTTACAAATCAGGCAGAAGTTGGGCAATTCAATTCAGCGGATCACCCACAGATTACAGGGGATCACATTACTAACCCAGGCAATATTGCTCGGCAGTTGCTGAACCATTCCCTGACTTTTCGGCAACGGCACAACAAGCAAGTCTGCTTCGACTGAACGCACGAAATCAGATGCCGCGGCGCCGGTTGCGGCCCGAATGAAGCGCGTCTCGATGGGAACCTTAGTCGCGCCGGCTGAGAGAACGATTTCTTCAAGCGCATCGTCGTGGCTATGGTTCGATTTGAGCGTGGGAGCGCCTGCGGCCTCGCCCGCGATCGATGCGCGGGCTTCATCAAACGCAGTGATAATTCCAATCACGTACAGTCGCTCGCAGGGTTCTGCTTCCGCGAGGTGCAGAGTCGTTTTCAGAGCAACCAGTCCGTCTTCTGAGCCAGCGATGAAGACGATGCGGCGCAGCGGTTTCGGGTTCTTTTCGGGATGCGTAAACAAGATAACCGAGCAGCGGGCTTCTCGCACCAGGCGGCGCGCAACATTACCCAGGAAAGGATGTAACACGATCTCCTTCTCCAGCGCGCCAGCCACCAGCATGTCGATTTTCTCTCGAGCGAGCGCGCCCAAAATCGCTTCGGCTGGATCGCCCTGTTCATAGTGAATGGGGGAATCGGCAGGAAGATCTAGTTCCGCGAGAACCGCGCGAAACTTGCTTGCCGTTTCACCATTTCGCCTGCCAACGTGGATTAGATGAAGATCGGCGGAAAACCGGTCCCGGATCCGCTTCGCTTCAGCAAGGACCTGCCTGAACCGCGGTGAAAAGGTTGTTGCCACCGCAATAGTTTTGTAGGGCGATGAATCGGGCATCGAGATGAATCGCAATCTGATGTTTCATCGGCCTTACGCAACCGGTGTCGAAAATCACAAATCCCCGAAACAGGTTTCACGCTTGTCATCCGGCTTTCCATCTTGCGGTTCCTCTGCGAATTTGCCCAGATGCGACGCGCAATTTACCCGGGAAGTTTCGATCCGGTGACCAATGGCCACTTGGATGTAATTGAGCGCGCCCGAAAATTGTTTGACGAAGTTGTCGTAGCGGTAGCGCACAACGACGAGAAGCAACCACTCTTCTCACTTGAAGAACGCCTCGATTTGCTACAGGAGACGGCCGGCAGAATCCAGAGCGTGCGTATCGCGAAGTTCAGCGGGTTGCTTGTGGAGTTCGCCGGAGCGCAAGACGCGGGAGCAGTGATCCGCGGCTTGCGAGCAGTTTCGGATTTCGAATTCGAATTCCAAATGGCATTGATGAATCGAAATCTGAATCCAAAAGTAGAAACGATTTTTCTGATGCCGAAGGAGGAATACACTTATCTCAGCTCGCGCATCGTAAAGGAGATCGCGCGACTGGGCGGCAATGTCTCAAGTTTTGTTCCGGCTTGCGTGGCCAAAGCGCTGAGCAGGAAATTCAGCCAATGAACTTCGGAGGATTAGCTCATGAAAGTCCATCTAAAACAAATTCCGTCCCAGGGTCTGCATTTGAAAGGGCAAGAAGATTGTCCCATCCAGGAATTGGCTTCGGAGGAAATTCGCTGCGCCGGTCCTTTGCATTACGACATCGACATTGGCGTGGCGGACGGCGGGCTATGGGCGAACGGCTCGTTGTCCCAGCCGGTGGAGCTGCGTTGTGTGTCATGCCTCCAAAAATTTGTGCACGAAATTCAGGTGCCCGCGTTTGCCGTGCACACCGAGCTGCATGGGCCGGAAATGATCGATCTCACCCCGTTCATGCGCGAAGACCTGTTGCTGAATTTGCCAGCTCACCCGCATTGCGACAGGGACGGCGACCGGATTTGTAACCTCAAAAAGATCAAAGCCGAAGAACCCGATTCGAAGGGAAAGTCGGATTGGAGCAAATTGGACAAGCTGAAGCTCAATCGTTGAACCGTTGAAGCATCGATGCAGCCCCCGATTTAACGTTTAACGGATTAGCGAATCACCCAGGCGCCGGTTGTAATTCGGATGAATGATGCTTTGGTAAGCGCCTGCTATGGGAGTACCAAAACGGAAAACATCAAAGATGCGGTTGCGCACGCGGAAAGCCGCGAACCGCTGGCACGCCGCGCAGCTCAATAAATGTCCGCAATGCGGCAGCAGCGTACCGTCGCATATCGCCTGCCCGTCGTGCGGCTACTACGATGGGCGCCAGGTCTTGACGTTGGAAGGGAAGTAGCTGTTAAACGGTTGAAGAGTTGAACCGTTGAACGGAAGCTACAAATCAAAACGCTTTAGCGCTTCAACGATTTAACGCCGCGAAGCTGTCATTTTCGCTTTGCAATCAGACATTTTAGCTCGCACAGTTTCGCTCTGATGAAGATCGCCCTCGATGCGATGGGCGGTGACTTTGGCCCGCCTAACCTCGTTGCCGGCGCCGTTATGGCGCTGCGCGAATACCGCCAGATCAACAAGCTCTATCTGGTCGGAGACCCTGCCAAGATCGAAAATGAGTTGCGCAAACACCAGTGCAACGATTCACGCATCGACATTGTGCATTCCACTCAGGTGGTAGAGATGAGCGATCGCGCCTGGACGGCTGTGCGACGCAAGAAGGATTCCTCGATCAGCCGTGCTGTCGATCTGGTGAAGCACGGTGATGCGGACGCGGTCGTGAGCGCCGGCCACACGGGCGCGGCCGTCGCCGCGAGCATGATCAAATTGCGCACACTGGAGGGAATCGACCGGCCCGGCATCGCAGCGCTATTGCCTACGCAGTTTAACGTTTTTGTTTTGATCGATGCTGGCGCGAACATCGACGCGCGTCCGGAGCATCTTTTACAGTACGGCATCATGGGTTCGGTTTACTCCAGTCACGTCCTCCGTTACAAACGGCCACGGGTCGGCCTTATCTCGTTAGGGGAAGAAGATATCAAAGGCAATGACCTGACGAAGGAGGCCTTCAAGATGTTGAAAGCGAGCTCGCTGAATTTCCGCGGCAATATCGAAGGCCGGCATTTGTTTGAGGACCCGGTGGAAGTGGTTGTGTGCGATGGCTTCGTCGGCAACGTGATTTTGAAAACATGCGAGTCGATTTCGGTAGCGATTTTCAAGTGGCTGAAACAAGAATTGACGCGCTCAAAAATTCACATGGTTGGCGCTTACCTGGCGCGAAAGGCGTTTCGCGTCATCAAAGACAAAACAAATTACGAAGAATACGGCGGCATGCCGCTACTGGGCGTGAACGGCATTTGCATCATTGCACACGGCGCCAGCACGCCGCTGGCGATCAAGAACGCGCTGCGTGTGGCCGCCGAGTCTATTGAACAGCAAGTGAACCCGCATATCGTCGAGGAAATTCGCCGGTATCATGAAACGACAGCCCCGTTCGAGCCCGCGCTCTCATAAAACGCTGCGGACAGTCTCCATCGTCGGCACGGGAAGTTATGTGCCCGAGAAGGTTCTGACTAACGAGGACCTCTCGCGCATGGTGGATACCAGCGACGAGTGGATCATCACCCGCACCGGCATCAAGGAACGCCGCGTCGCCGCAAAGGACGAAAATACGAGCGACATGGCTGCCAAAGCCGCACTGAAGGCAATTGAGCAGGCGAAAATTTCAGCGAAAGAAATCGATCTCATCCTTGTGGCGACGGCCACGCCGGACATGCTTTTCCCGGCTACGGCCTGCTTCGTTCAGAAAAAGATCGGAGCGACGAACGCCGCCTGCCTCGACATTTCCGCGGCGTGCGCGGGCTTTATTTTCGGATTGGAAATCGCACAGCAATTTATCACATCGCACACATACGATACCGTTCTCGTGATCGGCGCGGACAAGTTGACATCAATCACCAACTGGACCGATCGCAATACCTGTGTGCTATTTGGCGACGGAGCCGGCGCGGCTGTCTTGCGCCACCGCGGCAGTCCTCATGGTGTAATAAGCACACACATCGGAAGCGACGGACAGTATACCAACATCCTGTTCATGCCGGGCGGCGGGTCGCGGTGCCCTATCACGCGTGAAAACGCGGACATGAACCTGGCCACTATCCATATGACCGGCAAGGAAGTGTACAAACAGGCTGTCATCGCGATGTTGAACGCGGCGAAAAAAGCCCTCGACCAGGCCGGGCTTTCCATCGAAGACATCGCCTGCGTCATTCCGCATCAGGCAAATTTGCGAATCATGGAGGCGATTGCGGATCGGCTCGGCATTTCACGCGACAAAATGTTCGTGAATCTCGATCGCTACGGCAACACATCTGCTGCCGCTGTAGCGATTGCGCTCGATGAAGCGAACCGCACAGGGCGAATCAAGCGCGGCGATTATGTTCTGATGGTCGTATTCGGCGGCGGCCTTACCTGGGCCAGCACGGTGATTGAGTGGTGAAGCCGGTTCGGCGCTTCAATCCGGAATCTCGGGCTCGACTAGTTTCGCCAGCTGAGCCAGCGATTCCTGCCAGCCGAGATAGCATGCCTCGGCAGGAATCGCGCTGGGCACACCTTCCTGCACGATGTTCAAGTCAGTTCCGCAAGAAACCTTCCTCAACGTGATAGTCGTCTGCATTTCGCCCGGCAGATTCGGGTCATCGAATTTGTCGGTGTAGCGAATCCGTTCGTGCGGAGTCAATTCAACGTACGCCCCGCCGAAGGAATGACTCTTGTCCGTCGTGAAATTCGTGAACGACATTTTGTAAGTGCCGCCAACTTTAGCGTCCATCATGTGCACCTTGGCGGTGAATCCGTTTGGCGGAAGCCATTTGGCCATCGCGTCCGGATCGAGAAAGGCCTTGTAAATTTTTTCGGGTGTCGCTCGGAAAACGCGGTGAAGTCGGATGGTGTTTGTGTGCATGGTTCGGATTCCTTTCGATTCAGGATGGTTTCTTTTTGTTCATGACTCTCATATCTACAACGAACCAGCGGAGCCGTTCCGGACAAATCGACTCGCGCCAGTAGTGAAATTCTTGTTTTATTCGCTACCTGGGAGCGGCGGATACTGCTCGAACTTCGGAATCGCCGGATCCATTTGGTCCCACGGTTGTGCGTCCGAAACGAAAATATCCATTTGCGGGTTGAACGCAGTGGGGTCGTCCAGGCTGCTCGCCAGCAGACCGACAAAGGGCGAATCTCCTTCTGCAAACTCTCCTCCAGTGATACGGGATCCACATTCAGGACAAAAACCGCGTTTATGTTTTCCACGCCTGATACTTGGTGTGAAGTTGTAGCGCAATTCTCCCCGTGTTACTCGAAGCGCATGAGCCGGAACCAGGAATGCGGGAGCATATCCACTCCCAGTGACATGCTGGCAATCGCGGCAATGGCATTTCAACATCAAGGTAGGTTCGGCCTTAATTTCGTAGCGAATTGCACCGCACACGCACCCGCCAGTGATTGGTAGTTTCATGTTCATACTCTCCGGATGTTCGCCAACGTGATCAAAGATTTCGTTTTGATCTGTTTCATCTCCCAATGTAACTATTCTCCTCTCGGACCCAGAAACAGACCACCATTGACGTCGAGAGTCTGCCCCGTAATCCACCGCGCATCGTCGGAAGCGAAGAAGGCAACTGCATCGGCGATGTCGGCTGGACGTCCGGGACGGCCAAGTGCTGTCATGCCCGCGACCCGCTCCACCGCTTTCGCGTCTTTGTCCCGGATGGAAGGATTCATGTCTGTGTCGGTAATCCCGGGAGAAATCGTATTTACGGTAATATTTCGCGACCCCAACGAGTTCGCCAGTAATCTGCCCAGCACATTGAGGGCACCTTTAGTCATCGAGTAAGCAGTCGCGGGTGTTGCGAACCAGGTGACTCCTGAGGAAATGTTGATGATCCGACCGCCATCGGGAATCAGCGGCAAGGCGCGTTGAATAATGAAGAATGGCGCGCGGACGTTAATCGCGAAAATGCGGTCGAATTCCTCAGGGGTCGTTTGATCGAGCGATACCTGAGGAGCCACGGCTGCGTTGTTCACTAGAATGTCCAACGGCCGGCCGGTTAATCCTTTCTCGAGTTGGCTGAACAGCGTGTCGATATTTCCGTGCGCGCGGAGTTCCGCCTTCACAAGAAACGCCTGCCCGCCTTCTTGTTCAATTCCCTTCAGTGTCTCGTTAGCAGCAGCGTCATTGCCGCCATAGTGAATCGCCACCAGAGCACCATCGGCCGCTAACCGCTGCACAATTGCGCGGCCGATGCCGCGGGAGGCCCCAGTGACCAAAGCGGTCTTTCCTTGAAGCGGATATTGCATAGTTCGTTCCTTAAAATGTGCGTCTGGCGGTTGTCCCTACCGAGCTGGCGCAACATTGACGGAGATCGTTGCAAACGGGCCGAGACTCATACCGATGATCTGAAATCGAATGAAGTCGCCCACAGCTTCCACAAGCTGTGCCCGCTCGAGTCCGCCGCAATCCACGCCGATGAAGCCAAGTTCCTCAGCCAGCTCCTTCACAACGGACTTTGCTTGCGCGTCGTCAGAGCAGAGAAAGACCGAGACCCGCCGCCGCATCAATTCATTGCGATCGAGTTCAATGACCTGAGCCGCCATTGTGTTGAAAGCCTTGACTACCCGCGCGCCCGGCGCGTCGGCAGCGAGCTGTTCGGCGTGGGAGGGAATCGGCGTCGTGAAGTGAATACCTGGGCGATTGCCTGGATCGGGAAGGTCAAGCCCCAAGATAGCGCTGTTATTGCAGTCGATGACGATCTTACCAGAGAGCGCCTGCGGTTCTTTGAGCGCGCTCGAAGGAAAGTAATCCCGAATCGTGTAGAGAATTACATCACCGAATGCTGCGGCGGCGTCAAAATCGCCGGCTTGCGTCGAAGCGGAGCCATTTGCTGCAATGGCTCCGGCCTTGTTCAGATCTCGCGAGCCGAACAAAACTTCATGACGTGCACGCGCCCAGCGCAATCCGAGTGCGCGCCCCATATTTCCCGTACCGACTATTCCAATTTTCATAACATTCTTGCGAAGATTTTGGTTAAGCCATTCGTCCTCTTGGACCAGGCAAGGCCTTTCACTGGCAGCTTTCCGGTCAACTATTTCGCCTCTGAATCCGGCTCGATGATTCCGAACACATTACCGGCGGGATCTCCCGCGTAAGCAAGCCAGCCGACCTTGGAAATCGCCATTTTCAGCACGCAAATTTTCCCGCCGCGCTGCTCGATTTTCTTGATCGTTTGATCGAGCGATGAAACAGCAATCGTGTTTAAGGTGCCGGGACTTTGCCCTTGGCGCGGGCGCGCGATACCGCCATTGATTCCCGGTTCTTTATCGTCGCCGGTCGTGATCAGCCAGTAGTCGATCAGCCCGCCCTCGAATTTTTGGAACTTCCAGCCGAAAACATCCTGATAAAACGGCTGCACCTTTTCGGGATCGTCGGTGTAAATCTCAAAATGGGTTACGCGATTCATATCTTATCCTTTCTGGTTTGATACACTGCGATTCTACCCCGCAGTGTGGCCGTATCCGTCGTGCTGGCCGTGGTAAACCAGCAGCAGCCCGCCTACTCGCGAACGCGCTCGGAGACACCTCGGGCGATTAGTTAACGGGCGAAGATGCATTTTGTTCGATCAACTCAGCTACCGCATCCGGCTGGTCGCCGACGACGTAATGGCCGCTATCGCGGACTAACCCTGTCTTGACTCGCGTGCATCCGTCAGCGCGAAGACCATCGGCAAACTTTGGAACAAGCTTTGCGAATGGCGAATGATCCCCCGCCCCAAAGAATAGCGGCACGTCATTGCGTCCGCGTTGTGCGGCATTGAATTTCTCATTGGCCGGAAAAGCGCGGTAAATTTCAAACATGGCGTGGAGCTGAGACACCTTACCGTAGGCCTCCTTCACATAGTGCTCTCTTTCGCTCGGACTAAACTTGCCGAAACGGAAGAAGTAATCGAGATAGTCCGCCGTTCGGTCAGCAACTAGCTTTTCCGCCAGCCCCGGCACCTGCATGAAGCCGACATGCCAAACGGCAGGGCCGGTCATCGCGTCGTTCCACCCTTCGATCCCTGGAATTGGCGCGTCCAAGATCATTGCCCCGCGTGTTGCCTTTGGAAAACGGCGCATGAACGCGTAGGTCACCATGCCCCCGATGTCGTGACCGACAAGGTAAACAGGTTCCAGCTTGAGCTGTGAAATCAGTTCGCAAATGTCCTGCGCCATGTTAGCAGCGTCGTAACCGCACGGAGTAGCTGCCGACCCGCCGACGCCCCGCAGATCAACCGCAACCACCGTGAAGCGGCGCGCCAGCCTCGGCATGATCGCATGATACTCGACCCAATCCTGGGGGAACCCGTGAATCAAAACGACAGTTGCCCCCTCGCCGCCTCGAACATAGTGGAGCGTTGTTTCATTCACTTCCCCGATATGGAAAACAAACTCCTTTCCAAGTGCCGCCAAGGCTGGGTCGTTCTCTTGATGCGACGATGTCATCAATACTGATCGTGACGCCGGATCCACTCCATCGTGAAGTCGAGGTGGTCTTCGTCGCGACCCTTTGGGACAAGATCGAGGAAATTATAAGCTCCGACCAGGATATCGAGCCCGCGCGCGTACGTCGAATAGGTGTGAAAAACAGAGCCGTTTTCATCTTTGTAAAACACGCTTAAGCCTGGCATCTCCTCACCGATCAGCTCATCTGTTCTGTAGTTGTAGAACATCTTCCCCTTCTCCTTTTCCTCTTCCGTGGCCGAGACGTGATAGTCGAAATTGAAATCGTTGCCGTACGACGACAACCATTTGAAGCGCCAGCCCATGCGCTTTTTGTACGCCTCGATCTCGGGCAGCGGCGCGCGCGAAGTCACAACGAAGGTCACGTCGCGATGCGGAAGATGCCAGTTGGCCCCGTCAAAATGGTCTGCGAGGTACGAGCAACTCTTACAGCCCTCGCCCCAGCCTGGAGCGAGCATGAAATGATAAACGATCAACTGACTGCGGCCCGCAAAGAGATCCGCGAGTGTTTCTTTGCCATTCGGCCCGTCGAATACGTACTTCGTTTCAACTTTCACCCATGGCAGGTCACGCCGATGCCGACTTACTTCGTCGCGCAACCGCGTCAGATCTTTTTCGCGTGTCAGCAAATCCTTACGGGCGACAAGCCACTCAGCTTCTGACACAACTTTGGAAGGGTTTACTTCGCTGTTGTCTGTCTTCGTTTCCAATGTCTCGATTCTCATTTTGTCTTGTTTCGTTTGTTTGATGATTTCTCCGTGACGAATCTCCTCCGGTATCGGACGAGACACGCGAGGGTAACTTTTGCTTCCGACGTGACTTCAGGCTTCAACGATGGTCTTGAATCCACCGTAGAGCATGCGCTTTACATCGAAGGGCATTGGGGATTTCATCAACTTCCCCAAGCGCGGATCTCTCATCACCTTTGCGTTAACGCGATCACGGTGCGCACGCGACTTGAACACAATGTAGGAGAACAATACCGTCTCGCCGGGCTTGGTTTTGATTCCGCGCGTAAACGGCTTTCCCATTTTGATGTCCAGATCGTCCCCGACGCACTCGCGGAATTCGAGCGCGCCATGGTCGCGCCATACCTTGCCCGCCTTCTGGGCCCCGCGCCGATAGTCGCCCACATTCTTTTTCGGAAGTGGGATAACAAATCCGTCAACGTAGTGGGCCATGAGACATTCTCCTTGTGCTTCGCGTTATGCGTTCGCGAACTGCGCCTCGTTCTTAACTTCGCTTGCAACCGGACATTCGGCCGCCACCGGCCTGACTTCGACGCGCACGCCGTACGGCAAGCCGGGGCATTCCTGAGCGATCGCCACTGCTTCATCCATGCTGGCAACGTCGAGCAGAAAGTAGCCGCCGATTGCTTCTTTCGATTCCACGAATGGGCCGTCCGACACGACTCGGTTTTTGCCGGACACGACTTTGCCTTCGCGCTCGAGCGGGTTGCCGGCGACGGCTTTGCCCTCGTCAGTCAGTCGCCTGAACCAGGTCATCCATTGGTCTGTGACTTTCTGTTTTTCCTCGGGCGAAAGACTCTTGATCCAATCGTTGCCGCGAAACAGCAGCATGTATCCGTTCCGATTTTCTGTGTTCATAAGTTCTTGGTAGATGGTTGATGGTTAAGTGTTGTTAGGTTTAAACCGTTGCAAGTTGTTCTTCCCGCGCCAATTCGTGTGCGCGGACGTCGAGAGGACATTCTTCAGCCAATGGCCGCACTTCGATCGAACCGCCGTAAGCGAGACCCGGGATGGTCTGTGCAATGGCAACGGCTTCCTCGAGGGTTTCGACATCTAATACTAGATAGCCACCGATGGCTTCCTTCGATTCAGCAAAAGGTCCGTCCGTAATAAACCGTCCGTTTTTGCCCGAAACGATCGCGCCCCTGCGTTCAAGCGCGCGGCCAGGTTTGGCTTTGCCCTGCGCGGTCAGCTTTTCGATCCAGGCTTTGTTCTGGTCCATGAGTGAATGGAGCTCCTGGTGCGAAAGCTTGTTGTACCATTCATCGCTGCGGTACAGCAGCATGTACCCGTTCTGATTTTCTATGTTCATACTAGTTTTTAGTTGGTTGTTGATGGTTGATTGTTCAATCCGTTCAAGATTACGACGAACAGTCCGTCGAGTTTTGGACAGTCATTTGAAAATTTTTTCAACTGAACATTTTCGAGAGCATTGGCCTCGCTGCGATATGCTCGAACAGGGGCGCGCGCCTATGGCCCCTGATAGTTGATGTGGATTACGCGGAAGATTTGGCCACCTGGAGCGCTGAAATATACGTGTTTGCTACCCGGATGCGAGAAGCTGCGAACACCCGCGGCGCGCAATTTTTCCTGAACTGCCGATACGTCACGCGCCCGAAACTCTATCCACGCCCCGCGAAAAGCATGCGCATCATCGATTGTCTCGCCCTTTACGTCTTCGGGTGCCAAGTCCGTGAATTCAACGCTGAAGGCACTGTGGTCGGGAAACGAAACGAGCAAAACAGGATATGAGAAACCAAAATTCAGCTCTTTCGTGTCACATCCCAGCACGTCGCGAAACAATTGCGTAAACTTTTCGCGATATGTGGGTCGCACAAACATATGGACGCGAGGACCCAGGGCGGTTAACACGGGTCCCTGCGTGTGGCTAGGAGTTGCGGATTCTGGATGCTGTACTTTCGCCGAAGCCCCAGCTGCGAAGGCGGGAGGGGGCGCCATGCTCGAAATCAGCAGCCAAGCGACCAGACCAATGAAGGTATTTTGTGCAACCATAACGCTGTCCAGTCTATAGCTGACGGTCGATGCTCGATACCTATTTGGCGTTCGCGTCGCTCTCCCAAAGTCCGAACGCGTTTCCCTCGGTGTCCTGGCACACAGCGAAGTAACCCATCTGCGGCACGGCTGTTTTGGCCATGCAAATTTTGCCACCGAGTTTCGCGATTTTTTTGGAGAAATCGGCGACCGAATCCACGCTGACATAGTTAACCACTGGTTCCTGCGGTTGTTCGCGTTTCTTAAGTCCGCCATCGGGCGTATCATCGCCGCCGCCGGTATCGATGTGCCAATACTCCTCCGGTCCCGGGACTCTCTCAATTTTCCAGCCAAATAAATCGCCGTAAAACTTCCTGGCACTGTTCCACGTTATCCGCCGGTATTCCAAACCAAACGATACTTGCTGCTTGGTTCCGTTCTGACTTGTTCACGTTTTGCCTTTCTTTTGATGCGTGATATTTCGTTTTGTCACCGATACGACGAGCCGGCCTGCCTGGTTAGGACAATTATTTTGCATTCGCATCGCTCTCCCAGAGTCCAAAGGAGTTATCCTCAGTGTCCTGGCAGACAGCAAAGTAACCCATCTGTGGCACCGCCGTTTTGGCCATGCAGACTTTGCCGCCGAGCTTCGCAATTTTATCAGCGAACTTATCCACGGAATTCACGCTGACGTAGTTGACGATTGGCTCTTCAGGCCGTTGGCGTCTTTTCAACGCGCCGTCCGGGGTGTCGTCCGCACCCCCAGTGTCGATGTGCGAGTAATCGCCCGACCCGGGAAATGGATTGATCTTCCAGCCAAACAAATTGCTGTAAAACGACTTAGCTCGTTCCGGATCGTCCGCCGGAATTTCAAACCAGACGATGCTCGCATCTTGTTTCTTCTCTGACTTGCTCATGTTTTTGCCTTTCTGTTGATGTTGAATTTTCGTTCTGTCAGAGATACGACGAATGAGCGCGCTGCTTCGGGACAATGATTCGCAAAAAATTGCGAGGAATTCAGGCCACAAACTGCCTTCCAGGCGGAATCCAGCATTCAATGCGCGCCTGAAAGGCGATCGCCATCGTAGCCGAGGGCAACGCCCTCGGTTTTTGATTGAAAAAAATTTCACCCTGTAAGGGCAAACCAAACTATGCCACCATCCGGCGCATATGCCGCAATCCCTCCACGTTCTGAGCGCCCACATCATCTTTTCGACCAAAGGGCGTCAACCGTGGCTAACCCAAAACATTCGCGAACGCGTATGGGCGTATCAATCGCGAATTCTTCAAAACTTGGAATGTAATTCAATCACGATTGGTGGCGCAGCTGACCACGTTCATGTTCTCTGTAATCTTACGAAGAAATTTCCGACGGCTAAGGTCGTTGAGATTCTCAAAAAGGATTCGTCCAAATTCATCAAGACACTAGGCGTTCCAACGTTTCACTGGCAGGATGGCTACGGGCTGTTCAGTGTAAGTCCTTCTCATTTCGAGGCTGTACGGAAATACATTCTCGATCAACGAGGGCATCACAAAACCGAAACGTTTCAGCAGGAGTATCTGCGGATTCTGAAAAATACCGCGCCCGTTACGACGAACGGTATTTGTGGGATTGAATTTTGGATTGCCCTTTCACGGCGAGTTCCATTCCTAAATGTCCCGAGGGCGTTGCCCTCGGCTAGGATGGTTGGCGCTTTCAGCGCGCCGGCGCCAAAAACGTGTTTGTCATGACGGCGGTGGGGTTTTTTCGCACAATTGTAGTCGTTTTAACAGGAACGCTCGCTCGGATTTCGTTTCCGCGAGTTCAAATGCCTTACGGAATTGTTCGGAAGCGGCTTCGCGATTGTTCATTCGCATCTCAAGCTCGCCGATCACTGAATAGAACAAGTAATACGAAGCTAATTTCTCGTGGTCTCTAATGGCGCGCACTGCCTCCAGTCCAGCTTGCGGTCCGTGAGAATTTGCGATTGCCACGGCGCGATTGAGGGCAATCACAGGCGAATCATCAAATTCCATCAATCGGTCGTACAGCGACAAGATCCTGCCCCAATTCGTCAATGAATAATCTTTGGCCGTCGCGTGGCAGGCGGCGATCCCCGCTTGAAGATGATATTCGCTCACCGCCTCACCCGAAGCCGATTCGCGCAGGTGCGACATGCCGCGCTCGATCATCGGCTGATCCCAGCGCGTCCGGTCCTGTTCTTCAAGTCGAAGCAGGTTGCCTTCATCATCTTGACGCGCCGAGGTGCGGGCCGCATTGAGCAGCATCAACGCCAGCAGCGCATGCGTCTTTGGCTGATTTCCAGCCCGATGTTTTGCTAGTAATTCCGTGAGGCGAATTGCCTCGTTACAGAGTTCTTCGCGAACCAGCTTGTCACCACTGGATGCTTTATAGCCCTCGTTAAACAGGAGGTAGAGCGACTGCAGCACGCCGTCGAGCCGTCGCGTCAGCTCGTCGCCGAAGGGGATCTCAAATGGGACGTGCGCTTCCTGGATCTTTTGTTTTGCACGAGTCACTCGTTTGGCAATCGCCGCTTCAGTGGTTAGGAAAGCCCGACTGATTTCGGTGACGCTGAAACCGCACAGCGTTTTTAACGCCAGCGCAACCTGCGCCTCCGGAGGAATCACCGGATGACAGCAGACAAACATCATCCGCAGTCGATCGTCTGCGATTTCGTCTTCTGAAAAACTCACCGCTTGGGGCGTGGAAGATCGGCTGGACTCGATCAGGCGCGCGATTTCCGCTTCCTTGCCGCGAAAAACCTTTTCTCGCCGGATCACATCGAGTGCGAGGTTGCGCGACGCGCGCATGATCCACGCAGAAGGATTTTCCGGTATGCCGCGGTATGGCCACGTCTGCAATGCGCGTCCCAGCGCCTCCTGCACGACATCTTCGGCCAGGTTCAAATGTTCGATCCCGAAAATCCGGGTCAGCGTTGCCACCATTTTTGCTGACTCGTGGCGGAACAGATGTTCGACCAATTGTGATATGCCTTCGGGCTTCAGCATATAGAATAGATTGGCGGCAGTGCCAATACGAGTCACATTCGGAGACGCAACACGCAATTGTCTGTGATCGATTTAATTAAATACGACCGCTGTTTTCTGCACGTTCGATATTGCCGTGGAATTTATGAGTGTGTTCCCCATGGCTGAGAAACAAGAAATCGTCGAGCCGGAGCAGTTTAGGTTTGATGACGACGGCGTTTTCCCAAATAGCGTGCTGCCGTTGCTGGTCTATCGGAAAGCACTGAGGGCCGATGGCCGGGATCCCGCTTCGCTTCTTGAGGAACGCTTCGCTAACAACGACTGGTGTAATTCATGGCGAAACGGCGTGTATTCCTTTGCTCATTATCACAGCACCACGCATGAAATTCTCGGTGTTTACTGTGGCGTCGCGACACTGAGACTGGGCGGCGAGCATGGCACGAATCTGGATGTACACTTCGGCGACGTAATTGTGATTCCAGCTGGTGTCGGTCACCAAAAACTTGATGCGAGCTCGGACTTCGCTGTTGTTGGAGCGTACCCGGACGGACGCGATTGGGATTTGCTGCGTGGTCTACCCGGCGAACGGCCAAAGTCGGATCACACCATCGCTTCCCTGCCAATTCCCGATTACGACCCGATCTACGGCGCCGATGGCCCACTGCGGCAGATTTGGAAAGCGGATCGGAATAAATGAGATGACCGGGCGGATTCGCCAACGGCCTTCGCAGCTTCAGCACAGCTTCGCGGTAAACTTCGGAGCTTTTTGGTATTGCCGATCTGGGTAAAAGCGGCGGGACACCGCCGCACTCCAAAACGTGGCCGTCCTCGCGAT
>WNFR01001394.1_pt1 | contig 25231 bp, 21 predicted proteins | sample 5400221 | NCBI WGS metagenome assembly WNFR01 (sample SAMN13153357, study PRJNA577476) | soil metagenome | isolation source: 40 cm soil under Madrone tree | place: USA:California | collected 2016-06-14 | reverse complement strand
ACAAGCGATGCCTTCCTTCGCAAGAGTCGTGGCGAGATCTTTCACCGGCGTCAGGATCTTTTTCGTACAGTGCCAAGGTTGTTTCAGCTTCAGGCACGCTGGCGAAGCGTTTTTCGATCATGCCCTTTAGTGCTTTATATGAATCCTTGATTGTCTCGCTTGCTATCTCTCGCGCACCGAAAGCAAGCGCTGCCAGTATTAGCGTCGTTGTGGGTTCCGTTGACGTGTCCTCCAATTATCATAGTAGCCGAATCACTAACCGTAAATCTCATTTAATCAAGTCGGCGCACGCGCTAATAATCATTAGCCCCTGTCCGTGTATAGTTGGACTTCCATCAGCCAAATCATTTCTCAAATTAGAGAGGGCCACTGACAAATCTACAGGCGGACCAATCCCGCTTGATAACTTCCGCCCGCTGAATACTTTCTCCAGTTGCCTTTTAAGGCCTCCTTTAGGTTCGCCTGTCTTTGCTTTCAGAGCCATCTCAAGACTAGCGAACGCCTGCATCGCGGCAACAACATTAAATGAATAAACGAACCAGGAATAAAGCACGAGATTTCTGGCTATCTCAAAGTGGCTCCGAACTGACTCTGGCGCAGTGTCGTTAATACGAATCTTTTCCACCTCGTCATAAACGCTATCGAACGTCATTTCACTAATGACACCCGTAGAATGGTCGAAATTCGCCCTGTTTCGATTTCTGACGTCGGGCGACAGCACTTCATTTCTTGGCTTTAATCTTTCCATCGTTAGCTGGTGCTTAGGCGTGTCCTTCCGCACAGATGTGACTCTTGCTACGAATTGCCCGACCTAGTTCGTTCGCAACGTCATGGAACGATTTCCGCACCAAATTTCCATTGGGACAATAGATGACATGACCCAGTCTGTAGTCTTCATAGTTCGGGAACATCTCTGCCTTGGCGGGGACATTTATAGACGCGACCAATTCACCGAGAATACCAACGGTCCCTATCAAACTGTCTTGGCAAAGCATAATCATCACACAAGAACTCTTGAGCCAAGCACAAATTTCTTCCATAGTCTCGTATGTGGGTACGTGCGCCGACGCCACCAAGCTGCATGGATCGTAAAGTCCCAAATTTGTATATTCAGCGTCAGTCTCAGATCGAGCGAACGTGCGATTCATATAAGTCCGAAGCGAGGAATGGTCCGCGTACCGTCGAAACAATTCGCCGTAAATATAATATCCTGACGCTAACAATACCTTTGCGGTGAATCTTGCCCGGCACATCGCGTCAACATTGATCTTTGACTCGACATCCCGTCCGAGACCGGCATCTAGGCTTCGTTGATTGACGACGTCATAAAGCTCAACCTGATCTCGATGAAATGTTACGTGTACCCTATCACCTGTGGAAGGTAGCCGCGCGGACTTTAACCTGACTCTCACTTCCTTGTTACTATGTCCCTTCACATTGTGCGCTTTCCTCAAGAATTGCATGACCACGTCGCTTGCAAGCGCCCCGTCAATCTTGCTGCCTATCTCGGCGTTACGCTCTCGATCTACAGAAATTACAAATTTACCTGAGCCGCCGAGACTGAGCGGGATAATGTGCTCTTTACTGGCCGCCTTTTGAGAGATTTCTTTGTCGCTATAAATGCAATACATGTAGTTTCCGCTATCTCGTTAGGACCAACCCTAATATTCAATCAATACTCACTGGAAAGTCAGCAAACGCTCCGTTCAGGCCCGCTAACAATTCTGTGATGGAATCTTTGTCTAGCCAGATCCCAGAGTATGGCAAGGGCAAATCCAGAGGGTGAATATTCGCATATCGTGGATCATCTGCCCGCAATAGACATCGCAGAACTCCCCGAGGCTCTAAGGGCTTGCCTTTGTGAATCTTGACGCCTTGTACGATGCGGTTGTCTATGTGCCGATAGGATTCGTATGCCAAAAAGTCAGCAGCTTGAAGGGGAACATGGTTAGAATCGTTCTTGCTCTCAAATGAATAATCTCGAATTCGATACCTTTGACGCGAATGCGGGTCCTTCATTAACTTCCGCAGCATGCCTTCCGCCTCGTGCCTACCCTCAGCTCCTTCTTCAAATACATAACGGATCAAGTCCACCTGCCTATCCTCTCCCCACGCACCAACCATGTTTAGACAAACCCATACGCCGGCTGCATAGAAAGTGCGACCCATCATATCGCCCCATTTACTTCCCAAAGCCACTTGGGATTCCGACTCGCTCTTTTGGACACTCGCGCCGAACGCGCCGCTCAGATGGTTCAGAATAATCTTACATGCCTTGTTATTGATTCGTTTCTTCTTTAGAGCCTTTCCTCTATCTGTAAGATTCGGCCATTCAAACCGAGTTCCCTTAACGTTGTGTTCCAAGTCAACCTTGTGCAGCACCGAAAACTTTTCTTGCTTCGCCAATTCTCGCCACTTACTTGTAAACGCTTTCCATTGCTCAACCGTCGCCACGTAACCAGCGACGGAATAAGCATCGGCGTTTCCATAACTCTCATCGAAATACGCAACATATTCGCTCATAAAAAAGGCTCGCGAGACTTCCATAGATTACAGTAGCTATCTTTATCTTGACGATGGACGGAGTTCTTCAATTCGGTTACGGCCGCGCACGCTATTCTTTGAGCTTCGCGGCAAGGTGTTGCATGAATTGTCGCGTGTTCTCAAGAACATCTCTAGCCTCGTCTTGCTCGTAACTCTTTCTCATGTGAGACACATTATTACGCCACGCGTCTTTAAAATTTCTGAGTGAACCAACGGCATGATTGTAAAACTCAAAGTTCTCCTTCTTGCGTTTGCTAACCCTTGTCCCTTGAGAGAGCTGGGCTACACCTTTATCTAGTGCAGCTATCAGCGTACCCCAATCACAAAGCTCTACCGGAACACGACGACGACTATTAGTTAGCAAATGCTGCTGAACTTTGAGCGCGCTGACCATGCTTCGCGCGCCAACCTCGACGGCTCGCATCAAATGAAAAACGCATGCCGAATAGCATCCAGTCGCATAACAAGTACCCGCGGCAATAATCTCTCTGTTTGCCGCTGGGAAGTTACCTGCAACTTGGTCGCCGAAGATTAGGTAATTATCGAAAAACCAAACGTCGCCACTCGGTATTATCACAAACTTATTCTCACCAAGAATCCTTGCGATTCCGTCGCTTAGTTCGCTGAGTTGAAAACTCAATTCGTGTAAGGTGAACCGTTGCTGACCGCCAAGCGGTTGCAACAACGGTTCATGTCGGTTGAATTTCAAGTCGATACGCTCTAGCGCGGAATTAAAAACGATCGGATCGCAAGAATTCTCAATACGCTTCAAAAGCCGCCTTGTTCTATCTGCTTCGGCCTTCGTCGGAATTCCTGTTGCGCCGCGATCCGGATCGGCAATAGCTTCATCAACCAGCCGCTTCAATTCGCGGAGATGGTACACTGCCCAATAGAAATGATCGCATCGTGTTCAACCATCACTAGCGCTCACAATCTTCCATTCACACATCATCAATGAAATACCGCAAGTACGCGCCAGCATCGGGACGTTCGTTCCGTCAGCCGCGGCGATGCGGCCACAGCGAGAATAGGACAGCGTCGCTCTTCTCCTTCACCCACCTGACGCACAAAATCCGCCGCGTTCTTGATCCTCTTGTAATCCTCCTGAAGCGAAGGCAAATGCACATAAAGGTTAATGGGAGGGTCGGACATTCTAGCGATCATTCGGGTCCTGGTTTTGCCACTCCCAGAGCCTGTGAGACATCGCGTCACGGAGGACTTGCCTGAGCCTGGTTCACCGATAATTACATAAGCGTCCATAGTGATATTTTACCACCGCTTCAGCCTATTACCGTTGGCTTATGGCTGCGCCGTAGGTTCAAATCGCGCCCCGCTGCCAAGCACAACTTAAACCTTTGAAGGGACGAAACATCGATACTCCGCAAACGCATCGTGAATAGTAATGCTGGCTCTGGCGATGTAATTGTTAACGTCCTTCTCAAGCGCGAGAGCCCTGATGGAAAAATGCGGCGAGCATAGTGTTACGGAAAAATACTATCTAAGAACTAAGGCTCTGCCGGCGCGAACCGACAGAGCCTTTGAAAACCAAACGCGATTGCTCGCATTCGATCTCCGGTAAAAGGATTGTGAGCCAATCGCCCAATGAAAGGCAAGGCCCACATGACCGACATGACCGACATGACCGAACGAGAGCTGAAGGCGCTTCAGATAGCGGCGAAGGCAAAATTACAGCGAAGCCATGACGGCTACAAATGGTTTGTACCTTCTCAGACCCATAAGGGCGGCGATTATTACTATACCGTCAAGCCCGATCCTGCCAATCCGCACTGCACGTGCCCTGACTTTGAATCTCGCAAGCTAAGATGTAAACACATCTTTGCCGTCGAATACACGATCGAACGCGAGCAAACGTCTGATGGTCAAACGGTCGTCACCGAAACACTGAGAATTAGTCAGAAAACTTACTCTCAGGATTGGCCCTCATACAACAAGGCCCAGACACACGAGAAAGAACACTTTCAAAAGCTTCTGCATGAACTGTGCAAGGGCATCGGGGAGCCATCTCAGATAATCGGTCGCCCCCGCATGCCACTCGATGACATGATCTTTAGCGCCGCGTTCAAGGTCTACTCGACAGTTTCAGCGCGGCGCTTCATGTGCGACCTGCGCGACTCGCACACCAAAGGCTATATCTCACGCGTCCCTGCCTACAACACAATCTTTAAGTACTTTGAAAACGACCTGTTGACGCCTCATCTGCAAATGCTAATCGAAGAAAGTGCGTTACCACTGCAAGTTGTTGAGTCTGCGTTCGCCGTCGACTCTTCCGGCTTCTCAACGTCCAGGTTCATTCAATGGGTACAAGCAAAACATCACAACCCCAAACTCCTCGAGAAACGTAATTGGGTAAAAGTCCACCTGATGTGCGGAGTTCAAACCAACGTCGTTACCGCCGTAGAAATCACCGATCGATTTGCCGGCGACTCTCCACAGTTCAAATCACTCGTGAGTACAACCGGACGTAACTTCGCCATGGCCCAGGTATCGGCGGATAAGGCCTACTTGTCAGTTGATAATCTCCAAACCGTGCTCGACCACAATGCGATGCCGTACATCCCGTTTAAGAGCAATAGCGTCGCGGTTAGTCGTACTAACACTAACAGTGCGCTTTGGAAGCGAATGTTTCATTTCTACTCTTACAATCAGGACCGCTTCATGCAGTGCTATCACAAACGCAGCAATGTCGAATCCACGTTCAGCATGATCAAAGCGAAGTTTGGTGACTCACTTCGAAGCAAAACAAAAACCGCTCAGGTGAATGAAGCACTTTGCAAGATTCTCTGTCACAACTTGTGCTGTCTCATCCAGAGCATGTTTGAATTTCAAGTCAAGCCTGAGTTTTGGCAGGACTAGGCCTCGTAATAAAAGTGGGCGGGGCCCACCAAAAATCAACTTTCATTTGCTTTCCAACTGCACCACCAGCAGATCCGGATGAGCTGACCTTTCAAATACACGCTTTGATCAAATGACTGGACTTCAGGAACTTGAGAAAGAAGAGTCTCAATCGGAAGATCAGGACCGTGAAGAGTCGCCCTTAAAGAACGACTAGTGGAACCCTTGCTGCAGTCTTTCTTATCGTCATTAATCTGTTCGCTGATTGGAAGTGGCAAAGATAAATCCGCGCAACATTCACTAATCATTGATAATTAGTCGTTGCTGGTGCCCTGAAGAACAGCCCTCCACCGGAAATGGTTTATGACGCTGCTGACACGCAGTGATACGTTAACAAGCGATATCGATAAGCAGAGAAATACATTAAATGTCGGTGGGCTGGATTGATTGAGTGTGCAAGGATTAGCATTTCAGCGATCAGCAAACAGACAAAAGAATTTAAGCTCAACGACATCGAGGCTGCTTGTCCGGGTGTTGGGCGAGAATGGATACGATCATTGCTGGCGGATTTGAAGAAGGACGGCAGAGTGGCCTGCCGAGGTAAGGGACCTGGCGCACGCTGGCGGTATAACCCGAATAAGCGTACTACGTCTAAGTAAGCGTACAAGTGAGGGTATTATCGTCCCTGGATTGAAGGGCCGGGCATTTTCGTCACGGCCCTAAGTTCCTGATTCGGATAGTTCCCGAATTAGTGATTTGGCCATGTGCTCTCACCTTTACGGTACATGTTCCAGCCGCTAGATTATCCGGCAATCTCAAAACAACCTGAGTAAAAGTGAATCCAGGAACGAGTCGAACATCCTCCGCAGGTACGTCGTAACTCTGATTCTTGCTATCAATTATGTTCACAATGACGTTTGCAGGAACCTCAAATAGAGTCAGTTGAAGATTCGTCGCGAAGATCATAATCCTAGTGTTTCGATCAATCCCCTGATTGAAGAAGTTCGCCCCATTTACCACCAAGAATGGATCTCTGAGAAGTAGAACCGAATCGACGGCTGCCAACTGATCAGATGCCGGGCCAGATTGGTCCAAAAGCAGCTCAATTGGCGAAGCCGATGGCGTAGGAGTAGGCGAAGGGCTTGGTGTTGGAGTGGGCGAAGGTGTCGCGCCAGTGACCGTAAAGTATAGAGTGTTCGAAGCGATTCCACCGGGTGAAGGATTTAGAAGCGATACAGGAAAGGTTCCGGCGGTTCTCAGATCGGCATCATTTAGCTCAATTGTAACGTAGGCTCCGTAGTAGGTCGTCGTTCGTGGAGCCCCGTTCCAGTAAGTCACCGCTCCGTTAATGAGGTTCAATCCCTGCACCGAAAGGGTGAAGCCGTGTGTGCCAGCGGAGATGCTGTCGGGGTACAAGCTTGCGAGCACCGGCTGGGCATTTGTTCCTTGAACAACGGTAGCGGTCCGATTCCCTGCAGCGTCAAAGGTGTAAACAATCGAAGCGCCACTGCTATCGTAGGTTACCTTTGTAAGTCGATTTAGTCTGTCATATTCGTAGTGAACAGTCTCCGGCTGCTGAGCAAGAACTGGCGCTATAGCGGCGACCGATGTCAGCGCTAATAGTAACCAAACGGCGGCGCGCAAGCGTGCGTTGCCTCTGAAGTTAGGCCATCTGCAAAACATTATCTTATTTTCACAACGGACCCTCACCGTTACCTCTTCTTGCTCGGTCCCCTTGGAGTTATCGGAGCAGGCTTCGGTCCGCGCGGCATAATTGGAGCTGCGGCCGGGCCCCTTGGCATTGGCGCAATGTGACGTTGTTGTGGCAGCTTTTGGCTATTATTAATCTGATTTCGCATCGCCGCGCTCACAGCCTTGTCCGTACCCGTCTTCAGCGCGTTGAAGACGTGATCGCTATTAAGCTTTGCCTTATAACCCAATCCCAGTGTGGCAATATCAACCGCGCTATTCCACGAGACGACTGAAGCAGTCGTTATGGCCCTGGCGGCCTCGTCTGGATTGTGATAAGCGAACTTAAGGTTGTCGCCAATGTGCCACCAAGCATTCCCAACGTCCTTCAGACTAAACCCGCCCGATTGCTCCTGGGCATTCGAATAAACCGTGGCAACATCCAGAACTTTTCCTACTAACTTAGATCCCTTTGAGGCTGCGCTGCCCAATCCCTTTACATCCAAACCGACGTCAATATCCTTGTTGATCTTGTATACAAGATCGCCGTGATTTGCTCCCCATCTTTCCAATTTCCTTCCGGCAAGGCCGATCGCGTGGTTTATCGTATCCTTCTTATCTAAATTACCGTACAAGGACTTAACGAAATCCCAAGGGCTCTTTCCGTCCGCATCAACCAGCCTAATAGGATTGTCCAATGCATAGATGTATCGATTCAGACTCTGTCCGTCCTTGGCATCACCCGTCAGTGGGTCCTTAGACATAAATCGTCCTAGCTCAGGAGCGTAATAGCGCGCCCGAACATAAACAAGACCATTCCCTTCGTCTATCAATCCGAAGCGCCCTCCGAATTTGAACTGATTTGGAAATGTCGTTCCCGTGTTGGGAAATACTTCCGCACTGTTGGTCACTTTGCCAAAAGGATCGTAAGCATAACGGTTGAGATAGAAATCTCCATCAGAAGTCATGGAGACCGTTGAACCACTAGGATCAAATTGGTAATAGTAATGTGGGTTGTTGGCAGTCGGCAGAACTTTGTAAATCAAGCCTTGACCGTAGATGTAATAACTTGTGATATTGCCGTTTCCGTCAGTCTCACACAGCACCTGAGAAAGTTCACGATTAACATCCACAACGTAGCGAGTTACTACACCAGAATGAGATTTCGACACGCGGACGCCCTGCGCGTTATAGGTGTAGGTGTTGCTTTGATCGTTAGTGAGCCGGTCATTGAAATCATAGGTATAGTTAGTGGTCATCCCGTTTTCGGTCTTACTGGTCACATTGCCATTTGGATCAGAGGTAAACGTGATAGAACCCGCATTCTGTATGCGATTAGCAGCGTCATAGTTGTAACCCTGGGTGGACGTCGCAACGCGATTGGGTAATGGTTCCTGAATATTCGCAGTTATTCGATTCCCGTTTTGATCCAACGTGAAGGCATAGGAATTGGGACCGCCGTGAGAGTGGTAGTTAATGAGGCTCGTTAGTCTTCCAGCAAGATCGTAGGAATACTGGGTCTGGCCGTTATCCGTAATACTCGGTGGTATGATCTTCGTAAGCAGATCAATGTTGTTGTATTCATAATTAAGGGTGCGCCCGGTCCAATCAGTTACCGCAATCATTCGATTGTCCGCGTCGTAGTCGTAACGTACTTGCTTCCCATCCGGATAGATCAGAACCTGGACATTGCCATTTGGGTCATAGACGTACCCAATAGTCTTTCCATAGACGTCCGTATAACTGGTTACCCTATTCAAGGAATCATAAACGTAGCGGGTCGTGCCAAGCGGCTCGCGAATCTGTGTTCGATTACCATTGGCGTCATAATCGAATTGGACGACGGTTGAGTCTGGATAAACAATACTGACAAGTCGATTGTTATCGTCGTAGATGAAGCGCGTCGTTTGATGCTTTGCGTCAGTCTGCGTGATGCGGTTGCCCGCCTCGTCGTAGGTATAGCTGTAAGCGTTGTTGAGTGGATCAACGCTGGAGACTAGACGATTCAGCCGGTCATAATTGAATGTCGACGCATGTTGATTAGCATCAATTTGGAGGGCCAGATTGTGGTTAGGGTCATAGATGTACTTTGTGACGCCACCCTCTGAATCGTTTATTTGAGTTAAGTTATTGACCTCGTCGTAAGTGAATTGCGTGACGCTACCGCGACCATCAGTTTCTCGGATTAGTCGGCCAGCGGCATCGTAATCCTTCACGAGCGTGTTGTTGAGTGGATCTCGAATGCTTCTGAGGCGATTCAACTCGTCGTAGAGCGACTGGGTGGTCTGGTTATTTGCATCTGTAACTGTCAGTCTGTTGCCGTTATTGTCATAGGTATAGCTTGTCTTGCTATTGAGAGGATTAGTTGTAGCGGTCAACCGGCTCTCATTATCGTATTCGAAAGTAGTCGTGAACCCGCGCTTGTCGCGTGTTGCCACGCGCCGGTCGAGACCGTCGTAAGTATTCTGAACGAAGGAGCCAGTCGGATCGGTTTCCTTTACCTGATTATTGTTGGCATCGTAGTCGAATCTGGTTATGTATCCGTTAGGATCTTGAACGGAAGTCCGGTTATCAGCTTGATCGTAACTATAAACGATCGTTCCGATTGGCTTTTGAAATGCAACTACGTTGTCATTGTTGTCATAGAAGTATCTCGTCATCCGACCTCGGGCATCAGTCATGCTAGTGCGGCGGCTGGCCCCATCATAGCCAAAGGTAGTGACGTTATGCAGTGGGTCTTCGAACCTGATTAGATTCCCCTGACCGTCATAGGCCAGAAAACTCGTGTTCGAGTTCGCGTCAGTGGTTGTTACAGCCTCGCCAAATCCGTTGTAAGTAACAGACTGTGAATTATTCTTCGCATCTCTCAGAATCGTGAGATTCCCCTGCCCGTCGTAGGTCATAGAGGTTGCATGGCTCAATTCATCAATGGCTAGCGTTGGATTGTTACGACCGTCGTAAAAGAACTGACGAGACTTATTCAATGGGTCCTGACTTAAACTCATGTTGCCATTCGCGTCATAGGCATAGGAGAAGTAGTTATTGTTAAAGTCCGAGACTCGGCTGCGATTATTCCCGACGTCGTACTCAATAACTGCGGAATGATTCAGGCGGTCAATGGAGCGTTGGAGATTGAACCGAGAATCGTGGGTATAGACGGCGGTTCTCTGATTCGGATCCGTGACGTAAGTGACGTGATTAACATCATCGTAACTAAACTGCCAAAGAAAGCCGCGTCCGTTCGTTTGAGTTTGCAACCTACCTTGACCGTCGTAGGTGTTCGTCATGATCTGCGTTCCGCGGCCATCGTAGACTTGCCATAAACGATTGCTCCCATCATAGACATAATTAGTGAAATTTCCGTTCGCGTCGCGGCACGCGGTTAGGTTGCCATTTGAATAGAAGTATTGGAGATGGCGCCCGATCGAATCGAAGACATCAGTAAGCAGCTGATTTTGATAATAAAAATTGTAGCCCCTACCGACAGTGTCAAATACTTGAGCCAGCGTCAGGTCGCTGTTGTAAGACAGCGAGAGCCTGTTGCCGTTACGATCCATGATATAGAAAAGCTTACCAATATTGGTAAAGTGATATTCCCTCTGATCTGTCTTTTGCAGTACCCAGGTGTCATCACCATTGTGGACAAGAATGTCATAGATACCGGCCACCCTTGAGCGATAGACCGGCCCGCCACTCTGCTGATCGTAAGTTACGAGCTTCCCATCGCTATAATGGACGGTAACTGAGCTGTAGCCAGTGGAACCGAGATCGACGAGGAAGATATTGAAACTATGGGACCAACCCCTTCCCATAGGTCCCACTCGCGTATCGATCGAATTGTAGGAACGACTCAGATTGAAGTCGAAACCGCGTCCATGAATCTCAAAATCGGTGTTCTTGAAGTTGAAGTTACCAACAGCAGTATTGAGTGAATCGTCGTTGAATCCGGCGTTTGATTCGGGCGAATCACCCATGCCAAAGAGTCCGTCGTCAGTTCCAAGGGCTAATCCTTGGGCCTGCTGTTGTTGGCTTTGGATTGTTACAAACGCACCGAACGTGTTGTTGTTCTCGTCAGCCTCCGCATAAGCAAAATCTGGATCGACAACCGCAATTATGAAATATGAACCTCCAGCTGGAACTGATGGGATCGCGATGTTTGCGTTAACCGTTTTTGAGCCATTGTTGTTAAGGTAGCCGACGGGAAAATCCGGAATTGAGGAATTGCTCGCCCACAAAAACAGATCCCCAGAATCTAAGTTGGGATCTGCGGACCAGTAGAGGCGTACCGTCACGGAGTTTCCAGAAGTCAAAGTTCCTCCAGTGCGCGTGACGGTAACTGGGATCTGCACGCCTTGCCCGCCGGTGTAGTTAAACGCCGTATCGACTCTGACGGTAAGGTCGGGGAGGCTGCTTTGACTCTGAAACATGTTGAGAATAGCCTGCGGAACGTCAATCACGTTACTGAAGCTGTAACCGCGCTGATTGAAAACGTCTAAAGACAGAGCCTCTTTGTTGCCAAAATGAACCTCGTAAACGGTTGGATCATTCGGAAGTTTCATCAGGAGGCCATTCGACGAGCCATCGGTTGCGATGAATTTCTGCGCGTAGACATAGGGACTTAGATTGATTACGGTTGTAACGGACCCGGTCCATCCGGGCATGTTATTGCTCTTCATCGTGTTCAATACATTCGAAGAGACAATGCCATAGATTTTATTGTTCTGGAGCCAATAGACTGTGGGATCGCTCGATAACTTGATCAGCGATTTATCGTTGACAGCCAAACACGTGTATGCGGCGCATAGAACCACGACAATTGTTCCGATAACGCTTGTGACGCAATGGATCTGCCGACGACTGCGCGGTTTGATCTCCAATATGGTTCGAGACATTTGATTCACCTAAGCAAGAAAGGCCGATCAACCGTCCGGCCTTCACTACTTCCAAGACTGCTCTCAATCTCGAAGCTCATGTCCGCCGGAAGGGGCGAACAAAGGGAAACACTATTATCGCAAGAATTGTGCCTCACATAAAGTGAAACATTCGCGCGGCCGTCCAGTTTTTTCGGCTAATAAACAAGTGGTTGACCTGAGCTGCTTATGGTCGTGAGCACAGGAATTTGGATTTTATTGAGGAATCTGAATCTCGGCTTAGAAAGTCTGACAATTTAGCCGGTAATGTTCGACTCAACCACGCCTCTAGTTTGGCGCTAAGATGGCGCGCCAATCATAAAAACTGCTCTCGGTCATTCAAAAGTGCCGGCTGAAAAACATTAGGAAATTTCAGACGCTTTTTCACACTCGGGTCATGTTCCAAAAGGACCGCCGCAAATCGTATTTTTCAAAACTTGCCGCTAAGATGGCGCGCTGATGGAAAAGTCTGTACCATTACGTAGATCACTTTGACGGCTGCAAGGCCCATTTATATTGGGAAATCGGTGAACGTGGTATCAGGTCCAGGGACACTTTGGGGTCTTGAAAACCGCCGTTCCCGCTAGGATGCTGCAATAGGGATTTTTTAGACAGCATTACTTATGACTGCGGTATGGACTCTTGTGACCCGCAAAGTAGAAAATGCCAGAACACCAATAATGCCTACAGTCTGTTCAAGCTGCTGTTCAAGTATCCGGATAACAAACTATGTGAATTGTCACTCTGTAGGTACTGTGTGTCCTCCGTACCTTTGCGACGAAAGTCGACTAGTCACACACAACGGGCCGTGCAACTGCTGTGGCTGTTAATAATCGTGTACGCCTGGTGAATCAGAAAGTTAGCTCTGGTAGCAACCGTGCCATCCTCTCAGTTTTTGCACGCTTAGACCGCTGCCTCTAAGTTTTCCCACTTCTTTGAGAAACCAAGAATCAAACTGGGTAAATTCGCATGGGTGTTACGAATGTTCAGATTGTTTATTAACACTCGACCTGTGCAGATGCGTTAAATTCGAATCGCGCCACGCGTGCCACCAACGGAGATCAGCAACCCAGATTTATCCCAACTTGCGCGTCCGCGGTGGATCGTGGTTCGCGCGATTGCCGAACGAACTTCTAAATTCTCAGTTTACCCTACATAGAATGTGACGTGTGGATTCTTCAGGATGTAAACCCGGAATATAGAAAAATGGTGGGCGCAGGTGCTCAAGGCTATATAGTCAAACCGGCAGACCCAGATGAGTTCACCTCTCAGATACACGCTTTGATTATGTAACTGGATTGCTGACACCCCGCTATTTTCGATACTCCTGTTGGGTCGCTCCAAACACATCTTTGATCTGGTCCAAACTTGGGGCACCTTGCCTACCTGACACGGCACCGGCGGGTTTCGCATACAGATCGAGATCCAAAGCTACACGATCCAGAATGACTGGATCTTGATCAATCGTGAGACTTGCAATACCAGCAAGATAAGTAAGCTTCAACTCGCGTCTCAACACCATGTCTATTTCATTGAGTCCGGCATTTGGCTTCTCAACGGGGACCATTTGTCTGAATATTTCGCGCGCCAGAAAGATTCGAAGCTCAGCCAACTCGTGAAAAATTTTCTCGTCTGGAGGAGATCCTGCAAAATAAAGACCACCAGGAGTAATCGCAATCTGTCCACCATCAAGATGGCCTGCATAAACATTCAGCCCCTTGTATAAAACAACGCCTTGAGTAGTGGCACAGCCAACAAGCTTGACCACAGGCTCCAACGCGCCAAGTAACTGCTCTCTCACTTTAGGATCATCGACGTCGTGATATTTAACTTCATCAGGCAACGTGGCGCGGTCAACTACGGGCGCTTTACAGATTGGCGGAGGCGGTTGTTTCTCAAGCCAGCTCTTGAGGCTTGACGCACCCGCGTCCCGCGCCCACTTAACCACGTCTTCCACTGCACTTTCCGGATGCAACGGCTCGTTAGCTTGCGAAGCAGAATCAAGACTCACCCCATCGACCTTCCACGCTCCCTGTTCCTTGATCAATTTATAATGCACTGGCGAAACGTTACCGTTTCCTCTGGTGATTTCCACGGTAACCTCAGCAACGTCTCCGACCACATCTTCTTTCAGAACTTTAATCGATTTAATCCCGCCGTGCTCTTTAAGCTCCGTTGTCGTGCGCGATAAATCTTCCTTAAGCGCCTGGATTCCAAATTTGTTGATCAATCCGCTGGAAAAGAAAGTCGCAGGCCGATCCACTTCGCCACGCTCCACTGTTCGGCACAAAGTTTCTACGCTCTTTGACGGCTTTGCTGACAAGCTGCAGCCAGGGTTTATACTCAACAACTCGAGCAGTGCCAGTACCAGCAAAACTCTCGAGCAATTGATAGAAGCAGAGCTGGCGAGGACAAACGGTTTCATGAGACAGTAATCCCTTAGATTTTAGTGACTCCGGTTGACACTCTGGTATAAGGAAAATAGAGTGTCGCGATTGTGGCTTTGACAACTAGAGGACAAAGCGACTAGTGCTCCTCGCTCGGACAACTGCAAGAGTCCGGGCAAGCCTCATAACCGCCAACAGCGTATTACTATTTAGTAAATCCGGCAAGGGTTTCGTGTCAGGAGGTGTGTACTGACATGGGCCGCTCTTTCCGGGAACGTCCTAAGAAATTAGGTCGAAAGCTGAAACGAATCAGGTTGAATTTAGGTCTGACCCAGGATGCGATGATCGAGAAGCTAGCAGTCAGGGGAGAGCCGCTTTATCCAGCCAGTATCTCGCAATATGAAACTGGTAAGCGCGAACCACCGCTCTTAGTGTTATTGCGATACGCGAAGCTTGCCGGTATCTCCACTGACGTACTTATCGATGATAAATTGAACCTACCTCGTTAGAACCGCAATCGAAATCAGAAGCATTTCTAGAGCCCCTAAAGGGGCCTTTCGGTCTTTCGCAAAACTACCAACCGCACAACTCCCCCAACACTAAAGAAAGGGCGGGACGCAGCCCAATGACACTCATGCTTGAGCAATTTTCCTGGCACAACTATCACTACCGAAATGACAAAAGCCGCAACTGTTGATGCTCTTACGATCAGTCCGAGGTGACACCAATGACTAAGAAGTCTAGACCGCAACCCAACACACGTTCGTTGGCAAAGGTGCTACGAATCTTACTAGGTCCGGAAGAAGAGTGGGACGATGCTGCGGCCGAACTCGCCCTTGAACTACACGGAATCGACTCCTCAGGGGCGAAATTAAGACTCAAGAGATTAGTCGATAAACTGATCCGGGAAAAAACTGAACGTGGAGAAAACATCCTGCCTTCACTGTTAGAACTACAGTCACACCTGGCAAGAGATCTTAAGGCTCCGTGAGGAATGTCAGGATAGAGTCATACTGAGGCATCAGAATAGAGTGTTCGTAAAGCTCCCAAGTCTGCTCAGTCCATACCCATGTCCATACAGGCACTCGCCCTTCCTTTTCCTTCTCACCTTGAGGCGACAAATACTTAGCCAGACTCTTAGAACCAAGCGGCTCACCCGTCTTAAGGAAGTATTTCCACCGGTCACTCCTTCTAAACCGCCACCTAACGCCTTTCCTGCTTTCAATTACCGCAGCCGTCGAGTCTGTTAATTCAACACATCTAACCGCCGCCGCTGTCAGGGACGTTCTAAATTTCTTACTAATAAACTTACATGTGGCCATCGAAGTTCCGCGCTGATTTAGGATCTTCTTGACTTCACGCGCCGGCAACAAAAACTCTGCGGCAAACTCGTTCGCGGCTTGTTCGATTTTCGCCACCCGTGTCTTCAAAACCCCGACATCCTCAGCCCTACACACTGAGCAATCAACATCGTGACCAGGCATAACGTAATGTCCGATTTCGTGAGCGATCGTAAATTTGCGGCTGCCACGCTCTGGAATCGTATCCCGTACCGCAATTATGCCGCGCGCCTCGCCCGGACGCCGGAGTAGAGCACCATCAAACCCCAATGCAGGGACGTCTCTCAAGTCCAAACCGTTCTCCAAGAGGATCCGGTTATCCAACTCAAACGGCGCCTGCAGGTCCAAGAACTGAACCAAAGCTTGCGCAAAGTCTGCCGGTGAAGCACTCAAACTCGCACTACCCCCCATCAATCGCTCTGTTCGGGCGCCGTGATGAACTCGCCGGTTCGATCGCGGTATGGAAATTAATTCATCCGATAATTCCTTTAGAATGTCTTCATCGTGTTTCGATAATTTCTTCGCTCGCCGGTGGAACATTTGCGTTACCTGGGACGACGAAGAATCAAGTGGAACGGTTCCCACAATGAACATCTGTTCCATACGGGCCTTTGGCTCACGTAATCCCTCGCTAACCTGGTGTTCACTTCTAAGACCCGAAAGCACCTCGCGGAAACTGCTCGGTATGTCTTCACCCCGACGCTCACGATTTCTGATTTCCCTCTCAATCATTTTGACTAGCCGTGCGGGCGCCTCGTCTGAATTAATCCCGTGTAACTCTAAGACGAGTCCAGCCGCCGTATCATCCCATTCCTCTTCAGGACCTAACATGATACGAAGCAGTTTCGCTAGGGCGCGCGGATCTGGCTTTTGAATTTCATTCGCCATAACTGAATTGATGTATTAAAATCGTGCTCGTTGTCGTTTTGCTAGTTGTCTTTGTCAGAATCTCGACGCTTTCGCGCGCGATCCCGAAGTTCCGTTATCTTTCGCCTGCGCTTCAACTTCCGAAGTAATTCCGTTACTTTGCGGCCCTCCATTTTTAGTTGTTTGGGTAACTCTCTTCTCTTATATCCTTCTAATATACAATCTAATAGGTCATGTACCTCCATATCCCCGGGAAACTCCGATTTCACCCACTCAATAGTGGCCTCGTCTTCCTCTGCGATCTCGAATTTCTCAGCCGGTGACAGCGCAAGCCAAGCAAGGATTTCATAGCCCAGTTCCGACGCTGCATCCAAAGACTCTCCCTTCTGTCCTCGTTCCCGCAGCGTAATAGCCTCGTTGATCATGGCCCGGCGCGCATATCTGTAAAGACCAAGTGTCGAACGGATTTCCTTCCATTTCTCCTTTTCCAAAATTATCGCGATTGTACTTTGCAATAAATCATCCTCCGACTGGGAGTCGATCAGCTGCTGCCCTATTCGCAAAACAGTCGACGCTTCCAGCCGCTTATAGACAGAGACCAAATTCGCAAGAGCCTCGGAATCCGAGGAGGCAGGTTCATCGGTGAAGCGTTCAGCCATGAACTTCGGCGTGGGACGAACTGTATGAAAACTTTTTTCTTAGGCCGATGGTACTTTTCGGCTCCCTCAATGGTTAACACTATAGAGCGTCAAAACACCGGACGCTCATTACGTTGCTCCTGGTAGCAGCGTTGAAAATGGAAGTGTGTCATGGACATCTCAAAAGGAGACAGATAGTTATGGACGATCAAAACGATCCCTTTGCGGTTGCTCTTAAAGCAGCGGATGAGAGAATCAATTCCATTGATGGTGAGCACGACGGTCTGCGTCTGCGGCTTGATAAGCTCGCCAACGAAAAGACAATTTTGCTTACAACACGACGTGCGCTGTTGATCCAAACTGGCGAACTCCCTCCTGAAGTCCAATCCTCATCACAAACATCGCCCACGTCAAGGAAATCCTTCAAAGGCATGAGTCTAGCCGCGGCAGCCAGAAAATATCTGATTGATATCGGTCATCCACAAAGCCACGCAGAGGTCGTCGAGGCGCTTTTGAAGGGAAATGTAAAGATTGCCGCCAAGGACCCGGCAGGTTCAATAAGAACCTCCATGCAAAAACATCCCGACTGGTTTCGCTGGGTTAAACCTCCCGGTGATCATGGGCGTTGGGAATTAGTCGAATGGCCAACAGAGGACGGCCCAAATAACACGCCGCCAACTACCAACTCCGGCCCCGCAACCCTTTCACTAGTGCAATAGGGCGCGGCCTAAAGAGTCAACGATTCGTACTCCATAGGAGAACTATGTCACAAACATCCGCTGTAAATTGGCATGCTTACAACTCCGCCCAAATGAATGAGAAAGCTTTATTTCTCATTCTGCTCAGCAGACTGTGTGCCGGCATAACGCCGCCCCTTCACACGTTGGGTAGACCGCCAGTGCCGCTTCGCGACGTATTATTCGCGATGGTGTTCAAGGTCTACTCAACAAAATCGTGTAACTGGTGCATCTCGGATCTCGAGACCGCCCAGGCTCAGAACTTGATTTCGAAAGTACCTATGCCGAACACCATCTTGAAATACTTTGAAATGAAGTCGGTCACACGCTTACTGCGCCAGCTTATCATCGAAAGCAGTCTGCCACTGTGTGATGTGGAAACGGTGTTTGCAGTTGATTCAACGGGCCTCTCAACCTGCCGTTTTGCTCGATGGGTCGATCGCAGGTTTGGGAAAGCCGAAGTAAGAGAAAAACGACAATGGATTAAGGTTCATATAATGTGCGGAGTACTAACCAACATCATTACAGCTGTCGAGATAACGGGACCAACGGCCGGCGACAGTCCTTATTTCAAAGTCTTGCTTGAGACAACTCTCAAGCATTTTCACGTCAAAGAGATATTAGGAGATAAGGCCTATTCCGCTCTCAAGAATTTGCTCTTAGCCTGGGAAAATAAGGTCCTTCCTTTTGTCCCATTCAAAGCGAACGCCAAGTCAGTGCATCGGACGAAAGATCCTCTCTGGACCAGGCTATACCATTTCTATTCATTGAACGTTGAGTGGTTCGAAACCCACTACCACAAACGCAGTAATGTCGAGAGCACCTTTTCGATGATTAAACGCAAGTTTGAGCCGAACCTCCGTAGCAGGACGAAGACCGCGCAGGTGAACGAGGCACTTTGCAAGATTCTCTGTCACAACCTCTGCGTCCTGGTTCACAGTATGTATGAACTGGGAATCGAACCAGACTTCTGGCAAGAGAATGATACCCCAAAGGAAGCTGCCTGAACTTCAACTACCACCGCGTCTGCCGGAGCTGGCTTATCCATGCTACTGTGACCTATTGAGGAATATCAGTTAATTTTACGGGGTATAAGAAAGGCAATATGAGCACAAACGAATCAAGGGCAATCGATCAAGTCCGCTCTTGGAAGGAGGCTGGCGGAACCGTGGCATTAGCAGTAACGCACCTTCCAGATGGCAAGCGATGGTTTGATTTCCCAGCGGCGCGAATCTTATGCGTCAGTGAAGACAAAGGAAACTCTCTTGTCTCCTTCGATTGCCCAATTGACACCTTTGACTCTCCGCCAAAACGATCATTCGCTCATTTGGATTGCAAGCTGGTGATATCGCTCGAAGACGCATCGATCTCCATGCAAGATGAACTTAAGAAGTCAGTCATAATTTCACGCAGAAGTTTCACCTGTGTTTTGACCGAGGTTCGCGCAACTGGTTTTGGAGAATAGGGGGAACTGTCAAAGGGACACGGGAGAATTAACTTATCGCTTCGATGAAGGTCGGTACCACGAAGATGGAAGTTGCGGCCTCAAAGTCTTCATTATCATATCCCTCTTCATACGGAAGGACTACGCGACCTTTGAATTCAAATGCGATCGCCCCTGTCTCAAATAGCAGCTTTGGAATTGATTGATTGGTTTCAAATTGCATCCAGGTCATTTTTGAAAGAGCTTTCATTTCTGAATTCTTGATCAAGAGGTTCTTTATATGTCCCTTAAGCTCGGCTAGGCTGTATTTATGTTGAGGATCGTCGCGAAAAATTACTTTAACGACTGCCCCGAGTTTTGGGTAGCTGCTATTGTGCGCGCTCTCAAACTCCCCCAGCGAATCCGAAGACATTCTTTTTTTCGTTTGGCTAATTGTGCGCTCGCCTATCTTCGCGCCCTTGGTGATCTGATTTGATAAATCAATCCATCTCAGTAGATCCCGCGGGCCATTTCGGACGTACCCACACATTCCCTCCACCATCTGTCGCGCCTGCTTTTCAGTGCCTTCAAAGAAACTTGTCCAACCAGATCCGGCCCACTTAAGTCTCTTGGCTATCACCTCAACAAGTTCTTCTTTGATCCAGCATAACCGCCCCATGTGATCCGGATACTTCCGCAGATCATCTACATCAAGCAGGACTGGGTAATACACGTGGCTCTTAAGAAGGGCGATAACTTTAAACCCAGGGATTGCCTCCGAAAGTCGGAGAGCTGCTAAACAGAACCCCCCAATGAGATGAGTGTCCAGTTCGCTACTTGCTGAAAACACATGTTCCGGATCGTCCACGACGATACGAATCTTGACTCCACCCGCACATATTTCTTTAAGGATGTTGAAAGCATCAGTGATATCGCGCTCTTCTCTAAGCCCAATCGCAACCGGCATATCTGGATGGTGTATAGTGAATCCAAAGCCGAGAATTGAGATACCCCCAACCCTTCCCGCCGCGGCGCTCAGTTTCTCGATATAGGAAGAGACCTGTCCGGCCGCCTTGTCCAAGAGTGATCTCTTAACCTTATTTTTTAGAGAACTGCGATTCTGCGTCACGGTCCTGAGTGCTTCCAGCACGAGGTCGTGCTCGAATTGTTTACGGGTAGTGGCATAGTTAAGCTTTGTGTTAGGCAAGAACAGGCTGAACTTATCCGGGTTTATGCCGATGACAATGTCTGCTCCTTTTTCAAATTCTGTGAAGTAGCGATAAGCGGCTGTTTTCCCTACGCCTTTGAGACCTACGGCCACAACTTTCTGCGAGGAAAAGCGCGCTAGTTCGTCAATGGCTGTCGTTCTTGCGAAATAGGAGCCCAGATTACTGTCGGTACCTGCATCGAGTTTTTTAAATACTTCTTCAAGCATCTCGGCCGCCTCCTATTCCTCCAAAATTCCGGCAATCAAGACTACGCGGCGGGACCGAACCTGAAGTGCGTTGGGTCTCAGGAGCGTGACGATCTTCAATGAGAGTCTAAAAACTGGCGGTGGCGGTGGAGCCGTGAGCCGCGCATGGATATTTTCGAGCGTAGGAAGGATGCGCGGAATCTTGCCGAGCGCCGCTAGCATTGCATCCTGAATTTGCGGAATGGAACTATTGTTCTCGCTAAGAAACTGAACGACAGTATTACTAAGCCATTGCTGGAAATTGTCCAGCGATCTCACGTCTGGCTTGGGCTGATTAGGCTCCAAGTCGCCGTTCAAAAGGCCGATCGTGCGCGCATAACTGACATAGGTGTGGATGGTGTTCGCGCCAGAATACTCCGTCTTTTCATCCCGTGTGTATGAGAACTCGTCGTATTGCTCTTGTTCAACGGACCTTGCTAAGGCCATCATGGTTGTCAGTGTTCGAGGGTCCGTGTCTAATACGATTCGATGGAGTTTTCTATCAATTTCATTTACGGCAGTTGGAATTGCGGCCATGGTTCTCCTCCTAATTTCGTGGGCTACCGCCAGTCATCCTTCTTCGCCGTCGGCAAAGACGGGAATATCCATTGTGACTTTTCTCGCCGGAGACCGGCAGTGCAACTTTACTTCGGAGTTGGGTGGTGAATTCCTTGACCATTTGAGTATTTCGGTTTCGCTAGTAAAGAGCCCTTATGGGATTAGTATCTCGAGGCCTAGCACAAGTCATCCCTGGCGGAGCACCTTTAACTTCTTTCGGCTAGTGAAAGGAGGACAAGGAGGAGTCTGTCAGGCAGGACCCTTATACATCTCACCATTCAGGCAAGTCAATGGATTAGTGTTTAAAATCAAAGGAGTTCCTACTCATCCAACAGTACGCGCATCGAGAGCCACCGCCTTCAATCGCCCGCAAGCAGGCATCGAGACTCCGAATCGTGTCTACTGCGTAATTCAGGGTCTTGGATAAGAACGGAAGGCGACAACAGCTCTCAGAGCTATTCATGCCAAATTTGGACTTTGTGGGCAGACTTCTCCATTAATGATCAACCTGCCCATAAACCACCCGAAAACCGACTTTATAGGCAAAGCCGAACCGCTGGCCTTTGCACATAAACCCGGCTTTGCGGTCGGCTTTTTGTGCAGACCGCAGACTTCTTGTGCAGACTTGCCGGAAAGCCTCTGTTTTCCGTCATTCCGCCGAACGGGATCAGTGGTAGGCTTGCGGAAATGTCGATGCAGCGTCTTAGCCCCACAGAACCGCCTGAGAGGCCGGACAAATCTCTCAGTCCTTCCTATTTCCGAAGGCTGCTCCGTCACGCCAAGCACAAGGCGCGGGAGCACGCTGGCGTGAAAACAATCGGTTCGATAGTCGCTGGCGTACTCATTGCTTGGCTGAGAGGCGGATCGTTCTCGACCAGTGCGGCTTATGGAGTGGTGACGTTCCTGCTGTTTATGGCGGCGGTCTACGTCTTTCATCTGTTCCTAGCGCCGCGTGATTTGGACAAAGAGGCGCAGGAGAAACTAACTGAATTGCAAAAGGAACTAACCAAAGCCCAAACCGAAGCGACTGGGTACATCAAAGAGAAGCAGTTACGGGAGACACACGAGACAAAGGCGCACCAGTATGAAGTCGAAAGGAACGCGTTGCAGTTGCAACTAAAGGAGCAAGATGCAGCTCATAAATCAGAAGTTGGCGGACTTCGCGCGGATATTGATAAGCAGTATCGAGAGTATCACGACAAACTGATAGCGCACCTGACGGAAGTGAGCCGCCTTAAGAGCCAGGTGTTCCTTGAAAGATCAAAGAACGCAACACCACAAATCTATGGAAAAATTAGAGAGCTTTTCCCTAAGTACAGTTCCGACGGCCTATTTGTAACGCTACGTGCTTTGATTGGAAACACAGGCGCAGCTACAACTATCCAGCCATTCACGCTCAAGTGCTCAACGAGTGGACGCAAGCATCAAGGACGCCTCGAAGAGGGTACAACCGAGTATTGCATACATCGTCGGATCGAAAAGCCGCTGTGGCCGTCCTTGACGAAAGAAGAAGAGTACGAACCTTTGACCGACCTGAGTGCTGATAATGTGAAGCCACTTCAAAGGCATGACTTCAGAGAAGGTTGGCTGCAGTTTCGCTTTCCGAGCATTACCTACGAGCGGCCCAATACGAAATTCATTTTAGAAATACGAGACGCAGCCGATACCGTCTACCCGATTGAAATTGAACCCCCGTTCCCTCTGTCCGGCAGGATTCGACTGACAAAGAACTTGCAGGGCGAGTGGGACGAAGCAATCGAGCGATCAAAAGAATCAGACCAAGAATCAGGTCAAAAGTCAGGCGAAGCAAAGTAAGTATTCTATTGTATTTACAACAGTTTACGAGTATAATTCTCATGCTTTTCAAAACCGAAACCCTGTCAGTTGCTAGTAACAACCAACAGGGTTTAGAACCTAACGCGATTACGCGCATTAGCTCCTTTCGGCAGGTCTATTGTGCATCTGTCGCGTATGAAAGACAAGGTGCACAAATGGACATCCGCCAACAAAAAGGGCTGCAAATCGCAGCCACGAAAAAGCTCACACAGAGCGGTAATCGCTGGTTCGTTCCTTCTCAATCAGGACAACGCGGAGAGAGCTATGTCGTGGTTCCTGACGTTTCAAATCCGCAATGTAACTGTCCAGACCATGAGCTGCGACAGGTAAAGTGTAAACACATTTTCGCAGTCGAGTTTGTGATTCAGCGCGAATTCACCTTCAACGAAGAAACTCAAACCGAGACCATGACGGAGATCGTCACGGTCAAGCAAACCTATAAACAGGAATGGACTGCCTACAACCAAGCTCAGACACAAGAGAAGGATCAGTTTCAAACTCTCCTGCGCGAGCTTTGCAAAGGTGTAGGCGAGCCATCGCAGACGATTGGCCGACCACGCTTGCCGTTCGAGGATATGATCTTCGCGGTCGCGTTCAAGGTTTACTCCACTGTTTCGCAGCGCCGGTTCATGTCTGACTTGCGAGACGCGCACACGAAGGGCTACATCTCGAAAGTCCCTCACTTCAATTCGATCTCGAATTATCTAGAGAGCGAAGTAATGACGCCTTACCTCACGATGCTAATTGAGGAAAGCAGTCTGCCATTACAGGCCGTCGAATCCTCATTCGCCGTGGACTCGTCGGGCTTTTCGACTTGCCGCTTTGTCCAGTGGGTTGAGGCGAAGTACACGAATCCAACCCTAATGACAAAGCGAGAGTGGGTGAAAGTGCATTTGATGTGCGGCGTCAAGACCAACATCGTAACGGCGGTTGAGATCACGGATCGTTTCTCCGGTGACTGTCCGCAGTTCAAAGGCTTGGTCGAAACCACTGGACAAAACTTCACGATGGCCGAAGTGAGTGCCGACAAAGCGTATTTGTCGAGTGACAATTTGCAAACGGTCGTTGACCACAATGCGATGCCATATATCCCGTTCAAGAGTAATAGCGTTTCGTCTAGTCGTCGTGGCACCCCTAGCACTGCGCTCTGGAAGCAAATGTTTCACTTCTATTCCTTCAATCAGGCCCGCTTCATGCAGTGCTACCACAAACGGAGCAACGTCGAAACCACCTTCCACATGATCAAGTCTAAGTTTGGCGATGCGCTTCGCAGTAAGACTCGCACGGCACAGATCAACGAAGCTCTTTGCAAGGTGCTGTGCCATAACTTGTGCTGTTTGATTCAGAGCATGTTTGAACTGGAAATCAAGCCGGAGTTTTGGGCAGAGGCTGCGTAATGCTAACCTTCGATGAAAGCAATACCGCGACAATTGATAAATTCTCTTACCTCGGCGAGCGATAAGGTGGACTGTCAGAAAATTAATTTCGGGTTTATGCAACAATGACCACGCTAGTTTGCAAAAACTGTCATTCGGTCAATCAAGACCCCGGCGGCGATCCGAGGGGGTATACCTGTGGCGTCTGTGGACAACCGCAACTCGAAAGAGTCCAAGGGGCCGTCTCTCAAACTGCGGCTACGGCGATTGCGGGCGCGGCTATTGGAGGGATGATCTTCGGGCCATTCGGGGCACTGGTAGGTGCACTAGTCGGGGCGGCTGTTGGGGAGAAAGTAAAGTGAACGAAGTTACCGTCACGCTCATCGTTACCGCAGCCGGGGCGTTTGCCTATTGGTTGTGCGCTCAATGGAAGACTGGTGCTTGCGGCATTGAGAAGCTGTTCCCTTTCGCCGTAAATCTCGTGGGCGCGGTTACGGGAGTTTATATGTTCGTGTGGGCGGTTCAGCTAGGAAAGACTTCGATACATTACGCTGCGTGGGCAGGAATCACGGGAGTATGTATGACGTTCTACATGGTTGAGAAAATCAAAGAAGCAGTTC
>WNFR01004879.1_pt1 | contig 25236 bp, 22 predicted proteins | sample 5400221 | NCBI WGS metagenome assembly WNFR01 (sample SAMN13153357, study PRJNA577476) | soil metagenome | isolation source: 40 cm soil under Madrone tree | place: USA:California | collected 2016-06-14 | reverse complement strand
AGTGACTGGTAAAGTTGCTGGCCTGCAACTGCTGGAGTTTGATTGCCCGCATTGCCGCTGAGCCAGTTGTCAAACTCTCTTGGCTCCATCACGATCACTGAGCCAATCATTCCTGAATGGTTCATGCCGCAATACTCCGCGCAGAAGAGGTGATAAGTTCCGGGCTTGGTCGCCTCAAACCACTCAGATGTATATATGCCCGGCACAACGTCAGCCTTCATTCGAAAGGCCGGCACAAAGAAATCATGGATCACATCTTCAGACGTCATTATTAGTTTGACCTTGCGGCCCACCGGAATATGCAACTCGTTGATCTCGCGCTGGCCCGTTGAATGTTGAATCTTCCACATCCATTGTTTGCCGACAACGTAGATCTCAATGGCGTTTTCGGGCGGACTGTACTGCTCAAAATAGACGCGTGCGCCCCAGGCAAACATCGTCATTGCTATCACGAAAGGAATGACGGTCCAAAGAGTTTCCAGCTTGTGTGAACCGGCAATCGGCCGGGGTATTTCGTACGGTGTGCGCCGGCGATAACGAATGACAAAGAAAACAAGAATGATTGAAATCAGCAGCGTAAAGAACACCGTTACACCGGAAAGATAAAAATACAAAGCGTCGACCTTCCACGACATGGTCGAAGCGCTTTCCGGAATAAAGGGAATCCACGACTGCATCTGTTAAGCCGCGCCTCCAGTCTTTAGTTTCACTACCTTTAATTTCCTGGCCGAAAGGTTGCGGCCTCTGAGCAGAAGCAGCATGGCGATGATGCCGATGATTGTAGCGATGCCGCCAAGTCGCACCATGTTCATCACTACTGCGCCATACTTACCGGTGGCTGGGTCGTAGTGGTAACAATAGAGCAGCAACTGATCAACGGGTGATCCGATCTTGTTTTGTGCCGACTCGATCAGACCCAGTCGCAAGTCGCGCGCGGAATAGTCGATGCCATAGTAGTAACGCGATAGTCTTCCTTGCGGAGTTGTGACCATAATCGCACTTGCATGAGCAAACTGCTTCGTGGCTTCATCGTAGTGGTAGCGAAAGCCCACGGCGTCCGTTAGTTGCCTGATACTCTCCTGGTCGCCCGTCAGAAAATGCCAGCCATTATTTGCGCTCGCCTGCACGGCTTGCGGCAAATAGCCGACATAGGTCTTCTTCTTTGCGGCCGCTAGTGTGGCAGTCTCTCGCGGATCAAAGCTGACCGTGACGACGTCAAAGTCTTTCCCAATCTGAAACGGCAGCACGCGAAACGCAGTCACCATTCCGTTCAGCACCTGCGTACAGAGCATGGGACAGTCGTAGTAGACCAGCGAGAACACTACGGGTTTCTTGCCGAAATACTGCCCTAACTTTACCGGCTGGCCGCTTTCGTCGCGAAAAGAGAGATCGAGTGGCAGTTGCTGGTTGAGTCGTTGCTCGATCGCCACATTCCGCAAAGCCCGCGGCAACCCGTTTTGTACCGGACCAGTTTCGGGACGCGCGCCGTAGAGTGGTGAACCGGGGCCGGGTGGGCCTGTCTGCGCGACTGCGGTGAGTAGTAAGCATTCGAAGACAAACAACGAGAGCATTAAGAAGATAGCAACGCGAAGGAACAGGGAAATTCTGAGGGTCCGGTTGCTTTCCACATAGCGACGCCTAGACTCGAAGGTTTTCACGCAGCCGGCGCCTCGCCTCCCCATCTCCGCATCTTGACGTCTAAGCGTCACTTCGTTTGCGTGTCTCATTGCACTCTTTTCTCCGTTGCTCTGCCCGAACTCGCCGCCGTGGGCAAACTGATGGCGTAGTCGTCCAATTTAGCCGGCGCCTCTTTCGTTCTTACCGGCAAACCTGACACGACGCTTTTCATTGCCTCATCGATTGGCATGCCTACCGTATTGCCAGATTGATCTTTGAGCCCTGTAGCCAAAGCCTGTTTCCATTGCGCAAGCACAACGCGGTATTCAGCCTGCGGCTCCTGCAGCTCAAGATTGACTCTCCCTCCATTTTCCAAAGTCACAGCAAAACCCGGAGCAGCCTGCAGCCTCGGTGCTGGTGGCAGCCTCTCTTGTTTGCTTAGCGCCATGGGTCCGGGCTTTTGCTCTTTCTCTTCCTGCACGCTGAAGTAATGAAACATAAGCCACGTACCGACGAAAACAGCAATGGCGCCCACGGTCAGCAGCGCCATGAAGGTTAGAACGCCACTTACGCTGATGTCGCTTTGCTCGTGGGTGACTTCGACGTTTTTTATATGCGACACGTCGGGCGTTTCGTGCTTGTGGCCGTTGCCTTTGCTGTTACTACTCATTGCTAATCTCAATGCCCCGCATGCGCTTGCTCCAGGACACTTTCATACTGCGGATCGTTAATCGGAATCAGAGACCGTTTGCTTAATTGAAGGGCAAAGAAGGCCAGCCACAATCCGCCAATAGCTACCGGCGCGACAACATCCATCCAGCTGACGTGAAAATGCTCCCTTGTAAACGCGGGCCCAAGCATCCACAGCAAATCGACCAGGCGCATTATCAATACCAACCCTGCGACAATGACGAGCTTGTGCGGATCGCGCTTGAGTCGCCGGGACAGCAGAAACAGAAACGGTAGCGCGAAATGGAGGGTTACTACCAAGATAATTATCGCGCCCCAGACTCCGTGCGTTCGCACCAGATACCAACCAATCTCCTCGGGAAGATTTCCTGACCAAATAATCAGAAATTGTGAGAAAGCGAAATAAGCCCAAAGCATTACGAGTGCCAGTAGCAATTTTCCCAGGTCTTGAAAATGAAGAGGCGCAACGATGTGGTTCATTGGCTCGTGCTTTGAAAGCGCCGCCATCACAGCGATGACAAACGCCAGTGCACTCATGCTCCACGCGGCCACGAAGATGAAGCCATAGATGGTCGAAGACCATTCCGGCTCCAGGGACATGTACCAATCGATTGCGGCAAAAGTGACGGTAAAGACAAAAAGCACCATACCCGGTCCGCTGAGCAGACGCATGTTCTTAGTGGCGCGAGGGTCCGCAGTGCGGTCCTGCTCGAGCGACCACTTGTTCAGAAAGAATGCGAGCACGAGCCAGATAGCGAAATAGACAACAGCGCGCAGAGAGAAGAAGGAAAGGTTCAAGTAAGCGACCTTGCCTTTGAGCACCGGGCTGTCTGCGATCCGCTCTGGGTTGGTCCAGGGATAAAGGCGACGAGCACCAAGAATGATCGGAATAAACAGAACCACCATTAACGGCAATGTCCTTGTGGCCGCTTCGAGGACGCGTCGAATTACCAGGCCCCAACCACCGCCGGTTAGATGTTGGAGCATTAGGAGCGCCAAAGATCCAACACTGATGCCAAACCAGAACGTAAAGCCGAGGAGATAAGAGTGGAAGAATTGAGCAGGATCTAAAAACGCTCCCGCTACGAACACGATCAGGGCCAGGATGCCGGCAACTAGAGCCCGTTGTCGAAAGCGAGCGATGTCTGGAGGATTGAATGAAGTACTCATCACTTCAGTCCTCCGTTCGTTTGCGCAGGCTTGGGCGCGGGGGCGGGCGCTTGCGCTTTAGGGTTCTGCTGGCTTAACTGCAATGCCCTGATGTAGGCGATGATGGCCCAACGATCCTGCGCGGGAATTTGCGGCGCGTAAGAAGGCATCGCGCCCCAGCCGTTTGTGATTGCGTCGAAGAAGTGGCCCACCGGCGCCTGGCGTAGGCGGTCGTCATGAAATGAAGCGGCGCGACGAAAACCGCGGCGCACGACCATGCCGTCGCCAAATCCGGTCAAGCCATGGCAGACGGAACAAAAAATATCGTAGCGCTCTCGTCCGCGTTTGACAGTTTCTTCTGTAATGGGAAAGGGAAAAGTCTCCACATCGTCGGGATATATTGCTGCGGTTTGCCCGGCGCCGGTGGGAGCAGTGGCCGTTGGTTGCGCTCCACTCGGTGTTTGACTTGGAGTAGGCACGCCGCCCGGCGATTTAGTCTTCTTGCCGGTAAACAAAGCCGTATCGGAGCGCAGATACCCGCGCGGGATTGTATTCTCGACCAGTGGCCGACCGGAAAGACTATCGCCGAAAAACGTTGTCGCGCGAAACGGCTTCATCTTTGGCTGGTCCTGCATGTCGCGCCGGCAGCCGGGCGCTACTAATAGACCAATCAGCAATATGAAGACGCGGAAACGCGAAGCCACGACGGATGTGGACTGCTCAGACGCGGAGGCGCGTAGTCGCAGAGATGGGAAGCGATCCTCATCTCGATTCTGCGCGTCGCGTCCAGATTTATCGTTCTCGTCGTTAGCCATTTTCAAGCCCGTCGTTTTACCGATCCGTTGTCCCCGTGACGTTATTTTCTCTGCTCTTCAGTTCTCCACGTCATTCACTTCCGTGGCATTCAGATTTTTCATGAAAGTAACGATCGCCTCGTGGTCATACAGAGGATCGTTCGCTTCCACAACCAAAAAGAAACGATCGCGAGTGGCCAGCGCAAAATTTGGCGCGTTGAAAACCGGATGATATGGCTGTGGTAATTTATTCAGCACCAACATCCCGAGCACTGCTGCAAAGGCGGCGCAAAGCACCGTACATTCGAACGTAATCGGAATGAACGCGGGCCAACTGTTGTACGGCTTCCCCCCTACGTTGAGTGGATAGTTAATAACCTCGATCCAATACTGCATGAAGAAACCGGATACCCCGCCCACAATTCCCCCAATAAGAACAATCAAAGGCAAACTCGTACGCGTGAATCCGATCGCTTCCGACAGTTCCTCAATTGGATATGGCGAGTATCCGTTGATGCGTCGATAACCCGCCTCATAGGTGCGACGGGCTGCGGCGACTAGATCCGTAGGAGTATCAAACTCAGCCATGACGCCATAGAGCGTATGGTGTAGATGACGATGATGGGCTGAGCCAGGCGTGTCCATGTCTACTCCTCAACCTCGGCTTCCGGCAAAATCGTGCGCATCTCGAAAATAGAAATCATCGGCAGGAACCGGATAAAAAGGAACAGCAGTGTAAAGAAGAATCCGATTGTGCCGATGAACATGGCCCAGTCCCACTGAGTGGGTTGATACATGCCCCACGACGATGGCAAATAGTCGCGGCTCAGGCTGGTTACAACGATCACAAAGCGCTCCAGCCACATGCCAATGCTCACAACAATCGAAAGCAACCAAAGCACCAGCAGGTTTTCGCGTACCCGTTTGATCCACAAAAACTGGGGCGTAATGACGTTGCAAAGAATCAATGCCCAGTAATACAAAGCATATGGACCATGCATTCGATTCCAGATCATGTAGCGTTCGAATTTATTGCCGCTATACCAACCAAAGAAAGCTTCGATCATGTAGCCATATCCGACTATGAGACCAGTGGCGAGCATCACCTTGGCCATGTTGTGCATATGGCGGATGGTGATGAAACCTTCCAGGCCGTAGACTTTCCGCAACGGAATGGTCAGAAACAGAACCATTGCAAAGCCCGCGTATATCGCACCTGCGACGAAATAGGGTGGAAAGATTGTTGCGTGCCATCCCGGAATGATGCCGACTGCAAAGTCGAAGCTGACAATAGTGTGGACTGAGAGCACGAGCGGAGTAGCAAGACCTGCGAGCAGCAGGTAGGCCATTTCATAGCGATGCCAGTGGCGCGCTGAACCGCGCCAGCCCATGGCCAGCATTCCATATACCATCTGAAATGGTTTGCTGCGCGCGCGGTCGCGCAGTGTCGCGAAGTCCGGAATGAGGCCAACAAACCAGAACATCGCCGAAACGGTCGCGTAGGTAGAGACGGCAAAGACGTCCCACATCAAGGGGCTACGAAACTGCGGCCAAATACCCATCGTGTTTGGATATGGGAAGAGCCAGTAGGCCAGCCACGGACGCCCGAGGTGGAAGATGGGATACATTCCCGCCTGGGCAACGGCGAAAAGCGTCATCGCTTCAGCGAAACGGTTAATCGAAGTCCGCCACTTCTGTCTCAGCAGAAGCAAAATCGCCGATATCAAGGTGCCGGCGTGACCGATTCCGATCCACCAGACAAAATTCAGAATGTCGATGCCCCACGCGACGGGAACATTGACGCCCCATAACCCTATGCCTACGAAAACCAGATTGGTAATCGCCAACAACATCAGTTGGAAAAGGGCAAATGAGATGGCAAAGCCGATGAACCAGCCCAGCGGTGTTTTCCGCTGGAGAACTATTGAGCCGATCTTGTCGGTCACCGAAGCAAAGGTCAGCCCCGGATCAATTACCGGCGCCGTGGTGTGCATCGGCCCTTCCGTATATGGCTTTTGTGGTTCGTCTGCCATTTCTCAATGTCCGATATGCTTTAAAAGTTTATCGGACACCCTTACTTGATTTCCGGATTCGGATTGCGCAATTGCGACAGATACGTCGTCCGCGGTTTTGTGTTCAGCTCTCCTAACAAAGAATAGTTGCGTTCGTTAGCCTTGATTTTCGAAACGCGGCTGTTGGGATCGTTAATGTCGCCAAACACGATCGCCTCCGTTGGACACACTGCCTGGCAGGCCGTAACGATCTCACCATCGCGCACCTTTCGTCCTTCCAGCTCTGACTGAATCTTCGCGCTCTGAATGCGCTGCACGCAGTAGGTACACTTCTCCATCACGCCGCGGCTGCGCACTGTCACTTCAGGATTTCGCATCAACTGGTATGTGGGTGTTTCCCAATCCTGATAAAGAAAGAAATTGAAGCGACGCACTTTGTAAGGGCAGTTGTTCGAACAGTACTTGGTACCAACGCAGCGGTTATAAACCATGTCATTGAGACCTTCGGCGCTGTGCACGGTTGCATGGACCGGACACACGGGCTCGCAGGGTGCGTTCTCGCAATGCATACACGGCACCGGCATGAAGTTTGTGCCTTCGGGATTGCTTGCGTCGTAGCCTTTGAAGTAAGTGTCGACACGAATCCAATGCATCTCGCGACTGCGCACCACCTGTTCCTTGCCGACAACGGGGATGTTGTTTTCAGACTGGCAGGCAACCGTGCAGGCGTTGCAACCGACGCAATTGTTCAGATCGATTGCCATACCCCACGCGTAGCCCATACCGACTTTTTTTGTGTCGTAAAGATTTGGATCGTAGAGGGTGTCGTCGCGTGCAGGTTCTGCGCTCTCCTTGTGGGTGGGATTGCCATGAAGGAATTCGTCGAGCGTTTCCGAGCGGACAATATCGCGGTCTTCCTTGCTGAAGTTGGGATCCTCCATGTTGAAGTGAAGCTGCGTGGTTGCGAGCAAATATTTTTCGCTCGTCTTTCGTACTTGCACGCCATTCGAGAACCAAGGTGCGTCGGAAGTTCGAATCTGATTAGAGTCGAAACCGTGGTCATTGCCCACGCGGCCGGCTAGTCGACGTCCATATCCAAGATGGACCGTTAGAACGTTGTCAGGCTGTCCAGGCGTGATCCAAAGAGGGACACGGACGGTGCGGCCTCGGTAATCGAGATCTACTGTTGGAACATAGTGTTCGCGGCCTTTGACGCTGCCGCCGTTATCCCTGACGCCATACAACTGATAGGCTGAATTGGGACTGATAAGCGCAACGTTATCCCAGGTGACTTTGGTTAACGGCTTGGGCAGTTCCTGCAACCAGCCGTTATTTGCAAAGCGACCGTCGTAAATTGAAGGGTCGGTGCGGAAAACGATTTCGAAAGAGCCAGAGGCTGTCGTCTGGGTGACGGGGCTTTGAACTTGATTGGCCAAATCTGTTTTCAGCGACACACTTTTCACAGGCAAAGCAGTGTTTGGAATAAACCCGTCGTGCACCGACTTGCGCCACATCGCCTCGAAATCTGCTGACGGCGACGCTGCTTGCTGATTGGGTCCCGCCTGTTGACTTACGACTGCTGGTGATGGCGTCTGCCGTGGGGGACCACTCGATCCCTGCCCCTGCTGACTGCTCCTGCCTCCTGTCGTTTGCCAGTATTGCCGGACAATCTCGTATGGTTTGCGATCGTATTGTTCGGAAAATACGGCAAGTAATTCGTGCGCGGTCTTGCCGTCGTAAAGCGGTTCAATTAGAGGCTGAATGATCGTAACAGTGCCGTCATAAGAACGAGTGTCGCCCCACGACTCGAGATAGTGGGCTGCCGGCACGTGCCAATGGCAAAGCTCGGTAGTCTCATCTTTGTACTCGCTCAGGTGGACACGGAGCTTAATCTTTTTTAGCCGCTCGAAATCGAGTTTCAGATCTACCGGTGTGTTGTAAACGGGATTTCCACCCATGATCACCAGAAGATCTACTTTGCCCGCGTCGATGTCGTTGACGAGATCTTGCAGCGACTGTCGTTGATCTACTGAGTTGGTTTCGAGTGGATCGGTGTAGAAAACAGTCTTGCCGACGTTACCTAGCGCAGCGTTCATTGCGTGTGCGAGGGCATGAATAATCGGTGGTTGCTGGTCGCCGACAATTACAATGCTTGCGCCTTTGTGTTGCTGCAGATCAGCAACGATCGCCTGGGTGTTTGGTTGATTCGCAACGTTTGGCTCGGTTATCGTCAAGCGCATCCCCTTCGCGAAATTAAATTTGTTCGCGATAGATTCCAGCTCACTCTGCCTCACTGTCCACCGATGATCCGCGGCCGCTCCGGTATTTGTTGGCGTTGTCTCGATGACATACAGCCGATTCATCTCCTTGTTGCTTTCAGTGACTCTCCGTCGCGCCATGAAATCGTGGGCGTAACGGAGCGACCCCGGGAGGCAGGAAAGAAAATCGTTATCGAGCGAAAGAACTCGTTGCGCCAGATCGAATCGATACGTCGTGTTAACCGGTTGACCAAACGCCATCATCGCGCCCGCGCGCGCGTTGTCGCGATTTGCAGGTTCATACTGGTGCCACTTCGCCTGGGGCAGGGTCGCGAGCAAGTCTTTCAACTGAGCGCCAAGTGTTGGCGAAATAATCGGCTCAGTCAGAAAACGAATTCCAGCACCTTGCTTCGGACGTTGTTCATCGAGCGTCGTTCTCATTTCCCCAACAAATGAGGTCCACGTTCGAATGTCTTCCCGATAAGTAAGCGTTTGTGAGCGGTCGGGATCGTAAAGACCCAGTATTGAGGCCTGCGAGAAAATGTCTGTCGCACTCGAGCCACGTGGATCGCGCGCCGGATCGTCGGGAGGAAAATCGCCGGGCCGATTATTAGGGTGATCCGGATTGCCTTCGATCTTTGTCGGCCGGCCCTCGTTGCTCCTGACGAGCACGGGAGTAGCTGCACCAAAAAGCGGCGCGGCGGTGGCAAAGAAGAGGGCCTTGCCGGGTACTTCTTCTTCCGGCTGTTTGACGTAAGGAACGATTTTTTCCGGAGGTTGAAAGACGCAGCCACTCAAACCCGCCAATGCCAGCGACGCGCCCATCAGTTTTATGAAGGTGCGACGCTCGATCGGATCATTCCACTCCTCTGCTTGTTGCGGATATTCACGCGAGACAAACTCGCGGAAGACCTGACTGTCAGCCAGTTCGTCCAGGCTGCGCCAATATTTCTTTCCGGCCCGTCGCTCCTCGCCATCCTGCAAACTGAGGATGTGGTCGCGCATCAGTTGGAAATTTATGTGCCGATCCGAATCACTCATCTCATTTGGGACTAGCGGTGACATGTTGAACAACTTGTCAAAACTTTAGCGTCTTGAATGTGATAAGTCGCTTTCAAAGTCTGTCCTTCCAGTAGCTGCGAATCGGTTTTGTTCTCAGGCCGCCAATCCATGTCGAAAACCTTATCCTTCTGACGCACAAACTTCTCCGGAGCACGATGACAGGAAAGACACCATTCCATCTGCAGCGTCGAAGCCTGGTAAGCAATCGGCATCTGATCCACGCGACCGTGGCACGTCGAACAGCCGACGCCTTTATTTACATGAATGCTGTGATTGAAATAAACGTAGTCGGGCAGGTCATGTACTCTGATCCACTCAATAGGCTTGCCGGTGCGAAAGCTCGCGCGAACCGGCTCGAGATACGAGCTCTCGGCCCAGATCTGCTTGTGACAGTTCATGCAAGTATTCGTAGAAGGCATACCGGCAGAAGCGGCTGTTTCTACAGAAGTATGGCAGTAGCGGCAATCGATGCCGTCGTCTCCCACGTGGTGCTTGTGACTGAATTGAACTGGCTGTTGTCGCTCGACCCATTGGCCGGTGTTCCAGGATGAACGGTTCAGCTCAGCTGTAACCCACAGAACGGCAATGAGAATGAAGACAGCGCCATAAATCGTGAGCTTGGCCAGCGCGTTTGTGCTGTGATGGAAGATCTGTGGCATCGCCGCAGCGCAAATCAGAAGCTCTACAAACTACGAGCGAGGTTAAACTGCAAACTTGGAAGACACACCGGCACCTGGGCCGACTCCTACGGCACACGAATCCGTCGAACTAAGTTGTCTTATTGCAAAGTGAATGTACTTTACCAGATGACCCAGAATTTTCAAATTCCCCCTTATTGCGATAAATACATCACGAAAGTATAGGCAACGAGTGGTAATAAATTGGTGCTATGAGCGTGAAGCGCTAGAAGGACCGCGGATCATTCTTGAGACGCCTCGGGCTTGCCGTGGAGTTACGGGCTTAGTCCTTTCAGGCGTAATTTGTAGCAGCTAGCGTGAGTCTCCACGGCACAAGTCCGTGGTATCGGACGCGGATCTAGATAACGGCGTCGCGGGCAAGCATTGCGGCGCCAATTGCCACAGCATCGGAACCCAAACTGGCGGTTACGATTTGGGTAGCTTCAAAGCAAGGTTGGAATGCCCGGCGCTTGGCTTCCTGAATGATTGGGTCAAGTATGAGATGGCCTGCCCCCATTACACCACCACCCAACACAATTCGTTCGATGTTCAAAAGGTTGATCACACTGGCAACCCCCGTCCCTATGTACTTTCCAGTGCGTTCAATCATCATCAGTGCAAAATCGTCACCCTCATTTGCCTCCTGAGCGACGTCGTCTGCAGTGAAGTCTTTGTTTAGTCCCAGTTTCGATAGTGAAGATGTCGAATCTCGATTTAGTCGCTCTCTGGCGCGGCGAACGATGCTTGGTGCTGAAGCCACTGTCTCCAGGCAACCTGTGTTGCCGCACACACATTCAAGACCATCTGTATCAATAGTGATATGACCAACCTCGCCGGCAAAACCCGACGCCCCCGTCCAAAGCTTTCCGTCCAGGATTATGGCGCCACCGATACCAGTGCCAATCATCATGTAAAAAATATCGCGGCTTCCGCGGCCGGCGCCAACTTTATACTCGCCGTAGGCTGCGGCATTAGCATCGTTCTCAAGTTCCACGCGGATGTTCGTAGCGCGCATGAATTCGGCGTGAAGGTCATCGCGCACGGTCGCCGGGAGGTTTCGTGAAGCTATAACGCGGTCGGTTTGCCGGTTTACCAAACCGGGTATTCCGATGCCCATTGCGCGGACGGAGGGATCACCGGCACCCAGTTCACGTCCTACCTTTGCTACCAGTTCTACGAGGTTGTCGGAGGAAATTACCGCTTCGCGTCTTTCGAGTACTAGGCCGGAAAGATCTATGCCGATAAAATTTGGTCCTGACGTACCCATGCAAACCCTCTGATTTAAGTAACTCGTAGACGGGTGAACGAAGCATAGTCGAGGGTTCAGGGGCTGTCAAACGGGTCTTTCTGCGTGTAGAATTGTAAGACTCAAATACGGTCTTTGGCTTTTGGCCTTCGGTCTTTGAGGATCTCCCGTATGAACAAACAAAGACCTAAGGCCTAAGTCCAAAGTCCAACTTATGCAAATTCGCACCATACTGCTGCCCACTGATTTCAGTGAATGCGGCAATTATGCCCTGTCCTACGCTGCATCGCTGGCGCGCACCTTTGGCGCCTCGATCATCTGTGTGAACGTAATCGAACCCATTGTGCCCACTGTGGGTTATTCGGGAATGACAGAGCCGCTTCCGATTGCCGATATCACCGAACAACTTGAAGATTCAGCCGAACGTGAGTTACCAAAACTTGCAGAGTGCGAAGAGTGTGCGGGTCTCGAAGTGGAAGAAATGTTAGTCCATGGAGAGGCTGCCTCCGAGATCGTTCGAGTGGCCAAAGAGCGAGCTGTCGACCTGATTGTTATTTCATCGCATGGCCGGACAGGATTAGGACGTATCCTCTTCGGTTCCACTGCCGAGGCGGTGGTGCGTCACGCCTCGTGTCCTGTGCTGGTAGTAAAACCCCCGCAAGAGGAAGAGACTGGACAGTAGTCAACACTCAGCCCTCCAGTTTATGCTGTCAGCCGCCGACTACTGACAACTGTCTCTCAAACTGTTCATGCATAGTCTTGATTTTCTTTACGACCTCATAGGTCAATACGGGCTCTACGCGGTCTTTATACTCGTAATGCTCGAAGGCGATATCACCCTGCTGCTGGCGGGAGTGCTCGCGCATAGTCATTTCTTCGGCGATCGTAGTTTTGCCTGGGTCTTGCTTTGGGGGACGCTTGGTGGGTGCGCCAGCGATAACGTCGCTTACTTCGTCGGGCGAGCCTTTTGTCAGACCGTTCGAGAATTCCGTTTCTATCGCGTTGCGAAACCGAGAATCGAAAGGTTGACAAGCAAGTTTGGCTCTCTTTCAATCTTTTTGTCGAAGTATATCTACGGTCTGCGCTGGGCCTCATGTGTCTTTTATGGGGTCGGGCACATGCCTTACTTACGCTTTCTCCTGGTTTCTATTGCCAGCTGCTTTGCCTGGGTCTTCATATTAAGCGGCGCCGGATATTTCTTTAGCGGCGCGGTGATGGGACTTATTGGTGATTTTCAAAGATTGGGTAAGGTGTTGCTGGTAATAGTCGTCGTAGGTATCGCCGGTTTTTATCTGGCGGAACGCTTCTGGCTTTCGAAAAAGGTCGAAGCAGCAGACCCAGAACGCTTACAGGAGTTCGAACAGGCAGCGCAGGAAAAGCTACAGGATTTGCGGCAGGAATTTCACGAGCATATCCCTTTCAAACAGCAACGACGCGGAGAACCGAAAAAAACTTTGACCTCAAAGCGCCGAGAGTCTGATGGCGACTGAAGACATTTTTGATTTTAGATTTGCGATTGCTCTGGAGCTTTATTCTTAGTACTTTATTTCTTTAAGGCAGAGGATTTGAACTTTCAAAAAGGGCTGGTCTAAGCCAAGTACCAATCAAAAATCAAAAATCTAAAATCAAAAGATTCTTAGTACTTTATTTCTTTAACGCACAGGATTTCAATTCAAAAAGGGCCGGGGTCTGAGCCAATCAAAAATCTAAAATCAAAAATCTAAAATTCAAAAAACATGATAATCGAATCTTCTGCGCCCACTCGGGTTGATCTGGCCGGCGGCACTATCGACATCTGGCCTCTTTATCTATTTCATCCTGGCGCTAGCACCGTAAATTTCGCACTCTCACTGCATGCTCGTTGCCGCATCGAGACGCGCGATGATGGTCGCATTGTGCTTGAGTCGCGCGATCGCAAAGTGTCTTTCGAAACCAACTTGTCGGCGCTAGAGGATTTGCTACAAGAAGAACGGCTCGAGCTGATATCCAAGTTAGTTCACTTTTTCAAACCCACCACCGGGTTTCACTTGGTTGCCGAAAGCGAGGCCCCGGCCGGAGCCGGCCTTGGCGGTTCATCTGCTCTTGCAATTGCCTGCATTGGCGCTTTGAATCGGTTGGTGGGCAATCGTTATGGCGAGCGCAAGTTTGTGACCATCGCGGCAAACATCGAGTCGACAGTAATCAGAGTACCGGCCGGCTTCCAGGATTATTATCCGGCACTCTACGGCGCGGTCTCGTCCCTGCATTATCGACCTGATGGCATCGAGCGCGAGGCACTGGATATCGATACGCAGGAGTTGGAGCGTCGCATCGCTATCTGTTACACAGGCGAGCCGCGCCTTTCCGGAATTAACAACTGGGAGATGTTTAAGCGGCACATTGATGGTGACCCGGAAACGTTTGAGCTATTTGAAAACATACGCGACTCCGCACACAGCGTCCGCGAAGCTCTGCTGGCAGACGACTGGGCGGAGGTTTCGCGAACGATGTTTAAAGCCTATCCCAACCGTAAACGCTTAGCTTCCGGTATTACGACGCCCCAAATGGATCTACTCGTCGAAAAGGCGCTAGCTAATGGTGCGGAGGCGGCAAAAGTATGCGGCGCAGGTGGTGGCGGTTGTATAGCGTTTCTTTGTAGTGCCGGAAGGCGAGCGGAGGTCGAGCAGACACTGGCTGCGGAGCACGGGGTGGACGTGCTTGATTGGAAACTTGCGCGCGAGGGATTGGTTGTGAAGGAGAGTTAGGAGCCTTCTTCGGATCTTTGCTTCGCGGCCGCGGAAAGTGCGGCCAAGCGTGCTACCTTTTGCTCGAAGGTTTCTCCCGGCACTGGTCCAGTATCAACGACACCACAATAAGTAAATCGTTTCATCAACGTACGGTCCGCATTGCCCGTCGGTTTATGTGCGGCGGGTGGAATTAATGCCGCGCTCGCGGGAGGTGAAGTCTCTTGTGGAATAGGCGCCGCAGCCGGAGTTGGCGCTGACGCGATCGCCCGTTCAGAAGTAACGGATGCGGCCGGTGCCGTCGGTTCTCCCCCTTCTTCCGCTCGTTGTTTAGCCCCAGCTGCTAGTGCTTTCAAGCGCACTACCTTTTGCTCAAATGTTTCGCCAGGTACCGGGCCGGTATCAGTCACGCCCGCATAGGTGGAGCGCTTGAATAAGTGCCGGTTTGGTTGTGCACCAGCCTTGTGTTCAGCAGCACCTGCAGGAGCAGCAGCTGGCGGGGCAGGTTTTGCAGTTGCTGCCGAGGATGCTTTTGGTGGCGCTGGGGCCTGTGCCGGCGCGGCTGGTTTAGCCGCATGGCTGTGTTCACCAGCGCTCTCGACCATCACATAAACGCCGCGTTCATCTTTCTTGATGACGGGCATAGTGCCACCAGCCGCCTGCAACAAAGCGGTAAGTTCTGCTTCGACAAAGCGACTCTGTTTCTGCGGGTCGCGAACATGGCCCAGGGGTGGTCCCATATAAAACGTGCCACAGGTCTGGCACTTGGAGAGCACGTCGTCTCCGCGCAAATGTACCTCTGCCGGCTCGCCGGCAGTACGTAGTTGCTTCAAGTGTCCGTTGCAAAGCTTTCCCTTTGCATTTCTCTCGTTGCAAACCGTCTGCGCATTTGTAATGCGCTTTGGCAATGGCGCAGCGGTGGTTGCAGGAGAGTTCTGGCCGGACGTTTTGGGATCGGGAACTGTTACCGACATTGATTTGGTCTGCTGATCTTCAGATGTATTCCGCTACCTCGAATCTTACAGACTGATTCAAATGCGCGTCAACGGAGAACAGGGGGGCATGTTATCCTCGGCGCGAATGTTCACAGATCTGCTTGGAGCAATTTGGAGACAACTACCAAAGTCACTGCGTCGCTGGAGTATGCGTGCGACGCACACTCGATTTACCGTGACGGCCGCCGGTTTGGTTTTGAACAAAGCATGGAGGTTGATCGAGCCGTTTGGTTTGCACCAACGTCGTTACCGCAAGGGCGCCGGCGGATCAACGAGGGCTGATTGAGCGCGCCGTAACGAATGGAGCAAAAGGCCGAGATTGATGTATGCTGCGCAGCGGTCTTAGGTCTTTGGACTTAGGTCTTTGACCTTTGATGTTTGAAGTGACACGCAACTTCAAGGGAAGAGACAAAGTCCCAAGGCCAAAAACCTAAGACCAAGAATGCAAAACGAAAAAACCGAAACGATCACCGGAGAAAACCATGGTACAGCTGATTCCATCGCCGGATGCGGTCATGCAGATTCTGCAACGCACGGGCGCCTTTCGTGAAGGCCACTTTGTATATCCAAACGGAAAACACTCTCCTCACTACTTTCAGATGCCGTTGGCATTTCGTTATTACGACACGGCACGCGTTCTGGCGGTGGCCTTGAGTCGGAAATTTCGCGTGGAAAAAGACATCTCGAGCCAGTTAACCAAGGTTTCGGTAATCAGTCCCAGCTCAGGCGGAATACCCGTCGCTTTCGGCGTACGCGATGCACTCAACGCTGAACAGATTTACTGGGCGGAGCAGGAAAAAGGCGAGCGCATGTTTCGCCAGTACGTAAATCAGGGAGAGGTCAACCCCTGCATCATCGTCGACGACATTATTCGCAGCGGAAATGCGATCGAGGAAACGGCCAAGCTCGTCAAATCTCTGGGGGCGAAGGTAATCGGCTGCGGGGCGATCGTCCGCTTCACTTCTGCCCCTGACGAGGTGGAAGGCGTGCCGGTTAAATCACTGGTGGAATTTGATGCGCATATGTACGACAGTGGTGAAGCTTGCACAGATTGCCTTAAGGATGAGCCGCCTGAGCATGTGCGGTTTTGATAGGGAAATCTTGGTGCTTAGTACTTTGTGCTTTGTTCTTTGTCAGACCGTCTTTACCACTAACCGGGAAAGCAGAAGGAACAAAGTACAAAGAACAAAGTACTAAATACAAAGAACAAAGCTCACAAACTTCGTCCCCGCCCGCGCGCTCGCTAAATCTCATGCCGATTAGCCAGCGCTTTATCCATTGTTACTTCATCCACATATTCCAAGTCGCTGCCAACCGGCATCCCCATCGCAATGCGAGTGACTTTTAAGCCAAGTGGCTTGAGTAAGCGGCTGATGTAGTTTGCCGTGGCCTCGCCTTCAGTCGTGGGGTTAGTGGCCAGAATTACCTCGCTCACCGCAACCCCATCGTTGTTTTCCGGTTTCAAGCGTGGCAGGAGATTGGCGAGACGTAACTCGTTTGGGCCAATGTGTCGGATAGGCGAGAGGCTTCCATGCAGCACATGGTAGACACCCTTGAAGCTGCGCGTCTTTTCCACTGCCACGAGACTGTGCGGCTCTTCGACAACGCAGATCACCGAATGATCTCTCGTTGGCGAAGCACAGAACCGACAGGGATCAATCTCTGTTAGATTATTACAAACGGAGCAGAAGATAATTCGTTGCTTCACCTCGCGCACGGCCGTGATCAATCGTTCCAACTCGGCATCCGGCGTGCGCATGATATGAAACGCCAAACGCTGCGCAGACTTGTGACCGATACTTGGCAAGCGTTTCAGCTCGTCAATCAGTCTTGTTACTGGTTCTGCGTATTCAAGCATTGTAAGAAATGAGGTCTTTGGCCTTCAGTCTTTGGCCTTAGAAATACCACGGTAAGAAATCAAAGGCCGAAGACCAAAGGCCAAAGACCAGGTTTGCAATCAACCGAACAGCCCGCCCAGCCCGGGTGGCAACATTCCACCGAGCTTGCCTTTCATGGCTTCATCGACCTTACGATTCGCTTCGTTTGTGGCTGCGACGATCATGTCCTGGAGCATCTCGACATCACCCTCTTTCACGGCTTCCGGATCGATCTTCAGCGCAACGATTTCATGATTGCCTTTCATCTGGACCGTGACGACGCCGCCACCGGCTGAAGCATCCACACGCAGTTCTTCCATCTCTTTCTGCATCTTTTCCTGCATCACCTGCGCTTGCTTCATCATCTGTTGAATGTTGAATCCACCAGGAAATTTCATTGGTCGCACCTTTCCGAAAGTTTGATTTAAATGAGATCATGCCCGAAAAACCATCGTAGCTTTCATTACGGGTGAATGCAATCACCAGCAACGTGGAGTGTCCGATATGCTTTAGCTTGTCGTTAACTCTCGCAGAAGTTTTCGTGCCAAACTACTTCGAATATCGGACACCAGAAGTCTTCGGCGCACGAAACGACAAGCTAAAGCATATCGGACACCAGAAGTCTTCGGCGCAGGGGTTAGAAAACCAAACTCACGAACGGGGCACTACAATGTGCTTGTCAATTATGTAAATCATCCTATAAGTTGGTCCTCTCGGATCAGCTAACCACATGAGCAACAACCTGCAGATCGATCGCAGCCTGACGGCGGAAATCAAGCTACACTACGATTTGCACGCGCCGCAAAAATCTCCGGCTCCGCTACTCATTGCCCTGCATGGCTACGGGGCGAGCAAGAGACAAATGATGCGTGAGGCGCAGCAGATGGCGCCTGATGGTTTCGCCATCGCGGCATTACAGGGATTCCATCAACATATCAGAGAGCCTAAGGAGCCTGGTGGTCCGCTGCGATTTGGCTTCGGTTGGCTGACGAATTATCGGCCCGAAGAGTCAGTAACGGTTCATCACAAGGCCTTGCTGGATCTGATAACAACGCTGACTGATGAAGACGTGATCAATCCGCAGCGCGTTTTTCTGCTTGGCTTCTCGCAGTCGTGTGCGTTGAATTATCGCTTCGCGTTTTCACGCGGAGGTAGTCTGCGTGGCGTGGTGGGAATTTGCGGCGGACTGCCGGGAGACTGGGAGACGAGCGAGATTTACAAAAGAACTAACGCGGCCGTTTTTCATCTCGCGGGAACTCGAGACGAGTTTTATCCCCCGTCGCGAGTAGCTGACTATGCCGAAAGACTACAAATGAGCGCTGCGAATGTGGCATTCAAGAGCTACGATGCCGGGCATGAGATCATTCCCGCAATGCGCGAGGACGTCCGCCAGTGGTTACGCGAGCATGCAACGGATGATTAACAATAGACTAAGACTGCTTTTCATCCGCCTCGTCTTAATCGCCGTCGCCGGTTGCCAGCGACAGTCTAACTTGCGCAGGTCAGCTGATGCGGCGCCCCCACATTCGATTCTCAAGCCGCTACCGCCAAATGCCTCGCCCCAGCTTAAACAACTAATCGCTGGCGCCGTGGCCCAGGCGGGTGTCACCACAGGCTACGATCCTTCGTATGTGAAAATTGATTATCCGGCGGGAGACGTCGGAAACGAAACCGGGGTCTGTTCCGACGTCGTTGTGCGCGCGTTTCGCAAGGCGGGAATTGACCTGCAAAAGGAAGTACATGAAGACATGGCCCGTGCCTGGTCTGATTATCCAAAGAAGTGGGGAGCAGGCAGTCCTGATAGCAATATCGATCATCGGCGCGTCTTGAACCTCATGACTTACTTCAATCGCCAGGGTAAGTCTGTTCCGATTAGCAACAACCGCGATGACTATCTTCCTGGTGATGTAGTGGCATGGGATCTTGGCGGCGGTATGGACCACATAGGAATCGTTTCGAATATGTGGTCGGAGTCTGAGAAACGTTGTCTCGTTGTCCATAACATCGGAGCGGGTGCGCGAATTGAAGACGTGCTGTTTTCGTGGCCCATCAAAGGCCACTATCGATACTTCTGACGCGATCCTTGGAGGTTACTAGCTTGAGGCTCAGAGTTGGCGCGCGTTCTTTCTGTCGCTCTTCAAACAACGTTCTGTTTCATTTCCAGGTTGAATCTGAGCTTCCTTCTTCTTGGCAATGGCTTGTCTGAAACCAGCTAGTCCAATTATATTCGTCGGCTCCAGCCACAGAGGGACGCTTTGCGCCTGAGGACACCGAACAACATGCATGCGAAAACTTTTTGGAGTGCAATGCTGCTTCTTGGTAGTGCAATGGTGGTCCACACGCAAACGCCAGCCAAACCAAAGGAAGCAAAAACCATCGCCGCCATTCGCGCCGTGCTCGACGCGCAACGTGATGCCTGGAATCGTGGCGACATCGAAGGCTACATGGATGGCTACGAACGTTCGGAGCAGACGGTGTTTGTTTCCGGTGATAACCTAACGCGCGGCTGGCAGACTGTTCTCGACCGGTACAAGAAAAATTACAACACGCGCGAGAAGATGGGCACCTTGACCTTTTCCGATTTGGAGATAACGTTGCCAGGAAAAGAATCGGCCGTTGTTCTTGGCCGCTGGCACCTCAAACGTGTCGGCGATGAGCCACACGGACGATTTACTTTGATTTTCAAAAAAACAAAACAAGGCTGGAAAATAATCCACGATCACACTTCGTCTGCTTAGTGTCCGAACACCAGAGCGGCTGGTCACCAGCTTGAATACTTCGATTGAGCTTGACTACCAAACCAGATCAAAGCGGGGCCTCCAACAAGGCCTCGGAGCTCGAGCGAGAAGTCGAATCGCGTAGCGCTGCGTTCAAGAAAGAACTCGGTTTGTTCGATCTTGTTCTTACGCAAGTCGTCTTTGTCGTGGGCACGGTGTGGGTGGGCTGGGCCGCCAAGCTGGGCGAACACCAGACCTTTTTCTGGCTGCTGGCGATTCTCACTTTCTATTTGCCATTGGCGGCGGTCGTGATTTATCTGAACCGTCTAATGCCGCTCGAAGGCGGGCTCTACCAATGGGCCAAGCTCGCCTTCAATGATTTTGTCGCGTTCATGGTCGCGTGGAACCTCTGGATCTTTGGCATTCTGGTGATGTCCGGCATCGGACTGATCATTAAGAAGAACATTGCCTATGCCATCGGACCGCGCGCCAACTGGATCCAAGAAAACAAAGGGATGACCACGCTGGTCTGTATCCTGTTGATGATCGGGGTGGTCGCCGCGTCACGGCGCGGCCTCGCCCTTGGCAAGTGGGTACAGAACTTCGGCGGCTTATTGCTGTTGTTGACGTTTGCTACTTTGATCCTCTTGCCGTTCATTAGTGCCGGCCGGGGCTCGCTCGCCAACTACCATCCGTTATCACTCAGCCGTCCGGAGTTCAGCACTTACAACATCAATGTATGCAGCAAGCTCGCGGTCGGTGCGCTTTCGGGTTTTGAATACATCGCGATCCTGGCTGGAGAATGCCGGGCGCCGGCGCGAAATATCGCTCGCTCGGTTTTGATTTCCGCGCCAATTATCGCCGTAATGTTCATTCTCGGCACCGCCTCTGTGCTTGCTTTTGTCTCGCCGAACAAGGTCGATCTAATAGGTCCGATTCCGCAAGTGCTTAGTCTGGGCTTCAGTTCATTTGGCTGGGTTTCTACGCTCGTCTCGATCACGATCTTTGGCGTGGCGGCGAGGCAAATTGCATTGATGAGCATCTATTTTGCCGGCAACTCGCGTTTGCCGATGGTCGCAGGTTGGGACGATCTGCTTCCGGCGTGGTTCACTCGGCTGCATGAACGCTATCGTACGCCGGTGAATTCAATTCTGTTTGTTGGCGTGATAACCCTGATATTCAGCCTCGCGAGTTTGATCGGCGTACCCGAGCAAGAGGCGTTTCAGCTTCAGGACAACGCCGCCGGTGTTTTCTACGCTCTGATCTATATGGTGCTCTTCGCGATCCCAATAGTGGCTATGAAGCGTTTTGGCGCTAGGGCTCCGCTCTGGCTTAAGATTGCCTCGGCGTCGGGCTTCCTGGTCTCCGTGGTCTATGCCGTCTTTACCGTTTTTCCGATCATCGACGTAGCGAGTCCCTTGCAGTTCGCGATGAAGATCCTCGGAGTCGTGATCGGCGCCAACGCGGTTGGAGTCATACTCTACACGCTCGGAAGGAAGCGTTCACTCTAGCAATTTACACGCTGTTGCCCCAGCGACAGAAAAGTACGTGCCTGAAACTCTCGCCATCGTCAACTGCAAACAACTCGTGACGCTCGCTGGTCCGAAGCGTCCGCGCGTTGGTCCTGAACTCTGCGATCTGGCAATAATCGCAGACGGAGCTTTACTTGTTCGTGAGGGTCGGATTGAGTGCGTCGGAAAGCGTGAAGTGATCGAGCGATTGATCTCGGGCGACTGCGAAGTAGTGGACGCCGGTGGACGAGTCGTCTTGCCCGGTTTTGTTGACGCCCATACCCATCCGGTCTTTGCCGGCACGCGCGTCGATGAGTTTGAACAACGCGCCTCCGGCGCGACTTACCAGGAGATCGCTGCTCGAGGCGGTGGAATCCAATCAACTGTGCGAGCCACGCGTGCAGCCGCAATCGATGATCTCATTGCTACCGGGAAGCGCTACGCCCAATGGTTTCTGCGCAGTGGTACGACAACGGTGGAGGCAAAATCAGGATATGGGCTGTCACTCGAAGACGAGCTGAAAATTTTACGAGCAATCAAGCGCCTGAATGATGAAACGGCACTGCATTATGTTTCGACTTTTCTCGGCGCTCATGACATTCCACCAGAATACCGTTCGCGACGTAGCGCTTATGTGTCACTCCTGATCGACGAGATGCTGCCGCGTGTGGCGCAAGAGAAGTTGGCTGAATACTGCGATGTGTTTTGTGAAGATAAGGTATTCACCACTGACGAGGCATGGAAGATTCTCTCTGCGGCGCGCTGTCAGGGAATGGGCTTACGTATCCATGCCGATCAATTGTCGCTTTCAGGAGGCGCAAAATTGGCCGCCGAGTTAGGCACTGTCACTGCCGACCATCTCGAGCACACCGATGCGGAAGGAATTGCCGCCCTGAAGACTGCCGGAGTGCAGCCGGTACTGTTGCCAGGCTCCGTCTATGCGCTTGGCTCAAGTGCATATCCCCGGGCACGCGAGATGATCGACGCCGGTCTGGCGGTCGTGCTAGCCACTGACTTTAATCCCGGTTCGTCGCCGACTCCCTCGATGCTAATTGTGCTATCGCTTGCATCAACACAATTAAGGATGACTCCTGCCGAATCGATTTCCGCAGCCACTATAAATGCTGCCTACAGTCTCGGCCGGGGCCATCAACTTGGCTCTCTCGAACCAGGCAAGGTCGCGGATTTTGTCGTTCACGACTCTGACGATTATCGCGAACTGGCCTACTTCTTCGGCATCGAACACGCATGGCAAGTTTATTCTTCAGGGGAGTTGGCATTTTGCAGATCGCCTTGATTAGAGGTTCCTGCAATACACTGGAGCGTAAGAACAGTAAGTCAATTATCATTCTCAAAAAAAACCATTTGACGCTCCTGCCCTTGTAATTTATTATCACGTTAACACTGGAAAGGAGGTGATTCAAAAATATATGAGTTCTAATCACAGTGAGGTGGCTGCGGCCTGACCTCTGAACCTTATTCGTAACTAGTTAGGATTACGGTTCAGTCGTCTTACTGCATAGTGCTCCTCCTTTCTGGAAGCTGCACACAGTCAGCCACAGGCCAATCCCAACAGTTCACCGAAAAGCCGTCCATGATTCTTGTCGTGGACGGCTTTTTCTTTTGTGCGAACATCTAACGCCATTTCGAAATTGCCGGAAGGCTTGTTCAACTTGACCCGAAAACAATGGAGTGAGAGATTAGAATCCTCGCAGACACTTGGAGAATACCTTGTCAGCCCCTGAAACCCCTGTTTTTCACGACCCCGAAGGCCGCCGCTGGCGGCGCGTCCGCCGCACATGGCTAGCGCTGGCAATCCTGCTCACCAGCGTCGCGGCTATCTTTATTGCCAGTGTGCTGGCTAATCCGGTGCTTCCGAGTTTTAACCTGCGACCGGTAGCGAGTTTACCCCACACTGCGGATCTCAAACCCAAGCCACCAAATGTTCCGGCAAACCCAAGTGAGCAGAAAGCGAAAAAGGCCCAGGCCGACCTGCAACGAGCGTTAGCAACCACGAAACACGTCGTTCCCGGTAAGCGCGCTTGGCAAATACCTATCGTGCCTGCTCCGCCGACGCTACCGGCGCCGATTGTGCCGGCCTCGCGCCCGCTGTCGATCGGTTTCTACATAAACTGGGATGAATCAAGCTACACATCTCTCAAACGAAATTTAGATCATCTTGATTGGGTCATTGCGGAGTGGTCGCACTTGCAGGACGCCTCGCAGGGATCCAGTCCGCTGGCGACTGACGTTGATGCACCGGCGTTGAACTGGATTCGCGATACACGCCCGCAGGTTCGCATACTGCCAATGGTTCAGAACCTGATTAATGAGAAATGGGATTCAGGTCTTCTTGGGCGCGCTATCGCTGACGAACCCGCCAGAAAGGGTTTGATTCAAGTGCTCAGTGATTTCGTGGAAGGAAACAAGTTCGCGGGTATCTGCGTCGACTTTGAAGAGCCATCACCATCGGCCCAGGCAAACTTGTTGACGTTCATGCAGGAACTCCATGCAGCCTTCGCTGCCAAAGGACTACTCGTTGTCCAGGCAATGCCATTTGATAATCCTGACTGGCATTACAAAGACTACGCGGCCGCAACCGACTACTTGATGTTGATGGCTTACGATGAGCACTGGGCTACCAGCAAGGAGCTGGGCCCCGTTGCTGGGCAGGACTGGTACGAAAGAACTCTCATCGCAAGGATGCGCGATCTAAACCCCTCCAAGACGATTATCGCGTTGGGAAACTACGGCTATGACTGGACCGAGGGTAAGCAGGAAGGCGACGAAGTCACATTTCAGGAGGCGCTAATCCACGCCCGCGAGTCGCAAGCTGCGCCTATATTTGATCCTGACACCCGGAATCCATATTACAAATACGACGAGGACGATCAGACTCACCACACGGTCTGGTTTCTCGACGCGGTTACGGCTTACAACCAAATGCGGGCCGCCAGCGGTTTCAAACCAGCCGGTTTCGCCATCTGGCGTTTGGGTTCTGAAGATCCCTCCGTTTGGTCCGTGATGGATACAGCGAATTCATCGCCGGACGTATTGCGCCAGATCAACTATGGATACGACGTTGATTTCGAAGGCACTGGAGAATTGCTTAAAGTCATGTCGCGCCCGCAAGCCGGCGCACGTAAGCTGGAAGTCGATCAGGGAAGTGGATTTATTAAGACCGAGGAGTTTACCGCCGTACCTTCATCCTATGTCATTCAGCGCAGTGGCGACCGGCCTGGCTTGCTGGCACTGACTTTTGACGATGGTCCTAACCCTAATTGGACGCCGGCAATTCTCGACATCTTGAAAAAGGAGAATGTGCCCGCGACCTTCTTTATCATTGGCAAGAATGGCCAGGCATACCCCGACCTCGTGCGACGCGTGGTCGACGAAGGTCATGAGATCGGAAACCATACCTTTACACATCCGAACCTTGGTGAGATCCCGCTATCCCTTACGGAGTTAGAGCTAAATGCTACACAGAGACTTATTGAATCGCTGATCGGCCGCTCGACTGTCCTGTTTCGTCCTCCCTATTTTGGGGATGCTGAAGCTGACAAGCCGCAGGATGTCGAGCCGGCAATTCGGGCACAGGAAATGGGATACATTATGGTGGGTGTGCGCATCGATCCCGACGACTGGAGACTTCCTGTAACCGCCGATCAGATCGTTAGCCGGACGGTGCAACGAGCCTCGGACGCGAATCCCGAGACCCGCGGCCAGGTTATTTTGCTGCACGATGCGGGCGGTGATCGCTCCGCCACTATCGAAGCGCTGCCGCGATTAATTCAGGAGTTGCGAGCGCGTGGTTTTCGCTTTGTGCCCGTTTCCGAGTTGGCGGGTTACTCGCGAGACCAAGTGATGCCGCCAATTTCTCAAGGTGAGCGCGTTTTCACTCATACGGA
>WNFR01005642.1_pt1 | contig 25247 bp, 20 predicted proteins | sample 5400221 | NCBI WGS metagenome assembly WNFR01 (sample SAMN13153357, study PRJNA577476) | soil metagenome | isolation source: 40 cm soil under Madrone tree | place: USA:California | collected 2016-06-14 | reverse complement strand
TAGTCGAGCTTGTCAGTTGTGACTGTGGCCGCTGAGCTATTCAGAACGGAAGCGGAACTTAGAAACGCGCCGGTCGAATCAACACCGCCGGTGACCAGAGCCTGAGTTGAGCCGGAAAGTTCGGTGATGGTTTGGCCGGTGCGATTAAGTAACGCCGTGGAAGCGCCCAGACGAAACATCGCTGCACGAGTCTGCGCATCCATGATCTGCTGCAACAACTCAGGGTGACTGTCGCCGATCGGAAAGACATGCGCGTGCGCGCCGAATTGATTGACGGCCGGATCATAGACTTCCATGTCTTCGTGATCGGTGCCGCCGATGATCTGCACTTTGCCGTCAGGCAGAACGCGCAGCAGTGCGCGCACGTGCGGATCTGCAGTGCTGTTCGCAACCGCTGAGAAGCTCGAGTTAGCAACGTCCAGGATCTCTCCCGTTTGCACCGCACTGCCGTCAGGCGCAGTTCCACCCACGATCAAAACACGTCCGTCGTTCAGCAGCGCAGCCGAATGAAACGAGCGTGGCGCGCTCATGTTTGCCGCAACCGAACTGAAAGTGCCCGCCGCGGGATCAAAGATCTCCGCGCTGCCGGCTGCATCGCCACCCGCGATCAGAACTGTGCCATTAGCAAATAGCGTCGCGCTGTGACCTGCACGCGCGACGCTCATTGCCGGACCGGATGCAAAAGCACCAGTCGTCGGGTCAAAGATTTCTGTCGTATTGACGGCGCCCACGCCATCGCGCCCGCCGGCAATCAGCACCCGTCCATCAGACAGACTAATAGCTGAATGGTCCGCGCGCGCCGCGTTCATGTTTCCTGCTGCCGAGAAAGTGCCCGCTGCCGGATCAAAGATCTCTGTGGAGTTCAGTACCCCGCTGCTGTTCTTACCACCAGCAATAAGCACTCGACCATCAGGCAGTCTGGTGGCGGTATGGCCACGCCGCTCGACTGTCATGGTTGAGCTGCCTGAGGTCGTTGTTGCCGCAGTCCACGACGGATCGGCAATCGCTGCTTTGGACTGGGCCACAGGACTTCCGGAACCGCCGATCGCGGCGCCGAAGATGAACTGTCGCAGAGACGACGATGAGACCGTTGCCGCCAGGGCGGTGACCGCCAAAGTCATCAAGCCAAGCAAGACGAGCAGACGCGCCGGCTTGCCTTTAATTTCGATGGCTTTGGTGGAGAGCGAACGACGGAAAGAGTTTGAGGGGGGCTGAATACTCATTGAGAGACTCCTGAGACAGCTTCCCAACAGGTGACTTACCGGCTGGGGGCGACAAAAAATTTCGCAACCGCTTACCTTCGTTTCCCCGGAAATCGCGGCTTAATCAGCCACACTGCCGATTGGGACAGAGGTATCCCTCTGCGTTCATCCTCACGAACGCCAGGACTGCGGCTCTTCGAATTGCCATATCGCAGGACCGCAAGGCAGGTCACGAATGCGGTCCCCGCACTAACGCGAAAGCAACTGATATTCTTCGCGGCTAAAGCTCGATTGCCTTAGCAACTCCCAAATTGTTAGTCTGGTAGCCAATCATAAACAGCTAAAAGAGCTGCTCTTCCACGAATTGGCCAACCTTTTCTGCCATAAGGAATAGACTGCAGACAACTGCGTGTACGTTTCCGTACAGCAAGAACTGCGCCACAACTCGGTAAGCGAGGGTACATGGTAAGCCGGACAGCCGCGTGGTCATTACCCTAAAGTTAGTGCTGATTGAGTTTGCGACGAAAATGCCGGGCTAAGCTGGAAGCAGTGTTGTAAAAACCAGAGATGATTGGGGGTGGCTTCAGGTGTTTGCTGGCGAGCAGTTGTGTCAAAAGCCAGCACCATGCACGAGCGAGCCGGAGCCCGGACGGGTAAATGTTCAAGGGAAACTGATCCAGTTTGCCGGCGGGCTAATCGGTTTTGGTTCGTTGAAAGTAGCCGGTGCATACGGGATTCAGACTCTGTTTACTCGATATGAAATCATGACCGCCGAACGCTTGTTGCTGTCCCGGCGCACCACCGCCACTTTGTCACCGGGTCTTACGCCGAATTCGGACAGTCCATAGCGAAGCCGCCCGATGCGCTGCCGCAGCGGGCGGTAATCGTAACGTTTAAGTGCCCTGCTGGTTGACTTATGTCAGATAAAACTTCCAGCGGTAATCTAATGGTCCTATTGACAACGTGTACCGATTGGACGCGGGTTCGGCAGGCCTGGGTCACCTTCAACGCAAGGTATGGCGCTTAGGTACTCGTAGATCGCACGAAGGTCATTGTCGGTCATGTTTTGGAAGTTCGGCCAGGGCATTACCTGAAGAAACGGCCCGAACTGGGGATGAGCCTGATCCGGATCAATACCGGTCCGGATGATGTCGCGGAATTCTTCAAACGTTGCACCACCTTCCGGCCGGCCCGTCTTGTCGGGAGTCAAGTTGCGAGGGAGAAAGATCGGACCAAATAGAGGTGCCCCGCCGCACAGGTATGTGGCCTGATTGATGACTTTGGGCTCCCCTAGAAATGGATCGCCGCCAGGCGCAAATTCGGATGGAGGGCCGGCGTGGCAACCATTGCAGTCGCCAGCAGCGTTGACGATGTAGCTGCCAAGTCCCACCAGCGATCGGTTCTTATGCTGCAGATTCAGTGGTACAGGTGCGATGGCAAATCCCTTCTGAATCCTGGAGTCGCTATCTTCATCTCCCGTTCTTTCGTCGTAGCCGTTTGCGGCTTTTCCTTTTGGCGAATGTGTCAACAGTACAGCGAAAACCGCAGCGATTGCGATTGCCATTCCGAGGGTCTTCAAATGCTTCCGATGTATCATATGGAATCTCCTTTGTTAGTCTCCAACCACGAAGAACATTTTGAGTTAACGAGGATTGTCATTTGGCGGCGCGGAGTATATATCAATTTGCCAAACGCAACTACAATTAGTTGCCGTTACACTCTGTATTACTTCGTTCGAGGTTACACAAAGGGGACAGGTAACAGGAAAATGGACTTACAAAAAAAAACATCGGACCATGAACTCGACCTGGTGTTGCGCGCAATTTCAGACCAGACCCGCCGCGCAATTCTGGCCAGACTTGCCCGCGGTCCCGCTATGGTCACTGAACTTGCCGAGCCCTTCAACATGTCGCTACCTGCCGTTTCCAAACATCTACGTGTGCTTGAACGGGCGCGCCTTGTGGAGAGGTCCGTTAACGGCCGGGTACATAGTTGCTCGCTGGCGCCTGGCCCGCTTGAGTCAGTAGAACAATGGCTGAGCCTCTATCGTTCGTTTTGGGAAGACAACCTCGAGCGCCTGGCAACCTTCGCCGAAAAAAGCAAGAAGACCAGAGCCCGTTGATTTTGGAGCGCTATGCCTAAACAGCATTCCCATTCTTCGCCCCACTCCTCTTCTGTCACTCTGGTAATTCGGAGGACCATTTGTGCAACGGCCGAATTCCTATTCGACGCCTGGACACAACCCGACAAGATGAAGGAATGGTGGGGACCTGGCGATGTGAAGTGTCTGGCAGTTGAAATTGACCTGCGGGTAGGTGGCCGATATCGCATTGCCAATCAATTTCCAGATGGCAAGAAAATCTGGATTACCGGGGAGTTTGAAAGCATCGAGGCACATCATAAACTTGTGTATACGTGGCGTGTGGAGCCGAATCCAGGACAACTTGAACTTGTCACAGTCCAATTCGAGCCCCGCGATGGGGGTACCGAAGTCATTGTCACGCACGAGCGAATCCCCGATGCTGCGACCCGAGATCGGCACGAAGCCGGTTGGCATGGATGTCTCGACGGGCTTGTGAGTTATGCCACCCGAGCCAGGTGATAAACCATAGTTATCGCGAGTATATATCGTGACTGACGAGAAATTCCGCAAGGGCGGAAACGCCGGTCGTTGGCCAGAAACCGGGGTTATCCAAGAGTCAATTCCTGATCATCCAAATTCAAACCACTTCTCGTCCTTTATTAGCGTCTTTGGGCCTCCCTTATACTGATGCGTGGCAACGACAAAATCTGCGGTAGGTGTTAACTCGTAATTGAACGATTCAAATTCGTTTCCGGCAAACCTTTGAGACATCATGGCAAGTTGCGCTTCGCCGTCGTTCAATGTGCAGTGACGTGTCCATACTACGAAAGCTTCCGGCTTGCAGAGCGACGGCAAGCGTTCGATCAACTTCAACGCCTCCACTCCCCGCAAGTTACCGAAGACGCCTGCCACCAATACAACGTCCGTAGGAGCAATCTTTGAATAAGTCGACGAACGCGAAGCATCGTCCAGGATGTAGTTTAATTTATGCCCTAGTCCCGCTTTCTCGATTTCCTGAAGCCCGCTTTCAACCACTCGCGGATCATTTTCAACTAGCCAACCTGATACATCCTGACTGCGAATATGCCTCGACAAAACGGCGATAATATCTCGGCCGTCTCCCGCGCAAACGCTGACGACTCGAATACCCCCACTCGGGAGAAGGTCCAGACATTTGCTTAAGTGTTGCCTGACGAGGCTCAGACGAGCTATCAATGCAGGCAGTTCGGCATACTGGTCATGCCATCGCGCCCAACGAGCGTCGTGTGATATTTCGGTCATAATGTCGGAGTTCTCCTGCTTAACTGTAATGGCATCGGCGAACGGTCCTCTGCCGGTTGTTATTGCATAAACCGATTCAAATTTAACATTCTAACTGAACTCCAACGGTCATCGAATTTCTGGGCCGCTTTCCATCCTGACGCACCAACTTATTAAGAATTATCGTCAATTGGACCAGCATGTGGTTTATTTTGATACAACAAAGTCAATGTGAATTACTTAACACAATTTTGCAACTTTAGACACCAATTTGGTATCATATAGTACAGTTTGAACGGCCTTTGAGGCATATGTTCAACATTATCCCCGGCTTTTCGATTTAGTATCTTCTGATACATCTGGATCGACGTTCTTAAGATTGCGAGACGACCTCGCGTTGCTCTTAACATACTCTATAGTCCCGTACTCGGTAGTTTTGTGCTGCCTTTTTAAATAGGAGATTTCTAAAATGCACCTGATCCGAAAAACCTTACTTCCCATCCTTTCAGTGCTGGTATTGAGCGTCGCTTCCGCAATACCCGGAGTTGCGGCAAAAGCCGGCGATCGAAAAGCTTTTGACTCAATCAATATTAGTAATTTTGGGCAGATGGACGACAGATTCTACCGTGGCGCTCAGCCAAAGGCCGAGGACTTCAAGGCTCTTTCAGCCCTCGGGATCAAGACCGTAATCGATTTGCGAGACGATCCGGCTTCTTACGAACGCTCGGCTGCTGAGACCAACGGCATGCGGTATGTGAACATACCGATGAGCGACAAGGACTATCCCACTGAAACCGAAATAAAACAATTTCTCTCAATTGTAAACGACCCTGCTACTGGAAAGTTCTTTGTGCATTGCGCGGGCGGCCGTCATCGCACCGGGGTAATGGGTGCAGTTTATCGTTTTAATCACGACCACTGGAATTTCGATCAGGTTTATGGCGAAATGAAGGCTTACGACTTCTACACGCGCTTTGGACACAGCAGTATGAAAAAATATGTTGAGGATTATTGGCAGCGTATTCAGGCCAATGGGTATCCCGCGGTGCTTGTCGATCTTCCTGGTCAGACGAAGGTCGCTGCGCGTTAAATTTCCAGCTTCTTTCTTTTACACGAAACAGGGGTCGCTTCCTTTCGAAGCGGCCCCTCTTATTTGGACCGTACCCAATCAGGATTAGAATGCGCGGCAACTAGAGCGCTGGAACAGATCGTTATTGCAAATCGATCAGTTCGTAAATCCTCTCGCGAAACGAGCCTGCAAGAAGTTCGGTGTCAGTCGAGCTATAGTTAGCAGCTCGGAAAGCGTCCTGTATTTGCTTGTCACTTAAATTTGAAAGCAGCCCGCCTATCCATTTCGCCTGCTCCACAGTGATATCGTCAAAAACACGCTGCATTTTGCCGTTGTATTTAAAGCTGACAATCGAGTTCTTTACCTTCTCGACAAAGTCAGATTTTGAATAATCGTTCGGTTTATTTCGACTTCGTCTTATCGAACCGCCTGTCTTGCCGAACGTCGCCCCCAGATCGCTGATTATGTACTGCGCCTCATTCGGGTTGTCGCCCTTGCCAGGCACAAGGATCACTCTGTTATTTGAATCCTTTATATCCCAGTTGTTAAACAGCAGCATCATCACTTTCAGACCCTGGAATTCCCGCGTGCCAGTAAACGGGTTACGTGCCCACGGCCATTCGTCAACGCGTTTCACTCCTTTTGGCCGGGCTTCAAAGCGCACATTATCGAAGTCACCCTTGCCGGGAATCGTCACGTGAGGTACCAGATAGTTAATCTCAGTCACATATCCAACTGCCCACAACAATCGCACTGCGGCCGTCTCGGATTGGGCCTCCTGTCCAAGCTTTACAACCCATTCGCGACCCGCTCCATCCTTGACACGATATTTTTTATTGGTACCACTCTTATCCTCTTCAATAAACGTAATACTTGAAAGATCCGGCTTCATCGACTCGCCGCCGGGGCCAAGGAACAAATCCCGCGAGGTCAGATCATCCGGCTCGTGCCACAACGTCGGCACCCCCTGGTTAATGCTTTGTTTTTTCTCCTCTTGTTTCGGCGCGGCATTTACAAGCAGCGGCGATATAAATGCCAAAGCCGTCGCAAAAATTCCTACCAGCAATCGTTCTTTAACCATCTGCGGATCCTCTTTCTATTTTGTTATATTCACTAAGTGGCTACTCATTGAAAAAATATAACTGGCTGTTGAATTTCTCTTCACCCGCAGCTGGCCTCGCTCGCTCGTAACTTCCGTCAGGCCTCAACAGCCGAGCCTTCACGTTGTCCCGCAAATAGGCTGCAAGCACCTTCTCTTTCAGATATTTCTTGAATTCTGCACTCTCGATCGGAGTGACAACCTCGATTCGTCGGCTCAGATTTCGCGTCATCCAATCAGCACTGCCAATGAAGACTTCGTAATTGCCCCCGTTCGCAAAGTAAAAAATCCGGTGGTGTTCCAGAAATCGCCCAATAATACTTCGTACTCTGATTGTTTCTGACAGTCCTGGAACTCCAGGACGCAAAACGCAAATGCCACGTACGATTAAATCTATTTGCACGCCCGCCTGCGAGGCTTCATACAATGCTCGGATAATTTGCGTGTCCGCCAAACGGTTAAATTTCGCGATAATCGCCGACGGCCGTCCTGCTCTGGCGTGCTCGGTCTCGCGCTCGATCAGCGACAGCATCCCTTGCCGAAGGTTTGCCGGCGACACCATCAACTTGTGATAGTCCTTCTGCCGTGAGTATCCGGTCAGAAAGTTAAAGAGATCGGTTGCATCCTCGCCGATTTCTTCGTCCGTCGTAAACAGCCCAAGATCCGTATAAGTAGTAGACGTTGTCGGGTTGTAATTCCCCGTTGCAATGTGAACGTATCGCCTTAGGCCCTCGTCCTCTCTCCTCACTACAAGTGTTAGCTTGCAATGGGTCTTTAATCCGACGATACCGTAAACGACGTGAACTCCGGCTTCTTCCAATTGACGAGCCCATTCGATGTTGTTTTCCTCGTCAAATCTCGCTTTTAGTTCGACAAGTGCCGCTACCTGCTTACCACGTTCGCTTGCCTCGATAAGCGCCTTTGGAATCGGCGAATTCGCGCCTGTGCGGTAGAGGCATATCTTGATCGCAAGAACGTCGTCGTCCTCTGCCGCTTTCGCAATAAAGTCCGTAACCGTGGTGTAAGAATCGTATGGGTGATGCAAAAGGAGTTCCCGATTCCTTAGCACATCAAAAATCGATTTGCCTTTGCCGAGTACCGTCGGAGTCCTTTGCCGAAAAGTAGTGTCCTTAAGTGCCAGCCGGTGCAGATTATACAACTCCATCAAATCACCGACATTTAGCGGCCCGTCGACGACATAAACGTCTTCCTCATCAAGTTCCAATTTCCGGCGCAAGTAATCGATCATGCTCTGCGGCATCTTCAGCCCAACTTCAAGGCGCACGGGCGTCCCAAACTTACGAGCACGCAATTCACGCTCAACCTTTCGAAGCAAGTCTTCTGCTTCGACTTCGCGTATCTCCACTTCGGCATCTCTCGTGAGACGAAACGGGTGACACTCACTCGCTCTCATTCTCGGGAACAGCTCGCTAATATTGGCGGCAATCAAATCTTCGAGATACACGAATTTCGACTTTGATCCTTGAACCGGCACTAAGCGTGGTACAAGAGGTGGAACCTTTATTCGTGCAAAACGCGGAGCTATCTTCCCCGTCAACGAGCTTGTGATCCCGTGTTCCGGTAATGAATCAACCATCAACCCAAGATTCAGATTCAGTGCGGATATATACGGAAACGGGTGACTTGAATCGACCGCCATCGGCGTCAAAACAGGAAACACAAACTTCATAAAGTAAGTGTTCAACGCCTTTCGTTCATCCGGCGAAAGAGTACTAAAGCCGACAATTTCAATTCCAGCTTGTTTAAGCTCTGGCAGTATCTCCTGTATCAAACATCTTGCCTGCGCATCAATCATCGGCAGCAACATTTCCCTGGATTCCCGCAGTTGTTCGGCGGGAGTCATTGCGTCAGCGGACAATTCAGCAACCGCGCCTGTCACTTGTTCTTTCAGGCCTGAAACCCTGATCATAAAGAATTCGTCGAGATGCGACGCGAATATCGATATGAACTTTAATCTCTCCAGCAGTGGCTGCGTTGGGTCCTGAGCTTCTTCGAGAATCATGCGGAAGAATTCCAACAGGGATTTCTCGCGGTTCAAAAACAGTTCACTGGAACAACCCAGCACAGCCGGGAGAATCATCTTCTCACTTTGAGTTTTTAAGTCTTCTGCCATTATCGGTTTAATTCTTGTCATGACTTTGGTGGAGCGCCTCGACTTTCAAACTAGCACCACTGATTAAAAGAAGGATAATTCGTCGGCAGCACGGCTACCAATTACCCTTCTTTCTGCCACATTGGTTTCTTCGTTCCTTGGGTTAACTGGGATGCGATTCAAAGTTAACCACTCCAGTTAGGAGCAAAATCTGTTCCTTTCAGACATCCTTACGATTTTATCTTAAAAGATCAGAATTCATTCAATCTTTCTTAGTATTTTGCGAATCGATTTCGAAACTGTGCCGACCATTGAAGGCGAGGGTTTGTATTATTTTCATGCAATGACGGACCTTATCCCTCGAAAAAGAAGGAAAGCTTGTCCAGCGAATAAATAGAATTCCGTCCGCTATCTTCATTGCCAAACATTCCCTGATCGGGCTTGCCAAACGCGCCGAAATGATCATGATTGCGGGGGCAAAAGAATCTCCAGCTGTCCCATTGTTGTCGTGGTACAATTATTGTTTCCCCCTACAAATTATTGTGTCCCCCTACACTTGAAGTGGCTAAAGTGTTTGCTTACCGCAGCGATAAACTGTCTGTTAGGGAGGAACTATGCCGAGGGGAGATAAATCCAAATACACTGAAAAGCAACAGCGTCAGGCAGAGCATATCGAAGAGGGCTACGAAGGTCGTGGACTTCCGGAAAACGAGGCGGAACGCCGAGCTTGGGCAACGGTAAACGCAATGACAGGTGGAGGTAAAGAGCCTGGCGGGTCAGGGCGGGGTAAGAAGGTTAATAAAGCGCCGGCTCGAAAAGGCGGTCGCATCGGAGGACCACGTGGTGGCGCAGCTTCGGCTGCTCGGCCTGCGGCTGCACGTTCCGCATCTGCGAAAAAGGCGGCAAAAACCCGGGCCGCAAAAAAGAAAGGAACTAAGAAATCCAGTAAGAGTCGGGCAGGCCACTAGAAAGCGCAAATAAAAAATCGTCTGCGAAGGGCAGTTCCCGTCGGTAATTCGATCGAAACTGCCTCGTAGACAGCCTGTCCCCTGACTCAACTCACGCTCTGGAAGGAATGCACACGAAATGATCAGAAAGCTGAAGTCGGGTAAATATCGTCTCTATTCAAAAAAGAAGGATCCAAAAACAGGAAAGCGCAGGAATCTTGGAACTTTCGATACACGCGAAGCTGCTGAAAACCACGAACGAGCCGTTCAATTCTTCAAGCGCCAATGATTGTTTCCGAATTCCTTCAACTCAGATTGAAGGAGACTTAGGCGTCGCCGCGTCGATGTTACACCTTTTGTCCCCGAAACATAGCAGATTGAAGGAGACTTAGGCGTCGCCGCGTCGATGTTACACCTTTTGTCCCCGAAACATAGCAGAGACTATGAGCTGTTCATCATTTGAAGGGAATCTTGTATCGAACAGACAAGTCGGGGGAATGCCCCTCACCTGTTGGACAGATGCCGATTGCACTGGCCCCACGAAAGTAAACACTCTGGCAATTTGAACACCTATGCCAGTTCGATTGGCCGGCTACCTCGCCGCCGACATCCACCGCAAGCCGGTATTTCCAGTGATCGTCCGGCAAATGAAATCCGCCCGCGGGGCAAACGCCTGGAAACGTGGAATCAAAAGCGTAGTGTAACCCCTGGCATTTGTTGCAATATCGCCACCCGCCCTCTCCTCGGCCGCCACCCAGGTTAAGAACATAATCCGAACTACCGAATGCATAATGCTGTCCCCCGCCGGGGCAGGGACTATCACCCGGTCCGCCATAAAAAAGGCTACGGCAACGATAACAATGCCTCCATCCGTTTTCTCCGCCAAGGTTTGGCGGCAATTTGATTCCATACCCATCGTCAACGAAAAACCCGCGATAGTTTGCATTGCTGCCGGTGTTAACAAAACTGCCACCTTTTTGCACCAGCTGAACAGTTTTGTCAGGGATATTTGGATCGTAAATGTCGATCGCAAAAGGCGTCGCCTGATAGCCGATGGCAACGACATGGTGGCCGTTCCCTCGGCCAACCAGGCAAATTGGAATGGGTGTATCGCCCGCCATGTATTCTGCCAGTTTTCGAATCTCGGGTCCCTGCTGTACTTCGGCGAACAGGGGCCCGATGATTGGTGCCCAGGATCCGGCGAATCTTGGTACCGTATTGACATGCGCATCCACCTGCCGCGAATAGATGTAGCTGTGAAGTGTCGTCTTTTCTACCGGAGCAGTCGTATCCGAGGGAGTTACAAATTCGCTGTAGTAATAGTCGAGCGCGGCATAGGCCATTCCGCCGCAAAGTTGGGTGCTACTGAATGGGCCGAATGTCCACTGTATTTTGGCGTTTGAAAAATGAAAGCCCTCGGTTATCGGATCGAAACTGGTGTAGGGCATTACTGACTCCTTTCCCCCCGGTTGTCCTGATTGTCCGGAAACTCCGTTTTCACCATCGGCTCACAACGATGAAATTACCGCAGTAAACCGCGCCTCAGGAATTCGTTCTGTATACAGACCGTGCTTTCGGCTTTCTCTTTCGATCCGTTCCCTTCAAAGCACCTCTGAAGCCACTGAAATCGTGACTGCCTTCGCTCTCCTTTTTGCTTAAGCGTTCCGGCCAGACTGGGCGGTTAGGCAGTCATCCGATCGACGAAAACCAAAAATTCGCGCTACAGAGATTTATGCTCTGTACCGTGAATCCGGAGTAATTTACCTTGTCTTTCAAACGGGGCAATACGACCCTGTTTGATCTGCTGGTATGAGGGATATGTCTAAGGCAGGTCGTCTGAAGTGCGTGCGAGAAGCAACACTTTTCTAATCATTAAGCACCTTAACCAAACTCGAAGCCGGCCAACACCTCGCTCAAACGTCCTTTTTCCCATCCTGCCAACATTCCTCTGCTATGATAATCTGGCCTGACGACGTCCATTCACACGACTCCCACAATCGATAGCCACCGATAAACGCGTTTTCGTTATTTCCTAAGCGAGCACCATCTGGTAATTCTTTCAACAGTCGCGCGTTTCCACCACCTAAAACTACATATTCCACATCCAGAGCGCGTTTCAATTGTTCAGTGATTTCATCGACATAAGACCGCCAGGTCTTTTTCCCGAGTTTTTCAAGACCGCGCAGTCCAACAAACTCTTCAAAGCTTTTGCCTTTTTTATATGTCAGGTGCGCCAGCTCCAATGGTTCGAGCACGCCATTCATCACAACTGCGGCCCCAAGTCCTGTTCCTAAACCCAGAAACAGCATACGCCCCCCTACGTAACTTCCCACGGCCTGCATCGCAGCATCATTGACCAGCCGCACAGAACACCCGAACGCCTTCTCGAAGTCAAATCCGACCCATCCTTCACCCAGGTTCGCAGGCTCGCATACCGGGCGTCCCCTGAACGCGAAACTGGGATAACCCACTGAAATCACGTCGTGCTCCCAATCCGCGGACAGTTCCTTGACTTCTCTGGCCATTCTCTCCGCCGTCATATTGAGTCCGGAATCTATCTTTCGAACAATTTCTTGCCCTGTTGCAAGCAATTTGACATGCGTTCCGCCAATATCTATCACTAGAATCTTCAAACGATTTTCTCCCTTCATCCGGACCTCGATAATCTTAAACGGACTAAATACAGCGACATTTGCCAACCGATGAATTCATCCTATTCGAAAACAATCGCGAGGCTAAGATACAGCTCGCCAGACAACGAGCCTTGATAAAACGCCGATCTACACCAGCAACCGAAGATTAAGCGCCCCGAGAAACTTCATAGAAAATGAAAACTTGCAACCGAAATGCGTGCAACCAAAACGTGGAGGTGTATGACAGTATCTGTGCCTGGCCGAATTCAGATCGTCCGCCCGGGGCCTACCCGCAGATGCAATTTAAGGTTCACGGCTTATAGGCCGCCTCAAATTCAAAGGCGCGAGATCGTTCATTCTTGCGCACCCGTTCTGACGGTTCAAGGGTGCATTAAGTTTTAGCACTTCTACAGAATGCCTTATGTAGCGATTTCGAACAAATTGACTGCATTGAGTACTTGCCGAAAATTGCCAACGGTCACCCACCGTCTGAAAGCGGTTCCACGTATCGCTGTCTCTAAACATCATAATCAAGACAACCGCGTTTTCCAAAATTAACTTGCACTAAATCGATTTAGGTTTCGCTGTAATTCACTTCGCCTGGTCCAATCCGCCCTTAGTAAATGGCACAAAGTCGGGAGTTTAGAATTTGAAACCTGCTCTCGGTTCGAGGATGCACCATTTCGTGCGGTGCCTGACCGACCTCGTTTAAAAGCACGTTTCCCAAAATAGAACGATCAATCACAACAGCCCGGAAAAAAGCCAAAAATCGACTCGGCGGGCCACTGCACTCCATGGCACAAACTTTGCCATGTATGAAAGTGGCCGGAGCTGGCGGGAACTTTTATTTGGATTCATACGCTCGTCGATTTTCCGGCCGCAATTGTTCTGAAGGTTTGGCAAAGTATGTTAGTTGACTTGGCCTGAAACTGCCCAGTGGGGAGTTGAGCGCGCCATGCTCGGCTACGAATTACGAAGAGATCGGCAGCTAAAATGTTGTCGGTGAAATGGGGGCCCGCTCGTGAAGGGGAGAGCTCGAACGGGTCTCCACTTATGGATTTATGGTCTCGGTCATCGCTGCATAAACATAAGTCGATGACTGCAAAAAGGGGTCGCTGCGAAAGGGAGAGCGCAACGGCCCTCTTTTTAATTCCCGCAACAATTAGACTCTCCTGAAACCCCTGTAGGCTCAAACCCCGACTAGAATCCGTCAATCAACGCCGTTCCTGTGTTCCCTTCCCCCTTCCCCTTTCCCCTTTAACCTTCTGCTTTATACACCACCCGACCTCCGACAATCGTAGCAACGGCCCTGCCTCGCATTTTCCATCCTTCAAATGGCGTATTTCGACTCTTCGACTTCGATTCGCTGCTTTTAAACGTCCATTCGCAGTCCGGATCAAGAATCGTCACATCGCCCCACGCGCCCTTGCGCAAGGTTCCCCGACCGTCCAAACCCATAATTTTGGCTGGATTCACCGAACAAAGCTCGACCAACCGTTCGATGCTTATCACTCCCTTATGGACCAATCTATCAAGAGCAAGGCCAATCCCTGTTTCCAGACCTGTGATTCCAAACGGTGCTCGATCAAACTCCAACTCTTTTTCATCCTGATGATGCGGCGCATGATCGGTCGCTATACAGTCAATGGTCCTGTCTCTCAATCCCTGTATCAAGGCGTCAACATGCTCCTGGCTTCGCAATGGAGGACTCATTTTCATATTCGTGTCATAGCCCTCGACCGCCGTATCCAGGAGGGACCAATGATGTGGCGCCACCTCGCACGTAACCAGTATATTTCGCTCCTTCGCCTGCCGTACTGCTTCAACCGCTCCCCGTGTCGACACGTGCGCCAGATGCACGCTTGCACCAGTCAGTTCCGCTAACAGACAATCGCGTACAGCATCCATGTCCTCCGCTGCCGCCGGCATTCCCTTCAGCCCAAGCATCAACGACATGCGACCTTCATGCATTACGCCGCCCTTCGCCAGCGACTTATCCTCACAGTGATCGATCACCGTCAAGCCAAAACCGCGGGCATATTCCATTGCGCGGCGCATCATTCCTGCCGAAGGCACCGGTCTGCCGTCATCTGACACGGCGACGATACCCGCGTCCTTCATTTCACCCATTTCCGCCAGTTCCGCGCCCTCGGAACCCTTTGTAATCGACCCAATCGGAAACACGTTTGCAAGTCCCGCGCGATTCGCCTGTTCAATTATGAACCGGGTAACAGCACCGCTGTCGTTTATCGGCTGGGTATTCGGCATTGCACAGACGCTGGTCCACCCACCCGCGACAGCGGCCGCTGCGCCGCTCGCAATTGTTTCCTTATACTCCTGACCTGGTTCGCGAAGATGAACGTGCATATCTATGAAACCCGGTGCAACAATCATCCCGGCCGCATCAAAGACCTCTGCTCCTTCAGGGATTCCGTCGCCATAATTCAGAAGCTCTGCAATCCGGCCATCCTCGATCAGCACGTTTCGTCCCGAGTTTTGTCCCTGCGAAGGATCCACCACATATCCGTTCGCAATCAATAACCTCATTTGTTATCAGCCTTCTTTAAGTAAAATTTTACCGGCGTACTAAATCTGCAGCATCTCCGGAATGTGCGCCGCCAGCCAAAAGGTAAAGTACTGCCATTCGAACCGCCAGGCCGTTGGCAACCTGATCCAGAATCAACGACCTCGACCCGTCCGCGACATCCGACGACAATTCAATTCCTCGGTTCATTGGCCCTGGGTGCATGACAATCGCATCCGGGGCTGCCCTTTCGAGCCGCTTCAGGTTTACGCCATAATGAACGGCGTATTCTCTCATTGACGGGAAAAAAGCCATATCTTGTCTCTCGCGTTGAATTCTCAACACCATCACCACATCCGCGTCTTCAATTGCATCGTCGATCGAACGTTCGATTTCCAGGCCCTTTTCAACGAGCTGCCCAAATTCCGAGGGTACCAGCGTGCCCGGGCCGGCGACCTTAACCGTGGCTCCAAGTTTGGTCAAAAGGAAGATGTTTGATCTCGCCACTCTTGAATGCAGCACATCACCCAGGATCGCTACTTTGAGTCCTGCAATTCTTCCCTTCCGCTCTCGGATCGTCAGCGCGTCCAGCAGTGCCTGCGTCGGATGTTCGTGCGCACCGTCACCTGCATTTACGATCGCCGCTTTGCAAATCTTCGCTAGTTGGTCCGGCGCGCCGGCTGATGAATGGCGAATTACTATGCAATCCGGCGCCATTGCCTCCAGATTCCTCGCCGTGTCTAAAAGGGTCTCACCCTTCGTCATGCTGGAAGTCGAAGCGCTGATGTTTATCGCATCCGCCGAAAGTCGTTTTGCTGCGATTTCAAACGAGGTCCTGGTTCGCGTTGAGGCTTCAAAAAAAAGATTTATAACTGTGCGCCCTCTGAGCGTTGGCACTTTCTTGATTTCACGAGTTGAGACCTCGCGGAATGTTTGCGCCGTGTCCAGAATATGAGTGATCTGGCTCGGCGTCAGGTCTCGGATCCCTAATAGATCCTTCTTATCGAAATGATTTGTCATCTAAATGCATCAACCTCAGCCCCCTGGATTTTTCAAAACCGATTAGATGGACTCGAAAGCGAAGTACAATCTTAAAACCGGTGAATTACCTAACCGCTGATTCACAAACTTTACACCTGCGACGCTCCGTCTTTGCTCCAAACACCCTCCAACCTCCGCTCAGAACCACTCTCCGCCCTTAACTTCTTCCCTTCCCCCTTCCCCCTTACCCCAGTTCTCCTTCCGCTGCCCGCTACTATAAAAAAGCGGCCTTTTCGGCCGCTCTCATGTCCCTTCGTTCGTCGACTTTTCGACAATGACAACTGCCTCGTCTTCATCAAAATCGGTAAGCATGACTTTGATTATTTCGCTCTTTTTTGTTGGCACCACTTTCCCAATATAATCCGCTTGAATCGGCAACTCGCGATGTTCTTTACCTCTGTCGATCAGGACCGCCAACTGAACTCGCTTCGGACGTCCAAAATCGATCAACTGATCCAGGGCAGCGCGAATAGTTCGCCCCGTATACAGCACATCGTCGATCAGCACAATGTTACGGTTCTCGATATCACCGGGAAGCTCCGTCCGGTTAACAATCGGGTTTGCCCCAACCGTCGAAAGATCATCACGGTACAACGTGATATCCAACATACCAACGGGCGGCCGCTGTCCTTCGAGGTCGGCAATCTTCTCGGCCATTCTCTCGGCCAAAGGCACGCCGCGACGCCGGATTCCGACAAGGTATAGATCTCCTACGCCGTGGTTCTCTTCAACTATCTCGGAAGCCAGACGCGAAAGCGCGCGGTTAATCCGCGCACCATCCATAATTCGAGCTTTTTCATGAAATTTCATTGGACGGCATACTAGCATAACTATATGTACCAGTGACAAGGTGTCCGCGGCACGATAGAATGCTTTTTCATTACATACTAAAAACTATGGGGTTAAATACCCTCTCTTGATGTTCTACAAGTCACTTTTGCGCCCGTTGCTGTTTCGGCTACCGCCCGAGACTGCTCACGAGTTGTCGCTGCATACTCTTGCCACCTTTCTTCGCCCTGAAACACTCCAAAAAGCTGTCAGGTCACGGCTACTGATATCTCCATTTGGACCGCTCAATCGATTCGGCCTAAACTTTGAGAACCCGGTTGGTCTTGCAGCCGGTCTGGACAAGAATGCCACTGCGACATCCGCACTCGCTGCGCTTGGTTTCGGCTTCGTTGAGATCGGATCAGTAACAAATATCCCCCAACCCGGAAACCCCAAACCGAGGCTCTTCCGTCTCCCTTTGGATAAAGCGCTGATTAATCGAGCTGGATTCAATAATGATGGCACGGCTGTCGTTTGTCAGCGACTTTTGAACGGACGGCCACCCTGTGTGCTTGGAGTAAACATCGGAAAGAGTAAGGTAGTCGACTTGCAGGATGCCGAGGCCGACTATCTCTCCAGTTTTCAATTGGCGCGGTCAATCGCAGACTATGTAGTCGTGAATGTCAGTTCGCCAAATACACCGAATTTACGTGAACTCCAGCGGCCTGCTGCGCTCAGCTCGCTGCTTCGGTCCCTGCAGGCAAAGAATCTCGAACTTTCAAGCATGCCAAACAGCAGATCGGCGGTACCGCTGTTGGTTAAGATCGCGCCCGATTTGACCGGTTTGGAACTGGCCGAAATTGTTGATATCGTCCTGGACACCGGCATTGCTGGAATTATCGCGACAAACACGACAATTGGGCGTGGTGGTTTAAAGACACAGCAAAGCAGCGTGGAGACTATTGGAGCCGGGGGCCTTAGCGGCGCTCCGTTGAGAAACATGTCGAATGGAATTGTCGCGAATCTCTTTCGTCTCACAAAAGGTCGGATTCCAATCATCGGAACAGGCGGAGTCTTTACGGCCGAAGATGCCTGGGAGAAAATTTGTGCAGGCGCCAGTTTAATTCAGCTTTACACCGGCATGATCTACGAAGGACCGCTCGTGGCCTGGAGAATAAACAAACGTCTCAAATCCATTTTTGACAAGAGCGGATTTAAATCGCTCGACGAAGCAATTGGATCCCGTTCCGACGAATTCGCAGTTAGGCCCTGAGGGCAATATTTTGTACATTTCTGCCTTAATTTTGCTTCGCGGCTTCGCCGCCCCCTGGGTGCGCAGGCATCCTTGCCTGCTCTACGTACTCTTAGGACCTCGTCGGATGTCCTGATTCGATTCAGATACGCGTTAATTCAAACATGCTGAATCAGCCAGGTTTGCAAATATGAACGATCAAAACAAACTTATCGTAGCTCTTGATGTTGACACCCCCTCCAGGGCCCTCGAAATTGTGGACCAACTCCGTGATGTAGCGGGGGCCTTTAAAATTGGTTCCCAACTCTTCACGGCGGCAGGACCGGATATCGTTCGCCGCATCGTTGCACGCGGTGGAAACGTCTTCCTCGACCTGAAATTTCATGACATTCCAAACACCGTCGCGTCTGCCGCAATCGAGTCCGTCCGGCTTGGCGTTTCAATCTTCAATGTACATGCCGCCGGAGGACGGAAAATGATGGAGACTGCCATGGAGGCGAATTATTCAGAATCCGTTCGCCTTGGGGTTCCCGCTCCTCTGCTGATTGCGGTAACCGTCCTAACCAGTTCAGACGACTCGACACTTGTCGAATGCGGCGTCGACAGTGCAGTAGGTGAACAGGTGGTACGGCTGGCAAATTTAAGCCATGAGAGTAAGCTAAACGGTGTTGTTGCCTCGCCACAGGAGATTCGGCTGGTCCGCGAAGCCATCCCCGATCGGAAGTTCGTCATAGTCACCCCCGGAGTTCGTCCTGCCGGTGCCGATATTCACGACCAAAAGCGTGTCATGACTCCGAGCGAAGCGATTGCCGCCGGCGCAAACTACATTGTCGTCGGCCGTCCCATCACCTCCGCCCCCGACCCAACCCTTGCTGCCCATCAAATTCTTGACGAAATAAACGGTTCCGCTAACCTCTAACCTCTTTTTCTAACATCTAACATCCAACATCTAACATCTTCGCTCATGCTTCCTCAATTCAACAAAACCGGCTCTGGAAAAACCTTGATTTACATTCCCGGAATCGAGGGTACGGGGAAACTGCTGTATAAACAGGTGAACGACCTCAGTCGAGATCACACGGTTGTCTCGGTGCCGCTACGCCCAATTGGCAATTACGGCCTCGATCAACTCGTTGACGATATTCAGCTCATCGCAACAGAGGTGGGTCCGAGCCCGATTACTGTGCTCGCCGAGTCTTTCGGTGGCCTTGTGGCAGTGGCCACAGCTCTGGCGAACCCGGCGCTAATTGATAAAATGATCCTCCTCAATTCTTTTCCACGGTTCCAGCAGCGTGCGAAAATTCATTCGGGAGTCGCACTCTTCTCGATTTTGCCGTATTCTCTGATAAAGGCTTATCGGACCAATCGATCTCGCGACGAGCTTTTCAGTGGCGATATTTCTCATGAGGATCGCAAGACGTTTCATGATCTCACCAAAATTGTTCCACCGGAAGGATATCTATCGAGGCTTCGAATTATTCGAGATACTGACCTGCGCCCGCGTTTGAAAGACGTTAAGGCCAGAACTCTGGTGGTTGCGGGAAGCAGTGACAAGCTTTTTGATTCTGTAACTTACGGTCAACAGTTCTGTTCGGCGATCCCGAGAGCGAGATTGAAGGTGCTCCATGGGACTGGGCACGTTGCACTCCTCGCTAAAGATGTTTCCGTGCGACAGTGGTTGCTGGAGCTGGACGAGATTTGAGAAGTATTTTTTAGACTGTTGGAACAAAACTGCGGTGCGATGCGTGTAAGCCATCGATTGGTCTGCTCGTTCGAACGCGCTTTATTAGTTATAATGTTAGGGGATTTTACCTTTGAGACGATTGCCGCTATTTGTTCTATTCGCCCTTGTGTTTTTTGAATTTACGCCCGCCACGGTCCAAAAACGAGGCGACGATCCAGCCTCATCTGCGCCTGTTTCACCAGCGCCGTACAGGGTAGGCGAACGCCTGACTTACGATGTGACCTTTGCCAATTTTGTAAGTGCGGCCCACATCGAGACGTTTGTCGCAGCACGTGGACGTTTCTTTGATCGTGATGGTTTGCAGCTTCGTTGTCACGTCGAGACGACGGGTATTGTTAACGCATCTCTTTATGCGATAAACAACGATTACACCACATATGTAGACTCCCAGACCGGCCAGCCGTATCGGTCCAGGCAGTTGATCCGTGAAAGTGGACGCTCAACTGATAACGAATCCGACTTCAACGTGCTGGCAGGGACTGATGCCAAACCGTCGAAACGGATCTCTTCGTTTCCCGGGGTTTTCGACTTCGTCTCCGCATTATTCCGTGTTCGTGCGTTACCACTCGCCGAAGGGGCTTCATACTCTTTTTCTGTGCGCTCGGATTCTACTCAGTACGACGCCGATCTAAAGGTCATCGGCCATGAGATGATCAAGTCGAGCGTCGGTTCGTTTAACACTGTCGTCACACAGCTGCGGGCCAATGGCGACTCTCACGTTAACGACCTTCACATCAAAATCTATTTCAGCGATGACCAGCGTCATGTACCTGTCTTGATAACTTTGGAGCTTAAATCCGGGGACCTTCGCGTTGAATTGGCCAGCTCTGAGTTTGTAAAGCCGGAGGGTCCTCCGTCGATACCGGTAAAGCCGGCGCCAACCCCTGCACCGAAAATATCGGTCTCGGATTCCAGTCCGCCATCCCTCAACCTACCGTTCAGCGTTGGCGAACAGCTTAATTACAACGTTTTTATCGGACAGGGAAAGGATCCGGTTGCCGTCTCAAGCTTTCAGGTCAAATCCAGGGCAAAGTACTTCAACCGAGATGGATTACTCCTGACAATTCTTGCTAAAACTAACGGATCGCTCGCAAAACTTTTTTCGGCAAACGACCTGATTAACTCGTACGTTGATCCTTCGACGCTCGTCCCTTTTCGCACCGAACTGCAACTTCAGGAGGGAAGTCGGCGTGTAAACGAAACTGTAACCATTGACCAGGATCGCGGTACTGCTTCGAATGACAAGGGAAAGAAAATCGAAATCCCGGTAGGCACGCATGATGTTCTGTCCGTTTTCTACGCATTACGGGCTTTCAATTTAAATCCGCCAAAGCGCAATGCGGTCTCGTTGCTCGTCAACAACCGACCCTTGACGCTGTTTGTAACTTCCCTCAAACGAGAGAAGATACAGATAAACGGTCAATCAATTGGTGCTATTCAAATTTCACTGACTACAGACGATCCCCAAAGTGACAAGTACGCGCTACGATTATGGATCGGTGATGACCGCCGCCGCATTCCCCTTAGAATCACGGCCACAACCGAACTTGGCGTCCTCCGCGCCGACCTCGCCATCATTCCCATCAGCCAGCAATAAAACTGCTTTTGAAATTGAAATTAAATTTCAATTCGGCTATATTACTCCCGTCCTAATAACCGAGGCTCAAAACCCCGGAACTCTGAAAGAGCATTTCGCCCTTATATATGGAAAACGCAATCGCTTTCGACGGATTCATTCAGGGTCATCAACTCGCGGACCCTACATCTTTGGCTGGTTTACCCCACGGCAAAAATGCACGGATTGTTGCTGTCGACGGCCGTAGTGCCGTCTCGCGGCGCCTCCTTGAAATGGGTGTGGTGCCCGGTGCTCCGATTCGCGTAATTAAGTCCGCGCCGTTCGGAGATCCGATCGAGGTACGGGTGCGCGGATACAATCTCGCCCTTCGTCGATCCGAAGCTCTTACGATTTCAGTTGTAGCTGACTAAGCATTTGCTTGTAGTTGCCGTATCTCCTCCCCTGAGTAAAACGGCTCCCACATCTGTATGAGCACTACCGTCAAAGATCCCGCCCGACCTCCTTCGTTGCCTTCAGTTGGTCAGAACCCGGCGAAAAAACAGCTGATCGTTGCTCTCGCGGGTAACCCAAATGCAGGTAAAACGACGCTTTTTAATGCATTGACAGGAATGCGGCAAAAGGTCGCAAACTATCCTGGGGTCACGGTTGAACGTAAAGAGGGGTTTTGGCAATCGCTTGCTCCATCTCATCCGATTCGTATTATTGACCTGCCTGGACTCTATAGTCTCGATGCCGCGTCGATTGACGAACAAATTGCTCGCGATGTCATCACCGGCAATATCACAGGCCTCCCGGTGCCGGATGTCATCGTCGCCGTTGTCGATGCCACAAACCTGCAGCGAAACCTGTTTCTGGTCACTCAGATCATGGAATACGGTTGTCCGGTCGTAATTGCTCTGACAATGATGGACCTCGCGAAGCGTCGAAACATAGACATGGACGCCGAAAAGCTTGCAGCCAAACTCGGAGTTCCTGTCGTTCCCGTGGTGGCAACCAGGGGACATGGAGTCGAGAAACTTGGTCAGGCAGTTCTCGCGGAAGTCGGCAAACCGGGCTACGGTGCTTGTTGGAAGCTTTCAGACGTTACCGAGCGCGAGATCAGCGATCTCTGCGAAGGCGCAAGCGACGCCGCGGCCAGATTTTCGGTCCTCAGAAGATTGTTTGGCGATGATGCCGATGTTTGTTTAACAGGTGCTGATGCCTTTTCCGCCACACGCGAGCGTCTTGCAACGGGGAACCCGCGGTGGTGGCAGGAACCATTACTCGCGCGCTACGACTGGATCGAATCTGTTGCGGCCGGTGCGGTAAACGGATCACAAACCGACGCACCTGGACACACGGAGAGAGTTGACGGCTTTCTGACACATCGGATTTTTGGCCCACTTATTCTGATCGCTGTCATGTTAATCGTTTTTCAAACGATCTTTTCATGGGCATCGATTCCAATGGACATTATCGACCATGGATTCAAATCGCTCGGCAATTTCGTCGGTGATCTGTTGCCGCAAGGTCTGCTTAACGACCTGATCGTTAACGGCATAATTGCGGGAGTCGGTGGCGTGGTCGCTTTCCTCCCACAAATTCTTCTTCTTTTCTTCTTTATCTCGATCCTGGAAGACAGCGGCTATATGGCCCGCGCCGCATTCATTATGGACAGATTGATGCGCGTAGTGGGACTGCATGGCAAGGCTTTCATGCCGCTACTTAGTTCGTTCGCGTGTGCAATTCCCGGGATCATGGCGACGCGCACCATCGAAAACCCCAAGGACCGGCTGGCAACCATACTGATCGCCCCGTTCATGAGTTGTTCAGCGCGGTTGCCGGTTTATACCCTGATGATTGCGGCCTTCTTTTCCAGCAGAAAGGTCTTCGGCATACTGTCTGTCGGCGCGCTGCTCATCATGGCCATGTACATACTTGGCATTCTGGTGGCCATATGCGTAGCCTGGATTTTGAAAAGAACCATTTTGAAAGCTCCGACACCGCCGTTGGTGTTGGAACTGCCGCCATATCGCATCCCCAATTTTAAATCGGTCTTTTATGCGATGGTCAGCCGTGCCGGACTATTTCTTCAAAGGGCCGGCACTGTTATCCTCGCTATTTCGATAATCCTCTGGGCCCTGGCCACCTTCCCACGAACGACCGTCCAAAACGCCGCGCCCAGCGTTGCGCAAACCTCCGCCGAAACATCTTCGCCGAACCAGGCAGTGGATGGGCATGGCGAACAGCTTAGAAACAGCTTTGCCGGGCGAGGTGGACGGCTCCTTGAACCAATGATTCATCCTCTCGGGTTTGACTGGAAAATGGGCGTAGCACTGATCTCGTCTTTCGCAGCTCGAGAAACCCTCGTTTCAACCTTAAGTATTATCTATAATATCGGAGACGATGCGGATTCATCGTCCGACTCTTTGATAGGCGCTGTGCGCGATGCAAAACGTCCGGATGGCACACCGGCATGGACGCCGCTTGTCGCATTATCGATGATGGTTTTCTTTGTGCTTGCGCTTCAGTGTATGTCGACCATCGCGATTGTGCGCCGCGAGACCAACTCATGGCGATGGCCGGCCTTTATGTTGCTTTACATGACTGGTCTCGCCTGGATCGGTTCATTTCTAACTTACCAGGGCGGACTCCTTTTAGGATTTCGTTGAACTCAATTCCCTGAAGTTACTGTGAAGCAACCGAGAGGCTTACAACTGTGATTGAGTTACATCAAAGGGAATGCGATTAAATGAGGAAACCGATACAACACGCGATCTTGAGGTACTAACTTGCTCGACTGGCAGACTATCGTTGTAATCCTGATTATTGCCGGCGCCGTATTCTACACAGGTGCTCGCGCCTGGAAACGCATCAACGCCTTTCGGCTATCTAAGAGCGGCTCCTCCTGTGAAACGGGCTGCGGAAAATGCGCCTCCGAATCCGCGCCACAACAACCCCCAACCAAACGCACAGTCCTCGTCGAACTCACCCGCCACCACCGCAATTAACCACTTACGTTACTTCTACGACTCCCCGATACTCCCACGACTCCTCGAAAGTCCCAACCCCCAAAACAATTACCTTACCCAAGCTCCGGCCCCCGCTTTCTTTTTCTTCCCTTCCTCCTTCCCCCTTAACCCTTCCCCCAATGCTTTGCCAGCTCACGCTTTAGCAACTTCCCCGTGGGTCCCTTCGGTATATCATCCAAAAACACGATCCGCTTCGGACACTTATAATCAGCAAGCCGCTCCCGGCAAAACGCAACTATCTCTTCTTCTGTGGCGGTCTTCCCTTCCCTCAACACTACGAATCCTGCAACATCTTCCCCATAAAGGTCGTCCGGCACGCCGACTGCTGCGGCCGCGGCTATCGCAGGGTGCTGGAAAAGCACTTCATCGATTTCACGCGGATAGATGTTTTCGCCTCCACGTATGATCATGTCGGATTTGCGATCGGCGATGTAATAAAACCCATCCGGATCCCTGTACCCAATATCCCCGGTATGAAACCACCCACCCCGAAACGCGAGCGCGGTCGCCCCTTCGTTTTTGTAATAGCCTTTTAGAATGTTCTCGCCTCTCATAACGATCTCACCCAATTCGCCATCGAGCACATCCTCGTCGTCGCCATTCACCACGCGCATTTCATTGCCGATTGGGAGTCCGCACGAACCGGGTCTGCGCCTGCTGTCTGGCGGATTAAATGTCGACCGGCAGGTCGATTCAGAAAGGCCATATCCTTCAACCACCAGGCAGTTGAACGCCTCCTCGAATCGTCTTAGGGTCTCCGCCGGGACTGGCGCTGAACCACACATCGCGAACCGCAACTGATCCGTCTTCATTCCTGCCGGCACTCCGTTGGGATAGGTTGCGAGCAACATCGACAACATTGTTGCTACCGATCCGAACGACGTGATCTCGTATTCCGATATAAGTTTCCAGAATCGCTTTGCAC